>Ga0075424_100001499_pt1 | contig 20586 bp, 18 predicted proteins | sample SoiMethybrSBSTD3_FD_75301 | JGI IMG/M metagenome (GOLD analysis project Ga0075424, IMG submission 75301) | Bulk soil microbial communities from a Populus tree surrounding site in Tennessee, USA - Soil MetaG P. TD hybrid SBSTD3 | ecosystem: Environmental > Terrestrial > Soil > Tree plantation... | reverse complement strand
CTGTTCGTGCTGCTTGCCGGAATCTACGGCGAACGCACTGGCGACGATGCGACTCTTGAGGAACTCTGGCCATCGATCGAGGCCGCGCTGCGCTGGATCGATGGTCCTGGAGATCCGGACCGCGACGGCTTTGTTGAATATCATCGTGCTTCTGAGCAGGGGCTCGCCAATCAGGGCTGGAAGGATTCTCACGATGCGATTTTTCACGCCGATGGCCGGCTGGCCGAAGGCTATATCGCGTTGGCCGAAGTGCAGGGTTACGTGTATGCGGCAAAGCGGATGGCGGCGCGTTGCGCCTGGCGACTCGGCCGGCGTGAAATCGCCCAACAGCTCGAGGTCGAAGCTTTTGCGCTCGCCGAGCGCTTCGAGGAGGCCTTCTGGTGCGAGGAGCTTGGCACCTATGTGCTGGCGCTCGACGGCAACAAGGAACAGTGCAGGGTTCGCTCCTCAAACGCCGGGCACCTTCTGTTCAGCGGTTTGATCCGCGAGGAGCGCGCCCGCAAGGTTGCCGCCGATCTTCTGCGGCCGCACTTCTTCACGGGCTGGGGAATCCGAACGATCGCTGCCGGCGAAGCGCGCTTCAACCCGATGTCCTATCACAACGGCTCGATCTGGCCCCACGACAACGCGCTGATCACACTTGGGCTTGCGCGTTACGGTCTCAAACATTCGGTGGAGCATGTCTTCAAGGGTATGTTCGAGGCCGCCGCCTACATGGATTTGCGCCGCCTGCCGGAACTGTTTTGCGGCTTCCGCCGCGAAAGGCATCGCGGCCCGACACTCTATCCCGTGGCTTGCGCGCCACAGGCCTGGGCGAGCGCAACCCCCTTTACATTGCTTGAGGCGGCGCTTGGACTGGAGTTCGATGCGGCGCGCGGCGAAATCAGGCTGCGGAACCCCAGATTACCGGCGTTCCTGAATGAAGTGGTTCTGCGCGAGCTTCAATTGGGGGCCTCGACCGTCGATATCAGGGTCAGACGGCACGACGACAGCGTCTCGATGGAGGTTCTGCGCCGTCGCGGCAAGATCCAGGTCTCCATCGTATTGGCGCATTAACCGGCAATTCTGCGCGAGAGGAAGGAGAGCGCATGCGTGGAACCCGCGGGTTCATAATGCTGGCTGCAGTCGTTGCCGTTGTCGCAGGCGCAGCCTCGCGCGCGGATGAACCACAACCCAATCCACCACCGGCGGCAAAGGAGCCGGTGCCGCCGCCGTCTGTCACCATTATTGGCCCAAGCGATGCCCATGGCGTGCTCGGACGCGACGTCCGAAGCCCTACCAATGAAAACATGGGACGCATCGTCGACGTCATTGTTGATCGCACCGCAACGGTACGGGCCGCCGTGATCGATTTCGGTGGCTTCCTCGGTGTCGGCAGCCGCAAGATCGTTGTCGACTGGAACGCACTTCATTTCGGCAGGGTCAACGAAAAAAGCGACGCCATCACGCTGGAACTGAACAAGGCGCAGGTCGCGGCCGCGCCAGAATTCAAAGAGGGCGCGCCGGTCGTGGTCCTGGGTGCGTCCGGTAGCCTTCTTCCGTTGGGTGAACGTTGACGGAGCAGCTCCTGGTACCTTGCGGATCTCACTCGCGTGAGCGAAGCAATGACGATCGCCCTAAGGGTGCGGCCGGCAGCGATCACTCCGTGCCGAAGGCTGAGGCGTCTTCAATGCCGGCGGATTTGCCACGTCCCTCCCGGCAGAGCCTGCGCGGACTCGACTGGTTCATCTTCTTCTTGGCTGATGTCCAAACGGGCTTTGGCCCCTTCATAGCGGTCTATCTCACCACCGAGAAATGGACCCAGGCCGAAATCGGCCTGGTGTTGTCGATCGGCAGTATCGTCGGGCTGATCGGGCAGATGCCGGGCGGCGCGATTATCGACGCGGCACGCTCCGAACGGCTGGTTGCAGCACTTGCGATCGTCACCATCGGCTGCGCCGCGCTCGCTTATGCCGCCTGGCCGATCCTGCCAGTGGTGATGATTGCCGCAACGCTGCACGCCGCCGCAAGCTGCGTGCTGGGACCGGCGATTGCCGCGATCAGCCTTGGCCTTGTGGGCCCGCTCGCAATCAGTGAACGATTGGGGCGCAATGCCCGCTTTGCTTCGCTCGGCAACGGGGTTGCGGCGGCGGTGATGGGTACATTCGGTTATTTCGTTTCCAGCCGCTCGGTTTTTTTGGTGAGCTTCGTGCTTTCGTTTCCGGCCCTGTTGTCGCTGGCGCGGATTCGCGAAGACGAAGTCGACATCTCGCGCGCACACGGCGCGGTGCCGCGCGAGATTCCCGATCCTGGGATGACGAGCATCATCAGTCTCGTGCGTCGGCGCCCGCTCTTGATCTTCGCCGGGAGCGTGCTGCTGTTACAGCTTGCTAATGCTGCGATGCTGCCGCTGATGGCCGGCGTAGTGACGACACGCTCTAGCCAATGGGCGCCGGTTCTGATTGCTGCCTGCATCATCGTGCCCCAGGCGATCGTCGCACTGATGTCGCCGACAGTCGGCGCCAAAGCGCAGAAGTGGGGCCGTCGGCCGCTGCTATTGATTGGCTTCGGCGCGCTTGCCGTGCGCGGCCTGCTATTTGCGGTCGTGCGCGATCCCTACCTCTTGGTCGTGGTGCAATTGTTCGACGGCATCACCGCCGCTATTTTCGCCGTCCTGGTGCCGTTGATCGTGGCCGATATCGCGTTCGGCACGGGTCACTTCAACCTTGCGCAAGGCATCCTTGGCACCGCGACCGGCATCGGCGCCTCGCTTTCAACTGTGCTTGCCGGTTTTGCCAGCGACAAGTTCGGCAGCAGCGTCGCCTTCCTCGGATTGGCGACCGTCGCGGGGCTTGGATTGGCCGTGATCGCAGCGATGATGCCTGAAACGCGCCGGACGGGTAACGATCGGGCATTGGCTTCCCGCGGCACCATCTTGCGATAGAGCGTAGTGCGTTAGTCTGCTTAGGATGAAATCGCGGCATTCTTGGCAAGATCGCTGCGGTAGAACGGCGCCGATAACGGTCTTGCCGGTTGCTCCGATTCCGGCCAATCTGGCACAAAGCTAACGATCCGAAAAAATCGGACGATCGGCACCTGGAGGAGCATCTCAATGAAGGCGGCGACCGCTTCTTGCGCGCTTGCGCGATTTTTCCTTGTCACGGCATTTGCAGTTGGATCATTTGCAACATCCGCTGGCGCCCAGAAGACAGGTGGCAGTATCACCGTGGGCCAGGAGCTTGATATTCCTGGCTTCGACCCCCTCAAGGTTGGCGTGTACGACACCTCGGCGGAAACCGCGGCCGCAGCCATTTTCGACACTCTGGCGTATTTCGACGACAAGGGCGAACTGCAGCCGAAACTCGCGCTGTCCTGGAGCCATTCCGACGACTTCAAGATGTGGACGTTCAAGCTGCGGCCCGGCGTCAAATTCCATGACGGAACGCCGTTCAACGCCAAGGCGGTGAAAGAGAACTTCGACCGCTGGAAGGATCCCGCCAACAAATGTCGCTGTGCGTTCTACATCTCCGCCGTCAACAATGTACAGGCACCCGACGAGCTGACGCTGGTCTACAATCTTAACGATCCAGCGGCAAACCTGCCGGCGAACCTGACGGTCCCAAACACCACAACCGTGTTTCAATCGCCGACCGCGTGGAAGACCAAGGGCGACGACTTTAATCGTAACCCTGTCGGCACCGGGCCCTTCATCCTGAAGTCATGGACGGCGGGCGACCGCATGGTGCTGGAAAGGAATCCGGACTACTGGAACAAGGGTCATCCTTATCTCGACCGCATCATTTTGAAACCGCTGCCCGACGCGCAATCGCGCTTTGCGAGCCTGCAGTCGGGCGAAGCCGACCTCGTCTGGGATGACGAGTACGACGCCGATAACATCCAGCGGGCCCAGAAAGACCCGAAGCTGACCGTCCACTCCTATAAGGGAGCGGGAGCTGCAGTTTATGCCTTCAATACCAAGGTCGAGCCGTTCGATGACGCTCGTGTGCGGCAGGCGTTGGTGATGGCGATCGACCGCAAGAAGATGTCGCAAGCGATCACCAATGGGCTTGCGAGGCCTGCAAGCAATCCCTACGGCGAGGGCTCGTGGGTCAAGTGCAAGGACGATGGCGCGCTGCCTGAGGACGCCGAAAAGGCGAGGGCGTTGATCAAGGAGTATGGCAAACCGGTCAGTTTCAAGATGATCGTCACCGCGACCCCGCGCGGCCGCGCGGTGGGACAGGTAATGCAGCAGTTCTGGAAGCAGGTCGGCGCCAATATGGAGATCGAGCAGGTCGACCAGGCCACCATCCCGCCGCGCGCTTTCATGCGGCAGTTCCAGCTCACGCCGTGGCGGATCATCGATACTCCCGATCCCGAGCCGCAGATTTATGCGAATTTCCACACCGGCAGCCCGGTCGCGCTTGCAAACTATTCTGACCCAGAGCTTGATCGCCTGCTCGAGCGCGCGCGATCCACAGCCGAAATCGACAAACGCACCGAGGATTATTGCGCGATCAGCCGCCTTATCAACAAGCAGGCCATCTGGTTCTGGACGTTCCAGAACACTTACTATGCAATCTCAAGCACTAAGCTGAAGGGTCTACCGAAAATCTATGGCGGGGTGATCGACGTTTCCGACGCCTGGCTGGAATAGACGCAATGTTGGGATTTATTGCCCGCAGGCTGTTTTACCTGGTGCCGGTGCTGCTTGCGGTCTCCCTCCTGACCTTTCTGATCGCGTCCCTGCTGCCGGGCGATCTCGCCTATGTGATCCTCGGCGATCAGGCCACGCCGGAAAAGGTTGAGGCGCTGCGTCAAGACCTCGGGCTCGATCAGCCCATCTGGTGGCGGTATCTCGGTTGGCTCGGCCATGTGTTGGAAGGTGATTTCGGTCGAAGTTTTCGCACGGGGCAGACCGTTCTGGAGGCGGTCGCCGAGCGGCTGCCGGTCTCGTTCGAGCTGATGCTGTTTGCGGAATTGATGGGACTCGTCATCGGCGTTCCCATCGCGATCATTTGCGCAGCGCGCAGTGGCGGCATATTTGACCGGGTCATGACCGGCAGCGCGTTCGCCATGCTCTCGGTGCCGACCTTCCTCTCCGCGATCCTGCTGATTTACCTCTTTGCGGTGCAGCTGCGGTGGCTGCCGGCGACAGGCTATGTGCCCTTCACCGAGGATCCGGTGGGCAATCTGAGATTCTTCGTGCTTCCGGCGCTGACCCTGGCGCTCGCCGAGTGGCCCGGCATCATGCGCGTGCTACGCTCGGACATGATCGCAACGCTGCAGGAGGATTATATCGCGCTCGCAAAGGCCAAGGGCTTGAAACCGTCGCGCATCCTGCTCGTGCACGCGCTGAAGCCGTCGTCGCTGACCCTTGTCACGATCACGGGCATCAATATCGGCCGCCTCTTGGGCGGAACGGTCATTGTCGAGACAATCTTTGCGCTTCCGGGAATTGGCCGGCTCCTAGTCGGAGCCATATACACGCGTGACCTGATCATATTGCAGGGCGTGGTGCTGCTGGTCGCCGGAAGCTTTGTCATGATGAACTTCATCGTCGACATGCTCTACGCGGTGCTTGATCCGAGGATCCGCCATGGCCACGCTTGAGCTTACACTTGAGAAAGACGTCGGCGCCGAAATATCGCGACGGGCGCGCCGGCTCGGGCCGGTGTTCTGGTCGGCGGTGGGCTGGATGGTTTTTGTGTTTGCGGTCGCGATCCTGGCGGAGGTCCTGCCGCTGCCCAGTCCGACCGACATGGACATGTTGGAGCGACGCGCACCGATCTCGGCGTTGCATTGGCTCGGCACCGACGGACTCGGACGTGACGAGTTGGCGCGTCTGGTCTATGGCGCGCGGATCTCGCTGATTGTTGGTCTTTGTGCGCCGGTTATCGGACTGACCATTGGCGGCGCACTCGGCATGCTCTCCGGCTACTTCCGAGGCCGCTTCGAAACGCTCGTGGTCGGCAGCATGGATGTGTTGCTTGCTTTTCCACCGCTGATTCTGGCGCTCGCCGTCACAGCCTATCTCGGACAATCGATTCTCAATCTCACCGTTATTTTGGGCGTGCTGGGTATTCCTGCCTTTATGCGGGTCGCACGCGCCGCCACGTTGACCCTGGCGCGGCGCGAGTTCGTCATTGCGGCGCAGGCGCTCGGCGCGACGCATGCCCGAATCCTGCTTCGCGAGCTTCTGCCCAACGTGGCGCTGCCGCTGCTTGCTTTCTTCCTGCTCGGGGTCGCCGTCACCATCGTCGTCGAAGGCGCGCTGTCGTTCCTCGGGCTAGGTGTGCCGCCGCCGATTTCGAGCTGGGGCAGCATGATCGGGGAGGGCCGCGAGAGCCTCGACGTTGCGCCGAGGCTTGCCTTCATTCCGGCGACTGCGATGTTTCTGACCGTGCTATCGTTCAACCTGGTCGGCGACACGCTGCGCGCGCTTACCGACCCGCGTCAGGGCGCGCTGTGAGCGGACAGGCATTGCTCTCGGTCGAAAGTGTCGCTGTCGACCTGCCGACGGCGCGAGGCAATCTTCGCGCGGTCGATCATGTCGATCTCACGCTTTCCGCCGGACGAACGCTCGGCATCGTTGGCGAATCCGGCTGCGGCAAGACGATGCTGTCACGCGCGATCCTGCAGTTGTTGCCGAAAAAGGCGAAGCTATCAGGCCGAGTGATGTTCGATGGGCGGGATCTCGCGAGCTGCGGCGCGGACCAGTTGCGCAAACTGCGCGCCCGCTCGCTCGCAGTGGTTTTTCAGGACCCGATGACTTCTCTCAATCCGGTGCTTACCATCGGTACCCAGCTGATCGAGACGCTGCAGGAGCACCTCGATCTCGACGCATTGGCCGCAAGGAAACGTACGGTCGATCTGCTGGCGGCCGTCGGCATTCCGGCGCCCGAGCAGCGGCTGATGCAATATCCCCATCAACTATCGGGCGGCATGCGTCAGCGCGTCGCGATCGCGATTGCGCTGTCCTGCGAACCGAAGCTCCTCATCGCCGACGAGCCCACGACGGCGCTCGACGTCACCATTCAGGCCCAGATTCTTGATCTGCTCGCCCGCGAGCAGCGCCGCCGTCACATGGCCATGATCCTCATCACCCACGACCTCGGGGTGGTGGCCGGGCGCACCGACGAGGTCGCGGTGATGTATGCCGGCAGAGTGGTTGAACGCGCGCCGACTCAGGCGCTGTTCAAGAAAATGCACATGCCCTATACGCAGGCGCTGCTGTCGGCGATCCCGAAGTTGGATGCAGCGCCGCACACGCGGCTGCCCGCGATTTCCGGACGCCCGCCCGATCCGACTCGTCCGATCAATGGCTGCTCCTTCTCGCCGCGCTGCCGATATGCGATAGACCGCTGCCGTCGTGAAAAGCCGCCGCTCGCGGACGCCGAAACAGTGGATCACAAATACGCCTGCTTTCATCCGCTCAAGCTGTCGGCGGGCATCGGCACATGATGCAGGACAACACGCTGCACGGCCCAACAGGGCCGCTTCTGAACGTCCAAAATCTCGTCGTCGAATATGTCGTCGGGAACAAGATCGTGCACGCGGTGTCCGACGTCAGCCTCGAGATCGCGCGCGGCGAGACGTTAGGGCTCGTCGGCGAATCCGGTTGCGGCAAGTCCACGCTGGGCCGTGCCGTGCTCAGATTGCGCCCCACCGTATCCGGCCGGGTGCTGTTCGACGGGGAAGATCTCACCGCGATGCAGGGCGACGCTTTGCGCAAGATGCGCCGGCGTGTGCAGCTGATCTTTCAGGACCCGATCGCCTCACTCAATCCCAGGCGGCGCATCGGCGACATCATCGCCGAGCCACTGGTGATTGCGGGAGTGAAGGACCCGAGCGAGCGGCATCAGCGGGTCTGCGACGCCCTGGACGCGGTCGGGCTCGATCCCCCTCTCGTACTCTCCCGATTGCCGCATGAATTTTCCGGCGGCCAGTGCCAGCGCATCTGCATTGCGCGGGCGTTGGTGCTCAATCCCGATTTCATCATTTGCGACGAGCCGGTCTCCGCGCTTGATGTCTCGATCCGCGCACAGATCCTCAACCTTCTGGAAGAGATGAAGGCGCGCTTTGGGCTGACACTGCTGTTCATTGCCCACGATCTCGCGGTCGTGAAAGCGGTAAGTGACCGAGTCGCGGTGATGTATCTCGGCAGGCTTTGCGAGGTCAGCCCGTCCGAGCAATTGTTTGCGAAGCCAGCGCATCCCTATACCGCACTCCTGATTGAGGCGATCCCGGTACCCGATCCGGACGTGCGGCCGGCTGAAAGCGTTCCGGTCGGTGAGCCGCCATCCCCAATCGCACCGCCCTCGGGTTGCCGCTTCCGTACCCGTTGTCCGCATGCCGACCAGAAATGTCGGGACGAGGTGCCTCCCATGCGCGCGGTCAGGCCCGGCCAGTACGCGGCTTGTCATCACCCGCTGAGCTGAATAAAGACGCATTGGGCAAGTCCGGCCCGGAACTAAAGACAAGCGGGAGTGTGACGCCATGAAGAGCTTCCAGGTCGCCGATTTCAATGCGCCGTTGAAAGAAGTCGATCAGCCGACACCGCAGCCTTCGGGCACCCAGGTGCTCATCAAGGTGAAAGCCGCCGGCGTGTGCCACAGCGACCTGCATATCTGGGAAGGCGGTTACGACCTCGGCCACGGCCGCAAGCCGCTGTCACTCAAGGATCGCGGCGTGTCGCTGCCGCGCACCATGGGGCACGAGACCGTCGGCGAGGTCGTCGCATTCGGACCCGATGTGAAGGAGAGCGACAAGGGCGATCTCAGGACCGGCGACATCGCGCTCGTCTATCCCTGGCTCGGCTGCGGCAAGTGCGCAACCTGTCTCGCCGACGAGGAGAATATGTGCGTGAAGCCTGCCGCGCTGGGCGTTTATTGCGACGGCGGCTATGCGGATCACATGACGGTGCCTCACCCAAAATACCTGCTCAATTTAAAGGGCCTCGATCCCGTCACGACGGCACCTTACGCCTGCTCCGGCGTCACCACCTATTCAGCCCTGAAGAAGGTCGGGAAGGATCTTGGCACGCCTATCGTCATCTTTGGTGCCGGCGGTCTCGGCTTGATGGCGCTGTCGCTGCTCAAGGCAATGGGCGGAAAAGGAGCGATCGTCGTCGATGTCGACGCGAAGAAGCGGGAAGCTGCCGAAAAAGCCGGCGCGATCGCGACCGTCGACGGCAAGGCGCCCGATGCGCTTGAGCAACTCACCAGGAAGGCCGGCGAGCCGATCCGCGCCGTGATCGATCTCGTCGGCAACGCCCAGACCGCGCAACTTGGCTTCGACTGCCTTACCAAGGGCGGCAAGCTTATCATGGTCGGCTTGTTTGGCGGCGGCGCGCCGTGGGCGTTGCCCCTGATCCCGATCAAGGCGATCACGATCCAGGGCAGCTATGTCGGAAACCTCCGCGAGACCCGGGAATTGCTGGATCTCGTTCGCACCAAAAAGGTGCCGTCGATTCCGGTCACGCCGATGCCGCTTGCGAAGGCCAACGACGCGCTGCTTGATCTTCGGAAAGGCAGCCTCATCGGCCGCGCAATCCTGGTGCCGTAAGCGCCGTCATTGCGAGGGGCCGAGAGGGTCGCGCGGAGCGCGTTCGACGGCAGGTTCCGCGACGAAGCAGTCCGGCGTTTCAAGCGGCCGTGGATTGCTTCGCTCGGTTCGCAATGACAGTCTCAAGACTTTCTCACTCGTTGAGGGAAGGCCGCCATGTCTGCAAACAACGCGCTGCATATTGCGATCCTTCCCGGCGACGGCATCGGCCCCGAGGTCATGACGCCGGCGCTCGAAATCCTGCGCAAGGTCGAGGCCAACTCGGACCTCAATTTCCGCTTCACCGAGGCGCCGGCGGGCGCCAACCATTATCGCGAGACCGGCAAGTCGATGCCGGATTCCACGGTTCGGCTGTGCGAGGAGGCGGATGCAATCCTGCTCGGAGCCTGCGGACTGCCGTCGGTGCGCTACCCCGACAACACCGAGATCATGCCCCAGGTCGAGTTGCGCTTTCATTTCGACCTTTATGCCGGCGTGCGTCCGGCGCGGCTGATTCCGGGCGTGCCGAGCCCTATCGTCGGCGCCGACCGACGCGGCATCGATCTCATCGTGATCCGCGAGTCCACCGAAGGGCTGTTCGCGTCGATGGGGAAGGGCGTAGTTACCCATGATGACGCGCGCGAGACGCTGGTGATCACGCGCAAAACCTCGGAACGCCTGTTCGAGTTCTCCTTCCGCCTCGCGGAACGCCGGAAATCGCGCGGCCGGCCCGGAGCATTAACCTGCGTCGACAAGGCGAATGTGTTCAAGGCCTTCGCGTTTTTTCGTGAGATGTTCGATCAAGCCGCCATGCGCCACCCCGACGTTAAGGCCGATCGGCTCTATGTCGATGCCTGTTCGGCGATGCTGGTCAGGCGTCCCTGGGATTTCGACGTCATGGTGATGGAGAACATGTTCGGTGACATCCTCTCCGACCTCACCGCCGGTCTGATTGGCGGCATGGGGATGGCGCCGTCAGCCGATATCGGTGACAACCATGCTGTCTTCCAGCCCTGCCATGGGACCGCGCCGGACATCATGGGGCAGGGCAAGGCCAACCCGACTGCCATGATCCTGTCGGTGGCGATGATGCTGGACTGGCTTGCCGACAGGCATGGCCTGGAGGGCGCAGCGGAAGCCGGCGAGCGGATCGAGCGCGCGGTCGACAAGGCTTATGCCGAGGGCATAAGGCCGATCGAGTTCGGCGGCGGCAACGGCACGACCGATATCGCGAAGGCGGTGCTTGCAGCGTTGTAGCTTTGGTCAGATGGAAGAAAGGGGGCTTGCGCCCCCCTCAATCCGTCACCAGCGATGCCAATGATGCCGGCCGGCTCGGCAACGTGCCGCCGGCGATCTACCGCACATCGCCTGGAGGAAGCAATTGATGGTTTCTGATCGTATCCCTACAAAGCCATGATCCTTGGTATCAGTACATGACCCAAACCATTGTCCGCTCTGCGGCAGATCACGATCTTCGCGAGGTGTTGAACCTTTACCGACACCTTCATCCGCACGATCCTCAGCTGGAGACAGCTGCTGCTGAGCGCGTCTGGTCGACGTTGCTTACATCCAGCTTCATGACCGTGATCGTGGCGCAAGCAGCGGAACTGCTTGTATCTTCGTGCACGCTCGCGATCGTGCCTAACCTGTCTCGAGGCGGTAGATCATATGGGGTGGTTGAGAATGTAGTCACTCACGCCGACCACCGTCGGCTGGGGCTCGGCCCGACGGGTTCTTGCTCATGCGCTCGATGTTGCTTGGCAGGCCGACTGCTACAAAGTCCTATTGGCGACGGGTTCGAAGCGGGAGACCACCCTACGCTTCTATGAGGGAGCGGGCTTTCATCGTGGCGGCAAAACCTACTTCGAAGTACGCCGTCCTTAGCGTGCAGTTTTGTACATATCGTACGGTGACCCCGTCTCCGCCAAACTCAGCGCCGCTATGACGCAACGGGACGGGGCCCTGAGTAAACTGGGGGCTCTACGCCCCTTCCCGTTGCTCTACCGAGCCCCATGGGCTCAAATGACGAACAGACTCTATTCATCCGCGGATGAGAAACGGGGCTCACGTCAGTCCGTTGGGCATCGCGGAAGCCGCGCCTGAACTGAGAGCGACGCCGCCCAGCGCGGCCAGAGTAACCACAGCAATTCTGAGTTTCATGGATCTGTCCTCCTCAAGATCCAGAACTTCTGCGAATTGCGTTGGTTGCCGTAAGCGAATCGCGGCGCTTACGATTTAATCTTGCTGAATATCAGTTCAGCTTAGGGTTCACAGCAATTGCGAAAAAAGCTACCGCCCCCTGAAGTGCGGTTTGCGTTTTTCCAAGAAGGCGCGGCGGCCTTCGCGATAATCCTCGCTGTCCATGCAGGCGAGCCCGATGCGCTTGATGGCCTCCATGTCGCGCTCCGCGGGGTCTTTCAGCACCTCGGCGATGGTGATCTTGGCTGCCTTGACCGCGAGCGGCGCATTGGTCGAGATGGTGCGGGCGAGCTCCATGGTGGCGCTCCACAGCTCGTCATTCGCGATCACGCGATCGACGAGACCGATCCGCAATGCTTCCGCTGAGTCGATCCGCATCCCCGTATACATCAAGAGCCGTGCCCAGGAGGGGCCGACAAGCGAGACAAGGTGGCGCAGCCCGTCATAGCCATAGGCGATGCCGAGCTTTGCAGCGGGTATACCGAACTGGCTGTCGGCCGCCGCGATGCGGATGTCGGTGAGCATCGCGACCTGCATTCCGCCGCCGAGACAGAAGCCGCGAATGCAGGCAATCGTCGGCTTCGGATAGGTTGCAAGCAGCGCGCGCTGGGCTGCGCTGCGCCTGGAATAGTCTTCGGATGCCGCGGCATTGTGGCGGGTCTTCTCGAACTGGCTGATGTCCGCGCCTGAGACAAATGCCTTGTTGCCGGCGCCGACCAAAATCACCATTCGCACGTCCTCATCATCACGCAATTCGGTCAACGCTTGCCCAAGCCCCTCCCACATGTCGAGCGACATGGCATTGCGCTTTTCCGGATTGTTAAAGGTGACCACGCCGATGCCCTCGGTGACGCGTTTGAGGATCTTGTTATCGGCAAAGGATGTTTCGTTTTGTGTGGGGGCGTCGAGCATCGTAGTGGGCTTTCGGTGGTTCAGGAGAGGGTTGTCGCGAATGGGCCGATCTTCGCCCGCGCAAATGCCGGCCGCGCCTGTATCCTAAAGCGGATTGCTTCAGGTCGAAACGCAATCGCATTTCAGCTTATTGTTTACGCATGATCTCCGCGCAAACGCCTTGCGTTTGTCGCGAGGGAAAACCGGTGCTCGCTTCCGGATCATACGCTAGTCCACCATTCGGCGACGCGCGGTCGATCGCGGTGGTGGACTCAGACCGGTATTGCAGGCAGATTCGCTTCGCGACCAGGCTGACGCGTCGCGTTCCGACCAATCGACGGCCTGGCACTGCGATTTCTGCCAAACCGTCATCGATCCGACCGAAGCGCCGCAACGGGAGTTGCGCCCGAACCGTTCCCTCCCGCCGGTGCCTTGGTGCTACGCTTCGTTGGCGGCGATCGATTCCATCAGGGATACGAGCTGACGCTGCACCGTCTGATCCTTGATCTTGCTGTAGGCGCGCAACAGCCTCAGGCTGAACGCGCTGTCGAGAAACAGCAAGCTCTCTACTTCTCTCGCTTTGCCGTCCCCGTCATAAAAGAAGGTGACGGGTACATCGAGAGCGCTTGCGATCTGTGCAAGACGCGCTGCGCCGACGCGGTTTACGCCTTTCTCGTATTTCTGAACCTGCTGGAAGCTGACGCCGAGCTTGTCCCCTAGTTCGGCCTGGGAGATTTTCTGCTCGACGCGCCGCAGCCGTATTCGTTTGCCAAGCTCAATGTCGGGCTTGCCGGCACTGCGCTGTTTCATCTTCTTTGCAGCTGATTTGTTCATCCTAGTCGCACCGTCCTTCGGTAGAAAATCCCCCGAACAGATGGGTCAGGGGTTCACCCATGTATACCGCTGCAAATTCCCGTGGATGGACAAAGTCATCCCTGAACCACGGGTATTTCGCGGGATTGAAAGCTTCCAATAACCAATCAATCATGTGCCGCACTCTCGGAATGCGGCCGCTGCCCGGATGATAAGACAGCCAAATGTCGTATGAAAAACGAAGGTCAATATCGAGCGGCACCATCTTGCCGCCGAGCGCAGAGGCATAGGTGGGAAAAATGCCGATGCCGGCGCCATTTGCGACCGCCCAGTAATGGGCGCTTGAGACGTTCGTCTTCATCGCCAGGAGGTCGCGCTGCGCGTAGCCCGGAAACATAAGTTCGAAAGCCTCCTTGGCGCTCGCGTCATCGGCGAGCTGCATGACGAGGCGATGTTCCACAAGCTCGTGGGCAGTTCGCGGCGTGCCGTAGGTGTCGAGATATTTCTGCGCCGCAAACAGCATCAGATGCATGCGGCCGAGCCGCACCAGCTTGACGTCGAGCGCGGCCGGCCGCGAGAGCTGAATCGCGATGTCGGCTTCATGGCGCGAAACGTCGGCTGAGCGCATCGAGCAATGAAGATCGACCAGGATGTTCGGGAAGAACTGTTGGAATTCCACGAGCCTCGGCGCCAGCCAGAAGGTGCCCAGACCCTCGGTGACGGCAACTCTGATCTCGCCCGCGAGCGCACCGCCGGTAGACTCGCTTGCGCGCATCAAGTCGAATGAGGCGGCCTCCATGCGTTCAACGGCGTCGACGACGGCAGTTCCTTCTTCAGTCAGGCGGGTGCCGTGAACGTCGCGGGTGAAGAGGGTGATGCCGGTTTGTCGCTCAAAATCGTCGACGCGCCGCCGGACCACGTTTATCGACAATGAAAGACTTTCGGCCGCGGATCTGAAACTGCCGCGGCGCGCCACTTCCAGAAAAATCCGGGCTGCATCCCAGTCAGTCAGACCAATGGGACCAACCCTATGGCGTTCCTCCTGTGGAACGCCCCTTTCTATTGCCAGATGCATACAAGGCCTTTCCGACTGCTAAGCTTGTCAGAATATTGCGTGGACCACAACCACGACGGGTCTCTGCTCAACGGTTTTGGCCCTTATCATTGCTGTCCAACGGTATTGGAGGAATGTTTAGGGGGCCGTCGGGGTTTTCCTTGACGACAGGGAGGGGCAGCACGTGACGCCGGTCGGGAGCCATCGCGCCGATGCCAATGCGGCAAGCGATCCAGCCGCAATGTTTCTTGGCATCCAGCACGAAGATCTGGCGAAGCCGACGATGCCGGTAATGGCGATTGTGAATAGGGCAAACTGCCGAAAGGTCTGGGATCAAATCGGCCGGATCGGGCCCCGCGGGGTTCGCGCCCCAACTGTCAGCGTCCCTGGCCCACCGGACAGCCCCTGGACCGACAATTTCAAACGCCAATACAACGAAATGGTGTTCGAAAGCGCGCGCGCGTCGTGCCATTCTTTCCACCTGTTCGCGTTGCACGCGGCAGATGGGGTGCACTGCGGAATTTTGACCAAATCGGAAATCTGTAGAGAGGTGTTCAGGCGGCCGCCGCCGGGACACACGGTAAACTAGGTAGAAGAAAGAGCGCCGGTGGCTTATCTAGACGAACACTTGCTTTCGGTACTTGCGACTTTGGAGGAGTGCCGCGCCGCACTCGTGGTTAGCGGCAACCGGGAAACGGCTCAACTGATCTCGGTGGCTATTCTCGATATCAGGATGAAGCTCAACGGGGTGGTCGACGAGGAGCTTAAGGCGCTTTGCGATGAGATGGTGCCTGAACCGCTCTCGGAGCGTTCGCGGGATCGGAAGTCATCGCACGGACAACGCCGTCGCCCGTTGCTAAGGGTTGTCAAATAGGTCCAGTTTGTTCGCGGAACGGCCGGATTTCACCATCCCGTCAGTTGCGCATTCCCCTACATCCGTTACATGGAGCCGTTCGGCGGCACCTGATACGGATGGCTTGGCTGCATGATTCAAAACGTCTCAGTCCCGGCGGCGCTGATTGCCGGCCTGATCAGCTTCCTGTCGCCCTGCGTGCTTCCGCTGGTCCCGCCCTATCTCGTCTATCTCACCGGCGCGACGATCGAGCATGTCTCCAATGAGGAGACACGGTCGTCGTCGAAGCGCGCGGTGACACTCTCGGCCTTGCTGTTCGTGTTCGGTTTCTCGACGGTATTCGTGGTGCTCGGCGCCAGCGCATCGCTGGTTGGCAGCTTGATCCGAGCCTGGTCTTCGGAACTCTCAATCGTTGCCGGCGTCGTGATCATCGTCATGGGCCTGCATTTCCTTGGACTCACCAGGATCGGCCTTCTCATGCGCGAGGGTCGCCTGCCGATTCCGAAACCCATGGGTCTGTGGGGCGCGTACGTCATGGGGCTGGCGTTTGCCTTTGGATGGACGCCGTGTATCGGGCCGATCCTTGCTGCGATCCTTTCGATCGCGGCCGCGGAGGCTACGGTGGCGAAGGGAGCGGGCCTGCTTGCGGTCTACTCAGCGGGGCTCGGCATTCCCTTCATACTGGCAGCCTTCATGGTCGAACAATTCTCGTCCCTGTTCGCGCGCATGAAACATCAACTGGTGAACGTCGAGCGCGCAATGGGCGTGTTGATGATCGTAACCGGCATCGGCTTTCTCACTGGCGCAGTTTCGAGCGTAAGCATCTGGCTTCTTGAGACGTTTCCGTCGCTGCAAAAGTTCGGCTAGTGGCGCGGATTTGACGTTCGCTCCCTTCTCGCCGCGATTCCGTAATGCGAACGTCAATCCAAAGCTCCACTAGCAACATTAACTTGCTAGTGGTCCTTTGACTCCAACATTCGCGAACGGTGGCTCCCTAATGGGATGCGATTGTTGGAGTCGGACCACTGGTGTGCCTTTGGTTCAAAAGCCGGCATCAGTGCTGCCGCGAATTCGCAATGCGGGTTTCTGAACCAACTGGATCGCACTAGGACTTATCCTTCAGCGAACACGTCAAGGTGTAGACGACGCCGCGCGGCAGGAAGTCGACAGTCGCTTCGCCGCCGAGTTGATCGCGCGCGCTTCGTTCGATTAGACGTGATCCGAATCCATGCTGCACGGGAGCCGTGACCGGCGGGCCTCCTGTTTCCCGCCAAATCAATCGTAGTGTCGGCCCCGCACTCTCGTCGACGATCTCCCAATCCAGCGTAACGGTCCCGACATCGTTCGACAGCGCGCCGTATTTCGCGGCGTTGGTTGCGATCTCATGCACGATCATCGACATCACGACAGCGGCGCGCGGCGACAGAGGAACCTTTGGACCGAACATCCGGATGCGTTCGGGATTGTTGAGCAAATATGGCTGGAGCACGCGCGTCAGCACGTCGTGCAATTCGGAGCCCTGCCATTTCTCGCTGCTCAACAGGTTGTGCGCTTCGGCCAACGCACCGAGCCGACCCTCGAACTTGTCGCGCTCGGCTCTGGTTGCACTGCGAAACGTCTGCGAAACGATCGCCTGGAGGATCGAAAGAGTGTTCTTGACGCGATGATTGAGCTCCTCGATCAGGAGGTCGTGCAACGTCTCGCCGCGGGCGATGGTGGTGGCCATGCGCACGGCAAATGCCAGGCCCACCAGCAGCAGCACGCTGCCGATCGCGGTCGTGATCGCAAGATAGCGCCACAACGGGCCGGCAAGCGAGCCTTCCGAAATGCCTGCGGCCACCGTCCAGCCGGTCAATGGCGAGCGGGAGAAAGCCGTGATCAGCGGTGTTCCTTCGAGCGATGTCGTGACCAGCGTGGCCTCCGCCATCCTGGACGTTGCCGTAAGCAGCGAAGACGACCCGCGCTTGCCGACGGTCTCTTGCGGGTTTGGCATGCGGGCAACTACGGTGCCCTCGCCATCGAGCAAGGTAACGGTCCACTCCGGCCCGGGGCGCTGCTTCTCGACCAGGTGCTGGAATATCTCGAGCGGCGGGCTGAATGAGATATCGTAGGCCACGGCATCGTCCCGAAATACTGGAACGTCGACGGTCATGATCAGCTTGCTCTCTATCGCGCCGACGAACAGATTCGAATACTGCGGCTGCTTCGTGGAAAAAACCTTCCGGACCAGCTCGCGGTTGTTGCGAAGGGGCAGGCTGGAGCCCTCCGGGGCCAGCGAAGAGAACAGAATTTGGCTGTCGCGGTTCGCGACGAGGATCAAGCCGTCCTTGCCGTATTGCTCGAGAAAGCCCGCGGCCATGCTGCCAAAGCTGTCGAAGTCACCGTTGCGCAATGCGTTCGTGAGTGCCAGCACCTGCAGCCCTCCGGTCATGCGTCTGATCTCGGAATCGAGCGTGAAACGAATGCTGCGCACAGTTTCCAGCACGCGCTGGTCCGCCTCCTTGCGGGCCTGGGCATAGTCATGGAAGACGATGCCGCCCGCGAAGAGGATCATCGGCAGCGTGGTCCCAGCGACCAGAAGGGCAAGACGCACGGGCAGTGATAATTTGGGCAAGTCGGCCGCCTCCTTTCGCAGAAAGCGTGGGCAATGCCCGATTGCCGAGCATAGGGGAGGGGCCCGAAATGCACCAAGTGTTTCCGCCGAAGCGTTGTCGGTCAAATCCTCGTTAGATGCGGCGCAACCGTGTTGGTTACTACACGTTGCTTTCGGTTATCGCTGCATAAACCATGGTGCGCAGCTCGCGCCGGATCGTAAAGGCGCTCGACGGCAATACTTGCGTCATGAAGATTGCAATCAGCTCCTCGGCCGGGTCGATCCAGAACGAGGTCGATGCCGTGCCACCCCAGGCATATTCGCCCCGGCTCCCCGCGATCAGTGTCTTCGCGGGGTCCATCGTCACGGAGAAGCCGAGGCCGAAGCCGATCCCGTTGTAATTTGCCTCCGAAAACAGTGAGCGCGACATCTGCGGCAAATCGCGTCCGTCCGGAAGGTGGTTCACCGTCATCAAGGCAAGGGTTTTCGGAGAAAGCAGCCTTACACCTCCGAGTTCGCCGCCGTTGAGCAACGCGCGGCAGAAGGTGAGATAGTCGGCCGTTGTACTGACCAGCCCGCCGCCGCCGGAAAAAAGAGATGGGGGTGCCAGGAAGGAGCTTATGGTCGGGTCGTCCTGCAGCGTCAAGACGCCCCTTGGCTGGCCGGTTTGAATGATCGCGGCGCCTTGCGGATTGGCCGAATAGCAGGCGGCAAGGCGATGCGCCTTGTCCTGCGGCACATGGAAGCCCGTATCGCTCATTCCGAGCGGATCCAGGATGCGCTCCTTGAGAAACTGCTCGAACGGCTGGCCGCTGATCTTGCCGATGAGATAGCCGATCACGTCTACTGAAAGCGAATAATTCCAGGCGTCTCCGGGTGAGAACTCCAACGGAAGCTTCGCAAGTTCGGCGATCATCGTCTCCAACGTTCCCGCCTTCTCGACCTCCCCGATCTTCTTCTCGCGATAGGCGGCGTCCACATTCGAGCGCTGTTGAAAGCCGTAAGTGAGGCCTGAGGTGTGGCGCAGCAGATCGACGATCAGCATCGGGCGCGATGGCGGCCGGGTGATGAAGGCGCCTGCTGTGCCCCCGACGAACACGCCCAGGTTCTTCCATTCGGGGATATATTTGTGGACGGGCTCGTCGAGTGCGACCCTGCCTTCCTCGACCAGCATCATGAACGCGAAGCTCGTGATCGGCTTGGTCATTGAATAGATGCGGAAAATAGTGTCGTCCCTGACGGGCACCTTGCGCTCGAGATCGGCAAATCCCTGCGCCGAGTTGTGTACGACCTTGCCGCGCCGATAGATCAGAAGCTGGGTGCCGGGAAAGCGGCCGGCCTCGACATACCGGCGCTTCAGATGTGCTTCGATCCGCTCGAGCGCAGCCGTCGACATGCCGGCTGATTCAGGGGAAGCGGGGGTCGGGGCAAGCATGGGGACGTCTCCGATAAGGATTGGGAAGGACCTGATAACCGAAAGGTGGCATCGTTCCAATGACCTCCGCTACCGTGGATGACAGTGCGGGTGTAGGCTATTGGTATCCCTCCGCCGGTTCCAGGAAGCGCAAAATGACCCAATTCAACGAAGCCGAACTGACCGCAGCCGTCATCAAGAGCTTTGAGAACACGCCGGATCCGCGCGTCAAATTCCTGTTGGAGGAACTGGTGAAATCGCTGCACGAGTATGTGCGCAGAACCGATCTCACCTTCGAGGAATGGGAATACGCGATCGATTTTCTGACCCGCACCGGCCAAAAATGTACGCCGATCCGGCAGGAATTCATCCTGCTTTCCGATGTCCTCGGCGTCTCGATGCTGGTCGATGCGGTCAATCATCGCGAGCGCCAAGGTGCAACCGAGACAACGGTCCTGGGGCCGTTCTATGTCGGCGAGCACAAGCAGATGCCTCACGGCACCGATATCACGCCGCACAACGTCACCGGCGAGAAGATGTTCGTGCAAGGCCGTGTCAGCGATCTCACGGGCAAGCCCCTTGCAGGCGTCCCTGTCGATGTCTGGCACGCCGACGACGCGGGCTTCTATGACTCCCAAAAACCGTCTTACGCCGTCGAGGGCCCATCGTCGCGCGCGCGCTTCACCACGGACAACGACGGGCGATTCTTCTTCCGCACTATCCTTCCCTGCAGCTATCCGATCCCGACCGACGGTCCGGTCGGCGAGATGATCGTGCAGACGCGCCGCCATCCGATGCGGCCGGCGCATGTGCATTTCCTTGTCAATGCCAAAGGCTACGAGCCGCTGATTACCCACGTCTTCATCGGAGGCGACAAATATCTCGATTCCGACGTGGTGTTCGGCGTCAAGGATGAGCTTGTCGCGAATGTCGAGAGGCGTACCGATCCGACGACGCCGGACGGCAAGCCGGCCGTTCCGCCCTGGCATCTGATGACATACGAATTCCGTCTCAGGCGGGGCGGTGGCGCGGCGCCAAAGCCGATGGCCGCGCGCGTGACCGAAGACGCCTAGACGAAATCCTAATCGCGATGGACTCGGGAAAAGGGCGGTGGCCGTCGGCCACTCACGCCGAGCCGAGCAGCGCCGTCGTCCGCGGTTCGAGGCGACATGCCTCGTCTGCAATCGCCGGGTTTGAGACCAGCGTCCCGCTCTCACCAAAGCAAGGGAGATATTAGACCGCGCGGG
>Ga0075424_100001496_pt1 | contig 20593 bp, 14 predicted proteins | sample SoiMethybrSBSTD3_FD_75301 | JGI IMG/M metagenome (GOLD analysis project Ga0075424, IMG submission 75301) | Bulk soil microbial communities from a Populus tree surrounding site in Tennessee, USA - Soil MetaG P. TD hybrid SBSTD3 | ecosystem: Environmental > Terrestrial > Soil > Tree plantation... | reverse complement strand
TTACGCCATCGCCGCCACGCGCTTCGCCGCCCACCTCGCCATTTCGTCGCACGCATCGCAGTTGCCGCATTCCCAGTCCGGCGCGACTTCCTCGCCGAAGTACTCGAGGATATAGCGCGTGCGACACTGGGCGGTTTGGCAGAACGCGATGATCGAGCGCAGCTTCGACTGATCTCGCGCGCGCCGCTCCTCGTAGTCCACGAGATCGGCGCTCAGGTCGCACGCAACGAGGTTGTTGCGAAGGCGCTCCCAGCGGCCGCCGCGATGCTCGCGGACGAGACCGTGCCGCTTCAGCAGCACCATCACGATCCGCGCCTTGCGATGCGGCACACCCGACTTGTTCGCGAGGTCGTCGATGTGCACCGGCGTGTCCAGCGGGACCGATTCCAGCACCAGCGCCACGCGGGCGGCTTCCTCCACCTCGGGATACTTGCCGCCGAGGAAATACGACTGAATCCGGCGGTCCTCGACGCGATAGAGCACGGTGCACACCGCCGGAAGTCCATCGCGGCCCGCGCGCCCGGCCTCCTGGTAGTACGACTCCACCGAGCCCGGGAAATGATAGTGCACGACGAATCGCAGGTCCTGCTTGTCGATGCCTAACCCGAACGCGTTGGTCGCGATCATCGCTTTCAGCTCGCCGGCCATGAAGCGGTCCTGCGTCTGGCGCCGATCCGCCGCCGGCATCTTTCCGTGATAGAGGCCGACGCAATACGTCTGGCGAAGGTCCTGGTAAAGTCGCTCCGCCTCGCGAATGGTCGCGAGATACACCACGCCCGAGCCCGCCGTCTCGCGGAGGATCCGGTCGAGCGCTTCATCCTTGACAGCGTTATTGACCGCGCGCACGACCTCGAATCGCAGGTTCGGCCTCGCGAAGCCCGTGACCGTGACGTACGGGTTCCGCATGCCGAGCTGCCTAACGATGTCGTCGCGCACCTCCGACGTTGCCGTCGCTGTGAGCGCCAGAATTGGCGGACGCCCGAGGCGAGTGGCAATCGACCCGAGCGTCAGGAAATCCGGCCGGAAGTCGTGTCCCCACTGGCTCACGCAGTGCGCCTCGTCGACGACGAAGAGACTCACCTTGCGCACGAGCAGCCGCTCGAAGAACTCGCGGTCCTTGAACCGCTCAGGCGTGACGTACAGAATCGAGCCTTCGCCATCCTCGAGCTGTCGGTGCGTCTTGCGCGTGGCTGGCCCCGACAGGTGCGAATGCATCGCGAGCGCGTCGACGCCAACAGCGCTCAGCTTGTCCTGTTGGTCCTTCATCAGCGCGATGAGGGGACTCACCACGACGGTGAGCCCGGGCAACATCAGGGCGGGAAGTTGATAGATGAGCGACTTCCCGCTTCCAGTCGGCATAACGACGACCCCGTCGCGCCCGTCGATGAGCGCCTGCATCGGGTCCCATTGGCCTGGCTGGAATTCCACGTGCCCGAAGCGCTGCGTGAGTAGATCACGCGCGCGTCGGGCAGACGCGTGCTCGTGAGCGTGCTTCGCCATGACGCTGCGCGTCGGCACTTTTCGTTCCGCGATTCGCGCACTCGGCCTTTATTCACCAAGCGCAGCCAACTGGCTCCCGGTTTGCATTGCCGGACTGCGGTCTAGGCACGTTCTGGCTTTGCGCTTGGAGGCAGGGATGGCGGAGATCAAGGTCGAGCCGAAGCGTAGCGGGCTTGGTTGGCTGTGGGCGGTCATCATTCTCGCAGTGATCGCGGTGGCGGCGTGGTACTTCATGAACAACTCCCGCGCGGTGCCAGCGACCGCCGCGCCGGCCGATTCGGTCCGGACGTCGCTGCTCGTCCCCGCCGCTGGGGCGGCGGTGTTCACGGAGGGACGAACCCATGGCTGACCGAGGAGCGAGGAGATCGAAGCGCGGGATGCGCGACGAGGCTGGTGTCGGTCCCAACCCTCGTGACGCGCGCCGGCTCGTTCACATGAAGGACCTCCACAACTACAAGGTGGTCGAAGGCGAGCCGGACATCCGCGGATGGAGCGTGTTCACCGCGACCGGCCGGGAGCTCGGTGACGTCCAGGACCTCCTCGTCGACACCGACATTGGCGAAGTCGTCATGGTCGATATCGACCTCAAACGCGACGACCGCCACACGCTCGCGCCGATCAAGGCTGCCTGGATCGACCGCGAGAACCGTCGGGTCGTGCTCAACACGTCGATGTTCGACGTCGATGATGAGATCCCCGCGCTGAACCGCCAGCGCGACGTGGCCGAGGGCGACTCGGTGCGGCGATTCAACGAGCGCTACGAGCGCGCGTACGGCGCTGACGGCTGGGACCGCGATCGCGACATCTCCATCCGGCGCGCGAACGATGACTTCCGTATTTCCAGATCATCGCCTCCACCGGTCGTTGCGGATCGACCCGCGGACGTTGCCCTCGATCGCCCCGGCGATGTGGTAGAGCGGGAGGTCAGCGCCACTCCAGTATCCGATCTGCCGCCTGAGCGGCGCCGGTCCGTTCGCTACGGGCCATCGCGCGACAGGGTCGTCGTCGAAGAGGTGGTGCGACGACGCGTCGTGGACCCCGCCGACCTGTCGCCCGCGGAGACGGAGCGACTCCGACAGCAGTCCGGGGATATTACGACCGACGCCCGCGATACGCTCGTCAACCCGCCGCCCACCGACGAACGTCGGTAGCTGCAATCGATCACCACACGAAACACCCCTGGCGACGTGCCGTTGTCCTGAGCGTCGCCGGGGTTTTCCTGAGCGGCGCCGTCGGCGCGCTGTACGCTCTTTGGCTGGAGTCGAGTGGGGACTGGCGAGTCGGGCTTCCCTGGGAACGCGCCCTCATGTTAGGGATCGATCGCGACGTCCCTCGTGCGTTCGATTGGCTGTTGCTCGGCCTTCCGTGGCTCGGCACCAACCTCACCCTGCTGCCGATCGTGGCGGCGTTTTCCCTGTGGTTGTGGCGACGGAAAGGCAGAGGCGACCTCGGCCTTCAGCTCGTGATCGTCTCGCTAGGAAGCCTCGTGATGAACGCGGCGCTGAAGGACCTGTTCAACAGGCCCAGGCCTGATCTCTGGGGGCACCGCGGTCAGTATGCGTGGGCCTCGTACCCGAGTGGCCACGCGATCGTTTGCGTGTCGGTTTTTTTCACCATCGCCCTGATGCTCTACCGCGAGCGCGGCTGGCGGTGGCCCTTAGTCGCCGCGGCAGCACTGATGGTTGTTGTTCTCTATTCGCGACTGTACCTGGGCGTGCACTGGCCGACGGACGTTGTCGGCGGCCTACTGCTCGGAGTCGTATGGCTCGCCGTGACGCAGTACGCTTTCGCGCCATTCCGCCACCGACCCGCTGGAACGCGGGAACCAGCCTCGGCCAAAACCGGTGGATTTCCCCGCGCGGATGTTTCAAGGGGTCAGACCCTTTGATTATCGAGATTCTCGGTGTTTCCAAGACCTGACGATCAAGGATTCTGACCCCTTGAAATAACGTTGAAACAGTTCGCCATCCAAATCACGCTGCGTCGAACCCGGCAGCGCGCATCGGACCGATGGTGCTGTCCGGTGTCACGACCGGGAACGCCCCGCTGATCTTTGCGGCGCCACGCCGCATGAGCGACGAGATGAGTAGGAACCCTTCGGTCCAGGCGCCCCGAAGTTCCGGGGTGAACTTGTCACCCAAGCCTTCCTCCAGCGTGCCGATGAGCGCCGTCCCGAATTTCCCGTAGTGATCGTCGCGTACGCCGTACGTCGTGTGGCGCTCGCCCAGCTTCTTAAGCACCGGGACGAGCTGCTCCGGAACGTCGAGCCAGTGTACTACCAGGTCGAGCATAGCCACGAGGTTACGAATCTGATGATCCATGTTGACGCTGGAAAACAGCGGGCGCAGGTCCGGATCGATCTCGAACAAGCGGCGATAGAAAATCTCGCCCACCGCTGCCCCGTTGGGAGCGAGTGTTTTCCAGCTCTCCGTTACCAGTCGTCTGCGTTCGGAAATCATTGGTGCCTCTCTATGGTTTCAGGCATCGGCGTTTTCCGCGCTGCGTCCGTGACGTCCGCGCTGCGGAGGGATTGCTCGCCGAGGATCGCCGTGCCGTATTTACAGCCTCGCGAGTGACAGCCAGTATAGCCCGCATTATCACTTCCAAATCACCTCAACAAATCGTTGCGGCTCAACACGTTAGGCGGCATCCGCGTGTTCGCGGACGGAAAGTTGGTAGCTGGTGCGGCCGCGCAACCCCGCCGTCTCGCCATTCTCGCCATGCTCGCTCGTGCCGGCCGAACGGGCGTCACCCGCGAAAAGGCGCTCGCGCTCCTATGGTCAGATGAACCGGAGGAGCGTGGTCGGCGTTCCCTGAACCAGGCCGTTTACTCGCTGCGTCGCGACCTCGGCAGTGAGGACGCTCTACTGGGATCCAAGGACCTTCGGCTTAACCTCGATCGGATCGAAGTCGACACCATCGCGTTCGACGACGCCATCAAGAGAAACGATTTTGACGAGGCAGTCCGGCTATACACCGGCCCGTTTCTCGACGGGTTTTTCCTTCCACGAGCCCCCGACTTCGATCAATGGGTCCGAGCCGAGCGCGCAGCGCTCGCGCTCGAGTACGCTCGCGCGCTGGAATCCGCAGCCCTTGGCGCCGACAAACGCCGCGATACGAGGGTCGCCGTGGATCTCTGGCGAAAGCTCGCGGCGATCGATCCGCTGAACGCGCGAGTTGCGATGTCGGTCATGAACGCTCTCGTGGCCGCAGGTGACGTGACAGGCGCACTCCAGCACGCCCGGCTCCACGAGACGCTCGTCGATCAGGAGGTGGGCCTGCCGCCCGACGCGGACGTCGTCGCGTTCGCCCGCCAGCTTCGCACGCAACCCGTTCCCGTGGCCGAGCCTTCACGGCCAGGAGTGCCGAAAGCCGAGCGTGACGTCGTGGGTATCGCGTTGGCCGATGCATACGCCGTGAGTGAAGAGGCACCGCCGAACCACGGCTCGGCCAAGATCGTTGTGCCGGATAGCGTCGCGCCCACGGCTCCTGCGCTGAGTTCGCTTGAACGCCGCCGGTGGATTCCCGCTGCGGCGGCTTTCGCGGCAATAGGCGTCGCCGTCGCCATATATGCGATCGTCCGTGGGCGAACCGATTCCACGTTTTCCGGCAGACAGCCAGTCATCGCGGTAGGGTCCATTAGCGACTATGCGTCGGCCGACTCGACCGGAATTGGCCGTGCGCTACGCGACATGCTCGCCACGAATCTCGCCCGGTCACGCGACCTGACCGTCGTCAGTGGCGCTCGACTGCTCGAAGTCGAACATCAGATGGACGGCGGTGGCGCGGCGGCGTCCGCCGCGATCGTACCGGCCGCGCGTCAGGCCGGCGCCACCGCGCTCGTCGATGGCTCACTCTACCAACTGGCCAACGACACACTGCGCTTCGATCTGCGCGTCACGAGCCTGCGCAACGGCAACGTACTTCGCGCGTACACCGTCACCGGACGCGACCCGTTCGCTCTGGCCGACAGCGCGACCGTACTACTCGCGCAGTATCTCGGCTCGACTGCGCCGACGGGCACCGTGGCCGACGCAACCACTCGCTCGGTCACCGCCTATCGACTCTACGAGGAGGGGCTTCGGTCATTCTACCTCCGCGATGCCGGCTCGGCCGAGCGGTTGTTCGACGCGGCGTTGTCGCAGGATTCGACGTTCGCGATGGCCGCGTACTACTTCGCACTGGCCTCGCGTACGACTCGCGTGGAGTCCATTCGCCGACTGCGGCGGGCAGTCTCGCTCGCCGGACGCGCGAGCGATCGCGACCGGTTGATCATTCAGGGCGGGTGGGCCGAGGCGAACAACCTCCTATCGCTCCAGCCAATCGCCGAGACGCTCGCGACGCGGTATCCGACGGAGGTGGAAGGGCACTACTACCTCGGTCGGGCGCTGGTGAACGGTGGATCCTTTCTCGAAGCAATCGTGCCGCTCCATCGTGTCGAACTGATGGATTCGTTGAGTCTGCGCGGCAGCACGGGTCGATGCGCCGCCTGCGACGCGGTGCATCAGCAGGTCGCCGCCTACATGCTGGCCGATTCGATGGTCGCCGCAGAGCGCGTGACACGCCGATGGATCGCGGCGCGACCTAACGATTGGGTCCCGAGGCTCGTGCTCGGCCGCATTCTCACGATCGTCGGTCGCATCGACGAAGCGAAAGCGGCCCTCCGCCTCTCGGATTCGCTGGATGTGTTGGGCAGCAACTGGGAACCGATGGTGTCGCTGTGGACACGCGAGGGCCAATTCGCGCTGGCGGACGATCGGCTGCGGAGAGAGATCAAAAAGGGGGCCGGAGCGGAAGGAGGAACCGCAGAGGCAGTCAACAGGAACGAGGGGCGTTGGTTTCTCGCGATCAGCCTGCGGTATCAGGGACGGCTGGAGGAGGCGTTAGGCGAGGCACGGGCCTTCCGCTTTGGCGGGTTCGGGAACGACCGCCCGCCACCTGGCGCCGTCGAGCTGGCGGCGTTGCAGCAGGCGCAAGTGCTGCGTGAGCTCGGGCGCTACCGCGAGGCGGCGGCGCTGTTCGACTCGATCTCGCATTTCACGGTGCCCGGAACCGATTCGGCTGCCAGCCGATCCGGACAGGTTTGGTCACTCACGCACGAGGCGGGCTCCCTGGCCGCGGGAGGCGACACGGCGCGCCTCGAGGCGCTCGCCGACACGATCGAGGCGTATGGCAGCGGCAGCAACCTCGCCCGTGACAGTCGCATTCATCACCACGTGCGCGGGCTCCTCCTCGCCGCTCGCGGCGACGACTCCACGGCTGTAACCGAGTTTCGCCACGCCGTTTTTTCTGTGTCGGCCGGCTACACCCGCACGAACGTGGAAATGGCGAAGGCACTCCTGCGACTCGGACGCTATGCCGAGGCGATTGCCATTCTGGAACCAGCGCTTCGGGGGTCGCTCGAGGCGTCGAATCTCTATGTCACGCATCCCGAGATTCGGCTGCTGCTGGCTCAGGCGTACGCCGGGAATCGCGAGCGCGATCGGGCGAATCGGGAGCTCGATTGGGTGCGCCGCGCCTGGGTCAGGGCGGATGCACTCGTGAAGCCACAGCTCGATATTGCCGTGCGCGCGGTCGCGAACGCGGAGAGCACGCCGATCCACCGTTAGGTCGGTCGGATCTGAGTACGAGATGGTAAAAAGCCGCCGAGGTCACGGTCCTCGGCGGCTTCATAGTTCGTGCGACGTGTCATCTATGTAGTTCAGCGACGTACCGATCGAGCGTTCGACCGGAAAGCGCGTTGACCAGGAACCCGGCTGGGTGAATCGTGCCGAGTAATCAGGCCGCTGCGGACAGGAGCTCCGAGGCGCGGTCCAGCGCGACCTCGACGACCTGGCGCTCCGCATCGTCGACGACGGTGTCGGCGATCGCGCGGCGTACCGCCTCGAGCGAGGCGTATTCTCCACCTATCCAGTCTTCCATTCCCTCTGGCGATCGAACCGCCAGGTCGTGCTGGAGTCGTCCCAGCTCCAGAGCCAGCGTGGCGACCGCCTGAGCCGGCTCGGCGTTGCTCTCGACTCGCGTCTGCGCGGTGGCCAGCACCGCCGCGACCGTATCGCTTCTGTCAGATGCCGGCCTGAAGTGCGCCGGAACGATCCGCGCGGAACCGGCGGTTTGTGCAGCCGTCGTTTCGGGCGCCGACCTGACCACCGGGAGCTCTTCCGTCCTCCCCATAACCGTGCTGGCACCGAACAGCAGCGCCGCCAATGCGCGGCCGCGACGCCGCCCTCCGCGAGAGTTGGAGCGGCCACTTTTCAGGAGCTCTGCGTTCAGCGCTTTGTTCAGCGCTTCGAGGTAGACGTGAGGTGCCATGGTCGGGTTCTCGTTCGATCCGCTTAGTGGGCGGCGTTGGTCGCTTTTGGTTGCTCGTGGTTGCTCAGTTCCGTCAGCCGGACGTTTTGTTCGCCGGCTTGTGGGAGAACGATAGGGAGGACCTATCACCTGAGAGTCACTCGGCGTCCGGGTGTCCGGGTGTTTCTGTAAGCCCCTATTATGGAATGCGTTGCGATCCCTCCGGAGCGGACATTCGGGTGATCGGAAGGCGATCAATGCGCCGAAATCACTTTCAAGTGATTGTTTAGATTCCGGCATGAGCTCGCGACCGCAGTATGACGCGTTCGTCATCACGGCTCCCGGTCTCGAGCGGCTCGCCGTAGATGAACTGAAGGCGCTCGGGCGCGGCGACGCGCGCGCCGTCGACGGAGGCGCGACCTTCGCCGCCACGCGCCGGACGCTTTACGAAGCCAATCTCCACCTCCGCACCGCGAGTCGGGTGGTCGTGCGTGCTGCCGATTTTGGCGCGAAGGCGTTCCATGAACTCGAACGCCGCGCGGCCAAGGTGGCGTGGGAGACATTTCTATCGCCGAAGCTTGCCGTGTCGCTCCGAGTCACGTGTCGGAAGTCGCGGCTGTATCACTCCGACGCCGTGGCGGAGCGCGTTGCGAGCGTGATCGTTTCGCGCGTATCGGGCGTGCATGTGGCGACGAGCGAAACCGACGCGCCGAGCCAGCTGATTGTCGTCAGGCTGATGCACGACCACTGCACGATCAGCGTCGACAGCTCGGGTCCGCTGCTGCACCTCCGCGGATATCGTCAGGCTGTTGCGAAGGCACCGCTTCGCGAGACGCTCGCGGCCGCCGCACTCCTCGCAAGCGGGTGGCGAGGCGACACGCCGCTCATCGACCCGATGTGCGGATCGGGCACCATACCTATAGAAGGTGCCCTGATTGCGAGGCGGATCGCGCCCGGTCTCGGACGAGAGTTTGCCTTCGAGCGCTGGCCCGACTTCGATTCGTCGCTATGGGCCGGAGTCGTTGCCGACGCCAAGGCACAGGTGATGGCTCGCGCGCCCGCGCCGATCAAAGGATCGGATCGCGATGCCGGCGCGATCGCAGCAGCGATCTCGAATGCCGATCGGGCAGGCGTGTTGAACGACGTCGAGCTCTCCGAACAACCCATTTCTGCGCTCGAGCCAACCGTGAGGCCTGGGTTTGTCATTTCGAACCCGCCATACGGCGTGCGCGTGGGTGAACGCGATCGGCTCCGTAACCTGTATGCCCAGCTGGGAAACGTCTTACGGGCGAAATGCCCTGGGTGGCGGTTCGCGCTGTTGTCGGCGGACCCTGTACTCGAGCGTCAGTTGCGGCTTCGGGCCGATTCGATCCTCGGAACATCGAATGGCGGAATCAAGGTGCGGGTGATCGCCGGCGAGGTGACGGCCGGCCACGGCGGCTACCGCACGTCCGACGCGCCGGACGCGCCCGACACATCGGCGGCTCAGCGGTACTCATCTTGAAGAGGGTGGGGTTGGCATCGAGGGGAGGAACAGACAGTTCCTTCCCGCCAATCCCCATCCGAACAACAACGGAGCCCACCGTGGACGGCGACCGCGACCCGCAAGTCGACCGTGACGTTCCCGGACGCACCGACAGCGCGCCCTCATCCCAGCCCAGCTCGCGACGATCGCGTCGCTCGTCGAACAACGGTGGCCGGCGCCGTGAACGAAATGCGGCTTCGACAGATACCGTAAACGGCGGCGAACTGGCTGACGTCAACAACACCGCCCGATCGAGAAAACGCGGCGGCGCCGCCGTGCTCGAGGACGATCGGGCTCCCGACGGGCATAGTCAGAGCGGCGATACGGTCACGCCAACCGATCTGAATGCGTTGCTCGCCGGCCTTCGCGACTTGCGCGGTGGCGACTTCGCGGTCCGCCTGCCGAGATCGCGACACCCGCTCATGGCGGACATCGTGTCGGCGTTCAACGACGTCGCGTCGCGAAACGAGCGGATGGCAAAGGAGCTGGGTCGCATCAGCGACATCGTGGGCCGAAAGGGCGATATGACCGCCCGGGTTTCGCTCGACGGCATGACCGGCGGCTGGGCCGATAGCGCCGGCGCGCTCAACTCGCTCGTAACGGATCTCGTGGCGCCGACCAGCGAAGTAGCACGCGTGATCAAGGCCGTCGCCAACGGCGACCTCTCGCAGAAGATGGTCCTCGAGATCGACGGCAAGTCGGTGCAGGGCGAGTTCCTGCGCATCGGGACCACCGTGAACACGATGGTCGATCAGCTGAACGCCTTCGCGTCCGAGGTCACGCGCGTCGCGAAGGAAGTAGGCACCGAGGGAAAGCTCGGTGGCCAGGCGCAGGTTCCGGGTGTTGCCGGTGCGTGGAAAGACCTCACCGACAACGTGAATTACATGGCCTCGAACCTGACGAACCAGGTTCGCAACATCGCCGACGTCACGACGGCGGTCGCGAAGGGCGACCTCTCCCGCAAGATCACCGTGGATGTTCGCGGCGAGCTCCTCGAGCTCAAGAACACCGTGAACACGATGGTGGACCAGCTCAACTCGTTCGCGTCTGAAGTCACGCGCGTGGCGCGCGAGGTCGGCACGGAAGGCAAGCTCGGTGGGCAGGCCGGTGTGCCTGGCGTGGCCGGCACGTGGAAGGACCTCACCGACTCCGTGAACGGCATGGCCGGTAACCTGACCGTTCAGCTGCGCGACGTCTCCGGCGTCGCGACCGCCATCGCGAGCGGCGACCTAACGCGAAAGATCACGGTCGAAGCGCAGGGCGAGATCCTGCAGATCAAGGACGTCATCAACAAGATGGTGGACTCGCTCTCGATCTTCGCGGGCGAGGTCACGCGTGTGGCGCGTGAGGTGGGTGCAGAAGGTCGTCTGGGTGGGCAGGCGATCGTGCCGGCCGTGGCCGGCACGTGGAAGGATCTGACCGACAACGTGAACTTCATGGCGTCGAGCCTCACGACGCAGGTTCGCAACATCGCCGAGGTGACCACGGCCGTCGCGAAGGGTGACCTGTCGAAGAAGATCACCGTTGACGTGAAGGGTGAAGTGCTCGACCTCAAGACGACCATCAACGTGATGGTCGATCAACTGTCGGGCTTCGCTGCCGAGGTCACGCGCGTAGCGAAGGAAGTGGGATCAGAGGGGCGACTCGGTGGTCAGGCGAACGTGCCGGGTGTCGCCGGCACGTGGAAGGATCTCACCGACAACGTGAACGTCCTCGCTGGCAACCTCACGACGCAGGTGCGCAACATCGCGCAGGTTACTACCGCCGTCGCGCGCGGCGACCTGTCGCAGAAGATCACGGTCGATGTCCGCGGCGAAATCCTGGAGCTCAAGAACACCGTCAATACGATGGTGGACCAGCTCAACTCCTTCGCTGACGAAGTCACTCGAGTCGCGCGCGAGGTGGGTAGTGAGGGCCGGCTCGGGGGACAGGCAAAGGTGCCCGGCGCGGCCGGCGTGTGGCGCGACCTGACGGACAACGTGAACGGCATGGCGTCGAACCTGACAAACCAGGTTCGCAACATTGCCGACGTCACGACCGCGGTCGCCAAGGGCGACCTCTCACGCAAGATCACGGTGGACGCGCGAGGCGAGATCCTCGAGCTCAAGAGCACCGTGAACACCATGGTGGATCAGCTGAACGCCTTCGCCGATGAGGTCACGCGCGTGGCGAAGGAGGTAGGCACGGAGGGCAAGCTCGGTGGCCAGGCCGAGGTGCCGGGAGTCGCGGGCACCTGGAAGGACCTCACCGATTCGGTGAACCTGCTCGCGAACAACCTGACGGTACAGGTGCGGTCGATCGCCGACGTCGCGACCGCGGTGACGCGCGGCGACTTGAGCCGGCAGATCACCGTGCAGGCCCAGGGCGAGCTCGATGAGCTGAAGAAGAACATCAACCAGATGATCGCGAACCTCAAGAACACGACCGAGGCGAACGCGGAGCAGGACTGGTTGAAGACGAACCTCGCGAAGTTCTCGCGCATGATGCAGGGCCAGAAGGACCTCGACACGGTCGCGCGCCTCATCATGAGCGAGCTCACGCCACTGGTGCAGGCACGACAGGGCGCGTTCTTCATCATGCAGCAGGAAAACGGATCGGGCAGCGCGCTGCGCCTGATCGCGAGCTACGCGTACAAGGAGCGGAAGCACCTCAACAACGTCTGGCATCTGGGTGAGGGGCTCGTCGGTCAGGCGGCCGTCGAGAAGAAGCCGATCCTGCTGACCAACGTGCCCACGGACTACATCCAGATCACGTCGGGACTAGGTGAAGCGCCGCCGAGGAACATCATCGTCCTCCCGATCCTGTTCGAGGGCGATGTGAAGGCGGTCGTGGAGCTCGCGAGCTTCCTGCCGTTCAGCCAGATCCATCAGACGTTCCTCGACCAGCTGCAGGAGTCGATCGGCGTCGTGCTCAACATGATCGCCGCGAACATGCGCACCGAGGAGCTGCTGCAGCAGTCGCAGAACCTCACACAAGAGCTGCAGAGCCAGTCGGAGGAGCTCAAGCGCCAGCAGGACGAGCTGCGCCGGTCGAACTCGGAGCTCGAGCAACAGGCGCGCACGCTCAAGCAGTCCGAGGAGATGCTCAAGGACCAGCAGGAAGAGCTGCAGCAGGTCAACGAGGAGCTGGAGGAGAAGGCGAGTCTCCTCGCGGAGCAGAACAAGAAGGTCGAGCAGAAGAACTCGGAGGTCGAATCCGCACGTGTCGCGCTCGAGGAGAAGGCGGAGCAGCTGTCCGTCTCGTCGCGGTACAAGAGCGAGTTCCTGGCGAACATGTCGCACGAGCTGCGCACGCCGCTCAACTCGCTGCTCATCCTCGCGCGACTGATGTCGGAGAACAGGGACGGCAACCTCACGCCGAAGCAGATCGAGTACGCGAACACGATCCTGACCTCGGGCTCGGACCTGCTCAACCTCATCAACGACGTGCTCGACCTGTCCAAGGTCGAAGCGGGAAAGATGGAGGTGAATCCGACGGAACTGTCGGTAACCGACTTCCGCGATCAGGTCGAGAAGAGCTTCCGTCCGCTCGCCGACCAGAAACAGCTCGGGTTCACGGTCGAGGTTCATCCGGGAACGCCGGCGCGCATCGTCACCGACGGGCAGCGACTGAACCAGGTGCTCAAGAACCTGCTGTCGAATGCGTTCAAGTTCACGCACCAGGGCCACGTGACCCTAACGATTCGCTCGGCCGAGCGTGGCCGGCGGTTCGCGAACTCATCGCTCGACAACGCGAGCTCGGTTGTCGCCTTCGCGGTGAGCGATACGGGAATCGGGATCGCCAAGGACAAGCAGCGGCTGATCTTCGAGTCGTTCCAACAGGCGGACGGCGCGACCAGCCGCAAGTATGGCGGCACGGGCCTCGGCCTGTCGATCAGCCGGGAGATCGCGCGGTTGTTGGGCGGCGAGATCCGCGTCGAAAGCACGCCGGGCGTGGGGAGTACGTTCACGCTCTTCCTCCCGGACAGGTTGGTTGACGGGTCCGGTGGCGCGACGCCCGCCGGCTGGGATTGGGGACTGGGGACTGGTCGTCGGGAATCGGGAATCGGGAATCGGGAATCGAGCGAACGGCGACCGGTCTTGCGGCCGAGCCGTGCTCATGCGACGGCGGGACGTGCCCAGCCATCTGCACCGCCAACGCCTAACGCGCTACCAACAGCGGTAGACGCTCAGGCCGGCGCGGGGGTCGTCGAGGAGCCTGTCGTCGAATCGCCGGCTCAGGATGTCACGCCGAACGGTGCCACGTCCGATTCCCGATTCCCATCTGCCCAACCTCGGCGGGCTCCCGCCGATTCCCCACCAGATGATCGCGACGCCATCCAGCCCACCGACCGGGTGGTGCTCATCGTCGAGAACGATCTCAACTTCGCCCGAGTTCTGCTCGAGATGGCTCGCGAGAAAGGATTCCTCGGGCTCATCGCACTCGACGGTGAGACGGGCATCCACCTCGCGCACGAATACAAGCCCGACGCGATCACGCTCGACATCGACATGCCGGGGATCGACGGCTGGCAGGTGCTCGATCGGCTGAAGCACAGCCCCGACACGCGTCACATCCCCGTGCACATCATCTCGGGGATAGACCGGCGACAGCAAGGACTCATGGCTGGCGCCATCGCGTACCTCGAGAAACCCGTCGACAAGGCGACGCTCGATGAAGCCTTCGGGCACATCCGGTCGTTCATCGACAATCGAGTCAAGCGGCTCATGATCGTCGAAGACGATGTTGGCCAGCAGCGCAGCATCGTCGAGCTCATCGGCGAGGACGACATCGAGATCGTCACCGTGGCGTCCGGCGAGGAGGCGCTCGAGGAGCTTCACCGCGGTCACTTCGACTGCATGGTCCTCGACCTCGGCCTCGGCGGCGGCATGAGCGGGTTCGATCTGCTCGAGCTCCTGAAGAGCGATCAGCGCCAGGCCGTTCGTGAGATCCCGATCATCATCTATACGGGACGCGATCTGTCGCAGCCCGAAGAGACACGCCTCCGCAAGTACGCCGAGACCATCATTCTGAAGGACGTGAAGTCGCCGGAACGGCTGCTCGACGAGACGGCGCTCTTTCTCCATCGCGTCGAGGCGAAGCTGCCCGAGATCAAGCGCCGCATGCTCGAGCAGCTGCACAACACCGACGCGGTCTTCGCCGGAAAGCACGTGCTGATCGTCGACGACGACGTGCGGAACATCTTCTCGCTCACGAGCGTGCTCGAGTCGCACGGCATGAACGTGGCGTTCGCGGAGAACGGGAAGGATGCGCTGGCGCGGCTAGAGAGCGGTTCGGAGGTGGACCTCGTGTTGATGGACGTGATGATGCCGGAGATGGACGGGTACGACACGACGCGGGCGATCCGTCAGAATCCGCGTTTCCGTTCCCTGCCGATCATCGCGCTTACGGCGAAAGCGATGAAGGGTGACCGCGAGAAGTGCATCGCCGCAGGAGCGTCCGACTACATCACCAAACCTGTGGATACGGAGCAACTGCTCTCGCTCATGCGAGTGTGGTTGTATCGATGAAAGTGTCGGCGACGGAGCCAACGGCCACCGGGCGACGACGCGACGACCGCGCCGTTCAGGCGCTTGGCGCGCGTCCGAACGGCACCGACGCCGCGGCTCCACTGTCGTACGATCCCGAGCTCGAGCGCCTCGAGATCGAGCTCCTGCTCGAGGGGATCTACCGCCACTACGGCTTCGACTTTCGCTCGTACGCGTACGCTTCGATCCGGCGTCGCCTCTGGCGGCGGATCGAGGCGGAGGGCCTGGCTACCGTGTCAGCGTTGCAGGATCGTCTCCTGCACCAGCCCGCGATGATGGAGCGAGTGCTGCTCGACCTGTCCATCAACGTGACGGCGATGTTCCGGGACCCGACGTTCTACATGGCGTTCCGGCAACAAGTCATACCGCTCCTCCGGACCTATCCCTTCATCAGGATATGGCACGCGGGGTGCTCGACGGGAGAAGAAGTGTATTCGATGGCCATACTCCTCGAGGAGGAGGGGCTCTACGAGCGGGCGCGCATGTACGCTACCGACATCAACGAAGTAGTCGTTCATCGGGCACGCGCCGGAATCTTCCCGCTCGAACGGATGCAGGAGTACACGGAGAACTACATCAGGGCGGGGGGCAAGCGGTCGTTTTCGGAGTACTACGTCGCGAAGTACGACGGCGCACTGTTCTCCCCGGGGCTGCAGCGCAACGTCGTTTTCTCGCAGCACAACCTCGTCACCGATCGATCCTTCGCCGAGTTCAACGTCATTCTATGTCGTAACGTGCTCATCTACTTCGCCCGCGATCTCCAAACAAAGGTGCACGGGCTGTTTCACGAGTCGCTCGTGCATCTGGGAGTTCTGTGTCTCGGGTCGAAGGAGACACTTCGGCTCTCGACGTACGAGAGCTCCTACGAGGAGCTCTCAGTCGCGGAAAAAATCTATCGGAAGGTCCGGTAGTCGCCGTGTACGAGATCGTCGTGATCGGAACCTCGTGGGGCGGGCTCAACGCGCTGACTCAGGTGGTCTCCGGACTGCCGGCGACGTTTGCGCTGCCGCTCGTCGTCGTGCAACACCGCAGCCCGGACACGCCCGGGTTCCTCGCCGAGCTGCTTCAGACACACACCAGGCTGCGCGTCGTCGAAGTGGATGACAAGCGCCCGATAGCGGCGGGCCATGTCTACGTGGCGCCCTCCAACTACCACCTGCTGATCGAGTCGGGCTTTTTTTCGCTGACGACCGACGCTCCCGTGCGGTACAGCCGGCCTTCGATCGATGTCACGTTCGTTTCCGCTGCAGACGAGTACGGGCGGCATACGGTTGGCGTCGTGCTCACTGGAGCCAACGAGGACGGGGCGTTAGGCCTCAAGCGCATCGTCGATCGCGGTGGCTACGCGATCGTCCAGGACCCCGCGACGGCGGAAGGCGTGGCGATGCCGCGTGCCGCGCTGCTTGCGGTTCCAAAGGCACGCGTCGTTCCGCTCGGGCGCATTGCGGACCACCTCATCACCATCGCTCCGCCGCGGCCGCCGGCCGAGCACCGCGTTAGGGCGCCGCTCGCGTGACTGTCACGCTGCCAGAGTCGGCCGCCAAGGTCGAGCGGGCGCCCAAGGAAGAGCGTGTCAACATCCTGCTCGTCGACGACCGGGCGGAGAACCTGCTGGCGCTCGAGGCGATCCTCGAGCCGCTTGGCGAGCGGACAATCCGCGCGCATTCCGGTGACGAGGCACTGAAGTGTCTGCTGACCGATGACTTCGCGGTCATCCTGCTCGACGTCCAGATGCCGGGTCTCAATGGCTTCGAGACCGCTGAGCTGATCAAGTCGCGCGAACGCACGCGCTACGTCCCGATCATCTTCCTCACCGCAATCAGCAAGGATGAGGCGTACGTCTTCCGTGGCTACTCCGTGGGCGCGGTCGATTACATGTCGAAGCCGTTCCAGCCCGACGTCTTGCGGTCGAAGGTCGCAGTGTTCGTGGACCTCTACCGCAAGCAGCGGCAGCTCAAGGAACAGGAGCGTCTACTGCATGACGCCGCGGTGCGGCAAATCGAGCTGGAGCACCGCGCACGCTTCCTGGCGCAGGAAGCCCGCACAGCGCAGATCGTCAGTACGGCGCTGGACGCCATCGTCGTGCTCGACGTCCAGCGGCGGATCAAGGTGTTCAACGCTGCGGCCGAACGGATGTTCGATCGGTCGGCGGCGGACGTGGTGGGCAGTCTCGTGGAACAGGTCATTGCAGACGCGCAGCTCGACCGTGCCCTAACGATGGCGAGCGAACGCGGGCCCGATCCGAACATTTCGGACCTCCAATCGCTCATCGGGCACCGGTCGAACGGCGACCGGTTCCCGCTCGAGGTTTCGGTATCGTGTCTCGAGGTGAGCGGCGATCGGAGCTACACGATCATCGCGCGGGATGTGACCGAACGGCTCCGCACGGAGGAGGCGCTTCGCACGCAGGCGGAGTCACTCGCGCAGAACGCGGCCGAGCTGCGCCAACTGAACGAGAAGCTCCAGGAGCGTCAGGAAGAGCTCGAGCGGGCGATGACGGCTCGCAATCGCTTCTATGCTTCGATGAGCCACGAGCTGCGCACACCGATCAACGCCATCATCGGCTACAACACGCTGCTTCTCGACCAGATCTATGGGCCGCTCAACGAGAAGCAGACCCACGGGCTCGAGAGGACACACAAGGCTGCCAACCATCTACTGGAGTTGGTGAACGATGTCCTCGATCTCTCCAAGATCGAAGCCGGCAAGATCGAGCTGACCCTCCAGCCCGTTCCGTTCCCGGGAGTCATCGAAGATCTGTTTGTCACGGTGCGCCCGCTTGCCGATGAACACAGGACGGAGCTTCGGCTCCATGTGGACAACGGTCCGAAGGCGATCATCAGCGATCCGCGGCGCGTGAGGCAGATCTTGCTGAATCTCATCTCGAACGCGATCAAGTTCGGTCGCGGGCAACCGATTCAAGTGACCCTCACGCTTGGCGCGCCGGACCATATAGAAGTTGCCGTTACGGATCACGGTGAGGGAATCGAGCCGGCAGATCTCGCGCGGATTTTCGACGAGTTCGTCCAACTGTCGAACTCGCAGCAGCTGGGTGGTACCGGCCTCGGCCTCCCGATCTCGAAGCGACTCGCAACGCTGCTGGGCGGTGATCTGGACGTGACGTCCGAGCGCGGAAAGGGAAGCACATTTGTTCTACGGCTCCCAGAGCGCATAGGCATGGAGGATTAGCCATCAGCCATCAGCCAGCTTTCACTGCTCTCAAGGTCGGTTGCCAATAGAGCGTGGGGAGGGTTGAGCTGATGGCTGATAGCTGATGGCGTTAGTCTCACTTGCACAGACTCTCCCTAGACAACAACATTCGCCGAAGTTCGAATTCGCGATGAACGGTCGGGGCCGGTCGCCCAGTGCCGACTGGACCAATCGCTTTTCCCGGCGGTATCACATTCGAATCCTTCGGCCGCGGTATTGGGGCGGTAAGGCCGACGAGGCCGAGGCGAATGTCACCAATGTCGAGAGAGAGCAGCGAATTGAAGGCTTTGTGCATCGGTCGCCACCGCTACCTAAGCGACCACTTCGGACGGTTCTTCCGCAAGTTCGGCGTCGATGCCGCGAGCGTCGTTGGAGTCGCCGATGCCATTTCCGCCGCCCGCGCGCACGTGCCGGACGTCGTGTTTTGCGAATACGACTTGTTGGCCACCGTTCCCCTCGAGCCGTGGGAGCGAGATCCACTCCTCTCGCGCATCCCGGTCATCGCCGTGAGCCTGACGCGGCGATCCGACGAGATGCATCTGCTCGACGTGAACAACATAGCCGGGTTCTTCTACCTCCCGGCGCTCACAGAGGAGGACGCACGTCGTTTGCTGCACGCCGTTCGACCGACCGCTGGATATTCGCTTCGCTCATCCCTCGACCGACAAGTATCGAGCGCCGCACCGTCTGCCTGACGCGACGCAATGCGACGCGATGCGACGCGATGTCGATCGATCAATCATCAATCATCACGCATCCAGTTGCGCGCTGATTGCGATGCGTTATCATTCGCGCGCTTCTTTACACGTTCGTGATGATTATCGTTGTCATCGTGACGAACGCGCGGACGGAGCGGCAAGCGGCGCCGGTGACCAAGCAGGAACGGGCGAGCATTGAATAGGCCTGAGGTGAAGACGAAGGGGATCGACCGCGCCGCTCAAAACGAGGCGCTGTTGTCCGCCGCTGGGCTGGACGTTCTCGGCGCACTGCGCACCGGGATCGTGTGTGTCCTCCCCGACGGCACGGTGGCCGCAGTAAACGCAGCCGCGGCGGAAACGCTCGGCGCCGACGAGGGCCACGTCGGCAGCGACTTCTGGAGCGAGTTTCCCGCCTTGCACGACGGTCGCGGCCACGACGAGATCGCGGCGACTCTCCTCGACGGCACCCCTCGCGTGTTTCACGCCGCGCTGCCGGGAGGCCGGGCCGATGCGATCTACGAGATCCGCGTGGCGCGCTCACGCTCCGCGTGGCTCATCTTCGAGATTCGCGAGACGCCGCGCGCGACACGCGACTCGTCAGGCGAAGACATCGAGCCGCTCCGGGAGCTTGCGCGCCGCATGGCAGCCGGCTCGGACTCCCTGACCCTGCTGTCGGCGTTGTGCGATTCGGCGTGCGAGATCTGTGGCGCGAGCGGTGCCGCCGTCGCGCGGCTTACGGGGGCCGACGGAGTGGTCATCGCCGCGTCAGGCCGCGAAGCCCCTGACGCAGGTAAACTCTTCGATGTTGGCGACTCGCTCGCCGGTAATGCGCTCCGCAGTCGAACACTCATTGTCGAGCACGACGATCCATCGCTGGCCTGCCCGATCTTTACTTCCGACGCGAACGTCGGAGAGGTCGCGGTTGCGCCGCTCATCGCCGCGGATCAACCGGTCGGCGTGCTGTGCGCGTGGCGCCACGACGGCGGGTCGTTCTCTCATCGCGACCGGCAGCGCCTCAAAACCATCGGTGATCACGCTGCGGTCGTGCTCGTGAAGGCACAGCTCCTCGAGGAAGCGCAGGCGGCTACACACGCCAAGGGCGCATTCCTCGCGACGATCTCCCACGAGTTGCGCACGCCACTAACCGCGCTCACCGGGTACGGCGAGCTCCTCGCGGACGAGATCGTTGGTCCACTCAGCACGCATCAGCTGGACATGGTCGACCGGATGCGGTCGGTCACCCATCAGCTCGCGGTGATGGTGGACGAGCTGTTGACGTTCTCGGCGCTCGAGGCGGGACGTGAGACGGTGCACCCAAGCGACGTCCGGCTTGGCGAGATAGTCGAGTCAGTCGTCAACATGGTCGAGCCGCTCGCGCGTCAGAAGGAGCTCGACCTGGGGTTCACGTTGCCGGAGCGGTCCCCGGTGCTCTACACCGACGGGGACAAGGTGCGGCAGATTCTCGTGAACCTCATGACCAATGCCGTGAAGTTCACCGACAAGGGGAGCATCTTGCTGGCGGTCGAGCGTCACAACGGCGAGGTTCGCGTGCAGGTGCGTGACACGGGCGTCGGTATCGACGACGCCGACCGGCCGCGGCTCTTTCACCCGTTCACGCAGCTCGACGCGGGGCTCACTCGCCGTCACGGCGGCACCGGGCTGGGGCTCTATAACTCGAGCCGCCTTGCTCAGCTTCTCGGCGGGCACATCGACGTGGACTCGACGCTGGGCGTTGGGAGCGCATTCACGCTCTGCATTCCGGTGCGGTACAGCAAACTGGGGTAAGACCGGGGACGGGGGACGAACTGCCGGGGACGGGCGGCGGGCGACGGGCGACGGTT
>Ga0075424_100001495_pt1 | contig 20594 bp, 18 predicted proteins | sample SoiMethybrSBSTD3_FD_75301 | JGI IMG/M metagenome (GOLD analysis project Ga0075424, IMG submission 75301) | Bulk soil microbial communities from a Populus tree surrounding site in Tennessee, USA - Soil MetaG P. TD hybrid SBSTD3 | ecosystem: Environmental > Terrestrial > Soil > Tree plantation... | reverse complement strand
CCGTCGACCGGTTGCCACCAGCATACGATCGTGTTTGCGGGCGGCACCGACTCCCGCAACCGGTTGGCCGTGAGCCAGGGCTCCCCGGCCGACTCGGCCATCACGTGTCGCACGCCATCCCGATCGAGACGCAGCGAGATCCGGGTGAGTCGTTCGGGAAACAACTCCAGGCGCCCCTTCAGGTCATTCCACAACTCCACGAGCGTTGGATGCGCCACGTGGCACTCGTCGAGCGGAAACACCCGACCGGGCCGGTCGTGAGGATGTAACCCGACGGTCGACCCGTGCACCGCGAGCGAGAGCATCGCCTGGTAGCGCCACAGCGCTCTGGCCGGCACGATCTGCGGATCGCTCACGTCGATTTTTCCGATGCGGCGCAGCGCGTCACCCACAATCGCCCGCTTGGCCGCGAGCTGCGCCTCGTAGCCGAGGTGCTGTAACTGACAGCCGCCGCAGTGGTCCTGGTTGTAGTGCGGGCAGGCCGGAGTGACCCGGTCCGTTCCCGGCTCGACGATTTCGGCGGCCTCGCCCCGCGCAAAGCGCCGGTGCAGGTGCAGACTGCCTTCCCGCAGGCGCACCCGCTCGCCGGGCCCCGTCCGGGGCACGAACACGGCTCGTCCGTCCGACAATCGACCCACCCCGTCCCCACCGGCGGCGATCCCGGAGATGGCCACGATCTCACCAGTCACGCAGGCCCTCGCGTCGTGCCTCGGTTTGCCACGGGGACCAGCGGCCGGACGGTGTGGACAAAGGGGCGCGCACGGCGCCTGCCGTGCGTCGTTCTTCGGCGAGCAGGGCGGCAACGACCGCGATCGGGCGCATCAAGGGCCGCGCAATCGGCTCGGCGAGCAGTCGGCCACCGGCCCGCTGCAGGTATTCAATGTCGATTTCGCCACGGCGGAATTCCGTATCGTCGAGCACTCGCAGGTGAAATGCCTGCGACGTGGGCAACCCGACGATCACGAGCTCGCGCAGACTGCGCCGCATCCGGTTGATGGCCGCCTCGCGCGACTCCCCCCAGACAATGAGCTTGGCAATGAGCGGATCGTAGTAGAGGGTGACCTCGTTACCGGCCTCCACGCCACCGTCCCATCGCACGTTGGGTCCGCCCGGGACCCGGAGGTACCGCACGACTCCGGTGGCCGGCAGGAAGTCGTTGAACGGGTCTTCGGCCGTGATGCGGCATTCGATGGCATGACCCCGGGGCTGCAGATGCCCACCCGCAACCCGCATCGGCTGACCGTCCGCGATGCGAAGTTGTTCCCGCACCAGGTCCACGCCGGTGACCATCTCGGTGACCGGATGTTCGACCTGAATCCGGGTATTCATCTCCAGGAAGTGGAACTCGCCATCGGGCGTCAACAGAAACTCGATCGTCCCCGCCCCGACATATCCCACCGCGGAGGCGGCCGCGGTCGCGGCATCACCCATCCGCCGCCGCAACGCCGGCGACACCGCGACTGAGGGAGACTCTTCGATCAGCTTCTGGTGGCGGCGCTGGATGCTGCACTCGCGTTCGCCGAGCGACACGACCCGGCCACGGGTGTCGGCCAGGATCTGGACTTCCACGTGCCGCGGCCGCTCCACCAGTCGCTCGAGATACACGCTCCCGTCGCCGAACGCCTTCTCGGCCTCGCTGCGCGCCGCTTGCAGCGCGGCGGACACGTCCTCGAGCGACCGGATGACGCGCATGCCCTTCCCTCCGCCCCCGGCTACCGCTTTCATCAGAACCGGCAGACCGATGCGCTCCGCTTCGCGCCGCGTGTCGGCCGCATCGCTCACACTGCGCGTGAGGCCCGGCACCACGGGAACGCCGGCCGCCTGCATCCGCCGCCGGGCTTCGGTCTTGTCCCCCATCGCGCGGATCGCGGCGGCGGGTGGGCCGACGAACACGAGCCCGGCGGTGGCGACGGCCTCGGCGAACACCGCGCGCTCCGACAGGAAGCCGTACCCCGGGTGAATAGCCTGGCAGCCGGTGCGCTTCGCGGCCTCGATCAGTTTGGGAATACTGAGGTAGGACTCGGACGCCGCGGGCGGCCCGATGGGCACGGCGTCGTTGGCCGCCCGCACGTGGGGCGAGAGCCGGTCCGCATCCGAGTACACGGCGACGGCTTCGAGACCCTCCTCATGGCAGGCGCGGATGATGCGCAGCGCGATCTCGCCACGGTTGGCGACGAGAACTCGTGAGAGCGTCATCGGTTATCGGTCATCGGTCAGCGGTCTTGACCGAGGACCGACGACCGATGACCGAGAACAGCCTTCCTCACAACGGGATATTCCCATGCTTCTTCGCCGGGTTCTTGTCCCGCTTCGTCTCCAGCGTGGCGAGCGCCTCGATTAGCAGCGGACGCGTGTCCCGGGGATCGATCACGTCGTCCAGGAAACCGCGCCCTGCCGCCAGATACGGGTGCGCGAACTTCGCCCGGTACTCCGCCACGCGCTCTTCGGTCGCGTCGTCCTTATAGAGGATCTCGACGGCGCCCCGCTCACCCATCACGGCGATTTCGGCCCCGGGCCAGGCGACGTTGTAGTCGCCCCGGATGTGCTTCGAGCTCATCACGTCGTAGGCCCCGCCGTACGCCTTGCGCGTGATGACCGTGAGCTTCGGCACCGTGGCTTCGCAGTAGGCATAGAGCAGCTTGGCGCCGTGCTTGATGATGCCGCCGTGCTCCTGGGCGACGCCGGGCAGGAACCCCGGCACGTCCTCGAACGTCACCAGCGGGATGTTGAAGGCGTCGCAGAACCGGATGAACCGGGCGCCCTTGAGGGACGCGGTGATGTCCAGCACCCCGGCGAGAATCGCCGGCTGATTGGCGACCACGCCGACCGGGCGCCCTCCCAGGCGCGCGAATCCCACCAGCAGATTCCCGGCGTATTCGCGGTGCACTTCCAGGAACTCTCCGCCATCGACCACCCGGCGGATGACATCGTGCATGTCGTAGGGTTTCGTGGGATTGTCGGGGACGACATCGAGCAGCTCTTCGTCGCGCCGATCGACGGGGTCGGTCGAGACCCTGGTCGGCGGCCCGTCGAGATTGTTGGATGGCAGAAAAGAGACGAGCGTGCGGATTGCCGTCAGGCACTCGAGCTCGGAGTCGGACACGAAATGCGCGACCCCGGACGTCCCGGCGTGAACGTCGGCCCCGCCCAGGTGCTCGAAATCGATCTCCTCGTGCGTGACCGTCTTCACCACATTGGGACCGGTCACGAACATGTACGACAGGCCGCGGACCATGTAGACGAAGTCGGTGATGGCCGGACTGTAGACGGCGCCGCCCGCGCACGGCCCCAGAACGGCGCTGATCTGCGGTACGACGCCGGAGGCCAGCGTATTGCGGAGAAAGATGTCGGCGTATCCGCCGAGCGAGGCGACACCTTCCTGGATGCGCGCCCCGCCGGAATCGTTGAGACCGATGATCGGGGCGCCGTTGCGCACGGCGAGGTCCATCACCTTGCAGATTTTCTCGGCATGCGTTTCCGACAGCGATCCGCCGAACACCGTGAAGTCCTGCGCGAACACGTACACCAGCCGCCCGTCGATGCGGCCCCATCCCGTGACGACGCCGTCTCCCAGAATCTGCTGATCGGCGAGACCGAAATCCGTGGCGCGATGGGTGACGAACCGGTCGAGCTCCACGAACGAACCGGGATCGAGCAGCACATCGAGCCGCTCGCGCGCGGTCATCTTCCCCTTCTTGTGCTGCGCCGTGATGCGATCGGCGCCGCCACCCTGCTCCGACGCGGCGCGCTTCTGCTGTAGCGATTCGAGCTTGTCGCGGATGGACATGCGGCAGAAAATAGGCGACTAGACGCTCAGAGGGATAGGGAGACGCCAAGCCGTTGAGCCGCCGAGTGGACGCCTAGGAAAGGAAAGTGGTCAGGAACGGCCTTTCCTGACCACTGACATCCCACAACCACTCGGCGGCTCGGCTAGGCGCCTACCTGAGCGTCCGGCTTTTCTGGCTCCTCGGCAGCCGGGAAGTTCGTTGCTGCCAGCACGATCCGGTGGTGAATCGGGTCCACCTCGAGCACTTTCAGATCGGCCGCCTGGCCTTCCTTCACCGCGTCGGCCGGATTGTGCAGCTCCGGAATTCCGAGCTGGGAAATCGGAACGAACCCTTCGATGTCGTTCCCGATGTCCACGACGACGCCCTTGTCCATGAGCCGCAGCACGCGGCCGCGCAGCTCGGTACCGACCGGGTACGTCTCCCCGATCCGCAGCCACGGATCCTCCTGCGCCTGCTTCAACCCGAGCGAGATGCGCTTGTTCTCGGCGTCGACGTTGAGGATCAGGACTTCGACCTCGTCGCCCTTCTTCACGACTTCCGAAGGATGCTGGACGCGTTTGGTCCACGACATGTCGGAGATGTGAATCAGCCCGTCGATGCCGGGCTCGATCTCCACAAAGGCACCGAACGACGTGAGGTTGCGGACCTTGCCCTTGAGCCGGGTGCCGACGGGGTATTTCTGCGGCAGCGCCATCCACGGATCCTGCTCCGTCTGCTTCATGCCGAGCGAGATCTTTTCTTCGCTCTCGTCGACCTTGAGCACCACGGCTTCGATGGTCTCGCCGATGGAGACGATCTTCGACGGATGCCGCACGTTGCGCGTCCAGCTCATCTCGGAGATGTGCACCAGGCCCTCGATCCCCGGCTCGAGCTCGACGAACGCTCCGTAGTTCGTGATCGAGACCACCTTGCCCTGCACGCGCGTTCCGACCGGATACTTCGCGGCGACGTCCTTCCACGGATGCTCCTGCAGCTGCTTCAGCCCGAGCGAAATGCGTTCGCGCTCCCAATCGATGTCGAGGATCTTGACCTGCAGCTCCTGACCCAGGCGCACCATCTCGCTCGGATGCGACACGCGCCCGTAGCTCATGTCGGTGATGTGCAGCAGGCCGTCCACGCCTCCCAGGTCGATGAAGGCGCCGAAATCCGTGATGTTCTTCACGACGCCGGTTCGAACCTGGCTCACCGCCAGCTCTTTCATCAGGACTTCGCGCTTGGTCTTGCGCTCGGCCTCGAGCAGCACGCGGCGTGACACGACGATGTTGCGACGCCGCTTGTTCAGCTTGATGATCTTGAATTCGTAGCTCTGGCCCAGCAGCTCGTCGATGTTCGGCACACGCCGTAAGGCGATCTGGCTGCCCGGCAGGAACGCGTCGACCCCCATCAGGTCGACGACGACACCGCCCTTGATCTTCTTGATCAGAGCGCCGGTCACCGGCTCGTCCCGCTCGAAGGCTTCCCGGATCCGCTCCCACACCCGCATGAAGTCGGCCTTCTTCTTGGAGAGCACCACGGCGCCCTCCTGATCCTCGAGATGCTCGAGGTAGACCTCGACTTCATCGCCTTCCTTGAGGCTCTTGGGATCCTTGAACTCGTCGATCGGCACGGCGCCTTCGGACTTGAACCCGACGTCGAGGATGACCGCGGCGTCGGTTACCCGGAGCACCTTCGATTTGACGATCTCCCCTTCTTCGATGTTCGAGAGCGTGCCCTCGTACATCTCCGCCATCTGAGCGATCTCCTCGGCGGAATACTGCTCGTCGAGACCGGAGAGGACGCGAATCGGGGAATGCGTTTTCTTTTTGGGCGAGTCTTCGGAGGGACTTTCGATGTCCTGCGCTTCGGCCAGCATGCGTTACGTACCGGTGAGGTTGCGAGTTTGGTCCTGTGACCCCGGCACAATGAACCGGAATCGGTGAACCGGCGGAAGCTAGTCGGGGAAGCGTTCCCGCGCCAGCGCGACCACCCGCGTGATCTGTTCCTCCAGCGAAAGCCGGGTGGAATCGAGCTGCACCGCGTCCGCGGCGGCACGCAACGGCGCCACGGGACGGCTCGAATCGGCCTCGTCTCGAGCTTCGAGCGCGCGGCGCTCTCGGGCCAGCTCGTCCCCTTCCGTCCCCTGCCCGCGCTGATTCAAGCGACGCCTGGCCCTCTCGTGGGGGCTCGCCGTGAGAAAGACCTTCAGCGGGGCATCCGGAAACACAATCGTTCCGATGTCGCGCCCGTCTACCACTACCCCGGACGGATGCGCCGCCACAGCCTCGCGCTGCTGCGCATTGACCCAGCGCCGCACCTCGGGAATCGCGGCCACCGCCGACACGCGGGCCGTCACCCGCTCCGACCGGATCTCCGCTTCGACATCCACTCCCGCGACTTCCGGCCGATACGAGTTATCCACCAGCACCAGTCGCACCGGCCGCTCGTCCGCCAGCGCCAGGATCCGCTGCGCCGACCACCCTTCCCCCTTCCCGCTTCCCCCTTGCCCCAATCCGTCGATCGCCGCCAGTGTGACTGCCCGGTACAGCGCGCCTGAATCGAGATGGGCCCAGCCGAGCGCCTGTGCGACACGCGCTGCCGTCGACGATTTGCCGGAGGCGGCCGGCCCGTCAATCGCGATGACGCGGAGCACGACCGATGGCCTGCAGAGTGTGAAAGAATCGCGGGTAACTGACCGCCACCGAGCGACGCTCGGACAAGCGGACCGCCGCGCCTGGAATGGTGCCGAGCACGGCGAACGCCATCGCGAGGCGATGGTCTCCAGCGGTCACGACTCGGCCGCGAGGGCGCGATTCGCTGCCGCGCACGTACAGATCGTCGCCACGCACTTCGGCGATTCCTCCCAACGCTCGCAGATTGCCGGCGATCAGGGAGAGGCGGTCGCTCTCCTTCACTCGCAGCTCGCTGACCCCGCGGAACACCGTCTCCCCTGTCGCGCGCGACGCGAGGACGGCGAGCAACGGTACTTCATCGATCAACGAGGGAATCTCGTCGGCCACCACTTCGGTGCCGGTCAGCGCGGCCGGCCGGGCCAACAGGTCCGCCACCGGCTCCCCGCCCATGGCGCCCAGATTGAACCGTTCCACGTGCGCCCCCATGCGCTCGAGTACGGACAGGAATCCGGTTCGCGTCGGATTGACTCCGACACCCTCGATCAGCAGCTCCCCGCCCTCCGCCAGAACCGCGGCGCCGACCAGAAAGGCCGCGGAGGAGAGATCTCCCGGTATCGCGACCTGGAATGGGGGGAGGTCGTCCTGCGCGGGCTGATAGCTGACGGCGCCGTTGGAATCACGCAAGTCCAATCCCAGGTGCACGAACAGTCGCTCGGTGTGATCCCGCGAACGCCGCGGCTCGGTCACGGTGACCGGCACCCGCGCCGCCAGCGCGGCGAACAGGATCGCGCTCTTCACCTGCGCACTGGCGATCGGGGAGGAATAGGTAAAGGCGTGGAGCCCGCTACTCCGCACGGCGACGGGTAACGTCCCGGCTTCGTCAGCGGCCAGGACCGCTCCCATGGCGCGCAATGGATCGATGACGCGCCGCATCGGACGGCGCCGCAGCGACGCATCTCCGGTCAGACGGGCTCGTACGGAAGACCCCGCGATCGCCCCGAGCACCAGGCGCGCCGTGGTTCCTGAGTTACCGCAATGCAGCGTCTGGCGCGGCGAGCGGAACCGGGCTCCTCGCACGCTCACGTCACGGCCGGGGACGAGGCGCGACACGGCCGGGCCGAGCTGGCGGAGAACGCGAGCCGTGCTCTGGACGTCCTCGGCCACGAGCAGGCCGTCGATGCGACTCGTGCCGCGGGCCAGCGCCGCGGCCAACAGCACGCGATGGGAAATGCTCTTGTCGCCGGGCACGCGCGTCACGCCATGCACTTGCATGCAGGAAAACTATGCCACGGTGGCACCGGCGTACAACGAACGGGCGGCCCTTGTCATCCAAGGGCCGCCCTCATCCTTCACACCGTCCGACTGCGGACTACGGTCGGATGTTGAATCTCGTCGACGTCACGTGCGGGATGACGATTTCCGACGACCGTGACACGACCAGCTCAGCAGTCGTCAGCAAATTGTAACCGCCAGGCTTGGTGAGACCGAGATCGGCGTAGGTCACGATCCCATCCTCACCGGTGGTGAGCGTCCTTGTGCCTCGAAGCTCGGCCGGCGTCCCGTTGTTGTCCACCGGTGTGACAGTGACGCGAACCCCTCCGACGGGGGAGCCGTGCCAGATCGCGGTTACCTTCACCGGAGAAATCGTCTGGCTCCCAGAGCATCCGGATCCGGCTGGCGCAGTGCACACACGCGCATCGTGCGGCTGTGTGACGATCGCCAGGTACACGGTATCGACGGATTCTGGGCCGTAATCCGTGTGAATGCCCCCCGTCGAGCCGCCCAACCCACCCGGGTCCATCACGGCGCTCGCCGAGAGTGGCCGTGGCCCGAGGAGCTCGGCGCCAATACGGAACAGCCCCTGGGCGAGATGCTCCCAGGACGAGGACAACGCGGCCGTGTGCACAGTGCAGTTGTTGCCCGGGTCGAGGAAGTAAGCGTCCGCGAAGGGCAGATACGAGACCCCGGCCTGATCCTGCCGCCGCACCATCGCCTTGCCGTTCCCGAAATTGTTGGACAAGGCGTCGATGCAAACACCCACCAGGACCGCGGGGTTGAACGCGGTATTCCGCGCGACGGCCCGCCAATTATAGAAGGTGTTCGGATTGACACCCGGCTGCGCGACGGACGGGCGGCCATAGAGCAGCACCCGCTTGGGTGCGAGGTTCGTCGTCAGCAGGTCGCTCCACAAGAACCCGGCTGGAGGAGCGACGGCCGAGTAGCTGTCGAGCCGCGCCCGCGCCGCGCTGGGAGAGTCGTTTGTGCCGCCGCGAACCTCGAACGCGCCGTTTAACGTGGCGTCCAGAGCAACGGTGAAATCCTCGGGGCCAGGAACGGCAGCGGTATAAGCGGCGGGCCATGCGTTGGGATCGGTGAACATGCACTTGATCAGCTCGTTCACCAGCGCCGAGCCGGCCTGTTCGTCCGTGTTGGCGGCGACGTTCTTGGAGACGTGCACCAGGACATCGAACCCCGTGTTGCGCGCGGTAACGGAGCCCGCGCCCGCCGACCTCATGTCGCCGATCAAGCCCCGCACGACCCGGGTGGTGTCGTTATTCGTGAAGTAGCTGCCGGCAAGCTGGCTGGCCGTGTTGAAGGAGCAGCTGGTGCTGAAGGTATTGCCGCCCTGGACGGCGAAGGTTGGCGTCTCCGGCTGCTCGGGGAGCCTGGTCAACCGTTCAGAGCAGCCCACTACGGCCAAGGTGCAAACGGCGACGGCCACCATGCGCATCTGCATGAACGTTCTCCCCGGGTGTTGGAAGGACTTCTGAAGCAGAAATCTGGTTTGAGCAGATTCCTGCACAAGGTGGGCCATCTCTCACACTACACCAGTGATTCGGAATCCGGCGGCGGCAATGCCCTGTTCTGCATGTGGGCTGCTGCGTGGACGCAACAACCCGACGTTCGGGCGCATCAATGAACCAGTCGCTTGAACTCCGGATCGTCCCGCAGCCCGCGCCACCACCAGGTGTTGTCTGCGGCGATTGTCGCCTTGTCCTGCGGATTCGTGACCAGGTAAAGCTTGAGCAGCTGGAGCGCCTCATCCCGGTCACCCAGCAGATTCCGCAACAGCATTTCGACGTAGACGAGGTCGCGTGAGGGATCCACATCGGCCCCAGCCCTGGCCTTCAGGGCGACCGCACGGGCGCTGTCCTTGTTGCCGGTATTGGCAATGGCCATGGCCACCAGCAGCTGACCGCGCCGGCGCCGGTACTCACGCTGGGCGGGAGGGTAGAGCGCCACATTCTGGTCGAGCAGATGCCAGAGCTTCTGCACGTCCGGCTTTTGACCCCGGAGTGCATAAACCGAGATCTGGCATTCGAGGAACTCCGGCTCGTCTGGGAAGCGCCGGAAACCCTCCGTGCACCATTTGTTCGCTTCGGCGGCATCCTCGAGATCGAGCGATGAAGCGAACAGGCGCCACAATACCGATGAGGCGTCGGTCAGATACGGGTCGACCTCGTAGGCCTGCATCGCCGCCAGCTTTCCGTCCACCGTAGCGGACTTGCGCAGCAGCAGGTGGCTCAACAGAGCCAACGCCGAGGCCCGTTTGGGATTGCTGACGTCCGCCCCCGCCCGGAGATCGTTCTCCGCGCCCGCCAGGAGCTGGTTCATGCTGAGAGGAGCGGGGTCGAGGTTCAGCACCCAACGGATGTATCGCATCGTGCCCCGCAGGTGCAGCGCCTCCGGCATCTCCGGCTTGAGGTTCAGGGCCTGATTGGCGAATTCGAGCCCTTTCGCGGTCCACTGCCCCGCCGGACCGGCTCCCAGGCCCGTGATCTTCCGCTGCTCCCAATCCAGCCAGCCCCGCTCCAGAATCGGCTGGGGCCACTTCCGGTCCAGTGCCGTCGCCTGAGCGAAGAGCGAATCGGCGCCGTTCAGCGCGTGCGTCGCCGCCGCCGTGTCGCCACTGGCCAGCAACGTATCCAGGCTGGACGAAAGCTCAGTCCCACGCTGAACCAGCTCCCACGCCCGCGAGTTCTCGGTTTCGGCTCGCGCGGCGATCCGTTGAATCTCCTGCCCCAGACGCCGGCGCAGGAGTTGCGCGACCTGATCGGCGAGCGACTCCTGGAGGCGAATGGGATCCGCCCGCGGCACCGCGATCCTCGCGGTTTCGATTTCATCCCCGCTTTTCGCTTCGACGAGCGACACGTTGAGCAGCAGGCTGTCCCCCGACTGCGCCAGGGTCCCCTCGACGATCGTCCCCACCTGGAGTGCACGACGGATGCTGTCTGTGCTCACCGACCCGTGCCGATACGGCGCGACACCATTGCGGGAAATGACGTGCAAGGCCGGCACACCGCTCAACGTGTGGATCAAGGCCTCTGTCAGTCCGTCGGTGAGGTAGGCCAGGCTCTTGTCCTGGCTGCGATCGTCGAAGTACAGCACCGCGATCCGACTCGGGTCCGCCTGATCGGTCGCGCCACTCGTCGCTCCCGCCACGCGATGCCCGAGCCAGCGGTCCCGGGTCAGCCACGCGGCGAGGAGGACGACAAGGACCGGAATTGCCCACCGCAACAGCGGCCGCAAGGCGGGTACGGGCAGCTGAAGCGTCACGGACGGCCGCGCCGGCGACACCCCCGACAGCGTCTGGCGCCGCACGGCCGCGGTCATGCGCGACGGCGTCGCGAGCGCCTCGGCGAACATGATCGTGGTCGGGTACCGGTCGGCCGGGATCTTGTCGAGCGCCTTGAGCAAGGCCACTTCCATGGTCTCGGGAATCGAGACACGGATGATCGACGGTGGCGAAACGGCCGCCATCGAATGGCGGGCGATGATCGACTGAACGTTGGGTCCGGTAAACGGCGGCTCACCAACCAGCATTTCGTAGACGACACAGGCGAGGCTGTACTGGTCGCTGCGTCCATCGACATCCCCGCCGGTGCCTTGCTCGGGACTCATGTACAACGGCGTCCCGATGACCGTCCCGGTCTGGGTCAGTTGCTCTTGCTCCACGGCGGAGGCCGCTCGCGCGATGCCGAAGTCGGCGACCACCGCGCTGCCTCCCGACAGCATGATGTTCTCGGGTTTGATATCCCGATGAACGACGTCGCGGGCATGGGCGTATCCCAGCGCGCTCGCGACCTCGGAAGTGATCTTGATGACGTCTTCCTGAGGCAGCTGCCGCTCACGATTCAGGCGGTCGCGCAGCGACTCCCCCTCCACAAAGGGCATGACATAGAACAGGGAGCCGGCCGCTTCGCCCGAATCGTACAACGGCAGGATGTGAGGGTGCTGCAGCTTGGCGGCGATCTCGATCTCGCGCAGAAACCGCTCCGTGCCGATCGCCGCGGAGATGTCCGGGTGCACCACTTTGAGCGCAACTTTGCGGCGGTGTTTCAGATCCTCGGCGAGGTACACTGTCGCCATGCCGCCGCGCCCCACCTCCCGCTCCAGGGCGTAGCGGTCGGCAAGAGCCTCACGCAGGGTTTCGAATAGGTCGCTCAAGAGGTGAAGGGCGGCACCCCTGAACGATACGACCGGCCCGCCGGTGCCGCCACGCCCATGCGGCCCGGCCTTGTCGGAACGCCACCTCGCACCCTACTAATAAGGAGCCGATGACCCGCCCCTCCCTTTCGCTCCAGGGACCGCTCGCTCGCGCCCCGAGCCTTACTCGTCTGTTCCTGGCGACGTTCTTCGCCGTCGCGCTGGCCGGGTCGACGATCGCCTTCTCCTCCTGGCTCGACGCGCGCGCGACCGAGCATTCGACGCAGGATATTCTCTCCTCGCTCGATCGGTTGCATCGCCTCGATCCGAATGCCGCCCTCCAACGAGAGCGTGACCGAATCCGGAGTCTTGCGGAAGACCTGAACGACCAGGCGCAGCAGGCGGCCTTGGCGACGACCATCATCCTGGGCGCCGTGCTCGCTTCGCTCGGGATCGGTCTGGTCTACAGTCGCCGGCGCCTGGCCGAGCCGTTCGGGGAGATCGTGGCGGCGCTGGAACGCGTCGCCGCGGGCGCGTATGGTGTGCGCCTGCCCGAGCAGGCATCGGGCGAATTCCTGGCGCTCGCCCAGGGCGTGAATCGCATGGCGGAGACGCTGGCCTGGCGGGAGCGGATCCAGGAGTATCAATCCCGCCTGCTCGGCGCGTTGAACGCGACCACCCGAGAGGGGACCGGGTTGGCGCCGGCGCTCGAGGTCCTGGCCGACGCGACGCAGGCCACCGTCGTGATCCTGTATCAACCCGACTACGAAGCCAACGAGTGGACACCGACCGCAGCCCGCGGCGCCGAGGCCCGGTCGCTGTCCCGCATCACCGTCCGGGATCTGGTAGGTGACGGCACCGCGGGCGTGCTGCACCTGGCCGGCGACCAGAGCACACTGGCGCGCCAGCGCCTGCAGTTGCCCGCCACGGACAGTGGCGAGCTGGCGGTCGCGCCGCTGCGCACGGCCGGACGGCTCGCCGGCCTGCTGGCGGCGATCCCGCAGAGGCATTTCAACGCCGATCAGATGGATGCCCTGGCGCTCGCGCTGCCCAACCTCGCCATCGCCTGCGAGCGAGAATCCGCCTTTCAACAAATGCGGCGCCTCGCGATCGAGGTGCGCCGCAGCGCGCAATACCTGGAAGAGCAATCCGACGAGCTCACCCGCGTCAACGAAGAGCTCGCCAAGGCGAACCGGCTGAAGAGCGACTTCCTGGCGAACATGTCGCATGAGCTGCGGACCCCGTTGAACAGTATCATCGGCTTCAGCGACATGTTGCTCACCCAGGAGATCGGCTCGCTCACCGCGATGCAGCAGGATTTTCTCGAAACCGTGGCCCGGAACGGACGGCACCTGCTGCAGCTCATCAGCGAGCTGCTCGACCTTTCCAAGATCGAAGCCGGTCACCTGCAGCTCACGCCGGAATCCCTCGATCTCCGCGAGCTGTTGCGCGAAGCGGTGGACAGCGTGCGGGCCCAGACGGAGAAGCGGCGTCACGTACTCGACCTCGAGTTGCCCCCGAGCCCGTTGACGGTCACCGCGGACCACGTGCGCGTGCGGCAGGTGTTGCTCAATCTCCTGTCCAATGCGATCAAGTTCACACCGGATGGCGGGAAGGTTCGCCTGTTGGGCCGGAGAGAGGACGGCGGGATCCGGGTCGAAGTGATCGACACGGGCATCGGGATCGCCCCGGAGGACCAGCCCAAGCTGTTCAAGGAGTTCATCCAGGTCGACGCGTCGGCCAGCCGCCATTACGAGGGCACGGGCCTCGGGCTCGCGCTGAGCAAACGGCTGGTCGAGCTGCACGGCGGACGCATCGGCTGCGAGAGCGCGCGCGGCCAGGGCAGCACGTTCTGGTTCACGCTGCCGGGCCCTGAACCCAGTCGCGGAGCACCGTAATGGCGACGATCGTCGTGGTCGAGGATCAACCGGACAGCCTGAAGCTGTTGTCTACCCTGCTCTCGCTGCGGGGCCACCAGGTGATCCCCCTGGCGAGCGGCGAGCAGCTGGTCGACACGGTGCGCCAGCATTCGCCGCCGGCCGATCTCGTGCTGCTCGACATCCAGCTGCCCGGTCGCGACGGCTATGCCCTGCTCCAGGACCTCAAAGCGATCGAGGGCGACCACCGCTGGAAGGTGGTCGCCCTCACCGCGCATGCGATGCCGGCCGATCGCGACAGAGCGCTCGCGGCCGGCTTCGATGGCTACATCACGAAACCCATCGACATCCGGACGTTCCCTACCGAGGTCGCCGGATTCTTGGCGGGCGGGGCGTGACCGCCGGACGCTCTGGAAGCGGGGGCGTCGTTGCGCTGAGACTGCGCAGCTCCACGTCTCCGGTCACGGTGTTCAGATTCAGACGCCGGCCGCCCTTGCCGAGTGTTCCAGTGATCGCGTGCGAGGCGAATTTTCCGGATACCGCCAGCGGATAGTCCGTCGTGATGTCGCCCGCCACGGTGTGACCTTCGACGACGGCATCCAGGTTGTCGGGCAGCGTCAGGCTCGCATCGCCGTGCACCGTAGCGACGTTGACGTCTCCCGGGCCACTGAACCCATGCAGCACCGCCGCGACATCCCCGTTGACCGTGGCCGCGCGCACCGGACCATGCGCCGTTTCGATCGCGATATCCCCGTTGACCGTCCCGACTTCCACGGGCGCGGTGGCGCCGTTCACCTCGACGTCGCCGTTCACCGTCGAGGCATCGAGCTTCACGCCCGCCGGCAACCGCACCGTGAACACCAGCGCGACGTCGTTGCCGTGCCCGCCGCCTTCCGTGGAGTAGTGACCGTCAGGCCCGCATTGCGCGGCGTGCCCCGGCCACATGGCGCAGACGGTGAGCCCCTTCTCCGAAGTGTTCGTGATGATCCGGACCGAATCCACGGGCGAGTGCTTGAACGTCCGCTCGACCGTGATCTCGAGCTTGCTTCCTTCCGCGCTGTCGACCGCGATCGAGCCGTTGATGTTGCGCAGCCACAGGGTGTGCTGCGCCGGGAGATTGGCCGTGTAGTGCCACGGCTCGCCCCGCTGCCGGTCTGCGGCGAGAAAATCCGTGTTGAACTGATCGCGCAACCCTTCCAGCTTCTCCCGCCCTCGACCCACCACGGAGCGGACGAAAAACCCGCCGGCCACGACGACCAGAAAGATCATCGTGCCCCGCAGGATTTCGCCGCGCCACCGAAGCCAGAATTCCTTGCCGTTCATGAGTAGCCCCCCGCGGGGTGACGATTCCAAAGGTCGCCGACCTTACGGGGGGTGAAAAGCCCCGGTTTCGGGCGGTCCTGCAATGAACTCAGTGGCCCCCCTTGGCGCAATCACTCATGACGTCCCCGGACAGCGTCGTGGGGGAATTGCCCTTCACGACGATCGGCGCAAGCGTTCCACCATACCACAGGCGTCGTGGCGCGGCCGTCGCTTCCACGACAATCGGTGCCAGGGTTCCACCGTTCCACACCTTGCCGGCGGCAGGGGCTGCGGCCGCGGGCACCGTGCTGGTATGAGCAGCCCGGCCGGCCAACATGTCCCGGCCGCCCACCACGGCGACCCCGAGACCGAAGACGGTCACGAGCGACTGTGCGATGCTTTTCATTATTCCTCCTTGCTGAGTACCCAGTCTGACGCGATGCCGCGACACTTCGTTGCAACAACGGTGTCCGAGACCCGTCAGGGCTATTACTTTTGCTGCCGTGACGAGCCTGTCGCGGTTCCGGGACCTCCTCACCCAGCTGATTCTCCGGGACCTCAAATCCCGATACAAGCAGACCTTCTTCGGCGCGCTGTGGGTGTTCGGCCGACCCCTGGTCGAGCTCGGCGTGTACGTGCTCGTGTTCGGAGCGTTTCTTCGTGCACCCTCGGACGGCGTTCCCTATCCCCTGTTCGCGTTTTCCGGCGTGGTCCTCTGGAGCTTCGTCTCCGGCGCGATTTCCCGCGGGGCGCGGAGCGTCCAGGGGGAGAGCGGGTTGGTGTCCCACGCCCCGTTTCCTAAAGCGACGCTGCCCATCGCCGCCATCATCGGCGCGCTGATCGACTCGCTGCTCGCCGCGTCCATGCTGGTGTTGCTCCTCGTCGTGCAACGCGTCGCGCCGTCGCCCGATGCCTGGGTGCTGCTCCCCATCCTCGCCATTCTGGGCATCATGGTCACCGGCATTGTGCTCCTCACCTCGGCCCTGAACGTGTTTTACCGGGACGTGGGTCATCTCGTCGACGTGGCGATGCGCGTGTGGCTGCTCCTCACTCCGGTCGCCTACGCGCGCTCCGTGGTCCCGGCGCAATTCCGGACGTTCTACAACCTGAATCCGCTGGTGGCGTTGTTCGACATGGCCCGCGCCGCGCTGTTGGGGACGGGTGCCATGCATCCGTCGACGCTGTGGTACCCGACCGCCGTGGGCATCCTGCTGCTCGCGATCGGCGTCCTGGTCTTCCGCGTGACCGAGCCCTACTTCGCCGAATCGGTGTAACCGATGGCGATCACCGTCACCGGCGTCTGGAAGCGGTATCGGCTTCGGAGCGAGAGCCTCAAGGAGGTCGTGAGCTCGTTGCTGCCACGGCGGGGGCGCCGCCCACCGCCGCGTCCGAAATCATTGTGGGCCCTCTCGGACGTGTCGTTCCAGGTGGAGCGCAGCTCGACCTTCGCCCTGGTGGGCGCGAACGGCTCCGGGAAATCCACCATGCTCAAACTGATCGCCGACATGATGAAACCCACGCGCGGCACGATCCGCGTCACGGGCCGCCTGTCGTTGCTCAGCTTCCTTGGCGGTTCCTTTCACGGCGATCTCACCGGCCGCGAAAACGTGTTTCTCGAAGGAGCGCTCCTCGGACTGTCGCGACAGGAGCTGCGGGCCAAGCTGGAGGCGATCTTCGATTTTGCGGACCTCGAGGAGTTCATCGACGTCCCGGTGAAGTTCTATTCGTCGGGAATGGCGCTGCGCCTCGGGTTTGCGATCGCCGCCCATCTCGAGCCCGAAGTGCTGCTGATCGACGAGGCGTTCGCGGTCGGCGATACGGCGTTTCGCGATCGCTGCCTGGGCAAGATGCTGGCGTTCAAGGCGGCCGGAACCACCATGGTGTTGGTCTCGCACGAGCGATACCTGGTGGAGCAGCTGTGTGACACGGCCTTGCTCTTGAACCATGGGCGGACGGTCACCATCGGACGCCCCGAAGAGGCGTTTGCCGCTTACGAGAAGATCAATGAAGAGGCCGAGGACGAATCAGCGGGCGACGCTGACGAAGGCGAGCCGGCGCGCTCGCCGCTCACGATCGAGCGGGTCGAAGTCTTTGGTGGGGACGGCGCGGAGGATCCGTTGTTTCGTCCCGAGAGCGCGCTCGTCGCCCGGGTGCATCTCAAGGCCCGGCGCGACATCACCGGCGCGTCCGTCGGAATCCAGGTGGCCCGAGAGTGGCACGTGCTGCACGGTACGCGGTGCAATCGACAGGGGATCGAGATCACGGCGCGGGCCGGCGAGCAGCTGGCGATCGAGGTCGAATACCGCCCGCTCGCGCTGGCGCGCGGGTCATACGCGCTCCACGTCCTGGTCTACGAACATCGGCTCGCCGTCGAGCCGACCCTGGTGCGAAAACGCGCGGCCCGATTCCGGGTCACAACACCAGAAACCGAAGGCGTCGGTCTGATCCGTTTGGCGCACACGTGGCGCCTGGTCGGCGGGGGCGACTAAGGTCCGGCGCGCGCGCGCTCGCTCGTCCACCAGGCAAGCGCTTTTCTCAGACCCCCCGACAACTGAACCCGCCGCAGCACCGCCAACCGCGCCGCCAGCTCCCGCTCCAAGTCGTAGCGGGCCATACGCCCCGCCAGCGCGCGCGGGGGCTCGACACCCGCGACCTGCGCCGCGGCCCCGAGCCATGCCGCCGCCGCCGCTCCATCCACTATTTCTTTCGCGTCGAGACGGTGAACGATTTCGGACCAGTCGACCGCAGCGCCACTCGCCCAGATGACCGCCGCGTCGAAAAACAATACGAGGAGAAACGCGATCTCGGGGTGACTCAGCCCGTGGGCGGTGCCGCTCCAGAACATCTCGGTGGCGGGTGGAACCCGATACCGGATGCCGCCGCGATCCACGTCGATTCCGGCGACGTAGTGTCGGCGCCAGGACTCGGCCGGCGCGACGACCCTGGCATGGGTCGTGTGGATTTCCACCGCCACGCGCCGCCAGGTCCAGAGCGCCGGCAGATGGTGATGCTGGGGTCGTGGCGGCCCGGTGAGGGTGGTGCGCTCGTATCCCATGCGGCAGAGGGCACGCCAGGTCGCCCGCGCCTGGTCCGCGGGCACGAGGACGTCCACGTCGTTCGTGACCCGCGCATCCGCGAGCGGATAGCGGTCCACGGTCAGCCGGCGCGCCACGCCCTTCAGGAATACCGCCGGGGTCCCCAGATCGCGGAAGGTTCCGGCCAACGATTCCGCCTCGGCGTCGATGAGCAGATTCCGCGCGGTCCCTTCCCGGGCCTTGGCCGTCACCCAACCCGACAGCTCGGGATCTACTCGATCCAGCACTCCGAGCTGACGAAGCCGACGGTACAACCACATGGCGCACCCTTCGAACGCCACCAGTCTCCTGAGTGCCCGGCCTTCCACGTTCTCCCATGCGTGCACCAGACGCTCGACGGGCGGCCCGCCGTGAAACCGCAGGGTCTCGAGCAGCAGCTGAGCTGAATTCACGCCTGGGCGGCGGCGGTTGGTGTCTCGGGAAAGCGAGCGATGACCGTATGCGTTTGCGGGTGCTCCGGGTGCGACTCGAGGTAGGGCTCGCCGCCGCGCACCAGCCAGGCATGCGCCGCCAGCGGCGAAGTGCCGGTCTTGTGCACGCCGATCCACAGCTCCACCGGACGGCCGGCCCGTCGCAGCAGCTGGTAAAGGATAGCGGACCGCTTCAAGCACGTACGCCGCCACGGTTTCGGGAGATGGCGCAGCAACCGGTCCACCCACCGCGCCAGCGATGCGTCGTCGAGGTCCGTCGCCTGGGATAGAGCGAGAGGGCGGCTGAGCCAACGGGCGAGTCGGGAGAACGAGACCAGGTAGAGAAGCGGGGGAACCACCGCGACCGCTGCTACCGCACGGAGCCGCCACAGCAGGGGAAGTCGGTTCGTCACTTCCCCTCGGGAAGCAGGAGGTCAGCCGTGCGGCACGTGTCGATGAACTGCCGCACACTGATCTCCGCCTGCTCCGGAGTCACCTCATACTGCTCGAGTAGCAACCCCACCAGGTCACTGACGGCCTGAGGGGTTTCGAGCGCCTGCATGAGGATCAGCCCGCTTTCGGTCATCGAGAAATAGCGCCGGGTACCCAGGTGCAGCACCACACCGTCACCTTCGACGTCGGCGAGGCGCAGGTCAGGATGTCGTACGTACCGTTCACTCATGTGGTGAGCTCGATCAGACGGTTCGGATGGGCGAACAAATCGCGCCCCAACGTTACACGGAACGTACGAGTCTGCCGGGTCAGGCTGGTCAAGACGTCCAGATGCGCCTGGGCCAGATCCGGCTCCAGCACTACCCAGGCGGACCACCGGACCAGCTCCGCGAGCGCGCTGCGCCGATCCAGCGGGTGCGCACTCGTGCGGGAAGTCCCCACCGCGGTGAAAATAACGATCTCCGGGTCGACGAGGGGCGTCCAGACACCCCCGAGATCCTCGGGCGTGTAGCCCACTTTCCCGCGGTCCGTCAGCTGGACGCCGCCGTCTCTGGCCAGGAGGCGGTGGCCGTCTTCGCGCAGGGCGATGGGTGCCCGAGGGGTGTGGACGACCACGCGGTGGTCGCGGCGAGCGAGCCAAGCCGCATCATCGGCCCCCACGCGCCACCCGTTCGCCGCCAGTAATGCAGCGGTGGTCGATTTGCCGGCGTGGGCATTGCCGGCGATGAGCCAGCCGCGTCCTTGCGGATCGATAGCGGTCGCTGCGTGCAGGTGGTACCACCCCACCCGCCGGAGCAGAACGATGAGCACGGACATCATGAACGTACGGATGCACAGATCCATCTGACGAGCGGCTTCACCGGACAGCCGAATGGACGCGGTTGTATCCGCGGCGAGGAGCGCCGCAACGGCAGGCGCTTCCATCCACACGACGATCAGACCTCGCCCACCCGCGCCGCGTGCAAACCGCACGTCGGGCTGTTCGAACACAAAGTCCGTCACTTCCGGCAGCGCATCATCGGTGATGACGACGTCCAGGACCAAGCCGGCCGGCGCGTCGAGTGACAGGCCCGTGAGCCATGTTTCGATTGCCGTTTTGACCGCGTAGTTGTCGCAACGCACGAGAATGGAAGCGCCCAGCATCATGGAAAAAGGCCCCGCAAACGCACTACGCGCCAGGCCGCGGAAATCGCGACCTGGCGCGTGGAACTAGCATGCCCAGTAATTACGAGTGGTGCGAGTGCCCGTGCTGCTCGTTGTTCTTTCCGTGCTTCTTGTGGCTCTCGCCGTGAACTCGAGTCGGGCTCCCACCGGAAATCAGCGTGACGCCCACAAGCGACGCCTCTTCCTTGATCTGCGGCGCTACAAACGGCTTGCGAATCTTCTTCACTTCCGGCCTCCCGGTGCCTTGTGAGCGGTTATCGGAACCCATGGTTCCAACCACTCCTCGCAAGCTCTGTGCCTCAACCGACCTTATGCGGCGCGCCCGCCCTGGGAGTTACGACTAGCGAGGTTCTCGGTATTGCCTGCATTGTTGCGGGTCGGGGCACCCAAGGAAACCAGGGTGACGCCCTCCAGTGACGCCTCTTCTTTCAGCTGCGGAGCTACGAATGGTTTGCGGGTTGGCTGATTC
>Ga0075424_100001494_pt1 | contig 20595 bp, 15 predicted proteins | sample SoiMethybrSBSTD3_FD_75301 | JGI IMG/M metagenome (GOLD analysis project Ga0075424, IMG submission 75301) | Bulk soil microbial communities from a Populus tree surrounding site in Tennessee, USA - Soil MetaG P. TD hybrid SBSTD3 | ecosystem: Environmental > Terrestrial > Soil > Tree plantation... | reverse complement strand
CAGATGCGGCTGATGGGCGAGGACAGCGAGGCGACGCTGGTGCCGGTCGATCTCGCCGCGCTCGCGGCGCGCAATCCCAATCTCGAGTCCGGCAAGCTCGGCGAGGAGCTCGAGCTCGTCCGCCATGCCTGCCGGCCGTTCGACCTCGCGCATTTCCGCGAAGGGCATCTCACGCCGGTCTATTTCGGCTCGGCGCTGAAGAATTTCGGCGTCGGCGACCTGCTCGAGGGCTTGAGCCGGCTCGCGCCGCCGCCGCGCGCGCAGGCGGCCGACCGCCGCAAGGTCGAGGCGACCGAGCCGCAGATGACCGCCTTCGTGTTCAAGATCCAGGCGAACATGGACCCGAACCATCGCGACCGCATCGCCTTCGCGCGGCTGTGCTCGGGCAAGCTCACGCGCGGCATGAAGGTCAAGCACGTGCGCACGGCGAAGCCGATGAGCCTGCGCACGCCGCATTTCTTCTTCGCGCAGGAGCGCGCGCTCGCCGACGAGGCGTTTGCCGGCGACGTGGTTGGCATCCCGAACCACGGCACGCTGCGCATCGGCGACACGCTGACCGAGGGCGAGGATCTGTCCTTCGTCGGCGTGCCGTCCTTCGCGCCGGAAATCCTGCGGCGGGTGCGGCTCACCGACAAGATGAAGGCGAAGAAGCTCAAGCAGGCGCTGCAGCAGCTCGCCGAGGAGGGCGTCGTGCAGGTGTTTCTCCCGCGCGACGGCGCGCCCGCGATCGTCGGCGTGGTCGGGCCGCTGCAGCTCGACGTGCTGAAAGTGCGCCTCGACGCCGAATACGTCCTGCCGGTGGAATTCGACACCTGCGAATTCGAGCTGGCGCGCTGGATTTCGGCCGACGACGCCAAGACGCTCGAGAGTTTCGTCGCCGCCAACGGTGCCGGCATCGCCGAGGATCTGGACGGCGATCTCGTGTTCTTGGCGCGCAACGCGTTTTATCTCGACTACACCGCCGAGCGCGCGCCGGGGGTCAGGTTTGCCGATGTGAAGGACGTGAAGAAGGTGGCGTCGTAGGGCGGATTAGCGAAGCGTAATCCGCCATCAAGGCGGCGCAATACGCTTCGCTATTGCGCCCTACATGTCGTCACTATTTGGCTTTGTCGACTTTCTTCGTCTTATCCCCGCCGTTCTTCGCCTCACGCTCCGCTGCGTGATACTTGCGGCGAATGTCCGCGATGTCGACGCGCGTCGGCGGCAGCTTCAAGCCCATGTCGTCCATCGTGTCGGCGATGACCTGCGATACCGCGAGGTTGCGGAACCACTTGTGGTTTGCCGGAATGACGTACCAGGGCGCGCGCTTGGTGCTCGTCGCAGCGATGGCGTCCTCGTACGCCTCCATGTACTGCGGCCACAGCTCGCGCTCGGAGTAATCGTTTTCGCTGATCTTCCAGCGCCGCGACGGATCGTCGAGCCGCTGCTTGAAGCGCGCCAGCTGCTCCTCCGGGGTGATGTGGAGGAAGAACTTCAGAATGGTCGTGCCATTCTGCGACAGCATCTTTTCGAAGTCATTGATCAGGTCGTAGCGTTTCGACCATACCGACTGCGGGACCAGCTTGTGCACCCGCACCACCAGGACGTCCTCGTAATAAGACCGGTTGAAGCCCACCACTTCGCCTTTGCCCGGCGTGCGCCGGTGGGCGCGCCAGAGGAAATCGTGGGCGGCCTCCTCTGGGCTCGGCTGCTTGAATCCGAACACCGACGTCCCTTGCGGATTCATTCCGGTGAACAGATGCCGAATGACGCCGTCCTTGCCGGCGGCGTCAAGGGCCTGCAACACGACGAGAAGGGATTGCTGCCCGTCCGCGTAGAGCAGGTACTGCAGCTTGCCCATGCGCTCGACATTGGACTGGGTCTCCGTCAGAGCCTTCTCGCGGGTCTGCTCGCCGGTGTAATCGGCGTCGATCTTCGACAGCCGAACCTTGTCGCCGGGCTCGACCGCCAGCTTCTTGCGATAATCCATCCTGGATGCTCCCGTCACGATGCGGCATGAAGCCGGAGCGACTGGTTCATGACGCTGCTCTACGCTGCCATGGTTCCTGATTCACACGGCGTTCCCGTGTGGAAATCGGACAAAATTGGCCGGTCACAACTTCGGAACATGCATCACACGAGGTCGTTCTCGTAACGTGGGCCGCTACGCAAATCGCTTCGCGTCAATCGGAACTCGCGACTCCGAGCGCAGGCCACGAAACACTATTCACAATCGAACCTGGTTCCATGGAGGAGGCCGAGCTATGGCAAGAGATCGAACGGATTTTGCCCACGATAACACGCAACAGGCGATGCAGGCCGCAACTTTCGGCGCAAACTGGATGGCCGAGGTGGCGGACTACAACCTGAAACAGAGCATGGCCACTATGGAAGGAATGCTGACGATTTTTCGCAAGGCGGCTGATGTCTTCGGTCAGCAGGCGTCCGCGATTCGCGAGCAATCCGCGGCCATCGCCGAAGAAGCGATGAGCAATGCGGCTGAGTTCGGCAACAAGATTGCTCGCATCAAGGACCCACGCGAATGGGCCGAGGCTCAGAGCGAGTTCCTGAGCCGCCAGGCGCAAACCTTCGCAGAGGGCAACAGGAAGCTGAGCGAAAGCCTGATCCAGGAGTCGAAGGAGATGGCAAACAATACGCTTCAGCAAGCGCGCGAGATGTCACGCAAGCGCTCGGAAGCCGCGTAGGGCTTGTCACCGACGATCGGGTGCGATCATGCCACAACAATCCAGGGATGGAACGCAGAGCCGCGGCAAGCCGAACCTGAGCTCGCACTATTCTCCGATCGGGATCACCGCGGTTGCTGCGTGCGTTCGGTACCAAGGGGAGCGCAAGAATTCCAAATATGCTCCCGGGGTCGTCCAGCCCGATGCGGTGGGCAGACGGAGGCGTTCGTCGGGTTGGCGTTTGCGACACACAAACGGTCCATAAGGATCGGCGGTCGCCCCTGGGCGATCAGTCGATCTTCAACGCGAGCGTTTTGACCACCGGCGCCCACAGAGCGACATCGGCGGCGAGGGAGCGCCGGAATTTTTCCGGGTTCGAATCGAGCGTCGGTTCGATGGCCGACTCGGTCAACAGCCGCTGGAAGCCCGGTTCGGCGACCGCCGTTCGCGTCGCCTGCGCTATCTGTTCGATCAGCCCGCTCGGGGTGCCGGCGGGCGCTAGCAGCCCAATCGAGCCGGTCACCGTCATGCCGGGAAAGCCCAGCTCGGAGGCGGTCGGAAGCTCGGGTGCGGCGCCGACCCGGGCGGCACTCGTTACGGCAAGAACCCGCAGCTTGCCGGCGCGATGGAATTCGAGCACCTGCCCGGTCACCCCTGGCAAACCCATCGGGACTTGTCCGCTGACCAGGTCGGTAATCAGCGGACCGGTCCCGCGATATGGCACCTGCACAATGTCGGGCGTTCCGGCGAGCGACTTGAACAGCTCGCCCGTGAGATGCTGGATGGAGCCGACTCCGGAATGTCCGTAGGACAGCTTGCCCGGATTGGCCTTGGCATATGCGATGAGCTCCTTGAGCGTATGAACCGGCAGCGCGGGATGCACGACGACGCCGAGATAATTGGCGGCCACGCCCGCAATCGGATCGAGGTCCTTGACCGGGTCATAGAGCGGCCGGCTCTTGAGCAGAGTCTCGTTGAGGTGCGTCTGGGTGCCGCCGAGCAGGATGGTGTAGCCGTCGGCCTGGGCGCGCGCGACGGTCGCCGCACCGAGCGAAGCGCCGCCGCCGCCGATGTTTTCGATCACGATCGTGCCCAGCAAAGGCTTGAGTTTGTCGGCGAACGGGCGCCCGACCGTGTCGAACGCACCGCCCGGGGGAAAAGGAATCACCAGCCGGATCGGCCGCGTCGGATAGGCTTGCGCCCAGGCAATGCGCGCGATTGCGGGCAGCGCGGCAGCGCCGGCGGCCAGATGCAGAAATTTGCGACGAGGAAGTTTCATCGATAACCCCCTGAGTTCGCATGCGCAACGGTAGCATATTCCGGTCATGACGGCCGCAACGGACTGCCCGCCGCAAGGTCCCCTGCAAATAGCAGGGAATCTGCAGGGACGCGTGTGAACCCGAGCGTCTACAACTCAAGTGCGCGCGTCGTCATCACCGTCCGCCGCGCGACGCATGCCGGTTCGTTCGCGCTTCAACAAAACGCCTCGCGCTCGAGAGCGCGAGGCGCAACTCGCCGTATCGCATATCGCCATCTTAGGCGGCCGCGCCAGGTCCGCAAGAATATTATCTTGTGTCCGGCGGCGCGCCAGCAATGCCGTCGAACCAGCGCCGCTTCGTTCGATCACCTCGCTGCTCCTCATTCCGGCGGAGCGGCGAAGCTTCTACGGGCACCCAACCGTAACAATCGAATCCGAGCCCTTGATCGGTTGTCCGGTTTTGGTTCGGCCGGTCAGTGCAGCCGATGTCATGCCGCACTGGATGCCGGTATCCCGCACGCGGAATTGCAGCACGAGATCGGCCTTTCTGTCGCCGTTCACGTCCCGCAAGGCGGAGCGCACCGGGGCAGCTTCCGTTCCCGTGGCGCCAAAGCGGACCGTGGCGGGGTTCACCGACGCGCCGTTAAACGCAGCGGTCGTCAAGATCGCGACCGGGACCAGCCCTCTGTCCCTCGGATTGATGCTGTTCGGCTTGCTGTCCGGCTTGATGTCGATCGTGACGGCGATGACGGAAAGCGAACCAACAGCCGGTCCGCCCGGATCGACTATCTCTCCGTTGACCACGGAATCGATGTCGCCGGGCATGACACCGTCGGTGATCGTCAATGTCAGAATGTTGTCGCCGTTATCGCTGCCCAGGATCGGGGGCTGCACCTGCGTCCAGCCGGAGCTGTTGATGAACTTCCAGAACTGCGCCGGCGAGGGAATATTGGACGGGTAGGTGATCGTCACCGTCACGGTTTGTCCCGGGGTAAGCCCGCAAATACTCCAATCGAAGAATCCGAACGGAAAACTGACGTTCGGCTTGCCCTGCTGCGGAAGGTTTGCCTCCGCGACCGCAGTCATGCGGCAGAACCCGCCGCCATCGGTCGAGAAGGAAACCGGTCCGGCCGAAGTCGCCGACTGAACGGCGGCCACCGGCGGTACGCCAGCCCTGAGAAAAATATCATCAATCGAATTCACGCCCAGGTCTGCCCAGATCACAAAAACATTCAGATCGGAGACCGCGATCTCCGGCATGTCCGAGGGCGTGACGTTGTTGCTGAGGTTCAATGGGCTACTGAAGCCGGCACCGCCGTCGTAGCTGACAGCGAAAAAGATTTCAGTATTGCCGGGCGTCGCGTCGCGCCACACCACGTAGACATTGCTTCCCGACGCGCGAATGCGCTGCCCTCCCGACTCGCCAGGATTATTGCTGAGGTTCATCGGATTGCTGAAGCTTGTGCCACCGTTGGTGCTGCGGGCGAGCAAGACCTCGGAATTGCCGCTCGTGGTGTCGGACCACGCCACGTAGACATTGGTCCCCATGGCGCTCGCTGATACGGCCAGTTGCGGTTGAACAGCGAAGCTGGACGTCGGGCTCAAATCCACTGCTGGCGCGAAAGTGATACCCGCATCGCTGCTCCTCGTGAAAAACGCGTGAGGCATGTTGAATCCGTCCCATGCGAGCAAGATGGTGTTGCCAAATGCCAGGATTTGCGGCGGATTCAAAATCCCGACATTGTTCAAGATCCCGGAAAGGCCGCTGAGATTGGTGCTCGGACCAAAACTGACACCTCCGTCGGTGCTGGCCGTGAACAACAAATTGAAAGCGTTGCCATCTCGCCAGGCGACAAAGACGTTGCTTCCTGATACGGCGATTTTTTGAAAATCGGAAAACCCGGGTGTGTTGCTGATGTTCTTAGACGCGAAGGTCGCGCCCTTGTCGGTGCTGCGCGCAAACAAGATCTCAAAGTTGCCGCTCGTGTTATCAGGCCACACCACGTAGACATTGTCGCCGTCGGCCGCCACTTGAGGCTCGAAAGAGTTGCCTGGGTTGTTGCTCAAGTTGATCGTGGGCGCAAAGCTCACGCCGTCGTTCGTGCTCGCCGCGAAATATATGTCGGAGGCGCCGGTCTGGGTGTTGTTTGCCGACCATGTCACGTAGACGTTATGCCCCGAGACGGCAATTGCCGGTTGATCATTGAGCGTGTTGTTGAGCGCGGTGTTCGGCAGACTTAGATCGATCGAGGGGCCGAACGTGATTCCGCTGTCATGGCTGACCTTGACGAATGCGTGGGGATCGCCGGGTGTGTTGTCGGACCAGACGGCGTAGATGTTCGAACACGATACGCCCAAACGCGGAATGAACGAGCCACCGGCATTGTTGCTCAGGTTGATCGCCGGTCCCATGCCCTGCAGGGGGGCGCCGCTCCCGCCGCCGTGCGTTCCCACGGCAAAGAAGATGTCGGGATTTCCGGGACCGTCGTCCTGCCACGCGACGTAGACGCTGCAGCCGGAGATAGCGAGCGCCGGCAAGATGGAATTGCTCCCGTTCGCGCTCAGATTGACGGTGCTGCCAAAGAACGCTCCGGAATTTGTGCTGGCCTTGATAAAAATGTCCATCGGCCCGGTCGGATTCTCGTTTTGCCAGATCAAATAGACCAGGGTGCCGGACGCGACCACCTTGTGGCCGTCCGGCTCGGTCGATGCGCCTGGACTGTTGCTGGCATTGAAGGGAGAGGTAAAGGCGTGACCGCCATCCGAGCTCATGCTGAAGAAGATGTCGTCGCTGCCGTTCGTGTTCGTTGAATCGAGCCAGGCGATGTAGACGTTGTTCTGCACAGCGGCGATCGACGGAAAGCCGGAAAACCCGGCACTGAAGCTGATGTTTTGTGCTGTCGAAAAGGTGGCTCCGCTGTTGTTGCTGGCGCTGAAGAATATCTCGTCGTTTCCGGGCGTGTCGTCCTGCCAGACGACGTAGACGTTATTGCCGGCGGCGGCGAGCCGGATGTTGCGCGAGGCGCCGGGGTTCACGCTCAGGTTTTGCGGGGCAGCGAAGGTCGAGCCGTTGCTCGTGCTGGCGGCCACCATCACGTCCTTTACTCCAGCGACGGTCTGCTCCCATGCGACGTACAGGTTGCCTCCCGCCACGGCAACCTGCGGAGCTACCGAGAACCCGATGTTGCTATTCGGCGTCTTTTGGATCTGAAACGTCGCTCCGCTGTCAAAGCTGATCTTGACGACGATTGCGGTGCTGGTGACGACGGTTTCCTCCCAGACCACGTAGACGTGCGTATCGGACGCGGCAATCTGCGGAAGTCCAAGGAAACATAGAGACTGGCCGCAGCTTCCGAGACTTTGCGCCGCGTCGAACGTCATGCCAAAGTCGTGACTCGCTCGGAAGAAGATGTTGTTTTGTCCCTGAACGCCGTCCTGCCACACCACATAGACGTTCGAGCCGGACACCGCGATCTGGGGGCTCACGGAATCCGTCGCGTTGCTGCTGAGGTTCTGCGTGGCGGAGAAGGTCGAACCGCCGTCGGTGCTGGCTCTGACGAATATTTCCCGGCTTCCCACGGCGCCGTCAGCCCATACTACGTAGACGTTGCCCCCTGTCACGGCGATCTGCTGCTGAACGGAAAGGTCGGACGTGTTGCTCAGATCGATCGGCTGATTGAAGGTCTGCCCGCATGCTGTCGATGCGCCAAAAGCCAGCGGCGCTGCGGCGAGGAGGACGGAAGCAATGATAAAGCTGAAAGGGGAGTTTCGCATTTTGCTTCTCCCGGGATTCCCGGATAACGCGAATGCATATGATATTCGCGTATATCGGGAATCCATGCAAGCTTTGTCATGCCCGGCGCGCGCGAAATCGGCGGCAAACTGCATGCATGCGCTGTAAATGAAAGTCTGCCGATAGCGGGATGCTATGATCGCTGCCGGAAAAAAAACTTCGGCGCGTTCCGCTGGGGCAGCTCGCGGAAAAGACTATACCTGCCGAACGAGCGACGCGGAATTTTTGGCGACTGTCGTGCCTGTCACTCCGCCTTGATGTCGGCGAACTTGATCACCTTGGCCCATTTCTCGGTCTCCTCGGCGATGAGCTTGCCGAAGTCGGCCGGCGAGCTCGGAAAGGGCGTGCTTCCCAATGCGGCATACCGCGACTTCAACTCGGGATCGGCAAGGATCGCGTTGATCTCGGTGTTGAGCTTGTTGATGATCTCGACGGGCGTGCCCTTGGGCGCGCCGACGCCTCCCACGGTGCTGGCCTCGTAGCCCGGCACGAAATCGCCCACGGTCGGGAGTTCTGGCAGCGCCTCGGAGCGCGTCGCCGGCGTCACCGCCAGCGCGCGCAGCTGGCCCGCTTTGATGTATCCGATCGACGACGCCATGATGTCGAACATCACCTGGACCTGACCGCTGATCAGGTCGGCGAGCGCAGGCGCCGAGCCGCGATACGGCACGTGAATCATATTGATGCCGGTCATCATCTTGAACAGCTCGCCGGCGAGATGCGTCGAATTTCCGATACCTCCCGAAGCCATGTTGAGCTTGCCCGGATTGGCCTTGGCATAGGCGATGAGCTCGGGAATGCTTTTGACGGGGACCGACGGATTCACCTCCACGACGAGGGGCGAGCGAGTGGTGCTCGCGACCGGCTCGATGTCGCGGATGAAGTTGTAAGGCAGGTTCGATTTGAGCGTCGCGTTGATGTAATTGCTCGCAACGACATAAAGCAGCGTGTATCCGTCCGGCGGCGCGTGCACGACAAAGTCGGTGGCGATCGTGCTGGCGGCGCCCGGCCGGTTGTCGATGATGATCGGCTGGCCGAGCCGCTCAGAGAGCCATTGGCCGATCAGGCGCGCGCTGATGTCGGCTGTCTGGCCGGGGGGAAAGCCGACCACCATGTGCACCGGCCGCGTCGGATAGGTTTCCGCCCGTGCGATGCGCGACAAAGCCGGAAGCGCGGCGCCGCCGGCCGCGAGATGCAGGAGTTTGCGGCGGGAAAGTTTCATCGTCGTCCCCCTTGCTGAGCTCGAGCGCCTTTAGACAGAAGGCGGGCGAACGGGTGGCCATTTGTTTGCCTATTGCTCGCCCGCCGTCGGCAGAGTCGCGCGTTGAACTCGCGGCCCCGCCAGCAGCCTCGCAGGAAGCTACGCCAACATCTCGGGCCGCGTGAAGTGGCGCAATGTCGCTATCGGCACCTCGGCGACTGTGCGAATATGCGGCCAATTGGAGCGAAACCGGGGGAGACACAATGCGCAAGAGCGCGCACCTGTTCATTATTGTTCTCTTGGCGTTCGCGGCGAGCCGCGCGTTGGCCGCCGATCAGGTGTCCTGGCCTTCGAACCTCCCGGTCTATGACCACATCGTCATTGTCGTCGAAGAGAATAAGGATTTTGAGCAAATCTTCGGAGGCGACGCGCCATACATCAAGAAATTAGCCGCAGAGGGCGCCAGCATGACCCGCGTGTTCGGCGAGGAGCACGCCAGCCAGGGTAATTATTTCTGGCTGTTCTCCGGCAGCAATCAGAATGTCGGCTTTGTCGATCAGGTACCGAGCGCTGCCAATCATCCTGATTACCCATTCAAGGCGAGCAATCTCGGCGAGCAGCTGATCAGGAAAGGCTTATCGTTCAAGGGATATTCGGAGAGCCTGCCCGCGATCGGATCCGAGGTTGATCTGGAGCCGCCGAACTGCCGCGGAGACGCCTGCGTCTATGGCCGAAAGCACGTGCCTTGGATCAGCTTTGCGAACGTCCCCAATGGAACGACGATCGACACGTCGTCCAACCTGCGGTTCGCAGACTTTCCCAGTGACTTTTCCACGCTGCCGACGGTCGCTTTCGTCATTCCGAACCTCAATCATGACATGCACAATGATAATCCGGCGCAGAGCATCCCGGCCGGCGATGCCTGGCTTCGACAGAATCTCGATGGCTATTATCAGTGGGCGAAGACCCATAACAGCCTCTTGATCGTCACGTTCGATGAGAACGACGATAAATCCGGATATGAGGGCCTCACCAATCCGCTGGTCACGCCGAGCGCGACATATCCCCCGGCCGACAAGCACGATCAGTACCTGCACGATCTCCAGAATCGGATTGTCACGATCTTTGCGGGGGCGCACATCAAGCCGGGTTCATATGCCGAAGGCAAAGGCATCACGCATGTGAATATCCTGCGCACGATCGAGGCGATGTATGGTCTGCCGAAATCCGGCGCGCAGCAGCCGAACGCCACAGGCATCGGCATAGGGGACGAGACGATCGTCACGGATATCTTCGAGTCCGTACGGTAGCTGTTTTCGGTGACCGACATCCGATCGCGACCGACCTGTTTCCTGGAAAATCGTCTCTGGATCAGGTGCGTGCGATGGCGTCCGGTCTATCGCGATCGATGAAGGCGCCGCTCGTCCGCATCAGGCTCGCAAGAGCGGCGGGGGTCGTGAGCGGCGGCGCCCAGCCCAGAGTCATCAAGGCCGCGGCATCGGCGATGAGCGCGCCGGACAGGCGCTGGTAGATTTCTTCCCGGCCGGCGGCGCGGAGCATGAGTTCGAGCAGCGCCGGGGGACATGGAAAAACGTTTGGCCGGCGCCCGATCCCGTGGCGCATGGCCGCGATCATTTCCGCGACCGTGAGCGGTTGCGGATCGGCCGCAATGAACGGGCGCCGCAGCGTCCCCGGTGCGGCCAGCACGGCTTCGATCGCCGCCGTCAGGTTTTCCAGTGCGAGCAGCGAGCGGCGCGCCGCGAGGCTGCCAAATGGCAGCGGATAGGGCGAGCGCGCGAGCCGCATCAGCTGCGCCATGTTGCCTTTGACGCCCGGCCCGTAGACCAGCACGGCCCGCAACGCCGCCCAGTCGAGGTCGAGCTCCGCCAAGCCGCGCTCGGCCGCGAGCTTGGATCTCCCGTAGGCGTCGGTCGGCCTCGGTTCGTCTGCCTCGGTCTGCACCGTGCCGGCGGTCGGTCCGCACTGGGCGCGGATCGAGGAGAGAAAGACGAAGCGCCTGGCGCCGGCTCGCCGCGCGGCGCGCGCGAGCCCGATCGTCGCCTCGGTGTTGAGCACCCGATAGTCATCCTCCGGAAGGCCGGACATCGCATGGGCGAGGCCGGCCGAGTGGATCACCGCATCCACGCCCTCCAGCGCGGCCGACATGTTTTGCGGCCGTGCGAGATCGCCAATCACCGCGCTTCCAGTCCCCATCGGCACCGACGCCGGCCGGCGCAGCAGCACGCGCAGGCGGTGGCCGCGCTTCGGCAATTCCCGCAGGAGGTGCTGGCCGATGAAGCCGGTGGCGCCGGTGAGCGCAAGCAGCATGCAGCGACTTCTTTGCTCGATCAGGTTTGGACCATCTCCGTCGCAGAAAGAATGCCGCATTTGCCGATGTCAAGGTCGACGCGACCGTGCGGGTGATTATCAGGATCCAGTGCCTGCGCCGGTGTGCGGTCTGTCGCTGGCGATGAAGGCAACGAGTTGCTTCGATAAATCGGTCATCAATTGAAGCTTTCCGAGATCGAGAGGTTCGGTCAGCTTCTGCATCAGCAGCATGTCGGTGCCCTCGGCGAAGGCCGGCCCGATGCCGCAGAAGAAGAATCCGGCCGCGCGAGCGGCTTCGACGAGGGATGGCAAACCCGCCGCATTTATCGGGCAAGAGAGCAGGACGGTCTTGGCGCCCAATGCGAGCAGGTCGTCAACGGCTTGACCCAGCTCCAATTCGACGTTGCGGCCGATTTCATCGAAGGTGATCGTGGCGAATCCGCGCGCATTGCTGTGGACGCCTAGGCGCGAGCGTTTTGCCGAAGACGGCGCGGATTTCGAAAAACTGAATTCAACGCCCAGGGCCGTATAAATCGGCGCGAGGATGTCGCGATAGCGGACGGGCGCCGCGACGACGCGCGGCTCCGTAGCGCTCATGAAGCGGAATGTCCTGAGATAGCTCTGCCGCTGGCCGGCAGTCGGAAACGGCATGTTCTTCGGGTGAAAGCGCTCCGGATTGACGCCGAGCAACGCGGCACAGACGGGCATCCCGGCACGCTCGTCGTTGTGCTGAGAGAACGTATGGACCGTCAGCGGCTCGGCATAGATGCCCTTGATATTGCATCGGGGCGCCTCGTCGAACAGGCGGTCGGTCATCTGTTCGAGCAGGCCATGACCTCGGTATTGAGGAAGAACGATAGCCTCACCGCGCTCTGCGACCACGGGAGAAGGACCGCGCCGCAACGACAGATGCCCGACTACCTCGCCGCCTGTATCCCGCGTGACGACCGAAATGACATCTCCCCGCTCGACCTCGGCCAGCAATCGCCTTGGCGAAAAGACGTCCGGGTGCACGTAAGCGTGTCCATAGACCCTCAAGAAGCACCGGCCCACGCCCGCGGCGTCGGAAGGTTGAAGCAGATCGACAAGCAACTCCTTCGATGTGCTGACCGGGCTCGGCGCTGCGTCCGTGTGCACCGGATCTGCTGCGACGAGACGCGCCTGCTGCGCGGCCTCGCTATGGCGCAGGAGCGTGAGCTCCCATCCATCAATCCCGCATTCGCGCCATGAGATGTCGATCGCATGGCCCGAGAGGCCGCCCAGGAGCGGGAGGAGCCCGGGAAAGCGAGACATTCCGCGCAGGCGAGCGCTCGTCTCGATGCCGCAGTCCGTCAGCCGGGTGCGAATATCCGCGCGTTCCGGGCTGTCAACGCCACCGCAAAGCCGTTCCCATGCCTGCACGACCGCGTGCGCGGCATCGGTTGCGAATTCCAAGGACACTCCCTCCGACACGGAGGTTTCCCGCACGAAAGCGCGGACGAGCTCTCCGAAACGGGGATCGAGCGGAATGTGCAGTTGCGGGAGGCGGTCAGACATGCGGCCCAATGCTGTGGTGAAAGCCGGCGTCCGCCGACCCCCCGGCCTGGCTAGGGGCGGGGCCGGCGTCGATAGAGCAGCTCAAGGTCGCTGCGCTGGATCGGTTGCGCCAGATCCGATTCGACGTCGGTTAGAAAGGACGCGAAATCCCGGGTGTCTTCCAGCGTCGCGGCCTCCTCCGCATTCTCCCAAATGCCGAAGCCTTCGACCGTGTTTTGTGCCGGGCTGCCAACGATAATGACATCGTGCAAATCGGCGTGGTGCGCCATCACCTGGTCCGCGAAGGTGCGATACCGCGCGGAAACCTTCGCGTAACGTCCCGGCTTTGTTTTCATCCATAGGTGGCCGACGTGAGCCATTCAGTTCTCCTCGCGACAATGATTGGAAGATTTGTCTTTGGACGTTCAAGCGGCTGGCGAAGTATGCACGCAACTATGCACGATAGATACAAGCAATGCAGAGCGGTCCCGCCTTCCGGTTTTGAAGCGCGAAGCGATCAGGCGTTAAAGCCTCCGTCGACGTCGAGGCTGGCGCCGGTAATGAACGCGGCGGCCGGACTTGCCAGAAATACGACGGCGGCGGCGACGTCTTCGGGCTTGCCGTAACGGCCGAGCGCCGTCTGAGCTTTCTGGGCCTCGGCATAGGGACCGTTGGCCGGATTGAGCTCGGTGTCGATGAGCCCGGGCTGCACGACATTGACCGTAATCCCCTTCGGTCCGAAATCCCGCGCCCACCCGCGCGTATAGGCCGCGACGGCCGCCTTGGTCGCCGAATAGTCAGAAACGCCGGGCCACGGCGAGCGCCGCGCGACGCAGGACCCGATCGAAATGATGCGGCCGCCTTCGCCCATGAACGATGCGGCGGCGTGAACCGCGGCCGCCACCCCGCCGACATTGATCGCGAACTGGCGCTGCAGCGCGGCGACGTCGGTGCTTGGATCGCCGACCACGCCGGCGACCAGCACGCCAGCGCTGTTGACCAGAATGTCGAGCCTTCCGAAGCGTTCGGCGACGGTTTTGACCAGACGCTCGACTTCAGCGGGATCAGCCTGGTCTGCCTTGAACGCCGCTGCGCGAACGCCCTTGCGTTCGATCTCGCGGACATTCGCCTCGGCGCGTTCGCGCGACGCCGCATAGCTGATCGCGACATCTGCGCCGTTATCCGCCAGCGCGCGGGCGATCGCCTCGCCGATGCCGCGCGAACCGCCGGTGACCAGCGCCACCTTGCCCGTGAGTACTTTCGGCATCGCATTGCTCCGTTCCGCATCCAGTCCAGCTTTGCCCGGAAGCGCGAGGGTAGCTGGCGCCATCTCACCGATCCATAAGGGCATCGGGTATCCGAGCGACGAGATTATCAATGGTGCAATGCGCCCGGCCGCAAGCGGAGGCAGAGAGCGGTTACGAGCGCGCCTTCGTCACGAGGTCCGGCTGATCGACATCCAGTCGGAGCAGACGCGCCGCAACGCGCTCAAGCGCCTCGTCGAGGCTGGCACAACGGACGACTCCCGGCAGCTCGGGCGCATCGGCGACGGCCAGCACGAGCCGACCGAAGTGCATCCCGAACGCCATTTCGGAAAGCGTGCCGTACCCTCCGCCAATCGCGATCAGGGCAAAGGCGGCCCTTGCGATGATGGCGTTGCGCGCGGGGCCCAGCCCAGTGGCCAAGGGTAGGCTCACGTAAGCGTTGGCAGCCGTCCATTCGTTGTCCGGAAGCATGCCGATCGATAGCCCGCCGGCGTCGTGGCAACCCTTGCACACGGCCTCCATCACCCCCGATTTTCCGCCGCAGAGTATCGGGATCCGAATCTCTCCGAGACGTTTTCCGAGGCGCTCAGCGAGGGCCAGCTGTTCGGGGTTGGCGTTGTTCGGCCCGATCACCGCGATCGGAACGCCTCGACCACCGCCTTCGCGGAAAAGCCATCTGAGGGCCGCGAGCACTTCGATCGGTGTTAGATCCGCAGGAAGCTGTTCGGCACGCATCCACTCGAGCGCCCACGGATCGAATTGCTTTCCTTGGAAGAACAAGGCCTGCATGTGTTTGGAAAACTGAAGGGAGGCAGACATCGGAACCGCGGCAGCAGCCCTGTTATCGTGACGCGAGAAGGGCCGCCTCCTCTTGGTCAGCTCGGGTACTTTGCAGAGACGCGACCAACAAAATATATCGGTGAAAGAGGCGGTGCGTCTCGGCGGCGGCGTTCGTACCCTAGTGCGATGCCGTTTTGGCAAAGGCCTGCAGCTCGGCGGCGACTTTCGGATATTTCACGACCATGGCGTTGAGGTCGCCGGTCTCGACATCGGCGGGCTCCACGCCGGGCCACTCCGTGCTTGCGCCAAGGAACCAGCGGCCGCTGCCGACCAGGCGCGCGGTGTGGAAGGTATTGCCGGGGATGAACAGCTGCAGTTGCTGACCGGCGCGCAGATCCGGCCCGACGACGACGTGCTCGCTCGACCCGTCGGCATGCAGCATGATCACTTCGAGCGGATCGCCGAGATAATAGTGATAGAGCTGCTCGTTGCGGATCCGGTGTAGCCGGACCGAGCGATCCTGCGTCACCATGAAATAGAGCGCCGAGCCCAAGGGGCGCCCATTGGAGAAGGGCGGGGGCAACCCGCCCGGCGCGATCGACTGGCGGCTGACATAGGTGAGGCGCACGAAACCACAGGTCGCGTGCGGTTCGAGCTTGAGGAGGGCGCGAACCTCCTCAGCCGTCATTGTGTCGGCCATGGATGAATGCGGCTCCCGCTGCTGCTTGTCTTGGCCCTTGTTTTGGCCCTGGGCCGCGACGGGCGCGAGCGCGGCCGCGCCGATTGCTCCCAGAACGACGTTGCGACGATCGACGGTCCGAGACTTGATAGGTCTTGGCATGGCGACGCCCTCCAAGCCTGATCATGGCTGGCCTCCACTGGCTCTTGTCGAGCCGGTGGACGCATCTGGTTGCGGCCTCGTGCTTTGGGGCGCAGGCCTGCGAAACATAGTACATCCGCCCGTTCGCACGGCAAGGCTGACGTGTGCTGCCGCGTTGGCGAGCCCCTGAACTCAATAGCGCCGATATTTTTCCCGCGTTAATGTGAACACTCAATTGGCGGCGCGGCAGGAATCCACAGCGGGGATGACGGCATGGATGGGGCGCAGGCACGCAAGGCCGTCGTCGCCGGCATGATCGGCAACGTTCTCGAATGGTACGATTTCGCCATCTACGGATATTTTGCCGCCGCCATCGGGCGCCAATTTTTTCCGCGCGAGGATCCCGTTGCGCAGCTGCTTGCGGCGTTCGGCGTGTTCGCGGTCGGTTATCTGATGCGGCCGATCGGTGGCGTCATCGGCGGCCATATCGGCGATCGTTTCGGACGGCGTGCGGCGCTCACCTTCTCCATCGTCGCGATGGCGATCCCGACATTCACGATCGGATTGCTTCCCGGCTACGAGACACTGGGCGTGACAGCGCCCATCCTGTTTACCTGCCTGCGCGTGTTTCAAGGACTTTCGATCGGCGGTGAATTCACGAGCTCGATCGTGTTTCTGGTCGAGCGCGCGCCCGAGGGACGCCGCGGGCTGTGGGGCAGCTTTGGCCCCTTCGGGGCCAGCGGCGGCATTTTGCTCGGCTCGGCGGTGGCGGCGGGATTTGCGGCCATGATGAGCGCGCAGGCGCTCGATGCCTGGGGCTGGCGCATTCCGTTCCTGCTCGGGCTCGTTGTCGGCCTGGCTGGCCTGTTGCTGCGGCGGCACATGATCGAATCGGCGCCCACGGAGACTCGCGAGCGCGCGCCCATCGTCGAGACCCTTTACGACCACTGGCGCCTCGTTGTTCGGCTGGCGACGCTGACCGCCTTCAACGCCGTGGGGTTCTACGTGTCGTTCGTCTATGTCGCGAGCTGGCTGCAAACCGCCGACGGCATTCCTCCGTCGCGTGCCCTCGAAATCAACACGATCAACATGGTGGTGCTGCTGGCGGTCGTGGTTGTCGGTGGATGGCTGAGTGATCGCTTCGGCCGCAAACCCTTTCTCCTGATCCCGGCCATCATTGCTTTCGTTGTGGCCGCACCGTTGTTCATGCTCATGGAGCATCCCGCGCCGCTGCTCGCCTTGCTGGGGCAGTTCGGGTTCGCATTGATCGTCGGAACGTATGCGGGGGTGCAAGCGCCGACCATGGCCGAAATCGTACCGGCACGCGTGCGCTGCACCGCCGTCGCGCTCGGCTACAACTCGACGATGGGCGTCATCGGCGGTCTTACGCCGCTGGCCGCGACTTGGCTGGTGGCGCGCAGCGGCGACGAGATCGCGCCCGCGTTTTTGATCATGGCGGCCGCGGCGATCTCGTTTCTTTCCGCCTTGGGCCTGAACGAAACCTATCGAAAGCCGCTCGACGTGAGCATTCCGAAATAAAAACCCGCCGGCGTTGCCGCCGGCGGGGTGATCTGCAAGGGAGGGGCGGCGAGAGCCGCCGCTACCTGCGGGTTCTGGCGGTCACGAAGAGCGGAACGCGATGGCGCCGGCGATCGAGCGGGGACGCTCGCGCACCGCGCTGCCGTCATTCCCGCTCTTGATGATCCAGTGGCCGTCGGGCGCCTGCCCCGTGATCATGCCGACGTGATGCGGCCAGACCACCATGACGCCGACGCCCGGGCGGGCGGGTCGGCCCCAGCGCGCCCAGTTGCGCGCCAGGTTGAACCCGGGGCCCGGATCGTGGCCGACGAGCGTGCGGGCGTACCAGCCGCACCAAGCGCGCGGCCGTCCGCCGTGCCCGCGCGCCTGACCGACCGCATAACGACGATAAGACGCGTAACGGCGGGCATGGCGATAATGCCGATATCCCGCGTGGGCCACGTGATGGTGGCGAGGAGCCGCGTGCGCGGCGTGATGATGCCGATGGGCCGCAAGCGCTTGGGGCGCCGTGCTCGTCAGCATGGTGAGTGCGAGCGCGGGCGCGCTCAGAAAACGTATCATGGGAATACTCCGTACTGTTGAGATGGATGTAGTTCGATAGAAAGGCCCCGTGCCTTTCCCAGCAAATCTCCCCTTCCGTCTGTGATGCTTGAACGCCGGCGCGGACGCGCCAGCGGTAGTCCCCGTGCAACAAAGCTTTCGACTTGGACTCGACTGTCCACGACCGTCGTCTCGTCGAAACGAGACCTAGGCCAAGGATGGAATCAACGACCCCGTACCCTCGAATGCTTCGAAGCGCCGGGAAAATACAATGTTTCGGGGAACAACAATCTGCAGACGTGGAATACCTGCCACGCGGTTTTGTGCGGAACTTTTTTCGAATTTGGCGCGCGAAATACCACCACGGCGGAATGTGAAATCCGCGCGGCGGCTTGGCGAGACAACCCAGACCCAGGAACGTAGTGGTCGGCTGTGCCGGCACTCCCATCTTGCGGGGCCCGGATCTCCGGTCGAGCTGAGCGCAGCCGCCGGGCATTTCCCGTGAACATTCCGGGCGTTAGGCGGCGATCTTTTCGTGTGCTGCCGGGAGAGAGTTGCGCGTCCGGAGGCCGAGCATTCAGTCCGGCCCTAACACGGACGCCGCGCGCTCGAGCGCTCGCTGAACCAATCCTGCGCCCTTCGCCGCTTGCATGAGTTCAGTCATATAAGCAAGCCGGTCGGCTCGGCCTTTCGGGACGGCCAAGGGCGGGACGTTCAATTCACCCGGATGTTCGCCGCCTTGATCACCGGGGCCCAGCGCGCGATGTCGGCCTCGATGCGTGCGCGGAACGCCTCCGAGGTGGTCGGGATCGGCTCCATGATCTGGGCGGCGAGCTTTTCGCGCACCGCCGGAGAGGTCAGCGCCTCTGTGACGGCGCCGCGCAGGCGCGCGATGATCGGCTCGGGCGTCTTTGCCGGCGCGATCAGCCCGTTCCAGGCGTCGGCCTCGACGTCGACGCCCGCCTCCTTGAGCGTCGGAATGCCGGGCAGCAGGGCGGAGCGCTCGGCCGTGGTGATCGCGAGGATTTTGACCTGGCCGGCCGCAAGATGCGGGGTCACCGAGATCGCCGGCAGGCAGCCCATCTGCACGTCGTCGCGGATGAGGGCGGTCATGGCCTGCGGCGAGGACGCGTAGGGAATGTGCACCATCTGGGTGCCGCTCTTGAGCGCGATCGCCTCCATGGCGAGATGCGAGAGCGAGCCGTTCCCGATCGAGCCGTAATTGTACTTGCCCGGGTTCTTCTTCAGGAGGTCGATGAGCTCGGCCACCGTGTTGACGCCGAGGGCGGTATTGACCGCGAGCGCGCTCGGCTGCGTGGTCAGCATGGTGACGAAAGCGAGATCCTTCTGCGGGTCGTAGGGCAGTTTGCCGAACAGGAGCGGATTGATGGCGAGCGGGCCGCCGATCGAGAGGCCGACCGTGTAGCCGTCGGGCTCGGCCTTGGCGACCGCGTCGGTGCCAATATTGCCGCTCGCGCCCGGCTTGTTCTCGACCACGAAGCTCTGCCCGAGCGTCTGCTGCAGATGATCGGCGATCAGGCGCATGACCACGTCGGGCGTCGAGCCCGCGCCGAACGGCACGATCAGCTTGACCGGCTTTTCCGGCCACTGCTGCGCGGCGGCGGGAAGGGCGGTGAGAAAAAGGCCGAGCAATGCAAGTGCGAAACGTCGTGTCATTCGGTCAACCTCAGCTACCGGCGCCTCATACGTCACGCCCGAGATACACCCCGCCGCGCTCCAGCGCATGCTGCAGCGCCTCGACACGGATATCGACCGGCGCGGCATTGCCCGCAAGCGAAAGATGCGCGGCCGTGCCGGCCGCCTCGCCCATGACGAAGCAGCCGCCCGACACCCGCGCCGCCGACTGGCCCTCGTGGGTCATGGACGCGCACCGTCCGGCGACCAGGAGGTTGCGCGTGTTTTGAGGAACCAGCATGCGATAGGGCAGGTGGTTGAAGCCGCGCGAGCCCGGGATGTCGGGCCAGCGCCAGGCGACGTCGCCCGCCACATGCGCCTCGATCGGCCAGCCGTTGACGCCGATCGTGTCGTCGAAGCTCGCGCAGGATGTCACGTCTTCGCCGCTGAGCTGGTAGTGGCCGGTGACGCGGCGGGTTTCGCGGATGCCGAGCTGAGGCGGGATGTCGACAATATAACTGTCGGCAAATCCCGGCGCCTCGCGCTTCAGGAATTCGAAGAACGCGAGCGCCTGGCGGCGGCCTTCGATCTCGCCGGCCGAGAGCTCGTCGGCATCGGTGCCGTCGACCGCCTTGCCGTCCGCGGTCTTGATCTGGGTGACGTTGACGCGCCATTCCTGCGCATGCGCCATCGGCCGCACGATCGCGCCCTTGCGCGGAAACTTGATCCCGCGGCGCTCGGCTTCTTCCATCAGCCGCGGGATCGAGGACCACGCCTCGCCCGCGGCGCGCGCATCAACGCCGTTGAGGCGGAACATGGCGGTCGGATAGAGCAGGTTGCCGTCGGCGTCGCCGAGCTCGAAGGGTGCGCCCGCCCATGCCGCCAGATCCCCGTCGCCCGAGCAATCGATGAAGATCTTTCCGCGCACCGCGCAGCGCCCGGATTTCGTTTCGAGCAGGAGCGCGGCGATTTCGCCCTCGCGCTCGGCGAGGACGCCGCAGCCGAGCGCATGAAACAGGATTTCGACGCCCTTGCCGAGCAGCAGATCGTCCGCCGCGATCTTGTAGGCCGCCGTGTCGTAGGCCTGCGCCTTGGTCTTGCCGAAGATGAGATGCGGCGCGTTCAATCCGCCAAGCCGCTCGATGCGGGCGAGCACGTCGTCGGCGACGCCGCGCACCACCTGGCGGATGTCGCCGAATACATTGGCGAAGAGCCCGCAGAAATTGGTGACGCCGGCGGCCGTTCCCATGCCGCCCAG
>Ga0075424_100001493_pt1 | contig 20598 bp, 21 predicted proteins | sample SoiMethybrSBSTD3_FD_75301 | JGI IMG/M metagenome (GOLD analysis project Ga0075424, IMG submission 75301) | Bulk soil microbial communities from a Populus tree surrounding site in Tennessee, USA - Soil MetaG P. TD hybrid SBSTD3 | ecosystem: Environmental > Terrestrial > Soil > Tree plantation... | reverse complement strand
GGGGTTCGCTCTATGAAGACCCTCAAACGCGAGGGAGGATGAAAAGGTGACCGACCAAGCAGTCACCGACACGGAGGCGACAGAGGCCGCTCCACCAGAGCCGGCACCGCCTACCGGACGTCGATCACTCAAGCGCGAAACGAAGATCAGGCTGCTGGTCATCGGCGTGCTGGCGTTGCTGGCCGCAGCGGCTTTCCTGACGTACTACCTGATCGAGTCCCGCACGTATGTGACGACGGACAACGCACAGATCGACGGCAACCAGATCTCGATCACCGCACCGGCTAGCGGCATTCTCACCGAATGGCGTGGACAGCAGGGCACGCAGCTGCATCAGAACGCCCCGGTCGGGCGGATCGAAATCCAGGGTGGCTTCATGCAGCCCTTGATGGTGATCCGGGCGCCGGCAGACGGTGTGGTCGCGGTGAACAACGGCGTGGAGGGGTCCTTCGTCACCGCCGGCACGCAGCTCGCCATCGCGTACGACGGATCCGGCGTCTTCGTCACCGCGCGGGTGGACGAGACCGAGATCGACGCCGTGCACGTCGGCGCACCCGTGCAGATCTCCGTCGACGCGTTCCCGAACGCCGACCTCACCGGCCGGGTGTCGGAGATCAAGACTGGGGCTGCGGGCGTCTTCTCGCTCTTTCCGCAGTCCAACACCTCGGGCAACTTCCAGAAGGTCACCCAGGTCATTCCTGTGAAGATCACCATCGACGACCTGCAGAACCTGCCGCTGGTCCCAGGCATGAACGCCACCGTCAAGATCCGACGCGGGTGACCACGTGACCACGACGGTAGCCCGCCCGGCAACTGTCGCCCCAGCGCGCCCGGCACCGCCCGCTGCGCCCCCGGTCAGGAAACCGGAGGCGACAGGGTGGATGGTGCCGCTCGCGGTCTTGATCACCGGCATGTTCATGTCGGTCCTTGACGTCAGCATTGTCAACGTCGCCATCTCGACGATCCAGGTCGAGTTGGGCGGCAGCACGGCGGACGTGGCGTGGATCTCCACGGCGTACACGCTGGTTCTCGGTGTGGTCGTGCCGACCAGCGCGTGGCTCGGCAACCGCTTCGGACTCGGCCGGGTCTACACGCTCTCGCTCGCCGGCTTTGCTATCGCGTCCGCGCTGTGCGGGCTCGCGTGGAGCCTCAACAGCTTGATCGCCTTCCGGGTCATCCAGGCAATTCCTGGCGGGCTGTTGCCGGCCGTCACCTTGACCATGGTGTACCGGATTGTGCCCCGGCAGAAGATCGGCACAGCGATGGGGCTGTACGGGCTCGGCATCATCTTCGCTCCGGCTATAGGTCCGACTCTCGGCGGCTACTTGGTGGAGTACGTGAGCTGGCGGCTGGTGTTCTTCATCAACGTTCCCATCGCGATTGTCGGTGTGATCGCCGCGCTGGTCGCACTTCCCAAGTTCCCCGCGATGCCGACGGAGCGGTTCGATCTGTGGGGATTCGTGACCGTCGCGACGGGCATGGTGGCATTGCTGCTCGCCTTCTCTGAAGGCCACTCCTGGGGCTGGACCAGCTATCGGGTGCTCATCTTGATCACCGGTGGCATCTTGATGCTGGCACTGTTCGTGGTGATCGAGTTAGAAGTTGATCATCCGCTGCTGGATTTGCGAGTGTTTCAGTCCCGCGCCTACACCGTCTCGCTGATCGCGATGAGCGTGATGATGACAGGCCTGTTCGCGACGCTGTTCTACGTACCGTTGTTCTTGCAGGCAGGCCAGGGCTATCCGGCGCTCAACGCCGGGCTGCTGATCTTCCCCCAAGCGCTGGTGATGGGTTTCCTGATGCCGATCGCCGGGAGACTGTACGACCGGATCGGACCTCGATGGCTAGCGGTGACAGGGCTTCTGATCGCGGCCTACGGGTCGTACTTGCTCGCCGGCATCAACCCCGACATGACCCGCAGCGAGATCGTGCTCTGGACATGCATCCGTGCAGGCGGGGTCGGGCTGGCGATGATGCCGATCATGACGGGTGGCATCGCCTCCCTCAGCCATGACCTCACCACCACCGGAAGCGCCATCAATACCGTCGCACAGCGGGTCAGTGCGGCACTCGGACTAGCGGCGCTTACGGCCATGGCCACCACCCAGCAGGCGCAGCTCGCTGCAGGGCGTACAGCGCTGCTGCAGGCCGACAGTTCGCAGGTGGCACAGCTGAATTTCGCGCAGTTCTACGGCCTCTACCGACAAACGCAGCTCGCCGTGCTCGCCAACTCGTACTCCAACGTCTTCCTGCTCACCGCCGCGACAACGGTGCTCGCCGCGCTGGTCGCCCTGCTGCTACGCTCCGGGCCCGCAGAGCACAGCGAGTCGACGGCCGTACCGGTGGAATAGGACATTGACCACGACGCTGCCCAGTGTGACGAACGCAATACAGCGCAGCGAAATAGCGCGGCCAACGTTCTGGTTAAACATATCGTGACTATGGATTTGACGGCCGCACGCCTGCCGACCGTCTTCACCACCAGTTGGTGTGGCTACTGCATACGGCTCAAGTCCCAGCTCTCCCGCGCCGGAATCGCTTTCCGCGAGATCGACATCGAAGATCACGCCGATGGTGCTGCGATGGTTGCTGACATCAACAATGGCAATCTCACAGTACCGACGGTCGTGTTCCACGATGGCTCGGCACTAACCAACCCGTCAGCCACCCAGGTCGTCGACCGGGTCGCGGCTTCAGTCTGACCACTGTCGGTCGGTGCATGATCATCGGCGTCCTCATTGTCGCTGTTGATGACTCATCACCAGGACTGGATTGAATATCCTCGGCTCCGACGAGTGAGCGGGACGGGGCCGGTCGGTCTCACTCACCGAAGCGGCGGTGAGTCGCTTCGCGAGGAACAAGGCACCATGCGCGGGATCGCGATCCAATGGCCGAAGATCGGTCAGCCCGTCGGCGACCAGGGCCTGGCGTACGGCGTGTTGCAGCAGCGGCTCATGTACGAGGACCCCGCCGCCGAGCATCACGGGTAGATCTCGTGCGGATTGGCCAAGCGCCGAGTTCACCGTCCGGACCAGCACGGCGAGATCGGCGGCGGCTTCGTTAACGATCCGTCGCGCCACGGTCTCACCAAACGTCGCCGCGACCGCGAGCATCGACTTCTTACGGCCGATTCGGTTTGCCAACCAGCCACCACGATCGACCGGTCGAGTTCACCCGCTCGATCTTCCGGGGAGATCGCTTCAGCTTCATCGCCCGAAGCACAGTCGACAGCGGAGCCGCCCCTCTCGCCGGAAGTGGTCACAGCCGCCACTGTTAGATCGATTCAGCTTTGTCGTAGATGACCACTTTCGGAGAAAATGCGACAGCGGGGATGAGCAGATTGGAGACGGGTCATGGATGAGCAGGATGCGCTTGTCTGGAAAGGCGAGCAGGTCGTCACCGTACGGCGAGTTCCGGTTCCCGAGTCCCGTCCGGGCTGGGTGCCACTGACAAACTGAACGTACGCGGTCTGATCAGCAAGATCTTTCCGCTGCAGGACGCGGTCACGGCTGTCGACAGCTTGCGCCGCGGCGAGCAGATGAGGTACTGATCAAGCCGGAACGCTGAGGAAAACTGAAGATCACGCGGTTGACGGCCTATCCAGTTCCGCCTCGATGGCTGTTTCTCAAGATCGAGACAGACGAAGCGATGGTCGGCTGGAGATCATCTGGCGGCACGCCGACGGACCCCTCGCTGAGTGGTGAGTGTCAGCGCAGTTCCGTACGGTAAGGCTGAGCGAAGGAGACGATGATGAACACACCGAGGACCTACCCTGAGGGCGTCACGTGCTGGGTCGACATCGAGGAAACCGATGTCGAGGAGGCGGCTAGGTTCTACGGTGTTCTCCTCGGCTGGACGTTCATCGAGACCGCGACACCGGGGGCCGAACGCCGCTACCTCATCGCTCAACTCAACGACCAAGATGCTGCTGGGATCGGTCAGTTATCTGCCGAGAATGGTCCTGCGGCGCACTCCCCGACCTGGAACACCTACATCGCCGTCGAAGATATCGACGACGCAGCTGCGCGCGTGGCAGCGGCAGGCGGCCGCATCACGGAGCCACCGTCGAACGTCGGCGGGGCCGGGCGAACTGCATCCTGCGTCGACACCCAGGAAATCCCATTCCGTTTGTGGCAGCCCGCGAGACGACTAGGCGCACAGGTCGTCAACACTCCAGGCGCCTGGAATTTCAGTGATCTTCACACCGCCGATCCCGAAGCATCGGTTGCCTTCTACGCTCGCGTCTTCGGCTGGCGCTTCGACGACATCGGCTTCGCGACCATGATTCGCCAACCGGGATACGGGGATCATCTTGCTGCGACATCCGATCCGGGAATCCATGAACGCCAGTCCGGCGACCAGGTGCCGCCAGGTTTCGCCGATGCCATCGGTTGGCTGGCCACGGCGCCCGACGAGAAGCAATCGCACTGGCATGTGACCTTCACGGTTGCGGACCGCGACGACTCGGCCGCGGCTGCTGAACATCTCGGCGGAAATGTGCTCTCCAGCGACGACACCGATTGGACGCGGGACGCCCAGATTCGCGATCCGCAGGGCGCCGTCTTCACAGTGAGCCAGTACTCGCCGCCGTCCGGCTAGGCAAGTCAGAATTGGTGGCGTACTATACTGCTCATTCAAGCAGTAATAAGCTCAACTGAGCGATATCCTGCTCAAGAAGGCAGCCGATGGATCTGGCAAATCCGATGCAATCGGTCATCCCGAGCGGCCATGGCGCCGTACTGGGTGTGCTAGCACGCGCAGATGCACCTCTCAGTGGCCGCCGGATAGCCGAACTCACGCGCCCGAAGTTCAGTCAGAGGCGGGTGAACGATGTCCTCAAGCAACTGGCCGATTCTGGCATCGTGCTGCGGGAGAAAGCGCCTCCCTCCAACCTCTACCGGCTCAACCATGATCACGTTGCTGCTGAAGGCATTCTGGCGCTGGGCCGTATGTGGGCCACCCTGATGGCGCGTATCCGGTCCGAACTAGACAACTGGTCCATTCCGCCGGAGGCCGCTTGGTTGTTCGGCTCCGCGGCTCGAGGGGAAGCAAACGAGGGCAGCGACATCGATCTCTTTCTGGTTCTGCCTGCAGGTGGCCTCGATAGCGAATCAACGGCCTCAATGTGGGAATCCCAGACTGAGGCTCTTGCGGAGAAGATCAACGCCTGGTCGGGCAATCGGTGCGAGACCGTCGAGATGGACGCCTCCGAACTGCACGCGATCGTCGAACGTGATGATCGTCTGGTCCGTGAGCTTCGCGAGGACGCGGTGGTGCTGGCTGGCCGTGATCCCCGGGGCCTGCTGCGTAAGAAGGTCTTGCGATGACTGCCTCGGAAGAGGCCCAACTGCACCTGTCGAAGGCGCGGGAATTTCTTGATGCCGCGGAGGTGAACCGGGATAGAAAGTTGTACAACGCGACGACGTCCGATGCGATCATTTCGGCAATCAACTCCAAGGACGCAATCTGTCTCGCGCTGACCGGCCGTACGAACAAGAGTGATCATCATGTTGACGCTGTGTCAGAACTGAAGCGAGCGGGGCCCGCAGGCGCCGCTCTGTCTCCCACGTTGAGCCGGCTGCTGAAGCTCAAAACGAGATCCCAATACGCACCATTGTCGGTCGCGCCTTCTCATGCCAACAAGGCGGTGGACTGGGCGCTGCGAATGTTCACGGGTGCTCAGAATGTCGTCGCCGGTCGCGGATGAATTCGGTCCCCTAGATGGACGCCTAGCGTTATGAGAAACCAATCACAGCCCAGAGTCGCGGTCCTCGGCGGTGGCGTCATCGGGGTCTCCAGCGCCTACCATCTGGCTCGCCGCGGCGCCACAGTGTGTCTGGTGACGGATGGAGCGCTGGCCAGCGGCGCTTCTGGTCGGTCCTTGTCCTGGATCAACGCGGCCGGCATCCGCTCGGAGCACTATCACCGGTTCCGCATGATCGGCATCGATCGATATCGAACGCTCTTCACCCGCCAACCACCGCTCGACTGGCTGCGATTTGACGGTGGGCTGAGGTGGCAGTCGGCCGACAGAGCTGCGTCGCGCGACGAAGTTCATGCCCATGAGGTAGCTCGCGGCTACGACAGCCAACTGCTGACGCCCGACGAGGTTGTGTCGCGGATACCCGGCATCAACGCGGCAGCCATTCCGGCCTCGGGAGCAATCTGGAACCCCGGCGAGGGTTGGGTTGACCTGCCGTCCTTGATCAACTACCTAGCTCGTGAGCTGGTCCGGCTAGGTGGTGAATTGATCACCAATGCCGGGGCTGCCGCTGTGAAGGTTCGTGCTGGCCGGGTAAGGGCGGTCGGTACCGAGAGCCGCGGTGACCTCGAGGTAGACGCCGCTCTGCTGGCAACTGGTTCGAACGTGCCCCAGATGGCGGCCGGGTTCGATGTCACGATTCCGGATGCCACGACAACGGCACTGTTGATCATGACTCGACCTCAGGAAAGCCAGCTGCACGTCGTCGTGAATGCCCCGCGTGTATCGCTGCGGCCGGCTCCGAACGACGCCATTGCAGTCAACGCCGACTGGGCCACGTCCGGCATCAAAGTGCGTGGCGACGGCACCTATGGTGTCCGGGCCGAGACGATCGAGGAGTTGCTCACCGAGGCGTCACAGGTGCTGACCGGCGCACCGCAGCTCGCTGCGGCCGCGTACTGCATAGGTCCGAAGCCGGTTCCCGGCGATGGAGAACCCGTGCTCGGCCAGCTCGGCGACATCGGCGGTCTCTACGTAGCCTTCACCCACAGCGGTGCGACGCTGGCACTCATCGTCGGCGAGCTGCTCGCGTACGAGATCATGACCGGTCAGCTGCATCCCTTGCTTACGCCCTTTAGGCCCGAGCGATTCACTACATGATCGTCGTGATCAGCTAATCGGTTGCGGCCGACGAGTGAACCAGACCGCGATCAACAGGTTCGGCACCCAGCACAACCACGAGATCCAGGTGTAGGCCGTGGCGAAGGAGAAGGAGACCAGCCCAGCCCCACTCAGGAGGCCATAGAGAGGCGTCATGATTCGCAGCGACACCGCGGCAAGGATCAGCGAGAAGCTGCGAATCATCCAGCGACGATGATCACCGTAGCGACCGGCAAGGACCATGCGCAGCGCGGTCCAGGTCGTAAGCAACATGCTCAGGCCGAGCAGGCCGAAGCCGAGCGATGTCACCCAGCTCGGGTAGGAGGTTGTTGCCAGGACCAGGCCGGACAGCCCGAGTCCGGTACAACTTGCGATGTAGACCGCACCGAGAGATCGGTGCACTCGCACGAACCGGCGTCGGATTGCACCCACAAATTGGAACGGCCCGATCGCCAGGGCGAGGATGCCGCAGACCACGTGTACGCCGAGTACGAACTCGCGGCGCATGTACACCTCTCGTTGTTCGGGAAAGTAGGTGTCCGGGTTGAAGGTCAGGTAGCGGGCGACAAACGCGATCGTCATCAGCGAGAGCAGGGTCATGATCACCCATCCCGGCTTTGCCAGGTAGCGAGCCAATCGTCGACGGCGAGGAGGATCGACTCGGATCGGGCGAGTGGTGGTCTGCTCAACAGTGGTCATGGCGTGCCCTCCTGGTGGTAAGAGCACTGACGCTAGTGTCGGGGCAGCCCCATGACCTCCCCCGGAAGGGGTCACTTCGCCTACCCCAGCAGGGGTAGGCGCATGTCGTGCTGCAGGAGGAGGTATTTCCCATGGCTGCCGTGAGCTTCTCGCTAAACGGCGATGTGGCACTGGTGACCGGTGCAGCAAGCGGTATCGGAAGAGCCATAGCCCAGGCGATAGCAGCCAGCGGCGCCGCCGTTGGGCTCGTCGACCTCACCGAGCAGACCAGCGAAGAAACCGCGAACGAGATTTCCGGCAGTGGTGGCCGCGCTGTATCGATCGCGGCCGATGTCACTGACCTTGCTCAGCTACGCGCTGCAGTGGAACGTACGGAGGCAGCCTTCGGGCCGTTGACACTCGCAGTCAATTCGGCGGGCATCGCCAACGCGGCACCTGCCGAGACGATGTCGCTCGAGCAATGGCAGCGGGTCTACGACGTCGACGTCACAGGCGTGTTCCTGAGCTGCCAGGCAGAAGGCGAGGCGATGCTGCGCAACGGCCGTGGCTCGATCGTCAATATCAGCTCGATGTCGGGGACGATCGCCAACCGAGGCCTGCAGCAGGTGCACTACAACTCAGCGAAGGCGGCGGTCAGCCACCTCACGCGCTCGCTGGCCGTGGAGTGGGTTGATCGCGGCGTACGGGTGAACTCCGTCAGTCCGGGCTACACCGCAACGCCGATGAACACGCGACCGGAGATGGTCGACCTCGTCGCGCAGTTCTCGAAAGAGATACCGATGGGGCGCTACGCCGAGCCGGAGGAGATCGCCGGCCCGGTGGTGTTCCTCCTCTCGCCGGCGGCAAGTTATTGCACAGGCGTTGATCTGCTTGTCGACGGCGGCTTCTGCTGCTGGTGAGACATCACGCAATTTTGCGTATGTGGTCGCCCTGCCGGACGGTTCCGGACGCCAGCACGCGGACATACATACCGCGGCGACGTTGGCGGCGCCCGGCCCCGCCGTTCGCCCATGCCAAAGCATCACCACCGAACCGGCCAGCAAACTTCGCGCAACCGGTGTGCAGCGGCTCGGTCACCACGGCTACAGCTTCGCCGATCTGCAGTCGAGTCCCTGCGGGCAGGCTGTCCATCGACAGGTCGAGGTCGACGATCAGCTGGTCACCAGCCAGCTGCCAGCGATCGCGCTCACCCGCGACTGCTGCCAGTACTCGACTGTTCATGACAGTGATCTGGCGGAGCGGATCAGCATTGCCATCGGCAAAGGCGGCCCCCCTCGCCTCCCAGGTGTCCCCACGAAGCCCATGAACCGTGTCGAGCACGCCTTCGGAGAGAACTCTTCGCTCGTCGGTAGCCGGTCGGCAGACGATCATCTCGATGGTGCCGTCCTCACTAGGAGAGCTGCCCGTGGCGGCGGCGATTCGCTCGATCTCGGCGCGTGGACGATGGTACGGAACATGCTCGGCGTATCTTTCGGCGACGCTGGGTTTGATCGTGCTCATCCACCCGCTCCCCTCGTCTCGATGTGATTGTCCGAGGATTGCCCGATCGATGCCGGCACGGCAAGTAGTTATCAGCGGCTGAAAATCGTGCGGACCTAGAGATGCCCTGCAGATATGGTTCGGCTTTGTGCCGCTGAGTCCGTGCCACACCTACCTACCATGCAGCCAACATCGGTGATGGGATACGACGACCTGCGGGCACGCTTGCGGCGGCACCTCAGTCAGGCGATGCGGGATCGTGATCGGGTCGCGACCGCAGTATTGCGAGACGCGATCGCCGCTCTGGACAATGCCGAGGCGGTCGACCCCGGCGACGAGGTGGTCCCACAGGTTAGTGAGCATGTGGCCGGTGGTGTCGTTGGCCTTGGGGCCGCGGAGGCCGAACGCCGCCTGCTCGATGCGGAGACTCAGCGGGCAATCGTGCAAGCGGAAGTCGAGGCGAGGCTCGCCGCCGCAACGACGTACGAGGAACGCGGGCAAAGCGCGCGCGGCGGACAACTCCGGTTGGAGGCTGATGTACTGCTTGCCGTGCTCGAGACCGCCGATGGGCGCGACTAGAGCCCGATTCCAACGTTTTGACCCAAGCACAACCGATTGTGCTTCCAGCCAGTTGTGAGTAGGCCTTGAATCAGGTGGAGGCCATGCCGGAGACTGGTTCGCCGTGGGTGGCAAACCGGCAGCCGATACGTTCTTCCACAGCGCGGAGGCGTACGACCGATACATAGGCCGGTACGGCCGTGAGCTCGCGCAAGAGTTGATCAGGTCCGCCGACGTGCGCCCGGACCAGCGAGTCCTCGACGTGGGCTGCGGCCCCGGAGCGCTGACGCGGCAACTGGCACTGTTGCTCGGCGCCGAGCAGGTCGCCGCGGTCGATCCTTCGCCCGCATTCGTCGAGGCCTGTCAGGAGCGCGTGCCCGGCGTACTGGCCGAAATAGCCTCAGCCGAGTCGTTGCCGTTCCCCGACGCCGTTTTCGACCGGGCCCTCGCCCAGCTCGTGGTGAATTTCATGACAGATGCGGTGGCTGGCGTACGCGAAATGCGCCGAGTAACCCGGAGCGGGGGACTCCTTGCGGCCGCGGTCTGGGACTATGCCGGTCAGATGAAGCTACTGCGGCACTTCTGGGATTCTGTGGTGGCTCTGGACCCAGCCGCCGCTGACCTCGATGAGGGCCGCTCCATGCGGTACTGCACACCCGAGGAACTCCATGAGCTGTGGACCGATGCCAGTCTGGAGCATGTGACGGTTTCTGCCGTTACGGTTACCGCTGGCTACGAAGGATTTGAAGACCTGTGGGAGCCGCTGGAGTCCGGGATTGGTCCAGCTGGGGCGTACGTAGCCTCCCTTGCGCCGGATCGGCTGACCGCCCTGAAGGCCGACTTCCAGCAGCGCCTTGGCGCGGGAAAGGAGCCGTTCCGGCTCGGCGCGCGCGCCTGGATCGCGACCGGCAGGGTCCCCTGATCACAAGCACCCTCCGAGATCGGGAAGGCCATCGGGCCGAGATGCCTGCCGCGGACGCCTTCACCGCGGCCGAGGGGGCCGGCAGACCAGAACTTCACCGCTGCCTCGGAACGTGAGTTGTCCGAATGCGTTTGGCGCAACCGCTGTCTTGCCGCCGGTCAGATGAACGGCTCGACCATCCTCGAGGTCGAGTTCACCACTGAGGATGACGAGAACAGCAAAGCCAGAGTCGAGCGTTGCGCTGCCGCCCAATGCGATGCGCTCCAGCCGGAAATATGAGTCTGCCGCATCTGGCAGAACGGACGGCCCGAGCCCTGCCGCACGCACCAACTGAGCGATCTCATCGCTACTTCGGCGACGGCATTCCACCGCTTGCAGCGCCAGCTCGAATCCCAGCCCGAGATGTCCGTCATGTTCGCCGTCTAGCTCGAAGTCCCGCCACTCCAACAAGATCGAGAGATCCTCAGGCTCCTGCAGCTCGACAAGGAACATACCTTCACCGATCGCGTGGAGGACGCCAGGCGGCACATAGACGACGTCGCCTGTATGTACCTCGATTCGGTGGAGCAAGCCAAGGAGCGTTTCGACGTCTTGGCTCATCACCAACGACTTGAGGTCGTCGACAGTCACGTCCTGTTTCAGGCCCAAGTAGACATCTCCACCCTCGACGATGTACCAGGCCTCCGCTTTACCGTGCGCACGGCCGAGGTGCTCCGCGGCGAACGAGAAGTCTGGGTGGGCATGTACGGGCAGCCGTTGGCCCGCATCCAAGAGCTTGACGAGTAGGCGCGTGTCGGCGCCGAAGCGCTGGACGTGCGCGTCTCCAAGCCAGGCCTGAGGTTGCTCTTCGATGGCCGCCTTCAATGATCGACCGTCGGGCAGGACGGTGTGGCCGAGCGACTGCTCACCAGCAAGCGTCGTGGTAGATGCGACCCAGTCTTCTGGCTCGCGGTCGCCGGCAGGCGGCTCGCCGCGGAAGTCTGTGATCTTCCGGCCGCCGCGGTAGAAGCGGTCCGGCGGACGGTTGGACGGAAGCAGGATTACGTCCATGAGACTGCCCTCCCTTCGTACGAGTGCTGCAAGGAAGCCGACAACGAAAGAATCACCGAGCCCGACTGTTGGGGGCCGGCAACGTCAAGCCTGAAGCCTGGTACGCAGCGGACGAAAGGTCCCATCCGCTCTTCGAGCGCGTGGCGCGCGCCAATGCCTCCGGACGAACCGGCCAGGGGGTGAGCTCACACTGCTCATCGGTGTAATCGTCGCCGTCGCAGTAACGAGTGGAAGCCATGATGCGGGAGATGATGTCGCGAGCAACTCGTGTCGCGATCCTGGCAGACTCGCACAATTGACACGACACCACCCCGCACCAGACTCGTCGATTCAGCCGTGGTGGCTGACAGCCGGCTGCGTCGTACCGAGATCTTCGACACCTATTGGCATTTCGCGGCAGAGCGCCATCGGGTCTATCAGGCTCGTTTGCGAGGCGACGCACCCCCGTGGACCACCGACCCGATCATGGCGTCGTATCGCTTCACCAACTGTTATCGGGCCGCCGACCGCGTCAGCCAATATTTGATCGGCGAGGTGATCTACCACGGCGATCAGCACCCCGACGAGGTGCTGTTCCGGATTCTGCTGTTCAGGTTCTTCAACCGCATCGCTACCTGGGAGCTACTGTGCTCCGCACTCGGTGAGCTCAGGTGGGCGAGCTTTCAGCTCAATCGATACGACGACGTCCTGACTGCAGCGGCCTCTGTCGGTGAGCGGATCTACTCAGCGGCCTACCTCATTCCTCCACCGAGGCTGGGCGCACCACGCAAGCACACGAATCAGCTGTTGTTGTTGCAACAGATGATGCGCGGCGGGATGCGCCACAAACTCGAGACAGCCGCATCGATGGCAGACGTGTTCAATCTCTTACGCAGCCATCCGGGCCTGGGCAACTTCCTGGCGTACCAGTTGATCATCGACATCAATTACTCCACCTTGATCGACTTCGATGAGATGGATTTCGTCGTCGCCGGCCCCGGAGCGAGAGACGGCATCTGCAAATGCTTCGGCCGCGAAGCTCACGGTCTCGAAGCTGAGATCATCCGCTACATGAGCGACACGCAAGAGGAACACTTCGCTCGCTTGGGACTCAGCTTCTCGGGCCTCGACGGCCGCAGGCTGCAACTGATCGACTGCCAAAACCTGTTCTGTGAGGTTGACAAGTACGCCAGACTGGCGCACCCAGAGATCGCCGGCTACTCGGGCAGGAGTCGCATCAAGCAGCGTTTTGCGCCCAATGATCACACCTTGACATCGTGGTTTCCACCGAAGTGGGGCCTCAATGGTCTGACCCCTGCGAGGGCGGCGCGCTAGAGGCTACGCCGACGACCACCTTGCCCCTGGCATGGCCTTCTTCCAGGTACGCGATCGCTTCGGGGATTTCGGCGAACGGATAGCGTCGGTCGATCTCCGGGCGAACCTTGCCGGCCTCAATCAGCTCCGAGAGAACCTGCAGATCCTTGTCGGTGACATGTGCCGACACCTGGGCCACGTTCTTCCCGCCGCGCAGCACGACCGCTGAAAGCTTTCGCACCGTCGTGAAGCCGGTAACGGCAGCCTTGCCACCCTCAGCGAGTGCACGTCTGAGGTCGCGTACCGAACGGTTTCCAATCGTGTCGAGGATCCGGTCATAGCGCCGCCCACCATCGGCGAAATCGCTCACTGTGTAGTCGATGACGTGATCCGCGCCGAGTGAACGGACGAGCTCAAGGTTTCGCGTGCTGGTCACACCGGTTACCTCGGCCCCGTATGACTTGGCGATCTGGACCGCAAAGCTGCCGACGCCGCCGGAAGCGCCGTTGATCAACACCTGTTGTCCGGTCTGAATCTCGCCGTGGTGGCGAAGGCCCTGGAGTGCAGTACCCGCCGCTGTGGGTACTGCAGCAGCTTCCTCATATGTCAGGTTCGCCGGCTTCAACGACATCGCGCCAAGCGGCACTGACACGTAGTCAGCGAAGCCGCCATAGCCGTGGTCCAGGAGGTTGGCGTAGACATCATCGCCGATCCTGAACTGGCTTACGCCAGCGCCGACCGCCTCCACCTGCCCAGCAATGTCGCCGCCGGCGATTCGATACTTCGGCCGGACCAATCCGAGCATGAAGCGCGAGAACAAGGGCTTGCCGCGTACAGAATGCCAGTCCGCCGGATTGACGGAAACTCCCAGAACCTTCACCAGGACCTCATCGGCACGCGGCACAGGCTTCTCGACCTCCGCCAGTCGAAGCGACCCAGGCGGGCCGTACCTCTCCCACAGATATGCCTTCATGCCAGGCCCGATCCGGCCCGCAGCTGGTCGTCCCCCACTTCTTCGGTGAGCCCTCGAACGGCGATCTCAGCCACATCACCATCGCGAAGGTCGAGATAGTTGTCCGAGAATCGCACCTGCGGCGAAGGTGTCAGGATTCGGACGAAGTAGTTGAATCCGGTGGCCCGAACCCGGACCAAAGCTTGATCGATACTGGACCGGACGACCTCTGACTCAACATGCCCGCGAATGAAGCCCACATCCTTGATCTCAGCGAAGAAGTATCGATTGGGTTGGAACGCGCCAGTCGGACTATGTACCCAGGCATAGCGATCCGGGGCCGCGGAGTACGAATCACTCGGGATCAACCAAGCCAGCCTTGCCTGCCCAGGCTCAACGTCGGTCGCCACGTCAGCTGTGAGGTCGACCGCTCCGGAGAAGCGGCCCAGGGTCACCTCGGCTTCGCAAGAGACTCGCATAGCCGAGCTGTTGCAGATCCATAACTGCAGTGCTCCATCCGCTCCTTGGCAGAAACTGGCGATCACTGGCGCAAAGGCGCGCCGGGCATAGTGATAGCCAGCCTTCGTGATGCCGGCGTAGTCGATCACCGACCAGCTGAAGCCAGGCCAGACGTCGTTGAACTGCCAGATCAGTGTGCCGCTGCAATGCGGCTCCCGGCGGCGATAGTGCTCGATGCCGAACTTGAGACCCTCGGCCTGGCTGATCATGGTGAAGTCGACATACTGTTCGATGCTGTTCGGCAGTCCGGTGACGATCTCCAATACCGGATCGTGCTTGTTCTTCGGGTGATCCTTGTTGTGATGATCGAATCCCGGACTGTGCACCCAGAGTTGATCTTGTGGAAGCCAGTGCCGAAGGGTGGCAAGCTCGGGCGAGGCATGAATGCCGAACTCGCTGATGAACTTTCCCCTGTCCAAGGCGTACCGCCGGTAAAGGCGCGACCCCCCGACCGATGCGAACTCGCCGGCGCCTGCCCCGAAGTCCATGCCGTGCCACACCTCCCAGGCGTGCCGGTCACCATCAAGGACCCCGTTAATGGCCGTTACAGCGTCTTGACCGTCGCTCGGTTCGCCGTACGGGCTGCCACGCCAGTACGGCACCCCACCATCGTGAGCAGCAACAGCGGTGGGCAACACCTCATCGAAGAAGGCCGAACCCCAGCCGCCGCGCGCGAGGTCGCGATAGCCCATGACGTGGATCATCTGTACCTCGTTGTTGCCGCACCACAGCGCTAGGCAAGCGTGGTTTCGCAGCCGGCGCACCTGGTGGGCAGCCTCGAGCTCGACCTCATGACGTAGCCGTGGATCGTCGTCGGGATAGTCGATGCACGCGAAACCAAAGTCCTGCCAGATCAGCAAGCCGAGCTCATCACACAGGTTGTAGAAGGTGTCGTGCTCATAGATGCCGCCGCCCCATATGCGTAGCATCGTCATCTGCCCGTCCCGCGCGGTGCTCAGCAAGTCGCGGTAGCGGGCTTCGCTGACTGATCCGACAAGCATGTCGGCGGGCAACCATGCCGCGCCGCGGGCGAAGATCGGTACCCCGTTGAGGACGAATCGGAAGTAGCGACCGCCTTCGGGATCATCACTGCGGTCCAACGCGATCGTGCGCAAGCCCACCACGACGTGTTCCTGGTCGAGAAGCTGCTCGCCGTCTCGGAGGCGGACGTCCACCTGGTAACGAGGCTGCGCGCCGAGGTCGTGCGTCCACCACAATTCCGCGTTCTCAACTCGGACCGATGCCGCTCCGGACAGTGTGCCGGCGGCTGCGTCGTCCCAGACCAGCGGAATCGTCAAAGATGTGGTCCGCCCGTCGGGAGCGACCAGGTCAACGTCTGCCACTAGCCGCAGGTCTTGCTGCAACAGCGTCGCCTCGACGCGGACGGTCACGTCAGCGGTTCGCTGCTCAACATCGACTCGGTCGGTGCGTACATGGTGCCCAGTGAGGACGGCATCTGACTCCTGCACAATCTCGATCGGTCGCCAGGGTCCGATCGAGGGCAACCGTGGACCGAAGTCCCAGCCCCAGGAGAAGGTGGCCTTGCGCCGTAGTGTGGCCAGCGGCAGCGTCGGGGACATCAACCCGGCTCCCTCCCCATCGGCCGGCTCCTCCGGCGCGAGGGCGGAGAGTGCGTCGCCGAGCCGCTGCAGCAGGTTGGCGGCGGCGACAGGTGGAGCAAGCCCAGCCAATGGTGGGCGAAAGCAGATCAATAACTCCGCGCCACTGTCGAGGCGCCCTGTCAAGTCGAATGTGGCAGGGCGAAACATGTTCTCGCTGTGGCCGAGCGGCTGGCCGTCGAGCCAGAGATCGGCGACCGTGTCCAGTCCGTGGCAAACCAGGAGGGTCCGCCCGCCGGGCGCCGAGGGGGTCGCTGGGATGCGAGTGCGGAACCACCAGTCCCGCTCCTCGACCCACCGCACGGCATCCTCGTTGCGGTCGAAGTACGGGTCGGGAATGCGACCGGCCGCAAGCAGCGCCTCGTGGACACCCCCTGGCACGGTAGCCGGCAGCCAGTCGGTCTCCGGCAGGCTCCGAAGGTCATCGAGACTGGTGCCTGTCGAGGCATCGCAGAGGGCAAAAGTAGTCAGAGGGATCGTCTGCCTTGGCACTTATGCTCCCTTCCGCGGCGACGCACCGGCAAAAACCGGTGCTAATCCGCGCGTCGACAGCCTCCGGCCAAATCCGAAGCCTTAGTTGAACTGATATCGCAGGTGGAGCATCGAGTTTCGCATGAACCCCGCCGCGACTGCGCAGAAGTAGGCCCGGCTGAACGCCGATCTCCCTAGCCGGCTGACCAGGTCGGGCAGGGTGAGGTACGGCACCGAGTCGATGAGGTGAAGGGTGGGCACCTCCCTCTTCAATGCCGCCGGCAGCCCCCAGTGGAGGTTCACCCGCGTACGACCAAACCTGGACGACCACATGATGAACCGGGCCGTTGACGCGCTGTAGACATCGAAGACGACCTGGCCGCTGGGGAACTTCTCCGTAATGCGCCGGAAGAGCGCGACCAACTCCGCGGTAGGGACATGCATCACCAGGCCCTCCGCGACAACGAGAACCGGCCGATCACCGGCTATTCGGTGGAGCCAGGTGGGATCGATGACGGAAGCACCGACCAGCTCGTAATCCGCGCGCGGCGGATAGAGCTCCTGGCGCAGCTCGATGACTGCTGGCAGGTCCACGTCATACCAGCGGGCACCGGCCGGCGGATCGACCCGATAGACGCGAGTGTCCAGGCCGCTGCCGAGATGCAGCACGGTGGACTTGGGGTGCGCTGCAAGGAACTCCCGAGTCCAGTCGTCGAGATGCTTCGCGCGTACGGGAAGACTGATCGCGGCGCCGCTGGGCAACTTCAAGGACTTGAAGTCGAAGTCCATGGCGCGAACCGCCTGCTCGGCCATGGTGTCCCCAAGGATGGGATCGCTCGAACGAGCATCAAGCGCCTTACCGTAAAGCGTTAGCAGTGCCGTCTTCTCCGCGCCCGTCAGCCGCTGGTCGTCAAAGGTCATCTGCCCGTCCAACATCTCACGGTCAGGAACCGATTGTCCCGGCGATGCCCGCCAGTCTTTCTATCCCACCGAATACGAGCCTTCCCACCTCGAATGGCCCCCACTCTCCTAGGGCAAGATCTCGACGTACCCGTCCGTTCCGTGCACGCGGATCCGCTGCCCATTTCGGATCAGCCGGGTGGCTTGCTCCACGCCCACGACGGCCGGCAAGCCGTACTCCCGTGCGATCACTGCGCCATGGGTCATCAGGCCCCCCACCTCCGTCACAAGGCCATTGATCGTGACGAACAGGGGCGACCAGCTGGGGTCCGTGTACGCCGTGACCAGGATGTCGCCCGCTTCGAGATCGGCCTCCGCCATGTCCAGGATGACGCGGGCCCGCCCTTCGACGGTCCCGGCAGAAACCGCCAAGCCCACCAGCGCGCCGGCCGGCACGTCGTCGCGTCGGTACGCCCCGGCGACGACCTCGCCATCCGACGTGAGCACCCGGGGCGGTGTGAGCGCTTGATACGACCTGAACGCGTCCTTGCGCTGGTGGAGGAGCTGATCATCCACTCGGTTCGCGCGCACGACGTCGTGGAGCTCGGAGAACGTGAGGTAGAAGATGTCTTCCTTCTCACGAAGCACGTGGGCTTGCACGAGGCGCTCGGCTTCGTCCAACAAGGCCTGCTTGTACACGAAGTAGCGGCTGACCATGCCGTACTTCGGATATTCCCGGTATCCGATGAAGGTCCGGACCCGGTCGATCATCCGTTTGGTTTCCTCGGCCTTGCGCTCCCCGTCCGGCAGGGCCCGCAAGCGCTCCAACAGCTCTTGCTCCTTCTTCCAGGCTTCCTGGCGCCCTTGTTCGAAGCGCCGCTCGCCGGCACCCGGCTCGAAGTTCTTGATGTTGCCGAGGATCAGGGGCACGAGCGTGGAGGGGCGTTCACTCCAACGCGGCCGCGTGATATCGATCTCGCCGACGCAGCGCATGCCGTACCTGTCGAGCCACGCCTCGATGGCGTCTCGCGCTTCCCGCCCGCCCGCGAGCTTCGGCAGTTCGTCCACGAAACCCTCGTCCTCGACGTGCTGCAGAAACTCCACAACGTCCGGATGCGGGCGGATCACGTCAGCGACGTCCAGCAGCGCCAGCCCCATCTCCGACGTGACGTTGTAGGGCACGGACTGCGTGAGCGTGTCCGCCGCGTTCTTCTCGCCCAGCCACGCTTCCAGCTGGTCGTTGAGCCACCAAGCGGCCTCCATCGCCGACATGAACACTTGGTGGCTCCGCGGATCGAACAAGATCCGCCTCAGCTCCTGGATGTCCGCCCGGATGAAGTCGAGCAGCGCGTCTCCGGACTTCGTCCGGATGTCGCGTTCCAAGGCGGCGATGGATGCCTCGCTGCGCCCGATCAGCTCGGTAACGATGGCCGGATCGGTCTCGATCGGAGCTGGCGTGGCGCCAAACAGTGGCCCGGGGGGATCCTCGCCGGGGAGCGGCCGGATGAAGCCGTCGCGCTCGAGGATGGTCTGCAGCGCGTCCCCGGTCAGTGGATCGGATCTCCCTAGAGCCTCCAGGATGCCGGCGCGGCTCGCCGGCGAGGCGAGCCTTTGGGTGACGTCGACGAACAGGCGGCCGCCGGCCTCGGCCATGGGCGCGGGGGTCGTCATCTGCCAGAAAGAGAGCCCGAGGGGCTTCATGGGGTCGGTCATCATCTGCTGATGACCGACGGAGACGTAGACATGGTTCTCCGGGTCTCCGGACTCGGGGAAGGGAAACAGCGTCGTGATTGGCCGGCTCTGGACAATCTGGAAGCCGTCGTCGACCAGGCACCATTCGATGTCCTGGGGGCGGCCGAAGTGCGCTTCGATCCGCCGGCCGAGCTCCGCGAGCTGTACGACCTGCGCATCAGTCAGCGCCGGCTCGTCCTGCCGCGCCGGGTCGATCGGCTGTTCCTGCGTCCCGCCTGCAGGCAGGGCGTGGATGGCGAGCTGCTTGGTGGCGACCGCCTTGCCGACGATCTCACCGTCGCGCACCTTGTAGGCGTCGGCGTTCACCAGACCGGCGACCAGGGCCTCGCCGAGGCCGAAGCTGGCCTCCACGGTCGTGACCTTCCGGTTTCCCGTGACGGGGTCGGCGGTGAACAGGATGCCGGCGGCCTGCGGGAAGACCATCTGCTGCACGACGACGGCCATGTGGACCTTGCGGTGGTCGATGCCGTTCCGCTGGCGGTAGGTCACGGCCCGCTCGGTGTACAGCGAAGCCCAGCACCGGCTGACGTGCTGGAGGATCGCGGCCGGGCCCACGACGTTCAGGTATGTGTCCTGCTGGCCGGCGAAGGAGGCTGTCGGTAAGTCCTCTGCCGTCGCGCTGGATCGCACGGCGTAGGCAGCGTGCTCGCCGAGCTCGGCGAGCGCGCGGGTGATCGCCGCCGCTAAATCACCAGGAATGGCGATCCCTTCGATGGTCCGGCGGATCTCCGCGCTGAGCGTGCGGGCCGCCTCCCTGTCGGGCGGCTTCAAGCGCGACAGTCGATCGAGCCGATCGGGGATCGACGGCGCGTCCGCCAGGACCCGCCGGAAGGCGTCCGTCGTCACGCAAAAGCCAGCCGGCACGCGGATGCCTTCGATCCGCGAGAGCTCCCCCAACTGCGCGCCCTTGCCACCAACGACCGCGACCTGCGTCTGGTCGATCTCCTGTAAGCCCAGCACGTAGCTGCCCATCCATCCACCTTCCCGACTGCGTCACTGGCAAGGTGCGCTTTTCGCCGCCATCGAGGTCATCGATAAAGAGCTGTAACCAACTCAACTACCGGAACTCTGGATAGCGAGTCTCCACCTCGACAATCAGGCGAACCACGGCCGCGTCAACAAAGAGGCACCGGGGGCGCGGGCGTGTCAGCGGTGAATGTTGTCCAGGTGGAGCATCTGCTTGAGGACTTGGTCGAGCTCGTCGTCGTTGAAGATCGACTTCCAGTCTTCCTTGATGATCTTGGCCCGACCGTAGTCCATTGCGATCAGGCAGGCATCGGAGAACGGGTTGTCGCCGCGCAGGCCGTTGGCCAGGGCGACCTGAACGTGGCCCATGAGCATGGCCCGGGCGGCCGGGCTCGGGCACACCCACGCTGTGGATGGTCTCCTGCAGCGCGTCGTTGAGCAGGTCGCCGATCATGCAGGCGACGACCTCGACCAGAATCGGCTCCAGGTAGGCGAGCTGCTTCACCGTCACCCAGTGCACATCCAGTACGGGGGCGTACATGAGCCGGATCACCGT
>Ga0075424_100001491_pt1 | contig 20621 bp, 5 predicted proteins | sample SoiMethybrSBSTD3_FD_75301 | JGI IMG/M metagenome (GOLD analysis project Ga0075424, IMG submission 75301) | Bulk soil microbial communities from a Populus tree surrounding site in Tennessee, USA - Soil MetaG P. TD hybrid SBSTD3 | ecosystem: Environmental > Terrestrial > Soil > Tree plantation... | reverse complement strand
CCAAGTCCGGGGAGATGGTCTTCTTCAATCAAATCCAGGCCCACCACATCTCATGCCTCGATCCGGAGACCCGCGAGTCGATGCTCTCGCTGTTCCGTATGGAGGACCTGCCGCGCAATGTCTACTACGGCGACGGCTCGCCCATCGAAGATTCGGTGGTCCAGGAGATGCGGGCACTCTACGGCGAAATCGCCGTGGGCTTCGCCTGGCGGAAAGGAGAGATCCTGATGGTCGACAACATGCTGGTCTCCCACAGCCGGAACCCTTACGAAGGTCCCCGCAAGATCGTCGTGGCTATGGGTGAGATGGTCTGGAGCAAGGACGTGGCGACGATCTGACGAGCGCCGCTGACGAGGACGAGGATGAACGAAGGAAGGCAGGGCTTCCGGCTTTCGCCGCAGCAGCGGCGCCTCTGGTTGCTGGCGCAGCAGGGCAGCCCTATCCACAGCGCGCAAAGTGCGATTCGTCTCCAGGGGGATCTCCGCTCCGAAGCCCTGACAGGAGCCCTGGAGAGGATCGTCAGCCGGCACCAGATCCTGCAGACGGCGTTCCGCCGGCCGGTAGGTATGCGGCTGCCGATGCAGATGATCGGTGAGGCGCGGCGACCGAAGTTGAGATGGCTCGACCTGAGCGCCCTCGCTCTACGAGAGCGGGATGCCAGAGTGGAGCAGCTCTGGCGCGAGGAGGGGGAGCAGGTTGCGGATCGCGAAGCGGGACCGGTCTTCAGCACTACGTTGCTGAAGCTCGCGGCGGACGATCACCTCCTGATGGTTGCTATGAACCCGCTCTGCGCGGACGGCGGGACGCTCGACAATCTGGTCGCGGAGCTCGGCGCCGCCTATGCGGCCGTCTGCGACGGCGAGGCGAAGATGGGTCCGGCGTTTCCGTACATCCAGTTCGCCGAGTGGCAGAACGCCCTGCTCGAGGAGAGCGATGATGAGCTTCGCGAATTCTGGCAAGAGCGCGCGGCCGCGTCGATCCGGCCCCTGGTCCTCTCTTGCCAGATCGAGCCGCCTCTGCAGCCCGGAGATCGCGAGCCCGGCACCGGCCCCGTTGTCCTAGGACTGCCGGCAAGAGAGGCTTACCGGCTGAAGGAGACGGCCGGGAGGTGCGGGTCTGCCGCCGGGGTGTTTCTCCTGGCGTGCTGGCAGGCCCTGTTGTGGCGGCTGACCGGGCAGGAGGATCTCGTCGTGGCCGACGTCTACGGCTGCCGGGACGAGAGCGTCCTGGCGGATGCCTTTGGTCTCTTCGCCAAGTGTCTGCCGGTAGCGGCGCGGCTTCAGGCCGATCTCCGCTTCTCCGAGTTGCTGGCGGAGGTCGGCGAGCAGAGGGCTTCCGTCCAGGAGTTCGCGGTCGGTTTTATCTGGGGCGGGATCCAGGAGCTGAACCGGGGGGAGGCTCGGCCGGTCGCCGCCGGCTTCGAGCTCTCCGCTTGGCCTGAGGACTTGACCGCCGCCGGCGTGAACTTCTCGCTGACCCGGCGGCGCGCCTGTGTCGACGATTTCCAGATCCGCCTCTCCGCGATCGTCGACCGGGACGGACTGCGATTCGAGATCCACTCAGGCACCGGCCGCTTCCGGGGTGGCGATGTGGAGCGCCTGGCGACGCAGTTCGCCGCCTTGCTGCACGACGCCCTCGACCATACGGACGCCCTGCTCGCCGAGTTGGAGATCCTGAGTGAGCCCGAGCGCCGGCAAGTGATGATCGACGGCAACCTGACAGGCAGGAGCTTCGGGGGCGAGCCCCTTGTGCGACGGTTTGAACGGGTGGCGGCAGAACGACCCGAGGGCATTGCGGTACGGGTCGAGGAACAGGCGCTCAGCTACGGCGAGCTCAATGTCCGGGCCAATCGGCTCGCCTGGGGCCTCCGCGAGATGGGGGTCGGCCCCGACACTCCGGTGGCGCTCTGTGTCGGGCGTTCGGTGGCGATGCTCGTCGGCATCCTCGGTATCCTCAAGGCGGGAGGCGCGTACGTGCCGCTCGATTTGGAGCAGCCCACGCGGCGCCTCGCCCACGTGCTGGAGGACACCGCGGCTGCGGTCATTCTGACGCAGCGGCGCCTGACGGAGCACTTGCCGCAGGCTGCGGCGAAGGTCCTCTGCTTGGACGAGGAGGCGACGTTTGGCGGTTACCGGTCGGACGACCCGCCTCCGGTCGCCACTGGAGAGAACCTCGCCTACATCGTCTTCACCTCAGGCTCGACCGGCCGGCCTAAGGGTGTGGCTGTGGAGCATCGGCAGCTCTGGAACTACGTCGAGAGCGCCCTGGAGCGGCTAGCTCTCCCCGCCGGGGCGAGCTTCGCCATGGTCTCCACTTTCGCAGCGGACCTGGGCAACACCATGCTCTTTCCCGCTCTGGTGACCGGCGGCTGCCTGCACCCCGTGAGCCAGGCCCGGGCCGCTGATCCGCTGTCCCTGGCGGAGTATTTCCGGCAGCACGGCATCGACTGCCTGAAAATCGTGCCGAGCCACCTGGGGACCCTTCTCGACACGCCGGAGCCGCGGTCCGTCCTGCCCCGGCAGCGGCTGATCCTCGGCGGCGAGGCTCTGCCTTGGAAGCTGCTCGCGACGATCAGAGATCTCGCCCCGGAGTGCCGTGTCTTCAACCATTACGGTCCCTCGGAAACCACGGTCGGCGTGGCCACCTGTGCCACGGCAGAGCTGACGCGCGATCCCCGGTGCGCGACCGTGCCGATCGGACGGCCGATCCTGAATACCGAGATCTACTTGCTGGATAGCTGGCTCCGCCCCGTCCCGCACTGGGTCCCGGGCGAACTGTACATTGGGGGGGCCAATGTCACCCGCGGCTATATGGGACGCCCTGATCTGACGGCCGCAAGCTTCGTCCCGGACCCCTGGAGTAGCCGGCCGGGAGCCCGCCTCTATCGGACTGGCGACCTCGCGCGGCGCCTCGCCGACGGCAACGTCGAATTCCTGGGACGACGGGACCATCAGATCAAACTCCATGGATTCCGCATTGAACTCGGCGAGATCCGCTCGGCGCTCAACGAGCACCCGCTGGTCCGCGACAGCATCCCCGTGCTGGTGAAAGACGAGGACGGCCGCAATGTGCTGGTTGCCTATTACGTTTGCCGCCAGGAGCTGGAGACCGGCGAGCTGCGCGAATTCCTCCGCTCCCGGGTCCTGGAGGCCGCGATCCCAAACTTCTTCGTCCGTCTCAAGAGGCTGCCGCTCACGCCGAATGGCAAGATCAACCACACGGCGCTGCCGAGCCTGGCGGAGGTCAAGAAACAGGTCAAGCGCAGCGTGATTCCCCCGCGCACCGCCATCGAGGAGATCGTCGCCGGCATGTGGACCGAGCTGCTCGGCGTGCCTGGGGTGAGCACCCACGACAACTTTTTTGAGTTGGGAGGTCACTCGCTCCTCGCCACCCGCCTGGTCTCGCGGGTGCGGCAGACTTTCCGGGTGAACCTCTCCCTGGGGGGCCTGTTCGAGGCGCCCTCGGTCGCCGGGCTGTCGGCCCGGATCGAGAGTGCCCTGCGGGCGGGAGGGGGGTGCGATTTGCCGCCGATCACGCGGATTCGGCGGGACGGGGACCTGCCGCTGTCGTTCGCCCAGGAGAGGCTCTGGTTCATGCACCAGCTGGAGCCGGAGAGCCCGGCGTACAACATCCCCGCGGCCCTGCGCGTGACAGGCACCCTGCACATATCGGAGCTGGCGCGGAGCCTGTGGGAAGTCATACGGCGGCACGAGGTGCTCCGCACGGCGTTCCCCAATACCGGAGGGCGGCCGCTCCAGGTCGTCTTCCCCGACGCCCAACTGCAGCTGTGGGTGGCGGACCTGACAGGGCTAGGCGAGGAGCTGCGCAAGCAGGAGGCGTGGCGACTGGCCACGACCGAGGCGGCACGACCTTTCGACCTCGCCCACGGCCCGCTCCTGCGCACCGGCTTGGTGAAGCTCGGCGAGCACGAGCACCTGGCCCTCTTCACCCTGCATCACATCGTCTCCGACGCCTGGTCGATGGACATCTTGGTGCGCGAGGTGGCGGCGCTCTACAACGCCTTCACTGCCGGCCAGCACGCACCGCTCCCTGACCTCCCGATCCAGTACGCGGACTTTGCTCACTGGCAGCGCCAGTGGTTGGCCGGCGAGGTCCTGAAGGAGCATCTCGCCTTCTGGAAGAAACGGCTGGCAGGCGCGCCGGAAGTTACGGTCCTGCCAGGCGATCGGCCACGGCCCGCGGCGCGGAGCCTGCGCGGCAGCGTCCTCTACAGTGAGCTGCCGGCGAGCCTAGCGGCGCCTCTGCGCGAGCTGAGCCGGCGGGAGGGCGCGACCTTGTTCATGACCCTCCTGGCAGCTTTCGACATTCTGCTGCACCGCGCCACCGGCCGGCAGGATCTGGTGGTCGGCACCGACGTGGCCAACCGGAATCGGCTCGAAACCGAGGGCTTGATCGGGTTTTTTGTCAACAACCTGGCGTTGCGCACCGACCTGTCGGGGAGCCCGTCGTTCCGCGAGCTGCTCCAGCAGGTGCGCGAAGCGAGCCTTGCGGCGTACGCCCATCAGGATCTGCCCTTCGATCAAGTCGTCAAGACCCTGAAGGTGAAACGGACCTTGCGACACACGCCGTTGTTCCAGATCCTGTTTGTTCATCAGAACGCCCCCGCCTCCGGGCTCGAGCTTCACGGCCTGCGTATCGTCCGTGAGCTGCACGGCCCGCGGACTTCGAAGTTCGACCTGGCGATCTTCATCCGCGAGCAGGCGGACGGGCTCATCGGGGAGTGGACCTACAGCACCGACCTGTTCGACGCCGCCACGATCGAGAGGATGGCGCACCAGCTCCTGGGGTTGCTCCAGTCCGCCCTGGCCAATCCGGACGCCTCCATCAGTAAACTTGAGATGGCTTCGTATAGCGAAAGGAAAGAGCAAGCGATGAAAGAAATCGAGCGACAGGAGGTCAGTCTTTCCAAGTTGCGTGGCTTCAAGAGGAGGGCCGTCGAGGATGACGCGCCGGGCGGCATGGTCCGGACCGAGTACCTAACTCCGGATCGATCCTTGCCGCTCGTCGTGCGGCCGAACGCGGATGAGCTCGACCTCCCTGACTGGGCGGACGATAACCGGGGATTCCTGGAAGAGAGCCTGCTGCGCCATGGAGCGATCCTATTCCGCGGCTTCGACGTGCGCACCGTTAAGGACTTCGAGCGCTTCGCCCAGGCGATCACGCCGGAGCTCTTCGCTGAGTACGGCGACTTGCCGAGCGAGGACGGCAGCCAGAAGGTCTATCGCTCCACGCCCTACCCCGCCAACAAGACCATTCTCTTCCACAACGAGAGCTCACACATGCACCGTTGGCCCCAACGTCAGTGGTTCTTCTGCGTCAAGGCCGCGCAGCAGGGCGGCGAGACCCCCATCGTCGACTGCCGAGAGATCTACCGGCGCCTCGATCCAGAGGTTCGCGAGCGCTTCGAGCAGAAAGGTCTGCTCTATGTTCGAAACTTCATCCATGGGTTCGATGTGAGCTGGCAGGACTTCTTCAGGACCGACAGCCGGCAGGGAGTTGAGCGCTTCTGCCAGCAGGCGGGAATCGACTATGAATGGGAGGGTGACGAGCTGCGTACCCGCCAGATCTGCCCGGCCGTTATCCGCCACCCCAAGACCGGCGAACCCGTCTTCTTCAACCAGATCATGCTGCACCACATCTCCTGCCTCGAGCCGGAGGTCCGCGAGTCCATGCTCGCGCTCTTTGACGAAGCGTCGCTGCCGCGCAACGTCCACTATGGCGACGGAACACCCATCGACGATGCCACCGTCCGGATGATTTACGACCTGTACTGGCAAGCTGCCGCGAGCTTCCCCTGGCAGGAAGGGGACATCCTGATGGTGGACAACGCGTTGGTCGCGCACGCGCGCAATCCGTTCGTGGGGCCACGGAAAATCTTGGTTGCCATGAGCGACCTATTTTCCAACCGCGACCTCCGGGTCTGACCGGGTCTGAGTTCCCGTCGCGAGCCGCCATGCAAGAGCAGAACAAGCAAGCCTACCGCCTCTCGGCGCAGCAGCGGCGTCTGTGGCTCGCGCAGGCTGACGGAGAGCTCGATTTCGCCCAGTGCGCGGTACGCATTGAAGGGGACCTGGAGCCGCGGGATCTGCACCGGGCGTTCCGCCAGACGGTGGAGCGACACGAAATCCTCCGCACTGGCTTCCGGCGCCAGCCGAGACGGAAGTTGCCTCTCCAGGTAGTCAGCGCCATGGGAGAGCCTTCCTGGGTCTCATGGGACGACGATCCGGCGGCAGGTGCGGCGGCACAGGCAGCCGACTTCGCGGCCCTCTTCGCCCGTCATCGCGCCCTGCCTCTGGACCTCGAGGCGGACTCCCTGCTGCGCCTGACTCTGCTCTCCCTCTCTCATCGGGAGCACCTCCTCCTCATCACCCTGCCGGCCCTCTGCGCGGACGCCCGATCCTTGGCCAACCTGGTCGACGAGGTGGCGCGGGCGTGCGCTCGCGCGCCCGGCGAGGAGCCGAGAGGCGACCCGGTCCAGTACGTTGACTTCTCTCAGTGGCAGGACGAGCTTCTGGAAGAGGACAGCGATCAGGGCCGGGCGGGGCGAGCCTACTGGTCGGGGCTCGATCTCTCGCGAGCGGACCTGCGGTTCCCCTTCGAGAGGCGGGTGGCCGCAGCCACCCCCTTCCGACCGCGGATGCAGGCCCTGAGCCTCTCGCCGGCGCGGACCCGCGAGATCGAGGAGACGGCGGCGCGCCGCGGGGTCTCGCTCGAGATCTTCCTCCTGGCCTGCTGGCAGGTGCTGCTTCGGCGGGTGACCGGGCGGCCGGACCCGCTGGTCGGTAAGTTGTTCGAAGGGCGGAAGTACGACGATCTGAAGAGCGCCCTGGGGCTGTTCGCCAGCGTGCTGCCGATCGAGACGCCGGAGGGCGATCCGCCGTTCTGTCGCTATCTGGAGCTACTCGGAGAAGCCGCAGCCGTGGCTTCGCAATGGCAGGAGCACGGGCTCGCGGAAGCGAATGCCGCGTCTCCCGACGGCGAGCCCGAGTTCCCTGTCGCCTTCGAGTTCGACGACGGCCGGGGGACGCCGAGTGGCCGCAACCTTACCTTCTCGATCGTGCGGCGGGAGGTCGGTCTGGGCCGCTTCCGGCTCAAGCTCCGTTGCGTCCAGACCGACGAAGGGCTGGCCTTGGAGATCTACGACGCCCTGGACCTACTTCCGGCCGAGGAGATCGCGCGCTGGTTGGAGCGTCTGGATACGCTGCTCGGGGTCGTCCTCGCGGACCAGGAATGCCGCATCGACGACCTGAACGCCCTGAGTTCCACGGAGAGGCGGCTCCTGGAGGATTTCAACCGGACGGCCCGGACCTTCAGTGGGGAACTGATCCACCGGCGCTTCGAGGCACAGGCGGCGCTGGCGCCCGGGAAGACGGCGGTCGTCTTCGAGGACCGCCAGCTGACCTATGCGGCTCTCAATCGCCGAGCCAATCAGTTGGCCCATCACCTCCGCTCGGTGGGGGTCGGCCCGGAAGAGCGGGTGGCCTTGTTCCTGGAACGGTCGCTGGAGTCGATCGTTGGTCTGCTGGGAGTCCTGAAAGCGGGGGGCGTCTACGTTCCGCTGGATCCCTCCTTCCCAGCCCATCGCATCGCCGCCATGCTGGAGGACTCCGACGCCGGCGTCGTGGTCACGCAGACCTCCCTGATCGAGCGGCTACCGGGATCGGGCCCAAGCTGTGTCTGCCTGGACCGGGACACCGAGATCCTCGCTCGCTATAGCGAGGTGGACCCGGCCGGAGGAGCTACGGCGGAGAATCTGGCTTATGTTCTGTTCACCTCCGGCTCGACGGGGCGGCCCAAAGGAGTCGCGGTGGAGCACCGGCAGCTCTGTAACTATGTCGATGCCGTCCTCGAGCAGATAGAAGTGTCGCCAGGCGCCAACTTCGCCACGGTCTCCACCCTGGCGGCGGATCTCGGAAACACCATGATCTTCCCGAGCCTCTGCACGGGCGGTCGCCTCCATGTCATCTCGCAGGACCGCGCGTCCGACGCCGTCGCCTTGGCCCGGTACTTCGCCCAGCATGCCGTCGATTGCCTAAAGATCGTCCCTTCGCATCTCTCCGCCCTTTTGAAGACCGATTGGGCCGCGGAGCTGCTGCCGCACCAGCTGCTGGTCCTAGGCGGCGAGGCCTCATCCTGGGATCTGATCGAACAGGTGGAGCGGCTGGCGCCGGGTTGCCGAATCCTCAACCACTACGGTCCCACCGAGACGACGGTCGGCGTGATGACTCACCGCGTCGAGAGGGAGCACGGGCCGGCCGCCGGGCTCCGCCTTCCTCTCGGTCGTCCCCTCGCCAACTGTTCGATCCACCTCCTCGACGAACGGCTGCAAATGGCTCCGCTCGGCGTCGACGCAGAGCTGTACATCGGAGGCCGGAACCTCGCCCGGGGGTACCTCGGACGGCCGGACCTCACGGCGGAGCGATTCCTCCCGAACCTGTTCTCCGCCGAGCCCGGCGGGCGCCTCTACAGGACGGGCGACGTAGCCCGCTTTCGTGCTGGCGACCACCTGGAGTTCGTGGGGCGGGCTGACCGTCAGGTGAAGATCCGCGGCTTCCGGATCGAGCCGGGCGAGGTCGAGGCCGCCCTGCTCCAACATCCCGCGATCTGGGAGGCGGTGGTCGCCGTCCGGCAAGAGGGGGCCCAGGAGAAGGGCTTGGTGGCCTACCTCGTGCCGCGGCCAGGACAAAAGCCGCCCGTGGAAGAGCTGCGCGCGTTCTTCCGGGAGAGGCTGACGGATTACATGGTGCCCTCTGCCCTTATGATTCTGGAGGCGCTGCCGCTCACCGCGAACGGCAAGGTAGATCTTCAGGCACTGCCGAGCCCGGAGCAGTCTCGGCCGCAGACCGCACGGGAGCTCGTAGCCCCTCGCACGACGGCCGAGCAGGCGCTGGCCACCATCTGGTCCGACGTCCTCGGTCTCGAGCAGGTGGGCATCCACGAAAACTTCTTCGAGCTCGGAGGCGACTCGATCCTGGCGATCCAGGTCATCGCCAGGGCCAACCAGGGCGGCCTGCGGCTCAATCCCAAGCAGCTGTTCGAGCACCAGACCATCGCGGCCCTGGCAGGAGTGGCGGGAACGGCTCCCGAAGTCCAGGCCGAGCAGGGGCCGCTGCAGGGCATCGTCCCGCTGACGCCCATCCAGCATTGGTTCTTCGCGCAGGGGTTCGCCGATCCGCACCATTGGAACCAGTCGCTGCTCTTCGAACTCACCAAGAGTGTCCCGGCGCAGGTCATGGAACGCGCCGCCGCCTGTGTGGTCGAGCACCACGATGCGCTGCGCATGCGCTTCCACAAGACCGTCGATGGCAGGCAGCAGTCGATCGCCGATCCAAGCCACGCCACCTCCGTCTTCCTGCGCACCGACCTGTCCGCGCTATCCACCGCGGCGGGACTGGTTGCCGCGGAGGCGGTCGCCGCCGACCTGCAGGCGAGCCTCGACCTCGAGCGCGGTCCTCTCCTTCGCATCGCCGCGCTTGAGACGGGCCAGGGCCGGCCAACGCGAGTCCTGATCGTCATCCATCACCTGGTGGTGGACGGCGTCTCCTGGCGGATTCTGCTGGAAGATTTCACCTCGATTTGCGAGCGGCTGTGCCAGGGCGAGCCCCTCGCCCTCCCGGCCAAAACGACCTCCTTCCGGCAGTGGGCGGAGAGGCTCTGTACATACGCGCGTTCGGAGACTCTGCAACCGGAGTTGGACTATTGGCTGTCCGCGATCCCGCGCAGACGCGAACCGCTGCCGACGGATTTTGTCGGACGCGACACCGTCGCCTCAGAGCGCGTCGTCACGACGACCCTCGGCGGGGACGAGACCCAGGCGCTGCTGCAGGAGATCCCGGCGGCTTACCGGGTGCAGATCAACGACGTGCTCCTCACCGCGCTCGCGCGCGGCTGGACCCGCTGGAGCAGCCAGCCATCGCTGCTCCTTGAGCTCGAGGGTCACGGTCGGGAGGATCTGTTCGAGGAGGTAGACCTGTCCCGCACCGTCGGCTGGTTCACGACCCACTTCCCGGTGTGCCTCGATGCTGGCGTGGAGCCTGATCCCGGTGCGTCCTTGAAGGCTGTCAAGGAGACACTCCGCGGGATTCCGCAGCGGGGGATCGGGTACGGCATGCTGCGCTACATCGGCCCGCCGGAGAGCACACGCCGAATGCGGGAGCTGCCCGAGCCGGAGGTGAAGTTCAACTATTTGGGTCAGCTCGATCGGGGTCTCGGCACGGCGGCCTCCATCCGCCCGGTGCTGGGCTCGTCAGGCCCGAGCCATAGCCCGTGCTCGCGGCGCCCCCGCCCCTTAGCGATCGACGGCAGCATCGTAGGAGGACAGCTGCACTTGGCCTGGAGGTACAGCCGCAACCTGCACCGTGAGGCCGCGATCGAAGAGCTGGCCCGTTGCGTGGACCAGGAGTTGCGATCCCTGATCGCCCACTGCCTGGCGGCCGAGGCCGGGGGCTGTACCCCTTCGGATTTCCCCTTGGCCCGGCTCACTCAGCCGCAGCTCGACCAGCTGCTCGCCTCCCTCCCGGCTCCCGAAGGTACCGCGGGAGAGCCGGCCCACTGTTGGGTGGAGGACCTCTATCCCGCATCGCCGCTCCAGAAGAGCCTGCTGTCCCACCTGCTGGCGACGCCCGGCACCACTGTGGGCTTCGAGCAGAAGACCTCCACGTTGCGGGGCGAGTTCGACCCGCAGACGTTCGCGCGGGTCTGGCAGTCGATCGTGGACCGTCACCCCATCCTGCGCACCGCGTTCGCGTGGGACGGCGTCGACGAGCCGGTGCAAGTAGTCTGCAGGCGCGCCGCGCTTCCTCTGGAGATACACGACTGGCGCCACCTCCCCCAGGCCGAGCGTGCCGCGCGTCTTGCCGCTTTCCTGGCGGCGGACCGCGAGCGCGGGTTCGATCTGGCGAGGGCGCCGCTGATGCGGATCGCCCTGCTCCGGATCACCGACTCGGTATACCAGCTCGTGTGGAGCTACTCCCACCTGCTGCTGGACGCCTGGTGCCGGACCCTGATCTTGCGAGAGGTGTTTTCATGCTATAAAGCTTTGCGCAATGGCGAGGAGGTCCGGTTGACCCCGCCCCGTCCCTACCGTGACTACATCGCATGGCTGCAAGGCCAGGAACCTGAGCAGGCGGCGGCGTTCTGGCACCGGCAGTTCCAAGGCTTTTCGGGCGTGACCCCGTTCCGCGTGGAATGGTTCTCCGAGCCCGCGCCGGGAGCGGAGGCGTATGCCGCGGTCGCTGCGACCCTGCCGCCGGCGACCCTGGAAGCGCTGCAGACCTTCGTCCGCCGACAGAAGATCACCCTCAACACCCTGGTGCAAGGTGGCTGGGCGGTGCTTCTAGGTCGCTACAGCGGCGTTCGCAGCGTGGTCTTTGGTACCACGGTCTCAGGACGTCCTCCCGCACTCCCGGGAGTTGATTCGATCATCGGCATGTTCATCAATAATCTTCCGGTGCGTGCCGAAGTCCCGGGTGAGGTGGCGACGGCCGCCTGGCTGCAGGATCTCCAGGGCCAGTTGATGGAGCTCCGCGACTACGAGTTCTGCTCGCTGGATCAGATCTTCGCATGGAGCGGCGCGCCCTGGAGCCGACGCCTTTTCGATAGCCTGATTCTTTTCCAGAACTATCCCATCGACGATCTCCCGCAGGCGGAGGATGCGGCCGGCCTCGAGGTCCTTTCCTATCACGGTCGTCTGGAAACGAATTATCCCCTCACGGTGGTGATCGCTCCCGCTTCGTCGCTGCGCCTCGAGATCTTCTATCAGACGGGGCGTTTCGATGCCGTCACCATGAGGCGCATGCTTCAGCACCTGACGACCGTGCTGGAGAGCCTCGCCCACGATCCGGCACGGCCCCTGGCGGCGACGGCGCTGCTTACGGGGCCGGAGCTGCAGCAGATCCTGGTCGAGTGGGCTAGCGCGGAAACCGCGCTGCCGGCCGCCGCCCAGCGCGTCGCGGCCGCGGCGGGACCGGTGGCGCCGGCGCCTTCGCTGGCCGGTTGCCGGCTCCATCTGCTGACGCGCGATCTGGAGCCCGTGCCGGTGGGGATTCCCGGCGAGCTGTGCATCACCGGCGCCGGCAGCCCTTGGGACGGCAGCCCCGGGACGGCCGCGCGGTGGCTCCCCGATCCCTGGAGCGGGCAGCCGGGATCTCTCCTCCTCCGGACGGGGGACCTGGCCCGGTTCCTCCCAAACGGCGAGATCGAATTTCTCGGTAGCCTCGACCAGGTGGAGAGGATCCGCGGCGAATCGGTCCACCTCGGAGTCATCGAGGCGGCGTTGCGGCGCCACCCGGCCGTGGAGGAAGCGGTGGTCAGGACCTGGGCCAACGAGGCCGGCGACCGGCGGCTCACCGCCTATGTGGTCGTCGATCGTACGGCCTCGCCGACGGCCGACGAGCTGCGGGCCTGCGTCCAGACGAAGCTGCCGCGATCGATGGTGCCGGCCCTCTTCGTCTTCCTGGACGCTATGCCGCTGACGCTCGCCGGCGAGGTCGACTACGCGGCGCTGCCGCCGCCGGATGATGCGGGGTCCCGGGTGCAGGCCGCCTTCCTGCCGCCGCGGGACAACGTGGAGCTGATGCTCGTCCAGGTCTGGGAAGATCTCTTCGGCATTCACCCCATCGGGATCCGCGACAACTTCTTCGAGCTCGGAGGCTACTCGCTGCTGGCGATCCAGCTGCTGGCGAAGATTCCAGGGCACTTCAGCCGCCGGCTCACCTTGTCGACGCTCCTCCAGGCGGGGACGGTGGAGGAGATGGCGAAGAGCCTGCGCCAAGAGGTCGACTCGCGCCCCTGGTCGCCGTTGGTGGAGCTGCAGGCCGGCGATGCGGGCCCTGCGCGGCGGCCGCTGTTCTGTGTCCATCCGCTGGGTGGTGAGGTGCTCTGCTATCGCGATCTGGCGGTCGCCCTGGGTGCGGACCAGCCGTTGTTCGCGCTCCAGGCGCGCGGCTGGGAGGACCATCTCGAGCCCCACGATTCCATCGAGGAGATGGCAGGCTGCTACCTCGCAGCGGTGCGGCAGGTCCAGCCCGAGGGACCTTACTGTCTCGCGGGCTGGTCCTTTGGCGGCCTGGTGGCCCTCGAGATGGCGCAGCAGCTCCAGGCCGCTGGCGAGGACGTGGGCCTGCTGGTCATCCTGGACACCACCCTCACGCCACCTCCTGCAGCCAAGTCGCCGCGCTTCCAGAAGCTGGCCGAGTTCGAACAGGCTCATCCCTGGCTGTCGTTCAGCGAGATGTGGGAGCTCGCCAGCCGCGAGGAGGAGCTGGCCGGCGAGCTGGAGGCGATCAAACGGATGTTCCGCGTGCCGGCCGGGCTGGACCCGCGAACGGTCCAACGCTATCAACGGACCGGCCAGGCTCTGGGAAAAGCGAAGGAGAGATACCAGCCGTCGCCTTATGCAGGTCCCATCGTGCTGTGCCGTGCGGTGAACGGCCACGTCCTGCACTCCGTGGATCCGACCTTCGGCTGGAGCGCCCTCGCCGCGGGAGGGTTGGAGATCATTGACGTCCCGGGCTCCCACAATGACATGGTGTACCGACCCCACGTCCATGAGCTGGCCGTGAAGCTCCGCGATTGCCTCGACAGGGTAGGGCTGTTCGAGCTCCCGATCGCCCCGGTCACTCCGGGAGCTCGGCCCGGCCATGCCGGCTCCGCCACGGGCATGGCCTGCCAGATCGGCCGTCAGGAGTAGCTGCGCAAAGAAAGGAAATCGTCATGCTGACCCGTCTGATGCAAGATCTGCGTTACTCCTTGCGTGTCCTATTCAAGCGGCCCGGCTTCGCCGTCCCGGTGATCCTCACGTTCGCCTTGGGTATCGGCATCAACACCGCGATCTTCAGCGTCATCTACGCCGTCCTGCTCCGGCCGTTGCCATATCAGAATCCGGACGACCTGGTCATGGTCTGGGAGCGGGACAACATCCGCGGTACCGAGAAGGAAGCAGTCTCGGAACCTGATTTCCAGGACCTGAAACAACAGCAGGGTGTCTTTGCAACGATGGCGGCCTACCATCCGGCCGAGGAACTGCTCGCTAGTCCCGAGAACACTCCGGAGCGGGTGCTGGTCGGGGAGGTCAGTCACGACTTCTTCTCCGTCTTCAGGGCCAATCCCGCCTTGGGCCGGACGATCTCGGCCGCGGAGGACCAGCCGAATGCGGGCAAGGTGCTCGTCTTGAGCCACGACTTCTGGCGACAACGCTTCGGCGGAGCGTCCGACGTCCTCGGGAAGACGGTGCGACTCGCCGACATCGACTATCGGATCATCGGCGTCCTCCCTGCCTCTTTCGTCAGTCCCACGGGCCGGAGGGAGATCGCCTGGAGGCCGTTGCAGGCAACGTTCGATCCGGAGGACCGGGGAAAGCATGATCTCAGGGTCTTCGCCCGACTGCGCCCGAGTGTCTCCATCGAGCGCGCCGAGAGCGACTTGCGGGTCATCATGAGCCGCCTAGAGCAGAAGTATCCCGACTCCAATAAGGGGCGCGGCACCCAAATAGTCTCCCTGTACGAGGAGACCGTCAGCGGCATCCGGAGTTCTCTGTTGATGCTCTTCGCCGCGGTCGGCTCCGTTTTCCTGATCGCCGCGGTCAACGCGACGAACCTGTTGCTCGCCCGCGCCTTGGAGCGTCAGAGAGAGAGTGCCCTGCGCACTGCCCTGGGCTCGACCAAGCTCCGCCTCATCTGGCAGCACCTGGCAGAGACGCTCGTTCTGGCGCTCGTGGGTGGAGCTCTGGGTCTGCTGCTGGCCGCCTGGGGGATCCGGGCGTTCGTCGCCCTCGGGCCTGAAAATGTATCGCGTCTGGAAACCGTGGGGATCAATACGTCTGTCCTCGGCTTTGCTCTCGCGCTGACCCTGGTCGCTGGCCTTATGTGCAGCGTCATACCAGCGCTGCAGGCGGCGCGATTAGATCCGCAATATTCGCTCAAAGAAGGCAAGACCGCAGGGATCCGGCGGCAGTTCCTGCGCCGTTTTCTGGTCGTCGTCGAGGTCGCCTTCGCCATGGTCCTGGTCATCAGCGCGGGTCTGATCATGAAGAGCTTCTATCGACTCCTGGCGGTCGACTTAGGCTTGAAGCCGGAGAAAGTCCTGACTCTCGATGTCAGCCTGCCCAAGTCTCGTTACCCCTTCCCGCCGTTCACCACGTATCCGAAATGGCCGGAGCTCACGGCCTTTCAGCAGCAGGTACTCGAGAGGATACGTGCCGTCCCGGGCGTGGAGATGGTGGGCATAGCGTTGAACAGCCCGCTGGATGCCGGCTGGTCGACGCAGATCACGTTCGACGGGCGGCCTGCGCCTCGGGAAGGGGAGGCGGAGGAGGTGCGCATTCGCCCGGTTTCTCCCGGCTACCTGCCGGCCGTCGGGGCGCGGGTGCTGCGAGGCCGTTCCATCACCGAGCAGGACACCGCGGAGAGCCCGGCGGTCGTCGTCGTCAACGAGGCTTTTGTGCGACGTTACTTCACGGACGATCCCATCGGCCAGCGGATCTCCTGGTGGCGCAAGTCGCGAGAGATCGTCGGCATCGTCGAGGACATCCGGTTCATGGGGCTGGGAGAGGATGTCCCGCCCGCAGTGTACACGCCCTTTCTGCAGCTCCCGTCCGAGTCGTTCAACATCGCCCTCCGCACCTCCGTTGAGCCCGGATCCGTCCTCACCGCCGTGCGCAACGCGATCTGGTCCGTTGAGGGGGATGCCGCCGTATACAATGCGCAACCGCTAGAGGATCTGATTGCCGAGTCGGTGGCCCAGCCGCGGCTCAATATGCTGCTGTTCCTTTTCTTCGCCGCTCTGGCGATCGTGCTGGCAGCCGTGGGGATTTACGGGCTGATGGCCCATTCGGTGGCGCAGCGCACGGCGGAGATCGGCATCCGGCTAGCCCTCGGGGCCGAGAAGAGAGACATCCTGCAGATGGTGGTCGGCGATGGGGTCAAGCTCCTGCTGGCGGGGCTGGCCATCGGCGTGTTCCTCTCGCTCGCAGCAACCCGCCTTCTCGCGAGCCTGTTGTTCGAAGTGAGCACCTGGGATCCGGTGGTCTTTCTCGGCGTGGTCTTCCTCCTCGTCATGGTCGGTGTGCTCGCGTCGTGGATGCCGTCTCTGACCGCGACGAGGGTGGATCCCGTGATCGCGTTAAAATACGAGTAGAGGCCCGCAGTCGCCGTGCTAGTGGGATATGGTCGAAAGTTGCTTGAGAAATTGAGCGAATCCGCGGCTCGTTCCCTGCCGGAACATCTCATCACGGGCACCGACGATGGCTGGGCGTTCTGGCGGTGCGCCGGCCTGCGGGGGGCCGGTTTTCCCGCTGAGCTGGTCCTGCGGTTGGCCTCGCCGGATTGCGTCGCTGCGATGGAGCGGCTGCGCGCGGCCGAAACGGAGTTGGAGTCGACCCAGCAGACGGCCCGCGCGGAGATCGACGCGGCCTTGGACACTCTGCGGCGTCAGCAGGCTTGGGACGATAAGGCGAGACGCCGAATCCTGCTCGACGCCTTGCGCGCACTCAAGAGAGGCGAGGCGCTTCCGCCGGAGACGGTCGGGGAGGAGACTATGCGGGCCCTCGCCGCAGCGAGGGCCGGGCTCGCTGTGGCGCAGAGAGATTTCCGGGAGGTCTACGAGGCCGCGGTGGTCCACCAATCCGAGGAGATCCGCGATCTGGTCTCGTGCGATCGCTTCCAGGAGGCTGTCCTGTGGCAGAACCGCAGCGCCTTCCACATCGCGCTGGCGGGCCTCGTCCGCGAGCCTCTCGAGGGTCAGCCGCGCAACTCCCAACGCAGGCAGAGCGAAGAGCTGATGGCCAGCTACCTCCAGAGGTACGCCGTCAAGAACGACACCATCGGCTTCTTCGGCCCGGTGGGCTGGGCAAACCTCGTGGACGAGGAGCCGGCGATCGATGTCCGCCCGGGGGCCGGCCTCCTAGCCCGACGCAATGTCTATCTCGAGGCTTGGTGCTTCGAAGAGGTCGCAAGGACACTCGCGGGAAACGATGCGGTCAAGCCCTGGCTCCTGCCACGGCGCATGCCGTTCGTGCATGTCACCGGTTCCACGCTCCAGCTGCCGTTGCAGAGACCCGTCCGGCTGACGGCGGCCCGGGCAGCCCTCCTGGCGGCGTGCGACGGCGAACGGACAGCGCAGGAGATCGCCAGGACCTTGATCAGCGATCCGAGCACGGGACTGAAAACCGAAAGGGAAGTCTACATCCTCCTCGAGCATCTCAAGGCGATCGGCCTCATCGCCTGGCGTTTTTATGTCCCCACCGCGGCGGACGCGCAGGAGACGTTGCGGCGACAAATCGAGCGCTTCGGCAACGACCGCCTGCGCAGATCGGCCCTCGGGGCCCTCGACGAGATCGAGCGAGCCCGGCAGGCGGTGGCGGATGCGGCGGGCGACGTGGCGCGGCTGGATCAGGCCATCGTCCATCTGGAGGATACGTTCACTCGGCTGACCGGGAGGAGCGCCACCCGGCACGCTGGAAAGATGTATGCGGGCCGGACTCTGGTCTACGAGGACTGCCGCCGCGACCTCGACGTGAAGATCGGACCCGACCTCTTCCTCGCCATCACGAAGCCGCTGGGGCTGGTCCTGCAGAGCGCCCGCTGGTTGACCCATCAAGCCGCCGCATTCGTGCGCGGTCTCTTCGAGCGCCTGTACTCCGATCTCGTCCGGGAGAGCGGTTCCTCAGTCGTGGAGTACATCCATTTCTGGTACCGGGCGCAGCCCTTCCTCCTGGGAGAGAGGAGCGACATCGCCGATGCGGTTTTCCCTCGCCTGTACGAGCGTTGGGAGGAGGTCTTGGCGATCGACGACGGGCCGCGACGGGTGCAGCTCGCTAGCGCGGAGCTGCAGGACCGCGTCTCCTCCCTGTTCGCCGCACCGGGACCCGGCTGGCAGGTGGCCCGCTATCACAGCCCGGACGTGATGATCGCGGCAACGGACCTGGCGGCGCTCCAGCGCGGGGACTACCATCTGATCCTCGGCGAGGTCCACATCGGCACCAACACGCTGAACTCGTCCCTGTTCATCGCCCAACACCCCGACCGGGAGGCGGTGTTCAAGAGCCTCGAGTTCGATCTGCCTCGGCCGCAACTTTCCCCTCTGGCCCCCAAGGACTTCCCGGGCTACACCACCCGCACTCACACCGCCTACCTTTCCCCGAAGAACTTCTTTACGCCCTCGATCGACGATGCCCCGATCCTACCCGCCGGCAAGGTCCTCTTTCCCGCGGCCCTGGTGGTGGAGGACTCTGCGGACGGCCTGGTGGTGCGCACCCGGGAGGGGAGGCTGCGATTCGACCTCATCGAATCCTTCGGCGACCTGCTCTCGCTCAGCGTGCACAACGGCTTCGCATTCCTGCGGCCGCGGCCCCACTGGCCGCGCATCTCCATCGATCGGCTGATCATCTGCAGGGAGTCCTGGCTCTTTGACGCGCCGGCGATGGGCTTCGCCCTCTGCAGGGACGGCGCCGACCGCTTCCTGGCGGCTCGGCGCTGGGCCGAAGCCCACGGCCTGCCCCGCTTCGTGTTCGCGAAAGCACCCGTGGAGCGCAAACCCGTCTACGTGGATTTCGACAGCCCCATCTATGTCGACATCTTCGCGAAGATCGTTCGCCGGACGCTGGAAGCCTCCCCCGCCTCCCCGGCGATCCGGGTGACGGAGATGCTGCCGCGGACCGATGAGACCTGGCTGCCGGATGCCGCAGGCCGACGCTACACCAGCGAGTTCAGGGTCGTTGCCGTGGACCAGACCGGAGACAACCGGGGGGCCGCAGACGCCCCCATGGGAGAGTCGAGCCGGGCCAGTTAACCCGGTGTGGGCGTGAGTACTTGACAACCATCCCCAGATGCGCTAAAAATTTGGCATGAGCCAATTTTTTGGCAGTTACGATTCCGAGGCCGGCCGATGAAGAGAGAGCAACCCCCCCTCGACGTCAGCCGCCGCGAACGTCAGATCATGGGTGTGATCTACCGGCTGGGCCGGGCCACAGCCGTCGAGGTAGCGGGCAATCTACCTGACCCGCCGAGCCCGACCGCCGTGCGGACGATGCTCCGTATCCTCGAGGAGAAGGGGCACCTGCGGCACGAGCGGGATGGCACCCGGCACGTCTACAGTCCCACGGTGCCGCGCGATGAAGCGCGGAGGTCCGTTCTCTCGGACGTAATCCACACCTTTTTCAATGGGTCCCCCGAGCAGGCCATGGCGACGCTGCTGGACCTCTCACCTGCGGAGCTGACGGATCGGGACCTGAGTCGTATGCTGCATCTGATCGAGCAGGCTCGCCAACGAAAGAAGGGGGTACGACCATGACAGACACGCTCGCGTTCGACTTATCCCTCTACACTATCGATGGGCTCGTCCTATTGTTGGAGTGGAGCCTCAAGGCAATGCTGCTCGTCTTGACCTCCGCCGGACTCGCGCTCCTGCTGCACCGCTCGACCGCGGCGGCTCGCCACCTGATATGGAGCCTCGCGATGGTGGGTCTGCTGGCGATTCCTCCACTCTCGCTCCTTTTGCCCCACTGGTCGACGCCGGTCGCGCGACTGCTCCCGTCCAGGGGACCGGCCCTGCGAGTGCTTTCCTCTCCCGCGAGCGAAGGTCCAGGGGAGGTGCGTCCGGAGAAAGCGGCCTCGCAGCTCCAGCCCTCCGAACGCTCCAGTTCGGCGGCCACCCTTCCCATTCCGTGGGTCGGAGGTCTCTTTCTGCTCTGGATCGTCGGGGCTCTCGCTGGGCTCTCCTCGTGGCTCACGAGCCTGATCAGCCTGCGGCGGCTCGCCCGGCGTGCCAGTCCCGTAACGGACCCCGGATGGCGCACGCTCCTCGAAAGCGTCGCCCAGCAGCTGCACCTGGACCGCTGCGTCACTCTGCTCACGAGCGGTGGCAACACCATGCCGGCCACCTTTGGCACCCTACGCCCCGTCGTGCTCCTGCCTGGAGACGCTGAGTCGTGGCCTGACGAGCGCAAACGCCTCGTGCTGCTGCACGAGTTGACCCACGTGAAGCGCCGCGATTGCCTGACGCAGCTCCTGGCGCGGCTCGGTTGCACGGTGTACTGGTTCCATCCGGCGGCCTGGTATGCAGCGTGGCGCATGCGCGCCGAGCGGGAGCTCGCGTGCGACCAGGAGGTGCTCGGTGCCTGCGACGTCGATGCGTGCGATTATGCCGAGCATCTGGTTGAGATCGCCCGCCAGTTCCGTTCGTCGGGAGTTGTCGCCGGCGCGGCCGTGGCGTTGGTGCGTCCCTCGCAGCTCGAGAGACGGCTGCGCGCGATCCTCGACGAAGAGGGACGGTCCGGGAGGTCGGTGCGTGGCCTGCGACTCAGCTTGTGTCTGATCTTCGCGCTCCTGATCCTTCCCCTTGCAGCGATGCGACCGTGGAGAGGACCCGAGGGGGAGGCCGCTCCGCCCGGCGCCGGTGCGGCGCGCAGTACCGCCGGCGACGAGCGGGTCTTCCATTGGCAGGGGCGGATTCCGGCCGGCAAACGAATCGAGGTTCACACGGTCCGTGGCCACATCCGTGCCGAGTTGGCCGCGGGAGACCAAGCGGAGATCGTCATTCTCCAGCGCGAGCGGCGCCCGGGCCAGGAGCCGATCAAAATCGAGCTGAGAGAGGACGGCGAGGGG
>Ga0075424_100001490_pt1 | contig 20622 bp, 17 predicted proteins | sample SoiMethybrSBSTD3_FD_75301 | JGI IMG/M metagenome (GOLD analysis project Ga0075424, IMG submission 75301) | Bulk soil microbial communities from a Populus tree surrounding site in Tennessee, USA - Soil MetaG P. TD hybrid SBSTD3 | ecosystem: Environmental > Terrestrial > Soil > Tree plantation... | reverse complement strand
CGGAGTCCGGCAAGCCGATTGCAGGACGCAAGATGCCGGCCGAACAGAAATTGGACGCGGAGGCGATTGCGGTTCTCCTGGAATGGGCCTCGACGCGCAAGGGATCGCCGTGACGAAGGCGGCCGCGGCATCCGATAAAGTTGTGCAGAGGCCCTGGCCCTTCGACGTCTTGTCCATACTCAACACACGAAGCGCAGTGCCCCCTAGTATTACTGAGTCAGAAACTGCGACTGAGTCAGTACGCCGCAGCCGCTCGGTAACGGGAATCATCTACTTGCCGTGACTCGTCAGCAGGGGGAGGCTGCGATGGGTCGCCGACAAGCAGACGGGAGTGAAGCCCGGTTTGCAGCGTATGTCGAGGAATTGGCGAGCGTCATTGGCCACGCGGACCGCGTGGGTCCGCTGCAAGCGTATTGCACGGGTCTACTGTTACCGTGTGAGCGCAAGAGCGTGGAGCCAATGGCGGCGATCACTGCGCCGGCGCGAGTGTCTGCCCAACATCAATCGTTGTTGCACTTCGTGAGCTCGGGGGGATGGTCGGACGAGAGAATTTTGAGCAAGGTCCGCGAGCTAGTTGTGCCGGAGATGCAACGGCATGGACCAATCGAGGCATGGATTATTGATGATACCGGCTTCCCTAAACAAGGCACACACTCGGTCGGTGTGGCGCGTCAATATTGCGGGCAACTTGGCAAGCAGGACAATTGCCAAGTCGCGGTATCGCTATCGCTTTCCAATCACCATGTGAGCCTGCCAGTAGCTTACCGCCTATATTTGCCGAAAGAGTGGGTGGGGGACGAAGAACGTCGGCGCAAGGTCGGTGTGCCCAGCGACGTTGTCTTCAAAACGAAGCCAGAAATTGCCCTTGAGCAACTGCATTGGGCATGCAAAGCGGGTCTGCCGCGCGGTGTGGTCTTGATGGACGCTGGTTACGGTGCCAGCACCGATCTGCGTACCAGCATCACGGCGCTCGAGCTGGAGTACGTCGCAGGCATTTTACCGCACACTTCCGTATGGCCGCCAGGCACAAAGCCTCTGGGCCCACGCAAATGGTCAGGCCGCGGCCGACGGACGAAATTACTGCGCCGCAGTGCAAAGGATCATCCAGTCGCCGTGAAGGAGCTGGCGTTTTCCCTACCCGCGCGTGCCTGGCGCAAGATCACTTGGCGAGAAGGTGTGGCAGCGTCACTCTCGTCGCGGTTTGCGCGCGTTCGCGTGCGTATTGCCCATCGAGACTACTGGCGCAGCGACACTTGGCCGGAGGAGTGGCTACTTTTGGAGTGGCCCAAAGGTGAGAAGGAACCCACAAAGTACTGGCTCTCGACACTGTCCGAGGACATCGGCTTTCACCAGTTGGTTGACTATGCCAAGCTGCGTTGGCGCATCGAGCGCGACTATTTGGAGCTGAAACAGGAAGTGGGGCTCGGCCATTTCGAAGGACGAGGATGGCGCGGCTTCCACCATCACGCGACACTTTCAATCGCGGTCTACGGATTCCTGATCTCTGAGAGGGGAGCTTTTTCCCCCTCAGGCACTATTGCCAAAATGCTCTTCCCGGAACTTGCCCTACCCCAAAGTTATCGACCCAGAGGCTCCGCCGCTGCGGCCTGAGCGCCACGTTCCTAATTCGATTGCTACACTGCGCCGTCGACTAGTCGTCGACCTCATCGCCACGCTCTCTCGCTGCCCCTCCTGCGCCGCCGCAAATACAGCACGTTCGCGTCGCAATTTATGACGCAGTAGTATTAGGAGGCCAGGGGTGTCAGCTTTGTGAGAACGCGGTCCAATTCGATCAGATCGCGTTCGTCTAGGCGCGCCGCAAAATGACGGGCGATGCTGCGCGCGTACACGGGCCACATGCGCTTTCCCAAGCGCCGACCGCTTTCGGTAACGGCGATATAGGCACCGCGCGCGTCCTCTTGCACGGGGACCCTACTCACCAATCCGTCGTCGGCCATGCGGTCGATCAGCCGCGAGAGATTGTACTTGGCAAGCAGTACCTGAACTTGCAGGTCGCGATGTCGGAGCCTGCCCAGCGGCGCGCGCGTCAGCTCAAGGATCACATCGTACCACAGGAGCGGCGGCAACCCGGCGGCCTTGAGGTCGGACTCGACCGCGGCAAGCAAGCGCTGTTCGGCGCGGATGAACCGCGCCCACACATTTAGCGCGGCCCGGGGGAGTTTCTTGGGCATGAGGCATACTAACATGATTGTTGCAAATGCACCAACTGCGCACTATGTTGTTGCAATCGCAACTACTCGGAGGTTCGGCATGTCCCGTAGAACGCCCGCGAGCGGCCAGCATGAGCCCCTCACCCTCATCAGCCACACGCTTTGTCCCTATGTTCAGCGTGCCGTGATAGCGCTCACCGAAAAGGGCGTGGCATTCGACCGCGTCTGGGTCGATCTCGCTAATAAGCCGCGGTGGTTTGAGGCGCTTTCTCCGCTGGGGAAGACGCCGGTGCTCAAGGTTGGCAACACGGCCATTTTCGAATCTGCGGTCATCCTTGAATATCTCGAGGACACGCAGCCCCGGCCCCTGCACCCGGCCGATCCGCTGCGGCGCGCCGAGCACCGCGCCCATATCGAGTATGCTTCGGCTGTCCTCAATGATATCTCGGCCTTTTACTCCGCTCCCGACGCCGCCACGTTCGCCGCCAAGCGTGCTCGGCTTGCCAGCCGCTTCGAATGGCTCGAGCCGCGTGTGGCGGCGGCCCCCTGGTTCGATGGCGATACCTTCTCGCTCGTCGACGCGGTGTTCGCCCCGGTGTTCCGCTACTTTGATGTCTTCGATAGGATCGCGAGCTTTGGCATCCTTGACGCCAAACCAAAGCTCGTGCGCTGGCGCGACGCGCTGGCGGCCAGGCCCTCGGTCCGGCATGCGGTCAGCCCCGACTACGCAGCGCGCTTGGGCGCGTTTCTGGTCAAGCGCGATGGTCACCTGTCGCGCCTGATGGCCGCCAAAGCCACGGTCCATGAGCCAGGCTAAACCTAAAAACAGCGGCGTGGCGCGCTACGAGCCCGGCTCAGCGGCACCGCGCCGTCCTGCCGTGTTGGCGACACAAATGCCCGGCAGGAATAAATGCCAGGGGAACGGGGAGTGATGGTGCGGGTCGGTAGGCGTTGTACATAGGCCCCATTATGCTCACCTGTCCGAGTCTCGAGGTCGACGCGTCGTTGGAGGCGATCGACGAGCCGACACCTCTCACCAACCCTGGTTTTTCCGCATCCGCGCTCAGGGCATTTTACCTGAACCTTGATCAGGAGACGCGGCGTCGGCAGTCCATCGAGCATCAACTCGGCAGGTTCGGCCTCACCGCTCAGCGCGTTGATGCGGTCGACGGCAGCCAACCTCTACCCGCCGAGCTCTCGACATACTTCAGTCCGGGGCACGTGATGGATGCGGGTGCGTTGGGCTGCTATGCGAGCCACATCAAAGCCTGGCGGGAAATCCTACGCCAAGATCTGCCCCATGCCCTGGTGCTTGAAGACGATGCGCTCCTGGCGCCGAATTTGTCGCGCCTCCTGACCGATCTAGTGATGGCGCTTCCTCGGGGCTGGGACATGGTGCACCTTGGCAGCGAGCCCGATCGCGCCGTGTGTGAGATTGCCCGGGTCGGCTCGCATGGCCTTGTGCAATTCTCACGTGTTCCCCCCGGCACCGTTGGATATTTGCTGTCTCGGGCTGGTGCGCAAAAACTCCTCCAGGCCGAGCCCAAAGTATGGCCCATCGACACGGATACGCGCCGTCCGTGGCTGTTCGGGCTTGCCGTCTACGGTGTGGTGGCGCCCCCGATCCAACATGACTGGTCCGTGCCGTCCACCATTCGGGCGCGCGGATGCAAACGATGGACGCCGCGCCGTGGCTTGCGCGCCGCGGTACGCAACCCCATCCGCAATGTCCAAGGTTTTTTATTCAACTGGCGCAGACTTGGGTCCCGGCGCTGGTCGCTCTGCTTTTGCATCAACGGTGCCCTGAAGATCCACGCCCTTCTGAGGCGAGGCACGCCGCGCGGCTTGGCACCTTCAAGACCCTTGCGCCGGCTTGATCGGCTACTGCACGCCAGCATTGAAAACTGATGGCTGGACACGACGCGCCTGGTCGTTGTCACATCATGCGGCAGCGTGGCGGCGGGCCTCACCATGCACAACCTTATCGTCAAGTACCCTGTGACGATGCTGGTCTTGATCTGGGCGACGCTGCTGTTGGCCATGTGGATCATACCGGGTAACCCGCAACCCGAGGTGAGCGTCGCTGAGCGTAGCGCGCCCGGCCGCGTTCCGCCGGGCCTGGCGTCGGTCCGCCGTCTCATTGCCATCAGGCATCGAACCTTGGCGGACTGAAAATTCACCTGCCCCGACGGGCCCGTTGCGAGGCCGCATCAGCTCGCCGTCCCTGCGGCCGCGACGCTCAGTTTTCCACAGATTTTTGGGGGTGCGGCCGGTGTGCCGACCCGAGGCAATCGGCGCGCGCAACCTCCCGTGTTTGCGCACGGAGCGCCCGTTGCGGCAATTACTTCTGGCGCGAGCAAGGACGCTGCGGAATGGGGCGCGGGGCCCGCCGCGACGGGCCTCCTGCCAGACCAGCACGTCGAGCTTAGGTCGGATGACCGCCGCGACCATCGCGGTCGAGCTGCTCCCAGATGGACGGCGGCACTTTGTCGGCGATGGCCGAGGCCGCGTAGCCGGATAGAACCGACAGGGCCACAACCGCACAGATCAGGGTCTTCATCGTGTTTCTCCGTTGAGCAGGAGAGCGTCTTTTGCCGCGTGGGCAGGACGATGCTGGGTCGAGCCCACGTGTACTCAATTGTGATTGCGGTCGACCTCTTCATAGAACGTCTTGGCATCCAAGGCTTGGGCCGCGCCGGCAACCCCGGCGACGAGCAACAACGCAACAACGGCGGAGGTAATGGTCTGCATGGCGACGTCTCCTGTCGTTTTGCCTGCTGTTGAACCCCGACCCGCACTGAGGCGGTGCGAGCGTTGTGACAGGGTTGCAGCCGGCGCGCTGTTCCCAAGGGAACACCGCCTGGCGCCGCGTGGCGACAGGTGAGGAGATCAATCAGCGACGCATTGGCGCGCCGGGTACGGGGGTTGCGGTGGAACGCCGCAAGCCTGCGCGGCCCCGGCAAGCCCGCCAGGGCACGGCGGAGGGGTCCCCGCGGTCAATGCTGAAAAAGTTTGGTTAATGAAAATCGGCTATGTCCCTCGCGCGAGCTGTCGCCAGGGGCCGCAGCGGTATCTGCTCGCTGCGATGCGCGAATGATGCTAGAGCGGCAATGTTTCGTTGCAGCGGTAGGCCAGTGCAGGATCCGCAACGGTTGTGTCTGACGAGAGCGCCGAAAACGAGTGGAAGCCGGCACTGAGGGGGATCGGAGCACAGCCGAAAAAGTGGTCCGAGACCCAACAGGCACGGCCCAGCGCCGCGCTCAATGGTTTCGGCGGACTTTCCCCCGAGGCGATGCAAGCCCTTTCGGCCGCCGTCTATACGACCGACGCGGACGGAGGTCTCACGTTTTACAACGAGGCCGCCGCCACGCTTTGGGGCTACCGCCCTCAGCTGGGAGCCCAGAGATTTTGCGGCTCTTGGAAGCTGCGGCGCTCCGACGGATCGCCGCTAGCGCACGACCAATGCCCAATGGCGCTGGCGCTGCAAGAGAAACGGCCGATCCCCGGCCGGGAGGCGGTCGCCGAGCGGCCCGATCGGACGCTTATACCTTTCATCTCCTATCCGACGCCCCTGTTCGATGGCTCTGGGCGATTGACCGGGGGCGTCAACATACTGCTCGACATTAGCGACCACAAACGGGCAGCGCAGGGGCTGGCCGAACGCGAAGCGCAGCTGGCCGTGTTCGTGGAACATGCGCCGCTGGCCATCGCCATGTTCGATCGCGACATGCGCTACCTTGCCGTGTCTCGACGATTTGCCGCGGATTACCGCCTGCTCCCCGGTGCACAGCTCGTGGGCCAATCCCATGCGGAGGCTTTTCCCCATGCACCGCAGCGCTGGCGCGACGGCCACGTGCGCGTCCTGGCGGGTGAGGCGTTGGCCTATCAGGAAGACCAGTTCACGCATAGGAATGGGCGCAGTGACTGGGTGCGCTGGTGCATGACGCCCTGGCGCGAGGGTAACGGAGCTATCGGCGGCGCAGTTTTGTTCGCCGAGGTCAGGACCGAGGAGGTCGAGGCCCGACACGCATTGGCGGAAAGCGAGGCACGCTTTCGTGCCACGTTCGAGAATGCCGCTGTGGGCGTCGTCCTCGTCGCTCCGCGGGGAAGAATTCTGCGGGTCAACGATAGTTTTGCCCGGATGCTTGGTTACTCCGCCGAGGAGTTAACAAAAAGAACGTTCCAAGATATTACGCATCCCGACGATCTTGTCACCAATCTCGCGGTGCTGAACAAGGTGCTTAGCGGCGAAGCCAACAGCTATTGCATCGAGAAGCGATATATTCGCAAGGATGGCGGCGTTGTGTGGGCCAGTCTTACCGTCGGCTGTGTTCGTAAACCCGACGGTGCGGTCGACTATTTCCTATCTGTGATTGAGGACATCACTGCGCGCAAGCGGTCCGAGGCGCGTTTTGCAGAGATCAATGCGCAACTCGAGTTAGCGCACAAAGCTGCAGGCGTTGGATCCTACAGCTTCAACATCGCTGCGCGAAGCATGCGCATAACGCGCGTCAGCCCAGCGATCTACGGCTCACCGCACGGCTCGGTAGAAATAACCGGCCAACAATGGTTCGCGCGTGTGCACCGAGACGACAGGGAACGTTTGCGCGCCGAACATATTCAGGCGTTCAAAGAGCGGCGACCTGAACTTGTCAATGAATTTCGCTTTGTGCGCCCTGGAGGCGAAGTGCGGTGGATCGAAGCACGAAGCTTGATTGACTATGACGCTACTGGTCGCGCTCAACGTATGACGGGCGTCTACATCGATGTGACGGAACGCCGAAAGGCCGAGGACCACAAGAACCTGTTAATTGCTGAACTTGACCACCGGGTGAAGAATGTCCTGGCGTGTGTGGCAGCGGTTGCCCAGCGATCTCGTGAATCGAGTAAATCAGCCGACGACTTTCTCGACGTACTGAACGGGCGCATCAACGCGTTGGCCAACACACATGCGCTGCTCAGCCGCTCTCGCTGGGAGGGCGTAAATGTGGCTGAGCTTGTGCGCACAGAGCTCGCCTTCTGCGCGCAAAAGGGAAGCGCGATCATCGACGGACCGGATGTTGAACTCGCCTCCGACGCCGTTCAGCCAGTGGCGATGGTGCTGCACGAATTAGCTACCAACGCCACGAAATATGGTGCCTTATCCAATGGCCACGGGCGCATTTCCGTACGCTGGCGACGGCCGTCGAGCGGGGGCGCCAGCGGCAAGTTGGTGCTCGAATGGCGGGAGACCGGCGCGGCACGCCATGTTGCCCCCATTGCCGCTGGCTATGGTATGTCCGTGATCCGCGATCTCATCCCCTATGAGCTGGGAGGGACGGTCGACTACCAACTCGGCCGCGAGGGAGCCGAGTGCCGCTTGGAAATACCGGCAAAATGGTTGATCTAGCTTGCGCCAATGGCCAGCAAACGCTGCGCGGTCGGCGCATCGCAGGAGGGGAGAACGGCAGCGCGCCCTGACGCTGGGCAAGGGGGCGTTCGCCAGCCGCAAGCTCGCTGCTGCCTAATGCCGGCGCAGGTACGCAGCGGGCGCAATCGTCCCTGCCTTGCGGTCGATCGAATGCGCCAGACGATTTCAAAAACGGCGATGGCTTCGTGCTTTCGACCCCATCACGGTGCGGCACATTTCCTCATTTCGCTTGCGGGGGCTGCTTCTCAGCCGCGGCAACACTTTAGTCTTTGCGTCGCGTGTAGCGAAAATCGCAGTGGGTCGCGCCTTGCATGATGGTTTGTGTGCGCGTGAGCTTTATGTCCGCACCAAGGCCTTCGGCGAATGGGAAGTCTAGGCCGCAGATCAACAGAAATCCGAGCTCAGGCTCGCCCAGCTTTTGGTAAAACTGTGCGTACCGGCAGCCTGTGACGTCGATCTCGTAGGTATCGGGCGATTGGGTGTGGACACTATAGGCAATGGCCTCGCCCTTCGCGAACGATTGAAAGGCTGAGGCCATGCTCTCTCCGAGGTCTGGAGAGGCTTTGGCGCGCCACCACTCTTCACCCAGGCGACGGTAGACATCCCCCAGGGCGCTGCGCACAAGGGTGTGCGCGCGTTCCCGGCCCAATTCTCGTTCAAGCGCCTTGACGAGAGGAACCAAGACCTGCGCCTGAATTTTAGCCTGCTCTAAGACCGAAATCTGCATGCAGCGCCTCCTTTCAGGGGTGTTGCGGCGCGGCGATCTCGGGCCAAACCTCTGCCCAGATCAGACCAGCCGCGTCTAAGCTTGGTGGCTCGTGCAAGAGCCAGACCGGTGCGCCAGTACTGATAGGCGTCGCAAAGCATGGGTACGCCCGCCGCACGGAAGCTGTGCGGCGTGAGCACGACGCCCTGCCTTCCGCTCGCCTGATTGTCAAGCTCTCTACAGCACGTATCGGCGGGCTCACGGGCGTCGCCGCCGCTTCTTAAGTGAAACGGGCGCAGCGGCCATGAGCTCAGAGAATACGCACGAGCAGCAACAAGCGGACAAGCAGCAGGCTGTGCAACCGCGACGTCGACACCTCCGCGCCCTGCCGGCGATCGGCCTAGGGCATCTACTGGGGTTATTCGCTCTCGGCCTCGGCGCCGCAAGCGCCGATGCGCAAAGCATCCTCGTGCGCGACATCACCATCAAAAGGGTATCGTTGGCGGGCAGCGTTGCGGGCTGCTCCGTAAACTTCGACGTTGGCTATCAAGATCACACACACAGACCGGGATTGGCGTCCCTCGTTTCGGGCGGCATAACCTGGTATGTGCGGCCGCTAGGGGCATGGGCAACTCTCAAGGTGGTAGGCCAGGACATCTCTGAGGCCATGGCGCCCATGAGCCCTTTTCACGTCACCAATGCTTTTATTGATGTGGACACATCGACCTACCTTGCAGATGAGCAGTCAACCTGTGAACACCCCCAGGGCTTCTGCGCTGTGTATCGCGCTGAGAAGGCACTGCGGTTGATGCACAGCGCCCTTCCAGCATTCGTCCTCGGGTTCAATCGGCAGGCGACCGGCATGGGCAACATCCGCGTACCGATTGTGCTCGAGGAGCCCCAGCGCAAGGAGTTCGCCGAATGCATGGATGCGATGGTCGCGGGGGTCACGCCGGAACAACCGTGAGTGGGGCTTTGCCCTGCTAAAGCTTGTGTCCGGGCACGCTCAAGATGGTGGGGTGGGATCTTAGGCCTGCGACCGGGCTCGGTTATGTTGGCACGCCGCACCTTAGGATTTCGACGCTTTCGGTCGCCATCGATGCTACCATGTCGAGACCGGCGCACCTGCCATATGGGGCCTGATGATGCTGCTCGGCTGCATTGCGGACGATTTTACGGGTGCCACCGACCTCGCCAATATGTTGGTGCGAGGCGGTATGCGCACGATCCAGACGATCGGCATCCCCAACGCGCCGATGGGCCAAGAGGTAGACGCGGTGGTCATTGCGCTCAAGTCGCGCACCATTGATCCGCCCGAAGCCGTCGCGCAATCGCTGGCAGCGCTCGCTTGGTTGAAGCGTGCCGGCTGTATCCAGGTTTACTTTAAGTATTGCTCCACATTCGACTCGACACCCAAAGGGAACATTGGGCCGGTGACCGACGCGCTGATGCATGCGCTCGGCACCGATTTCACCATCGCCTGCCCGGCATTCCCCGAGGCTGGACGGACTATCATGCGTGGTTACCTGTTCGTCGGCGACCAGCTGTTGTCGGAATCGGGTATGAAGGACCACCCGCTCACCCCAATGACCGACGCCAACCTGCTGCGTATCCTTGCGCCACAAACCAAGGCTAAGGTTGGCCTCATTCGCTACGATGTCTTGGCGCGCGGCGCCGCTCGCGTGCGGGAAGAGATTTCCGCTCTGCGCCAACAAAAGGTTGGCATCGCCATCGCCGACGCGCTTGCCCAAGCCGACCTCGACTGTCTTGCCGAAGCCTGCGCCGACCTGCCATTGGTGACAGCGGGGTCCGGGGTGGGCCTCGCCATCGCGAATTACCAGCGCCGATCCGGACGCCTGCCTGATGCCGCCGGGGCCGCCCAACTGCCGCAAGTGGAAGGCTTGGCGGCCGTGCTTTCGGGCAGCTGTTCGCAAGCCACCAACGCGCAGGTCGCCCAGTGGATAAGCGCGCGACCGGGTTTTCGGGTGGATCCTCGCAAGCTCGCGGCCGGTCAGCCGGTCGTCGAGGAGGCGCTTGCCTGGGCGAAGGAGCACTTGCGATCGGGACCCGTCCTTATCTTTGCAACGAACACGCCGCAGGAGGTGAAGTCCGTCCAGGGCGAGCTCGGCGTCGAACGCGCTGGCGCCCTGGTCGAGCAGGCGCTCGCTGGCATCGGCAAGGGCCTAGTTGGTGCCGGGGTACGCAAGCTCGTCGTAGCGGGGGGTGAAACGGCCGGTGCGGTCGTGGGGGCGCTTGGGATCCGCAGCCTCAGAATTGGTCCGCAGATCGATCCGGGGGTGCCGTGGACCGAAAGCCTGGACGACAAGCCGCTCGCGCTTGCGCTCAAATCGGGCAACTTTGGTAGTCCGGACTTCTTTAGCAAGGCGCTGGCCCAGTTGGAGTGAAGACATGCACGAGGCTAGGCTGCGAGATCAGATCTGTGAGCTGGGTCGCTCCATCTTTGATCGTGGTCTGACACACGGCTCGACGGGCAACATTAGCGCGCGCTGTGAAGAGGGTTGGTTGTTGACGCCGACCGGTTCCAATCTCGGCGGGCTGGATCCGGCGCGCCTGTCCAAGCTCGATTGGGACGGCAAGCACCTTTCGGGCGACCCGCCGTCCAAAGAAAACTTTCTGCACCTTGCCATGTACCAAGAGCGGGCGCGCAACCAAGCCGTAATTCATTTGCATTCCACGCATTCGGTGGCGATCTCGGTGCTCGAGGGACTCGACCCGCACAATTTGTTGCCACCCCTGACGGCCTACTACGTCATGCGCATCGGCACGCTGCCACTGGTGCCGTATTATGCGCCGGGTGACCTCAAGCTCGCCGAGGCCGTGCGCGGCTATGCTGGCCGGCATCATGCCATGCTGCTTGCCAATCACGGGCCGGTGGTCGCCGGCACGAGCCTTAGTGCCGCGGCCGATGCCATCGAAGAGCTGGAAGCGACGGCGAGGCTCTATTTGCTTGTGCGCGGACAGGATGTGCGTGCGCTGACGCCTGCTCAGGTGGCCGAGGTTAAGCGGCGCTATCCGCCGGGTTGAGCAAATCTCGGGTGCGGATAATCGGCGGCTCGGAAAGCTTCGGCGCTCCTGGGACCGAACGTGTCACGAATTTGCTGCCTGCCGCCAGCGAACGAGGCCTCACAGGCACAAAGGCCTCGGCGATTTTAGGGCGTCGCCAACGCGTTCGACAGGATGTGCATACCGCTTTGAGCCACCGCTCTTGTTATGGCAGCTTCTGAGTTCGAGGCGCGCGGGTGAGGCGGAAGCCCCGAGCAGGACTGCACATCCTCGCGCACCCCAGTTCAAGCTTGGCCAGGTTCGCCGCAGCTCGAGAGAGAGCCCAGCGGCATTCTTCGCGCCGGCGCTCGGAAACTCGATGCGGGTGGCCGCGAACTCGCAGGGGCGAGCTGGGTTTAAGGGTGACACAGCCCTGGAGGAGCCCATGTACCTCGCTCGATTTTCCTACGACGTTACCCCGGCGAATCGGCAGCGCGCGCTGGAATGCATTCGCCACGAGCTGGTGGCTGCGCGGCAGAGCGGAATGAATGCACGCATCCTCATTCCGTTGACCCGGGCCCACGGCGGCGCGGCCCTACAGTTCGAAGTTTCGCTCACGAGTCTCGATCAGCTTGAAGTGTTCCGGAGCCGGGGCGTGGGCTCCCCGGCGGAGACGAATGATTGGATGCACACCTTCAGCGCTATTCTGTTGGCGCCGCCCGCCGTGGAAATCCTGCGGGTGGAAGAGGCGCCCAACTCCTAGCCAACGGGTGATCGAAATGAGGGGCCGGTCAGCAGCGAAGGGCAACTGAGCCGGTCAACCCTACCGGGGTATGGCCCGCAGCGTTTTGGTCCTGCGCAAGCCGTGTGAGCGCGCGACAGGGTGCGTGGCAATGCCGCGGTGGACTGCTGCAGCGCACACATCACGCCCGCTGCATGTGCGATGGCGGGTCAAGGGGGCCCTGTCGTCAGAGGGCGCATCGAGGGCCCCCAGAACATCGTATCTCCGCAATCCATCGGTTAAAATCTTGCCTATGATTCGTTTGACGTCGACCAGCCAAACAAATTTGGGGGAGAGTAAGCTCATGCGGCTTCCATCAGCCATTCGCAGCGTGCTGATTGCGCTCATTGTTTCCGTCGGGTTGTCCCCCGCCAGCTACGCCGATAGCGGCAGCGTGACCCTGACGATCTATAAGGCCGGGTGGATCATCGGCGGTTCCGGGGGGAGCGGCACACTCTTCTTTCATGGCCGGTACTACCCCCTCTCGACCGGTGGGCTGGACTATGGCCTTGTGTTCGGGGGATCGAAGACCGTGCTGCGCGGACGGGTGAGTAACATCTATCGCCCGTCTGACGTCGCGGGCGTCTATGGCGCGGCGGGTGCAGGACTTGCGGTCGGCACCGGCGCGCGTGCGATCGTGCTGACCAACCAGAAGGGCGCCGTGCTGGAATTGACGGGGCGACAGGTCGGGTTGCTGGCCAACGTCGATCTGAGCGGACTGGCGATTACTCTGAAATAGGCGAGACCTGGCGCGCGACAGGTTGACCCTGCCTAGTGCGGCACATTTTGCGGCGCTACCGGACGTCGTCAGCCCTATTCATTGCCTGCGAGTCCTATCCCTCCTTCACCGACTGAGACATCGAGTCTAAGCTCCTCCAGCAGGGTTCTGGATGCTGGGAGGATGAGCCATGAAGATTACTGGTGTTGCAGCTATCATCTTTGCGGCACTCGCTTTCGCGCCTGGTTCCGCATTCGCTCAGACGCCCACCTGGTCACCACCCGCTGAGAAGGATCGCTGCCCATCGAAATGGGGCGCCAGTGATGAACGCGGCTCTGGAAATCACATCAAGCCGGCGTCAGTCCTGAAGGCAGTCCAACTCATCAAGACGGGAGAGATCATCGAGCTTGCGCACGTTCTCAACGATAAAATGCCGTTGTCCGGCACGCGACGTTTTGACGTGCACGTCAAGCGTACTTTCCTCAATCAACCCTCCAACCGTCGAGGTTCGAATGAGGAGCTGGTCATTTCCGAGATCGGCCAGGTTGGAACCCAGCTCGATGGCTTCGCGCACCAAAGTCACGAGGACAGTCTATATAACTGTTTCAAAATCAGCGAGATCGCGACGCGAACAGGCTTCGTCAAACTTGGTATTCACCAGACTGGCATGTTCATGGGCCGTGGCGTTTTGATCGACGTAGCCGCGTACAAGGGTGTCGAGATTCTCCCGGACGCCTATGAGATCACAGTGGAGGATCTGGAAGGCGCGTTGAAGAAACAAAATCTCGCCCTGCAACCGGGAGACGCAATTCTTATCAACACTGGTTGGAACAAGCTCTGGGCCAAGGACAATGCCCGTTACAACAAGTCCTGCCCGGGTATCGGTGTCAAGGCTGCCGAATGGCTCATCGCCAAAGACCCCATGCTGCTCGGAAGCGACAACTGGCCCGTCGAAGTTGCGCCTAATCCCGATCCCTTGATCTCGCTCCCAGTGCACCAGCTAGCGCTCGTCGTGAATGGCGTACATCTGCTCGAGAATCTCAAGCTCGATGACCTCGCCGCGAAGCAGCTCTATGAGTTCGCCTTCATCATGCAGCCGATGAAGCTGCAGGGCGCGACGGGATCAACCGTTGCTCCGGTCGCCGTGCGTTGACGGCGGTAGATCGGCGGCAAACGCCTGATAACCTCATGGTTCCGGCGCTGAGGTGCGCAGCGCATAGGCAGGCATGTTGGCACAGAACGCAAGAAGGGCACGCCAGCAAGTCACTGCAGAAGATCAAGGAATGGGCCCAACAGCACGGCCCTGGGGTGATTGCTATGCTTGCCAGGCTGGCTAGCAACGCCGAGAGTGAGGCTGCGCGTGTGGCGGTGACCAAGGAGCGTCGCGACCGTGCTTACGGTCGTGCTGGTCAACTTCCATAGCAAGCGACCGCCATGCTCACGCTCTTGCGCTGAGCCCGCGGTACTTTCGAACAATTGGCGGCACCTGTCGTAGTTTTAGATGTCTTGGGCTGGTCGCCCGCGCGGCGGCGCGGCCGCCTGCGGTGCGCGCGCGGCAACGCGAGGGATTGGGGATTGAGGCGGCACAAGAGGCTCCCGGGTCGAGCCGGGTTGCTGTCGCGGCCTGCCCCCGGCATCCCAGGGGATCGCTGGGAGCGGTCTTACTTGGAGAAGACCGCGAAGGGCCTAGAATCCAGAAAATCATTCCTGAGGCCCCCAGCAAAGATCGCGCTACCCTCACCTGCTCGCTGCCTGCTGTGATTTGCAGCACACCGCTATGGCGCGCGTTCGGGGCAACATGTGGCCAAAGTCTCTTCGCCTTAAGGCTTCCGCAGCGCCGCGCTGACGCGCCTTTTCGTGATTGAAGCACTGCGGCAACCGGCGCTGGGGCGAGCAGCAAGAGGATAGGGGGCCAATGGGCAGGCCATCTCGGTATTTATGCTGGCGCCGACGGCGGCCTCACAGCAAACTCGAATGGGTGAGACCTTGCTTGGTGGATCTCTTCAACGGTCGGGCAGCCGAGGGTCAGCGCGAAATGGCGAGGCTCGGCGGGCTTGCAGGTTCGACCTCGACCAGGCTGCTGCAGTGATGAGGTCTTGCCAGCGATCACAAGGGGGAGGGGACAGATGCCAAATGTGGTCAGTAATTATGACGGTGGCATTTCAGCGTCGCCAGCGCAGCTCGTGTCGCCGCGATCTGTTGCCGAGATCCAATCCATTCTGAGAGACGCGGGCCGCTACCCGGGCCCGGTGCGGGCGATGGGCAGCTATCATTCCTTGACGCCCTGCGCATCGACGGACGGAACCATCATCAGCACGTCCGCACTGAAGAGGATCGTGCACATCGACGAGGAGAATTTGACGTTCACGGCCGAGGCGGGCTTGCAGTTTATCGAAGCCTCGCGCGTGCTCCGGGCGCGCAAGCTGCAGTTCCTGACCAACATCGAAATCGGGAACATGACACTTGGGGCCGCTGCGTGCTGCCATACCAAGGACGGTTTGGATGGCGGCGAGCTCGGGCAGGTCGGCTCGTATGTGACGGCCATCAAATGGGTGACGCCTGCCGGCGATCTGGCGGAAGCCTCCGAGACCAACAATCCTGCATTGCTCCGCCTGATGCGCTCGAGCTACGGCCTATGCGGGGTGGTCTACGAGGTGACGTTTCGCATCAAGCCGCTCGAGGCTATCGAGTTCAATTATCTACCGTGTCCAATCAAGGACCTGACTGAGAAGAAAGTGGACGCTATCATCGATGCTTCGAGTGGGCTCATCTGTTGGACCGTCGGCCGCACGGCGCACTTCCAAACGCGAAGGCGTATCGACAGGGTCGGACCGTTCGGTGCACTATTCGCGGCTGGGCGTCGCAAGCTGTGGAACCACACCGAGGCCAGGGTCGGCCGATTTATCGACCGCCGAGTTCCGACAAGGCCCCTCAGGTCTATAACGCACCATGCGTGGTTTGCCGGCAGCAAGCTGTTGCTGTCGACGCTGCACCGCGTCGGCGGCGGCACGCTCTACAATCCGGACAAGACCATCGACTATAGTGAAACGAAACCGTCGGCCAAGTACGCCTTTACCTTCTGGGCCTTCCCGCGCGGAGAATGGTTGGGCGCGCTGCGCGCGTACCTCACCTTTAGTGAACAGCATTTCAAAAAATACGATTTTCGCTGCAACATGGCCCTCGGATCGTACTTTATCCGCCAGGACAGGAGCTCCATCCTGTCCTACAGCCACGACGGAGACATCTTTTCGATCGATCCGATCCACGCGTATTGGGACAAGCCCGCGTGGGATAGATTCCTCAAAGAATTCAATGAGTTTGCCTATAAGCGAAACGGCATTCCGCTGCTGAACCAGAGCCCTTTCGTGGAACGACGGCATGTTGAAGCCGCCTACGGCGCGCGCTGGAAGGAGTTCTCTCACTGGGTCAGGCAGCAAGATCCGCAAGGACGTATGTTGAATCCTTTTTTTGCCGAGCTCTTGTCCTGAGCGGCGGCTCGTGCGTTGGCGGCGGCAAGGCGCCGAAGTTACCAAAGCAGAAGGGGAGCGCTTGTGAGGTGGTCGGTGCCAGCCTAAGGTGATCTCGCCCGGACAATGCTGGCGATCGCTGATCAGCCCGAACTTCGGCGACTTACTCTCGGTGTTACCGATGTCGCTTGAGGAGAGTCGCGAGAACACGTTTGAACTGAGAACGTGAAAAACGGGTTCAAACGATTGACGGGAACGTTCGATGGATGACCTTCGCGGCAAGACCAGTGAGCGCCGGCAGCTCACCGTTCTGTTCTGCGACATCGTAGATTCAACCGGTCTCTCGGAGCGCTGCGACCCCGAGGACTTGAGCGAGATTTTGCTTGAGTTCCAGGCGATCAGCACCCGATGCATCATGGATGCCGGTGGTAACGTCATCAACTACATTGGCGACGGCATTCGCTCTGAATTTGGTTATCCCCTCACATCGGAGAACGAAGCCCTTTCTGCGGTACGCGCCGGTGTGGTCTTGTTGCACGCCGTCGCCGAGCTGAGCGAGCGTGCGACGGCGACGCTCAAGGAGCCGCTGCGCGTTCGGATCGGCGTCCACACGGGCTTGGCTGTCATCGGCAAAGCCGCGCCGGGTCACGTCCATCGCGCCACGGAAATCGTCGGCGATACGCCCAACATCGCCTTCCGGTTGCTGGAGGCGGGAAGTCCCAACTCGCTCGTCATCAGCGACGAGACGCGTCGCCTCCTGCGGGGAAAATTCCAGCTGCAATCGCTTGGGTTGCGTACGCTGAAGGGACTGTCGCGGAAGATGGAAGCCTTCCAGGTCCTGGGCGAACTGGCGGAAGGCGACGTCGCGCAAGGCGCGAGCCGCCACAACGCCTCACCCCTTGTCGGTCGTAGGACTGAGCTCGACGAGCTGTTGCAAGCGTGGGAACGGGTCAAAGCTGGACGCGGTCACAGCGTGCAAATCACCGGCGAACCGGGGATCGGCAAATCACGGCTGGCAATGGAACTCATCGACAAGATCGGTCTCAGCGGCGATTCGATTGTGGTGCTGCAGGCTTCGGCCCAGCATCGCAACGCGCCGCTCCACCCGATCATCAAGCGGCTTGAGCAGAGGATTGGTATCCGCGCCGATGAGGCGCCCGAGGTTAATGCGGCGCGGCTGTGCCAATTTTTGGCCGGGATACCTGCATGTGACGAGGAGGCGCCCGCGCTGATCGGGCAATTGCTCGGCCTGCCGGTCCGCCGACCTGCCGCAGCCAGCCTGCCCGACGCGCAAGAGGTGCGGCGCAAGACACGGGAGTGCGTAGTTGCAATGCTGACCTCGCCCGCCAACGGTAGTGCGGGCTTCATCTTGGTCGAGGACTTTCACTGGCTTGATCCATCGACCGCCGAGGTCGTCGAACGCATCGCCGCCAGGATCGGCCATGCGGCGATCCTGCTCGTGATCACCAGCCGCTCGAGCAGCTTTGGCAACGGCGCGACCATGATTCTGCGCATGCCGCTGCAGCGCCTCGCCGACGAGGACTGCCGCAATCTCGCGGACTGCGTCATGGCCGACAAGCAGCTGCCGAGTGCACTTATTGAGCAGATCATCACGCGTTCGGATGGCGTGCCGCTGTTCGTGGAAGAGCTGGCGGCGGCCGCGCTCGAGACGGGACAGGTCGACCAGGGCAGCGCCGCGGGCGTCGGCGACGGTGGCCACGGCGTGCCATCGGCGCTCTATGATTCATTGATGCTGCGTCTCGAGCGGCTCGGCGAGGCCAAAGCCATCGCTCAGCTTGCTTCCGTGATTGGGCGTAGCTTTTCCCACCAGCTCCTGGCCGCGATTGCGGGCGAACACGCCAGCGCATTCGAACCCGCGCTCGCCAGGCTGCTTGAGTCCGGCTTGGTTAGGCTCGAGCAGGAAGATGACGAAAATGCCTATACGTTCAAGCACGCGCTGGTACGGGACGTCGCCTACTATTCGCTCTTGAAACGGCAGCGGCGGGAGCTGCACGCACGCGTTGCCGATGCGATCGAAATCCACCTGCCGGAGCTTTCCAGCCGCGAGCCGGCCTACGTGGCGCAACACCTGTCGGAAGCAGGACGCACCTCGCGCGCGGTGCGCCTGCTGCTCAAGGCGGCAGCGCAATCGGCCGAGCGCTCGGCAAACCTGGAGGCCAGCGCGCAACTGGCTGCCGCTTTGGAAGAGATCAAGAAGCTGCCCGCCGGCCTCGAGCGCGACAATCTGGAACTGGAGGCGCGGATCGCGCTGATCGGGCCGACCATCGCGCTGCAGGGATTTGCCGCCGTGGCGGTCGCCGACGTCAGTCGGCGCGCGATCGAGCTCTGCCATGCCTTGGATGACGATCCGCGCATCTTTCCGGCGCTGTACGCGCGCTGGTCGTACCTGCGTGCCGCCGGCAACGTGCACGAGGCCAGCGAGTTGGCGCGAGATTATTTGACCATTGCCGAGCTGAAGGGCACTCGGGCCGATCGCATGGTCGGTCATCGCCTGTTCGGCACGTCTCAGCACGACGACGGGGAGCCAGCGAGAGCGCGCAAACATCTCGAGCGGGCAACCCAGCTTTACGACGCAAGCGCCGACCGTGCGACGGCGCTCATCTACGGCACCGACGTGCAGGTTACGACCTTGTCGAACTTGTGCATCGTCGACTGGGCGCTAGGCCGGGTCGGCGAAGCGCTTGTGCACGGGCGTGCCGCACTGGACTTGGCAGAACAATTGCGCCATGCGCACACCCTCGGCTACGCCTTTTCCTACGTTTCTATGCTGCACACGCTCGAGCGCGACGTCCCCACGGTCGAGACCCTTGCGCGCCAGGCGCTGGCGGGTGCCATCAAACGGGAGCTGCCGCTTTGGATTTCGGTGGCCCAAACATTTCTCGGTTGGGCCGAGGTCGAATCGGGCTGCCTGGAGCAGGGGATCGACACGCTGGAGAAGCAGCGCGAATTCCTGGAGAGGGCACAGCTGATCTACTGGCTGCCCACCTACCTGTGTTGGCTGACGGAGGCCCACATCCGTGCTGCGAACGTGCGAGGTGCCAAGGTCTGCCTCGCACAGGCCCGCGAGTTCACGCGTCGAGGCGGCAACTACTGGTATGAGATCGAGTGCCTGCGCCTCGAAGGGCGCCTAGCCGCGGCTGCCGCAAACGACGATGCGGCGCAGGCTGAACGGTGCTTCGAGCAGGCCCTGGCGCTTGCCCATCAGCGCGGCCAACGCGGGTTTGCCTTGCGCACGGCGCGCGATCTTGCCGCCCATCTCGCTGGCAAAGGCGAGCCTGCACGGGCCCACGCGTTGTTGGAGGGCGAATTGCAGTTCTTCACGGACCAGCCGGAGGGTGGCGATCGCACAGAGGCCAAAGCCTTGCTGGGCTCCCTTCGCAACGCCTGTCGAGTCTGACCACGCTGGCGAGATCGGCGAGGATTAGCCGTCTTGCAAGTTTGTAGAGTATGGGGGGGCGATGCCAAGAAAAACGTGGTCCGAGACCTATGAGGGAGGCAGCCCTGAGGCCGAGCAGCGCATCTTTGCGGGCTATGCGCGCGACATCCTGGCCATTCAGCGAAAATACAAGACCAAGAGCGGGTCGAGTGACATCGAGCGCGCCTCACATGCGAAAATGCTGCTCGGCGTGGCGAACGCCAGGCTTCGCGTTGTCCCTGAGATTCCCGAGCCGTTTCAAGTCGCGCACTTTCAGCCGGGCATGGAGTATCCTGTTACCATCCGTTTCTCCAACGCCAACGGCGCCTGTCGGCCCGATACCATGCGGGACCTGCGCGGCGCAGCGATCCGAATCCGGATTTCCGATCAGCAATCGCAAGATTTGTTCATTGCGAACTATCCAACGGCCCACGTGCGCAATGCGCGCCAGTTCGTCGCCTTCAGCAAGGCCTTGGCCGGCAACCCCAGCCTGCTCATCCCGCGCCTGATCCTGCGCCTTGGCCCCTTCCGGGCTCTGCGCACCAGCGTCAACCTCTTGAAGGCAACGCGGCGTCAGGTCCGCAGCCTGGCGCTGGAAAGCTACTGGAGCCGCGGCCCGATCCTGTGGGGTGATGCCGGACCGGTGCGCTATCTGCTGCGTCCGGCCGCAAACGCGCAAGCAGCGCCCACACCCCGGTCATCGCGCACCGACTATTTGCGCGAAGAGATTGCCGCCCGGCTTCGTGACGGTGACATCGCCTTTGATGTCTACCTGCAGCCCTTCGTCAGCGAGTGGGCAACGCCTGTCGAAAATTTTGCCGCCAAGTGGAAGGAGAGGGTTTCTCGACCGATCTTAGTCGCAAAACTCACGCTTCCGCAGCAGGACATCGACGCCGCCGAGGGCCGGGCGATGGAGCGGCTCGTAGACCG
>Ga0075424_100001489_pt1 | contig 20627 bp, 21 predicted proteins | sample SoiMethybrSBSTD3_FD_75301 | JGI IMG/M metagenome (GOLD analysis project Ga0075424, IMG submission 75301) | Bulk soil microbial communities from a Populus tree surrounding site in Tennessee, USA - Soil MetaG P. TD hybrid SBSTD3 | ecosystem: Environmental > Terrestrial > Soil > Tree plantation... | reverse complement strand
GCTCATACCCGCCTATGTATTCAGCGGGCTGTAACGGGAGTTTATCCCGTTGGATTTCTCCATTCGGAAATCCCCGGATCAAAGCCTGCTTGCGGCTCCCCGAGGCTTATCGCAGCTTGCCACGTCCTTCATCGCCTTCTGGCGCCAAGGCATCCACCGTACGCTCTTAGTAGCTTAATCATAAAACTCACCCAACTCGTCGAACCTCTATCGGATCAACGCACCGACGTTCGCAGCTCCATACATCCCGAATTTCCGGTTGGGTAAACCGGAATCCAGGCTTTCGACTCCGCGCCTATCGGACTGCAAGACAAAACACATCCTGCCGTCGAATGAATTCGCCTTGTAATTCATCCACAGTACTGCTCAACTCGAGCAGAACTTGTAATATTCCACACCATGGCGTCGAGCCTGACCGTAATCAGGTCACGATTATCGGCGTGAAATTGCCAGCCTTTCAGTTGTCAATGAACGTGTTCTTCCGATTCCATCGGAATGCCCCAGGTTTTCTGGAGCTTGTCTGGCGGGACTTATTAGATTGGATTGCCCAATCTAGCCTTCCAGCGCGATCTTTGGACTGCTTTTACTTCAAGCCTTACGCTCGAAAACCCATCTTTACCCTGAAAGGTGGGGCCCAAAAATAAGAAACCCGGCGTCGAGCGCCGGGCACAGCCCCGATTGCATCGGGACTCCACGCGAAGCTCGACAAAATACTAGCCAGTGCTCGTAAGGTACCTCACTCTAGGATCTGGTTATTGCCCTACAGACCCGACCGTGAATCCCCTGATCAGTTCAAGCGATTTGGGAATCGCCCGAACCATTTGCAATTATACAGAAACCTCTGGACCCGTCAAGCCCTTGTCAAAACTTTTTTTTGAATATTTTCCTCAGACGCGGGAACGCTGTGGGAAAATGTCATCCGCGACCCTTCATTTACCCAGAGGGTAGGGCAGCCAAGTCGCTTTCGACACACTCCAAACTCCGTAAGTCCTTTGTTATGAACCATTGCGCGGACTGCCCAGATCAGCGATCAAACCCTTAACGACGGCAGTCATTAGCGGCGCGATGACCGAAACCAACCAGAAGCGATGTCGGGAGCGTAGCCAAGCCAAACATCAGGGAAGTCAGCACACCGATCGTTGTCAGCATCAACGTCAGCATCAACCAAATCATATCCGGAATTCGATTCTCCAGCGCAGCTGTCCGCTTTTCAGTCGGACCTGTGGCGGTCAAGCCCAGCGAAGGATGCCGGCAAGACCACGACACGTTTTGAACTGGCTTCTACCTGTTTGCGACAGTGCTGGAGGACAGTGAATGTATTTTGCGTAGACAGAGATCCTGAGTTGGCTTCACCGAAGTCGACTGGCAAGACGCCCACGACGTGGGCGAACTCGTGCAGAAGGGTCGCAACCTGCGCGTTAATCGTGCCGCCAGAGTAATTGCCGACGTGCAGATAGACGGAAGGCCGGTCAAACAGCGGCGCACCGTCATTCACATGAGCCTTGAGCGGCGCGCGCAAGAGGAAGAAGGCGCCGTGGGCGTTCAAGGTGATGACCGAACCGGCGCCGACATTCTGTTGGGCTCTCGCGACGTAAGGCTCACGGTAGGTCAAGCCGAAGGATTTGTACTCACCGACAGCCGTGTCCTCGCCATCCTCATCGATCCGGTAATGGAGCGAAGCGAATTTGCGCTGTGGATTGTCTTCCGCCTGCGCGTACCAGGCAGAACATGAGCTGTGTTCGGCGAGGATCTGCAGCACCTGCTGCCGGGCACCGGCGACGACCAACCCCACGGAACCGAGCAGCGGCAATTCAGCATCCACGAGCCCGGAAGGTTGCCCTGGTTCCGCCTGGCGTGTCGGCGGCTCGTCCCGGAAGCGCCAGCGATCCGGTTCCGGTGCGTCACATTCGTTGACCGATCGCAAAGACGAGACAAGGCTCAGTCGCGCTATATGGCGGTCATCGGCTCCGTCGAACTCGTTAATACATGGAGCGAGCGCGGAGAGTTGTGAGAAGCGCGAGGATGGGCGAGCTTGTCCGATCCCAGGAGCGGAAAACAGCGCCGATGAAATTGCCATTACCACCAAAGCGTAAACCGGCCGGTGTGACATGGTTCCCCTTTAACCGACCGATGTGCTCGCGTCGTTTGGCCTGGCTCATCATGGACGCCAGACGGGAACGCGCTTTACCCAGGTAGAACGAGAGACGAAGAAGCCCCGTGGAAAGTTTGATCATTCGCGCGTCAAAAAACTGATGCGCATGAGTGATTTAGATGACACAACGACGGGTGATTGAAATACGCGGGCCGAATACGAATAAATAAAAGGTTACAGGCAGGAGAATAGCCAAGCTGAGCGGGTCCGTATGAGGTCAGGTTGCAGGTTTGCAGAAGTAACCGGCCATCAATTCGGCGAGCCTGGCGGTTCACGTACTTCGTAGTAGAGTTTCACGTCGACCACCGGCGCGCCATCTATGGCGTCGAACCCTCGCACGCGGATTTTTAGGCCGTCCACGCCTTCGAGTCGACATGTAGTTATACCGATTCGATTGGGACGGTCCTGGGCACGCTGCGCAAAAATGCCGACACTCGGCCGATCCATGCGACCACGCGGGTGTCGAGCGCCCGTAACGATCTTGTCGTCAAAGGCCCCGCGCGCAAGCATCCGTGAACTGCGCTCCGTCCAATGCGATGGTGGGTTCTTTTTCTGACATCGCTCGCCTCGGGTAGCGACGGACGGATAGCGATATTACCGCTCAGCAGCGATGGAACTAGAGGCCGCTAAGGTGTGCGCGGTTTCAGAAGCGCAGAACGATGCCCGTCGAGGCGCGCGGCTGATTTTGCGTGCTGGAATTGAAACGGGTCACCAAATAATCCAGCTGAATGGCGCGAAAGGAAAGAAACGGCGCGATGTGAAGGTCAATGCCGCCGCCAAGCGCCGTTGCGAAAGCATTCTCACTTGACGACAAAATCTGAACGGGAACACCGCTGCTGGTGGCCGTGCCCGCGCCGACGGCTTGATGGCCGACTCCGATCAGAGCGTGCACAAACGGAGAAACCTTCGCCGGAAAGGCTAGCTCTGGCCCGAACAAATAAGTTTGCACGTGGCTGGAACTGGATCCGGCGACGGTTCCGTAGTGGCCGCCAAAATCCGCCTTGATGCCGATGAACGGAAGAATTTTGTAGGTCGCGGAGAATTCATATCCATTCAAATTCGGGTGCCTGGTAACGGAACCGGGTACGGAAGGGCACCCAAGCGGACAATTGCTGACCTGATCGTATGTAACCGAAGGACGAAGGTAGGAATATCCGGCGAAGAGCTTGATTTCTTGCGCCACAGCCGGCACACAGGAAGCCGAAGCAAACAGGAAGAGCCCTGCAAACCAGCGAAAAACATGCATGAGTACACCCTTTACGCGAAGCGTTTTCGGCTGGTGCAGAAGAGATGCCCGCCAGAATTCGGCGGTTGCTCCCCTCATTTTTTATGTTTGAAAAACTCCACCTGACGCAGGCGCTTTTCGGCTTCTTTCCTGGTCTTGTACGGACCACCCAGATTCTTTCCCTTTTCTGAGAGCACTTTGTATCCGCCAGCTACTTTTTTGATCATGATGACCCCTTGTGTTTTGCCGGAGAGTGAGTGTCTGCCGGTGCGCACGGCGCTTCCATACCGTTTCCAACCGAAAGTTCGGCGAGCAATGCTTTAGAAAAAAGGAGCGATGCCCGCAGCGGCGCAGTGGCTTGACCGCACAGATGTCCGGTCATACGATGCGCGCGACCGCTGGGGGTGGTTCATGGATCGAATTGGAAAAAGAGTTTTTTCGCTTGGCGTTGCAGTGCTGTCCTTTTTGCTTAGCGGATCAGGCGGAAAGGACCTGGTGTACGCGCAGGCGGCAACCGCAGCAGCGCCGGCACGATACGAAGTCGTTCTCGAACACAACGTAGCGGCAAAAATGCGCGACGGCGTCACACTGCGCGCCGATATTTACCGTCCGCGCGCGGAGGGAAAATTCCCGGTGCTGCTGGAACGGACTCCCTACGACAAAACCGGCGAGCGCGAATTCGGCACGAAGGGGGCTGCTCGCGGATACGTCGTTGTAGTACAGGACACGCGCGGACGCTACGCGAGCGAGGGCGAGTGGTACACGTTCAAGAATGAAGCGAACGACGGGTACGACACGGTAGAGTGGGCGGCGGCGCTCCCCTATGCCGACGGAAAAGTGGGTATGTTTGGCGGGTCATATGTGGGCGCTACGCAATTCTGGGCGGCGATCGCGCACCCGCCGCATCTTGCGGGAATCGCCCCGGACGTGACAGCGTCGAACTATCACGACGGGTGGACATACCAGGGCGGAGCGTTCGAACAGTGGTTCAACCAGAGCTGGGCTTCCGGGCTGACGGAAGACACGCTGCGGCGTGCGTCGAGTCGAATTACCACTCCGCTCGAATGGCGCAGCGTTTTGCCACTGGCGGACTACCCGCTGCGAGCGGCGCCGGACATGAAAGCGCTCGCGCCATATTACGCTGACTGGCTTGCGCACCCTTCTTATGACCAGTACTGGAAAGCGCTTTCGATCGAGGAGCACTACGCGCGGATTCATGTGCCGGTGTTCAACCTTGCCGCGTGGTACGACATTTTTCTGGGCGGGTCGCTGCGCAACTATGAATTCATGAAAAGCAAGGCGGGCAGCGAGGCGGCGCGCAAGGGTCAGCGGCTGCTGGTTGGGCTTGGCGGTCACGCGGGCGGATGGGAGCAGCGAAAAATTGGCGATGTGGATTTTGGCGAGAAGGCGCCGTTCGACGGCGACGCGCTGGTGCTCGACTGGTATGACATGCTGCTGAAGGGCGTGCACAACGCGTTTGCCGGCGGCAAGCCGGTGCGCATTTTTGTGATGGGACGCAATGAGTGGCGCGACGAAGACGACTGGCCACTCGCGCGCGCCAAAGAGACAAAATATTTTCTGCATTCCGGCGGTGACGCGAACTCGGCAGCGGGAAATGGAGTGCTGAGCACGGATGCGCCCGCATCCGGTTTGGCGGCAGCGCAAACCAAAGACACCTTTGAGTATGACCCGGCGAATCCCGTGCCAACCATCGGCGGTCCGCTTTGCTGCCGCGGCGATCTGCTGAAGGCGGGCCCGTTCGACCAGAAAACAAGCGAAGAGCGCAAGGACGTGCTGGTGTACTCGACTGCCGCGCTGGCGAAGGACGTCGAAGTGACCGGGCCGGTCACCGCGGAGTTGTGGGTGTCGTCTTCCGCCGTGGACACGGACATCACGGCAAAACTGGTGGACGTTGCGCCGAACGGGTTCGCGCAGAATTTGACTGAAGGAATCCTGCGGCTGCGTTACCGTGATTCACAGGAAAGGCCGGAACCGCTGAAGCCCGGCGCAGTTTACAAAGTAACCGTGGATTTGTGGGCGACGAGCAATGTGTTTCTGGCCGGGCACAAGATTCGATTGGACGTTTCCAGCAGCAACTTTCCGCGCTTCGATCGCAATCTGAATACCGGCGAGGAGCAGGCGCGCGCCACGCGGACGGCCAAGGCGACCAACAGCGTGGTCCACGACAAGGAGCATCCCTCCGCTTTGATTTTGCCCGTTGTTCCGTAACTGCTGCCGGCAAACATTGCTCCGGCAGATGAAGATCATGGTTTTGTTGGAGGATGGCGGTCGGGAGCGATCCACTCTCGCCTTGCGCGAACGTCTTTCACCACATCGAGAGTGTAATAGCTGCGAAAAAGCGTGCTGTCGTGGCCAAAGCGGCTGAGCGAGGCACGGACAAATTCGAGGCGGGACGAAAACCCGCGCGTGCGCAGGAAGTCCGCAATTAATTCACACCAGAAACGGGTCAAGGTTTCGTGATAGCCGCTGTGATCGGTATTCGCGGTGCCGACGCAAGTGTTGTAGTGGATGATGCCGTCGCGAATTTGTTGCAGAGCTTCGTCGACAGGGTGGTCGAAGAGATGACAAGCAGCGACGGCAACGTGGGCGGCGTGGGTCCATTCGCTTTTGGGGAGCGTGCCGGCACGCCATTGATCAAGGAAGCTGTTTAGTTCCATTTCAGATCCGACAAAGCGCGGCTCGCCCTTTGCACTGTTTTCGATTGTAGATATATCTGATTTCATTGTATTCGCAACCATATTGCGATATATTATTGCGAATCGTTAGTACTGATCAACCAAGGAAATTCTTATGGATGATCTGGATCGAAAAACCTTGCGCTTCCTGATGACCGAGGGACGCGGAACCTGGGCGGAGTTGGGCAAGCTGCTTCAGCTAACGGCTCCGGCAGCCGCCGAGCGCGCGCGAAACCTGGAGGCGGACGGTGTAATCCTCGGCTACGCCGCGATCGTTGACGCGCAGAAACTGGGGTTCCCGCTGACCGCCTTCGTCGCGGTCACGATCGGCGAGCAAGGCAAACGGGCAAAATTTTTGCGTTTGGCTGAACGCCACGAACAGATCGTCGAGTGCCATCACGTCGCGGGCGAAGACGATTACCTGTTGAAAGTCCGCTGCCGCGGCACGCAAGACCTGGACCATTTTCTGAGCAAGACTCTGAAGGACGGCGACTTGGGCGTCGTACGTACGCGAACGACAATCGCCCTAGGCACGGCCAAGGAAACGGTGAGGTTACCCACGAACGCTACGGCAGAATAAGAAACACCTTGTACAGTAATTCCGCAAGCACAACTCAGGTGAAGCTTACTTGACACTCTTGGCCATGCAGCCTAGACTACGGAGTTTTTAGATGGCCCCGAAATTCTCATTAGTGGGGCGGGACTCCTATGGACAAGAAAAGGCTCGACTACTACAAAAAGAAATTACTCACCCGGCGCGAAGAGTTGCTGAAGACGATCGCACGTACTGCGGAAGAAGGCAGGCTGGCCGACGAAGATCCGACCGTGGATCTGGCGGACAAAGCGGCCAATTCCTATACCAAGGAATTTCTGTTCGGTATTTCCAACACCGACCGCAGCATCCTCAACCTGATTGACGCGGCGCTGAAGCGCATCCAGAACGAGGAGTATGGGGTATGCGCCAACTGCCAGGAGGAGATGCAGCAGAAGCGTCTCGAGGCCGTACCGTGGGCGAAACACTGCATCACCTGCCAGGAAAAGGCGGAAAAGGGCCAGCTATAGGGCTTCCTGTTTTCACTATAAATTAAATTACCGCTTAAACGTTACTTCCTGAGGCGTACGCTGCGCAGCAAGGGTGTTCCTTTGCCTGCAGCGTCTTCCTGACGTTGGAGCGCTTCCCGTTGGCTAGCAAAAGCCGGCGACGCCCTGGCCATCGTGTTTTTGCCCGCTGGCTGTCGTCTGTACGAGAAACTGTTGGTTCACGCCAGTCGCCTGCCCGTTTGCGACGAATGCCTCGCCCCGTTTCCAAAGAATTAGCGCAAGTATCTGCCAGGTCTGCGGGTCTGCCAATCGAATCACAGTTTGCCTGGAGTTGGGAAATCGAGCCGGCGCTGAATTTCGACCCGGTGTGCGCGGCTTTCCGGCTGCCAGGCGAGGAGCGCAGTTCGCTATGAGGACGCGCAGGTTCGCGCCTGGTCATGCTGTAGGTTTGAGGAAATCGACCCCCGGCGGATTGGTTCGCGAACCAACTCGGCGAACTGGCCGCGCTAAGAGTTAAGCCGGGCGGACGTCGTGGTTCCCGTACCTTTGCAGCAAGGTGCGCCGGAAAAGAGCGTGCGACTGAAACTGACGAAAGCTTCTTGCTGGTCCGAAAACGCCCCGGACAGCTAAGCATTTGTTAACGCGGCGTGAACGCTGGGGAGGCTGTTCGTGGTGCTTTTGCCACACATCTAGCAAGCCAAGTTGACAACAAGCGCTTCTTACTGGTAGATGATGTAATGACGACTGGCGCGACGCTTGATGCATGTGCAAAGGCGTTGCGCGACGCGGGCGCCGCTGGGGTGTCCTGCTTAACAGTGGCCCGAGCCGTTGTTCGGAACCCGCATAAAGTCGGCAGCTATAGCTCGAGGTACGCGCGATGAGCGCAGTACGAAAAGAGGGTGTAAGTGCCCGCCGATTCGCGGCTACGAATTCGGCTAGTTCGGTTGTGCCTTCCAGCGAAACTCCCGCAGACAGTAGATTCCACAACTCGGCCGTGCACCGGCGTGCGTCGATTGTGGAGACGGCCGCCAAGCGGTCGCTAATGCACGAGCCGGTGTTGGTGCTGAATGCTACCTACGAGCCGATCAACGTGACGGCTGTACGGCGCGCGATGGTACTGCTGCTAAAAGGCGTGGCTCAAGCGGAAGAGGTGCACGGTTCCGAAGTGCACTCTGCGGCCAGCGCGCACAAAGTGCCGTCCGTAATTCGTCTGCTGGCCTATCGCCATATTCCCCAGCAGAGCCGCGCACTTTCGCGGAAAAACATTCTGCTGCGCGACCGGAACACCTGCCAGTTCTGCGGCAATGTGTTTCCCAGTTCGGAATTGACGCTCGATCACGTCGTGCCGCGCTCGCGCGGCGGCCGGTCCTCCTGGGAGAATCTGGTGGCCTGCTGCTACCGCTGCAACAACAGCAAAGGTGACCGCACGCCCGAGGAAGCCGGTTTCAAATTGGCGCGTCGGCCTAGACCTTTTACACTACATACTTCCCGGCAGCTGATGCGGATGATCGGCCATCGTGATGAACGTTGGCGTAAGTACTTGTTTTACTGAGCCTTTGCGGCGGTTCTCGAACCCCTCAAAAATTTTTCATTTTGAGGAAACCTTTTTTGCTGGCATACATCTAAACTAACAAAACCACTTCGAGGACACACCCCGGGAGGCAGTTGGGACCAAAATCCCAACTGCTTCTCTCCTTTTAGGGCTTCTTTTTTCACTATCATCTTGCAGCCGCGCGGAACGGTAGAAACCGTGAGGACACTAAAGACGCTTCGTGTCCCGGGCTTTCCATGCGTTTTCGCGTCTTACTTTTTTGTGCCACACGCGGCGATATCGGGACTTCCGCCGAGGAACACCACCGGATCGAAGTCCTGACGAGCGAACCAACCGCGTACTTCGTCCTGCGAATGAAAGTGCACGAATTCGGGAGAAAGCGTGTCGTAGAAAGAGTATGCCGTGGAAGAAAGCCGATGCCTTACTTGCGAGAGCTGAAATACTTCGCGCATCTTGTTCAGCAAATGCAGAGGCAGCGCCAAACCCCAGGAGAGCGCATATAGCCCAGCAGACGGCAGCAAGTAGGGTTTGCGCAGAATTTTGCGGGCCAAGCGATACGGCGTAGTGACGCGGTCAGAGTAAATCCAGACGTACAATTTTCCGCGCGGCTTTACCATGCGCGAAAGACTCGCAAAACTGCGCGCGGTGCTCGGCGTGTGATGAATCACGCCTTCGCTCCACACCAGGTCAAACGACCGCGAACGAAATGGCGGCAACGACAAGTCGGCTTGCACGATATGTACATTGGGAATTTCGCGGCAGCGTTCAAAGGCTACCTGGGCTGCTTCGCTAAAATCCATTCCGATCACCGTAGCACCGGCCGCAGCTCGCCCAATGTCTGCGGTCAATTCGCCCGAGCCGCATCCGGCATCCAAAATCATGCAATCCCGCAGCGCAGCCAGGTCGCGCAGGCTGAATGCTCTGCGAAAATCGTCGAGGCACTCCTCGCGGCTCTTGCTGTAGATCAGGTCGCGCTCAAAACTTCCCTGGCTGTGCAGCTGCCACTGTTTTCCGAACGATTTCTGTGTCCGCGTGGAAGGAGCACTTGCACGTAACATTCGCGGGACGCCAGCGTCCACTGCAAACTTCGCAGGACACTGCGTACATGCCAATTCGCCGGACATCACTTCCTCGTTCTCGCGGCGTCCGCTCCTTAGGTGAAGCGCGCCTATGCATTCGAGACACCGCAGAAATTCGAGCAGGGACTCTCGCATGACAACATCCTTGAAGGAAAAATTGGGGCGGGTGCAGTCGTTCAGGCAGGGTCTGCTTCCGCCGAAGTGTCGCGCAAGGCGACGCCTGCGGTCAAGCAGCAAAACAATAATCGGTATGAAAAAATTTCCGTACTCAATTTACTGCGCAAAACTGCGCAGCGCCGTCTGTTCGTCGGGAAACTCCTGGAAAACCTGCGACAAGTGCGTAACTTTCAGGATCTCTTCGACCTTTGGCGCCAAACCGACCACTCTCATGGCACCACCCTGTTTCACGACGGCAACGTAAATGCGCGCCAGTTCGCCGATGCCGGAGCTATCCAAATATTTCAGTTCGCTCAGGTTCAACAAAATATTGTTTCGCTTTTCGCGCAGCAGCGATTGCACGGAATCGCGCAGCGCGCGCACTTCAAAAAAAGTCAGGTGCCCGGAGACATCGACGAGCGCAACATGGTCCTGCTGGCGGATCTTCACGGAAAAGCTCACGAGGAATAACCTTTCGGATTCACGCGATTATAACCCGCCAACTCGGGAAAGGTTGTGGCCTTTGCCCGTACGCCGCACTACTGACGGATCACGCAAAGTCCGCGTCTCCAGCCGTCCGCCAGTCCCACCCTGACCGCTTCCATTTGCGGGCGTAAATAGCGGAGCAACGAGCCGGTTGTCGGGTGATACTGCAGGGCAGGGCCACCCAATATACCATTGGCGGGCTCGTTTGCAGGTGAACATCCTTGAAAGTATCCAGAACGCGCCAAATCCGGTTGCCCCAGGTGCCGCCGGATGCGCAGCCAATACTTGCCAGCTTGCAGCAGAAAAACTGGATCCTCATTCCCTTTCAGTTCCAGAATCGCCAGCCGTACGCTTCGCGTTACGGAAAGCACGTCAAGCATCCCGTGCTCACCGCCGGTCACCGCACTTACTTGCGCAAGGAAAATCGCGAATCCAGTGCCGGAGCTACGCGGGCTCCGTTGTCGCGCAGCTCCGCCGGGCCTGCGGCGGCGAACTCACGCAAAGCGGATTCCAGATCAGAGGCGAGCGGCAGCGCGTGAGTATAGAGGTTGGAAGCTATCGAGAAGTCGCGGCGAATTGCAGACCTGAAACGTGCACTGTCGGCATTTGCATGTTCCACGAAACCGGCACGTGATCAAAGGAAACCTGAAAATGCGCCGTCGCGCCCGGCGCCAGCGCGGCCGAGGCGCCACCCAAGATCGGGCGGTTCTCGCGCAGCGCGATCTGGTTCATGTCGTCGCGAAACTCCACAATTACTTCGATCCCCGCCAGAGTGCGTTCACCGGCGTTCTTAACGTCACCCTCCAGGTATTTCACGTTCTGGTGGAGGAAATTCTCCGCTTCGCTCATCGCAAAATTTCCGAATTGCAGTTTGCCTGCATAGGCTTGCTCAGCCGCTCCGAACGGCAGTCGCTGTCTTACGGCGCTCGGCGTTGGAACTGGTCCGCGAAAAAACAGCAGGTATAACGCTGCCACGCCAAACAACGTAGCCAGCGCAATTACCGCGGGGTGGCGGGAGATCCCTCCAGGCTCCTTCTGCGGCGCCGGCAATGGCGATTCAAACGCGTCCTGCATTTTCGTTCCGTTTAGCGGCCCAGCGACAACCGGTGGATTAGCGGCTCGGGCAGGTTGGCTTCGTACATGCGTTCCTGCACCGCAGGAATATCATACGGTACGCGCCAGAATTCGACGACGTTGTGATCGAAGTCTGCGATGGCAAAAGCCGCGCGCGGATCGCCGTCGCGTGGCTGACCAATAGACCCTGGGTTAAGCAAGTATTTGTATCCCGGCTCCACATGCAAGGCAGAAAAAGACTCGGATGGCCGCGGCCGTAAGGGCAGTAACTCTATATCGCTTCCATGATAGGAAAAGCCGCCTTGATGATGCGTGTGCCCGAAGAAACTCAGAGTGGTGGAAGCATCAAGCAATCCTTCCAACGCCTGCGCCGGAGTGAATACGTATTCATCCTCATCCTGAAACGCGCCATGAATCAAAACGACTCCCTGCGCCTTGCGCGGACCCGGCGGAAGGGCACTCAGCCACTCCAGCAACTCGGGCGACAACACTTCCCGCGTCCAATCCACAGCCAATTTGGCCACCGGATTGAAATCTTCGGAGTTCATGATTCTTGCGACTGCTTTGTCATGGTTTCCGCGAATCACTTCCTGCGTTAGCGTGCGTAGTTTTTGCGAAACTTCAACTGGATCCGGCCCGTAACCGACTACGTCGCCCAAACACACCGCGGCGTCCCAGCGCCCGGAAGCCGCTGCCAATGCCGCTTCAAGGGCCGTCAAATTCGCATGGAGATCGCTGAGGATCAGCAGTCGCATTCCACAGTTCCAGTGAGCGCCACTGAGTATAGTGGAACCCGCCCTGCGATGCACGAAGGGCGGTGCAAAGAATGCATACGTGACGCGTTAGAAACCATTTTGGATCACAATATTCTCTAAAATTTAGCAACAATTCACGCGTTACGCCGCGTTACATCTTCCATTTCTTGTCTTTCTCGTGCTTTGCGCACCACTCGCCAACTCCTCCGAAAAAACTTTTCGCGGCGTGCGAAACATTCCGGCACTACCACTCGTCTATACGGGTGCGGCCGATTTCGGGGCTGTACAAGTTTGAGACAGAAAAACCCCGCGGTGGCAGCCGCGGGGCATTTTGACACGCACATTTTTCCGGCGGTTAGTCCAGAAACTTTGGTGTCGTGCTGGCGAATCTACTCGCACCGGCGCGGCGTGTCAACTGCCTTCAGACCCCATCCCCTCGGCTCATTTTTCTTAACTTGAGCGAAAGGGAGCCAGCTGTGCACTACAGCTGGCAAGGTGACACGCATGAAGCTTCATTCCGTTTCTCGCATCGCGGCGCTGTTCGTTGCACTCGCAATGGTGGTGCCGGTTTTTGCCAAGCCGTTTACCAAGACCATCAATCTTTCGCAGGCCGCCAAATTCGGCAAGGCTTCGCTCCAGGCCGGCGAATACCAACTCTCCATCGACGGCAACAAAGCCACCGTGCAAAAAGGCAAGAACACAATCGCCGAATCCGAAGGCCGCTGGGAAGAGCGCGACTCCAAGTCCGATTACACTTCCATTCTCGTCGGTGAAAACGGCCAGGTCCGTGAAGTTCGCTTCGCCGGCCAGAAGAAAGTTTTTGTCTTCAGCGAATAATTTCTCCGAGCTTCGACTGACTCCACTTGACGCGAAAGCGGAAGTTGTTGGTGCTTTGTACCCTTTCCGCTTTCGCACTTTTTTGTAGCCTTTTCCATGAGTTCCGCACGAGCACAAGTCGTTCAGCGAATCAGCATGCAATCGCCGTAGCTGTAAAATCGGTAGCCCGCTGCGACCGCGTGACGATATGCCGCAAGCACGTGTTCTCTTCCCGCAAACGCACATACCAGGGCCAACAGCGTGGATCTCGGCAAGTGAAAGTTTGTCAGTAATCCATCCACCACTCGAAATTCGTAGCCCGGGGTGATGAAAATTCGCGCTTCGAAGCGCCCTGAGACTAGCAGCTCGTCGGTCGTTTGATCTGCGCGGCGCGCGGAATCCTCTAAGGCCCGCACGACCGTGGTTCCAATCGCAATCACGGGCCTCTCAGCTTTTCGCGCTCGCCGAATTGCTTCCGAGCTAGGCGCGGGAATTTCGTAGGCTTCTTCATGCATGACGTGATTTTCCAAGGTTTCGCTATGGATGGGTTGAAAAGTCCCCCATCCCACATCGAGCGTAATCTCGCAGGTTTCAATTCCTTTGGCTCGTAACTGCTGGATCACACTTTCTGAAAAATGAAGGCCCGCCGTCGGCGCCGCGACCGCGCCTGGCTGTTTCGCAAACAGCGTCTGATACCTATCGCGATCCGCATTTTCGTCTTCGCGCTCGATATACGGCGGCAGGGGAACATGTCCTAGCCTCTCAATATGTTCCCGAGGTGTTTTGTCGTCGCGGCTCGAGAATCGCACAGTCCGCAGCCCCAACTCACCCCGCGAACAAATCTCAGCCTCCAGTTCGCCGGCACCGAAGACCACTCGCTCACTAACGGGCAATTTCCGCCCCGGCCGGACCAGTGCCTCCCACGTGTCCTGCCCGAGTGGTTTGGTCAGGAACACTTCCACCACACCAGTCAGATGCTCGCGCTTGGTAGCTCTCGAAGGCGGCTGTGCATGTGTGCCCGCGCGTTTTCCGAACAACCGTGCCGGGATCACCTTCGCGTTGTTGAATACCAGGAGCTCGTCTCCACGGAGGAGTTGAGAAAGCGCGGCAAATTGCAAATCCGTCAAGGCACCGGTGCACCGGTCAAGCATTAGCATCCGCGATAGATCCCGCGCTTCCAGCGGGCGCTGCGCAATCTGTTCGCGGGGGAGGTCGTAGTCAAATTCCTCGATTCGCACAAGCGAAAGTGTAGCGCAGGCCCGCAATGGATGAAAACGGGCCGTTTGGGTCGTGTTTAATGGGACAAAGCTTAAGTTGCCAAAGCCTCTCCAAGCCGTGCGGATAAACCTGAATTACTGTATCTGGCACAATTTAAATAAGTTACATGACGACCGAGCGCTTAATTTTATAGTTGACAACAATGCACGCATATTTTATTATCACGTTGCTGTAATCTATGGAGGTGCCGTTACCATGTCAACTTTGGATCGTTGGGAGCCTTTCCGTGGTTCTTATGACTCTCAGCTGAACCGCTTGTTCAGCGACTTCTTCGGCCGCACGTCTCAGGAACAGAACCTGACGCCGTGGGTGCCTGCAGTGGACATCTTCGAAGGCGAGCATGAGCTCTCCATCAAGGCGGACCTGCCGGACATCAAGCCGGAGGAACTCGACATTCGCGTCGAGAACAACGTCTTGACCATTCGCGGTGAACGCAAGTTCGAGAAGGTCGCCGGCCCTGCGGGCGCGGATGAAAAGGCGGCAGAAAAGAACTATCTGCGCGTCGAGCGCAGCTACGGTTCCTTCGCGCGCAGCTTCTCGCTCGCCAACACCGTCAACACCGAAGCCATCAAGGCCGCTTACAAGGATGGTGTGCTGACGCTGAGCATTCCCAAGCGCGAGGAAGCCAAGCCGAAGCAGATCAAGGTGAACGTGGGCGGTGAGGCCGCGGCCGCGCCTGCGCGGTAATCGCCAAAAGAACCGCTGATTCACGCCGTTGAAAGTCAGGAGTAGCATGGGGCTGGCCGAGCGCCAGCCCATTTTTAAAGCAGGGAGCAAGTTCAATGCTGCGATTTGAAAAATTGACCGTTAAGGCGCAGGAAGCGCTGCAGGACGCCAACGAAGTCGCCGCAAGTCACGAAAATCAGGAAATTACGCCGCTGCATTTGCTGGCGGCTTTGGTCAATCAGGCCGACGGCGTCGTTCCGCCGCTGCTCGCCCGCTTGGGCATTCGAAAAGAAGCGCTTGTGCAAGACGTCGAGCGTGAAATCAGCCGCTTGCCGCGCGTGCATGGTTTTTCCGAGCAACGCATGGGCCGCCCTTTGAACGACGCACTCGAGCGCGCCTTCAAAGAAGCCGACAACTTTAAAGACGAATACGTCTCAAGCGAACATCTCTTTCTGGCTATCGCCAGCCTCGACCGCGATCCAGCGGGCCAGCTTCTGAAAAAACTGGGCGCATCCCATGAAGCCATTCTTCAAGCGCTCACCGGCGTTCGTGGCACTCAACGCGTTACGTCGCAAAACCCCGAGGCGACGTACGAAGCCCTGGAAAAATACGCCCGTGATCTCACCGAGCTTGCCCGCAAGTCCAAACTGGATCCGGTCATCGGTCGCGACGAAGAAATCCGCCGAGTTATGCAGATCCTTGCCCGCCGCACAAAAAACAATCCTGTTCTCATCGGCGAGCCCGGCGTCGGCAAGACCGCCATCGCGGAAGGCCTGGCGCAGCGCATCATTTCCGGCGACGTTCCTGACGTGTTGAAAACCAAGCGCCTCGTTGCCCTCGATCTTGCCGCGCTAGTCGCTGGCGCAAAATTCCGTGGCGAATTTGAAGATCGCCTCAAGGCCGTACTGAAGGAGATCTCTCAGGCCGAAGGACAAATCATTCTCTTTATCGACGAGCTGCACACACTGGTTGGCGCTGGCGCCGCGGAAGGTGCGATGGACGCGTCCAACATGCTGAAGCCCGCTCTTGCGCGTGGCGAACTGCGTGCAATCGGAGCCACGACGCTCAACGAATACAAAAAGTACATTGAGAAAGACCCTGCGCTCGAGCGCCGCTTCCAGCCGGTGCTGATCGAGGAACCCTCGGTTGAGGACACCATCGCGATCCTTCGCGGTCTGAAGGATCGCTACGAGGTGCATCACGGCGTGCGCATCAAGGACGCCGCGATTATTGCCGCAGCGACCCTTTCGCACCGCTACATCTCCGACCGCTTCTTGCCGGACAAAGCCATCGACCTGATTGACGAAGCCGCGGCCAGCCTGCGCATGCAGATCGATTCGCTGCCAACGGAAATTGATGAAATCGAGCGCCGCATCATGCAGCTCGAAATCGAGCGGCAGGCATTGTTGAAAGAGACCGATCCGCATTCCAGAGAGCGCCGCGCGCAAATCGAAAAAGAACTCGCCGCGCTGAAGGAAGATTCCAGCGGCAGAAAAGCGCGCTGGCAAGCGGAAAAACAAGCGATTGCGCGCATTCGCAAGCTCAAAGAGCAGATTGAACAACTCAAGGCCGAAGAGCAGCGCTGCGAGCGATCAGGCGAACTCGCGAAAGTCGCGGAGATTCGCTACGGCCGGATCGCGGCCGCCGAAGCTGAACTGAAAAAAGCGCAGGACGATTTCGCCGCGATGCAAAAAGAAGCGCCCATGCTCAAGGAAGAAGTCGACGAAGAAGACATCGCCAAACTTGTCAGTAAGTGGACGGGCATTCCCGCCGGCCGCTTGATGGAAGGCGAAGCGCAAAAGCTCGTACACATGGAGCAGCGCCTCCGCCAGCGTGTCGTGGGTCAAGACGACGCTCTCGGCCGCGTTGCGAATGCGGTTCGCCGCAGCCGCGCCGGCCTTTCTGACGCCAAGCGTCCTATCGGCTCATTTATTTTCCTTGGGCCAACAGGCGTCGGCAAAACCGAACTCGCTCGCGCACTCGCCGAATTTCTCTTCGACGACGAAAAGCTCATGATCCGCATCGACATGAGCGAGTACATGGAAAAGCACAGCGTCTCACGTTTGATCGGCGCGCCGCCAGGTTACGTCGGCTACGAAGAAGGCGGCCAGCTGACCGAACAAGTGCGCCGTCATCCTTACTCCGTGGTGCTTTTCGACGAAATCGAAAAAGCGCACCCCGACGTGTTCAACGTGTTGCTGCAAATTCTCGAAGACGGCCGCCTTACCGACGGCAAAGGCCGTACGGTGGATTTCCGCAACACAGTTCTAATCATGACCAGCAACGTTGGTTCCACAGCGATTTTTGAGCTCTCTGCGCAGAATCCGGAGCGAGCCCGCAAGGAAGCCATGGAAGCTCTGCGCGGGGCATTCCGGCCGGAGTTCATCAACCGTATAGATGAAATCGTGATCTTCAATCCGCTCGGCAAAGCGCAGCTCGAAGGCATCGTCAAGCTGTTGCTCAAAAACGTCGAGAAGCTGCTTGAGGAACGCAAAATCACGCTCGAACTCACGCCAAAAGCATATGAACTGTTGCTCGACGAGGGCTACGACCCGGCGTACGGCGCGCGGCCTTTGCGGCGCACTATTCAGCGCCTCATTCAGGATCCGCTCGCGCTGCAGATCCTGGAAGGCAAGGTCATGCCGGGCGACCACGTTCGCGTCGATCGTGACGGCAAGAACGACGCGGTGCACTTTGCACGCCTGACTCCGCCAGCTCAGCGCAGGCAACCGGCAGCGGCAGCCGGAATCTAATATCATAGGACGTGGGGCGCGCCGCCGCCTCGCTTGTGCTCACGGTGAAACGATAATGAAAGTTCTACGCACGGCCTTTTTACTGACCGCCCTGACGCTGGTGTTGCTAGTGCTTGGCAACACCTTCGGCGGAGCAAACGGAATGAAGATGGCCTTGGGCTTTGCCGTCGTCATGAACGCATTTGCATACTTTTTCTCGGACCGAATCGCGCTGTGGTCGAGCGGCGCCAAGCCCGTTTCGCGCGAACAATTGCCGCGTCTTTACGAAGTCATGGAGCGCCTCGCTGCCAAAGCAAATCTGCCGGTCCCGAAACTCTATATCGTGCCGGAAGCCGCCCCCAACGCGTTCGCTACTGGCCGCAATCCGAGCCACGCATCGGTCGCCGTTACGCAAGGTTTACTGCAGCTGCTGACTGACGACGAACTCGAAGGCGTAATCGCTCACGAACTTTCGCACGTTCGCAACTACGACATCCTGATCAGTTCGATTGCAGCGACGATCGCAGGCGCCATCACCTACATGGCTCGCATGGGCTATTGGGCCAGCCTCTTCGGATATGGTGGCAGCAGCCGCGACAACGAACGCGGCGGTGGCTTGACCGCCATCCTGATGCTGATTCTCGCGCCGTTCGCCGCATTGATGCTGCAGCTCGGCATCTCTCGCCAGAGGGAATATGCCGCCGACGAAACCGGCGCCCGTATGGTCGGCCAGCCTTACGGCCTGATCAGCGCCCTGCAAAAGCTTGGCGCATACAACCAGAGGATTCCGAGCTCGATTCCACAAAGCACCGCAGCATTGTGCATCGTAAAGCCGCTGTTCGGCGGCGGTGTTGGCTCCATTTTTTCTTCGCTTTTCAGCACCCATCCGCCGCTTGAGGACCGGATCGCGGCACTCCGCGAGATGACGATCACCCGCCACGGCTAACTCGGCGGATCTCACGGGGTGGAGTTCCGAGTTGGAACTCTAGGCGAAATTCTTTCTTCGTAATCGTTTACCTTCCCCCCTTGCTCAATAGTTTCTCATTTATTTTCAATCAGATACAGCGCAGTTGTATATCCAAGCCTTTGGCCTTCGACATGCACTCCTAAGAGTTGAGCTGTTACCGCGCCGCAGGGTCCACTGAGGGATCGTTGGTATGAATTGCCGTGACACTATCCATTTGATTTGTTGGTACTTAGAGGGAAAACTCGCTCCGTCCGTGTCCAAGGACATCGAGGAGCATCTCACGGGTTGTTCCAATTGCCGGCTAGTTCTGAAGGCCGCGACGACCACCTTGGATCACTATTTTGAGCCAATCAAGAACTCTGATCCGGGCGTGGAAATTCACGTCGCCTGAGCGTTAAGTCGGCAACCTACACGAAAGACAGTATTTAGGGGCTCCTTAAGGAGTCCCTTTTTTTTTGCCGCTGGCAAATGGCTTCCTTTTGAAGTTTCGGTAAAAAATTAGCAAAATTTACCGGGAAGCAGGTAACTCGGTAATCTTTACTAGTACTGGTACCTTCCGACCTAACCTCATCACTCTCTCGCACTCGTCCTAAATGTCGATGCCGCTTGGAGTTAGACCTGGGCCTTGTCGGTAAACCCATTTGGCCAGGGGTATGCTCGTTTTCCCGGCACAGGGCAGAGTCAGCGGGTTTCAGGGTTGTGCTTACAACCCTGGCTGAAAAAGGAGAATAGAGTTTATGAGCGAATATCAGGATTCAAATCCCACGACGACGGCAGGTACGCCGCGGTGGGTCGGCTTAGCGGTAGCCGTGTTGGGTGCGCTATCGCTGCTTGGTTTGGGAGTCGGCTGGAGCGCTATCAATCACGCCAACAGCGTGGAGCAATCCACTCAGGCTGCATTGAAGCAGCAGAACGACGCGCTGGGTCAGCGTTTGGCGAAGGCTGAAGACGAGAATCAGCAGCTAGAGAGCGACTTGAAAGTCGTCACCGGCAAACTGAACGTCACGCAGTCCGATTTGATCGCGGCGCGTAAGCAAAACAAAGCCGCGGCCGTCAGCTACAACAAGAAGCTCCAAGAGCTCGACACCAACGTCAACACGCAGCTTGCCGCCAAGGCCAGCACCGATGATGTTACAAAGCTCGGCGGCGACGTAACGGGCGTGAAGAATGATCTCGACGCCACCAAGAACAACCTGCAAATGGCCCGCAGCGAAATGGGCACGCTCATCGCCCGCAACCACGACGAAATTGATCAGCTCCGCCGCATGGGCCAGCGCGACTACTTTGAATTCACTGTCACCCGCAAGGCCGGCGCGCAGAAGGTCGGCGCGGTGCAGGTCGAGTTGAAGGACACCAACTTGAAAAAGAACCAGTTCACCATCAACGTGCTGGCCGACGACAAGAATTTCGAGAAGAAGAACCGCTCCGTCAACGAGCCAATCTTCTTCTATACCGGCGGCAGCCGTCAGCCGCTTGAGCTGGTCATCAACAAGGTCAGCAAGTCCACGGCGAGCGGCTATCTGAGCGTGCCCAAGAACGCCGGATCCACTTCGGCTGAAACTTCGTCCAACTCTGGAACCGGCCAGTAATTTTCTACGTCTAAAAGTTTGTGCCCTTCCGAGGGGGCGCAAAACCGCGGGGGGATTCGTAAGAATCCCCCTTTTCCTTTTGGTAGCGGCTCATCCGCCCAAGCCGAGACACCGTATTTACACAGGAGGTTCTGGACACCCGCCAGGCCCTATGCCAAGCTAACGGCCTAGGTTTGGGGGAGTCTAAACCGGGTTCGGGATTCCGGGTCTGCTTACCAGCCCGCTTCTGGATCCTGAGCAGCTCACTTGCGAAGTAGTTTCCTGGAGGGAGAGAAATGAAAGTTAGACTTGCAACCATTACCGCAGCGACCTTGTTTGCCGCAGCTCTGACCATGGCCGCCGATGGCAGCTGGACCGGCTGGA
>Ga0075424_100001488_pt1 | contig 20629 bp, 16 predicted proteins | sample SoiMethybrSBSTD3_FD_75301 | JGI IMG/M metagenome (GOLD analysis project Ga0075424, IMG submission 75301) | Bulk soil microbial communities from a Populus tree surrounding site in Tennessee, USA - Soil MetaG P. TD hybrid SBSTD3 | ecosystem: Environmental > Terrestrial > Soil > Tree plantation... | reverse complement strand
GAGAGCGACGCGTTCCACCTTGGCGACCGTGACGTCCGGGACCGGCCCCGACTCTTTTGTGGGGTCTGCGTCTCCCGATTTCCCGCATCCCTGGATGACAAGGCTCAGGACGATCACCTGCACGGCGTGATTGGGGCATCTAGTCAAGTGGAGTACCCACTGCCTCTTCCAGAACTGCGAAAGAACTCTGGGCTGTAAACAGAGTGTCGAGATAGGTCTTTTTGATGTCGTTCAGCCGCCGCTGCGCATCGAGCAGCGTCAAAAGATTGGTTTTGCCAGCGAGATAACTGTCCTCCGCCATCTGTTCGAGTCGAACGCTTTCCGGCAACACACGGTCGCGATATTGCTGCACCTGGTGCGCCTTCGCGACGTAGTCGAAATATGCCGCGGCCACTTCTGCAGAAACGTTTGTACGCTGCGAAGCCAATGTCAATCGCAGTAACTCAAGTCGAGCCGTTGAAACGGCGACTTCACCCTGGCCGTGGTAGAAGAGCGGGAGCGTCACCGAAATCCCACCTTTCGCGCCCACACGGAAGTCTGGGGGTGAATTGAAATCGCTGCCCGCAGAGAGGTCGACGTTCGGAATTGCCTGCGACTTGGCCAACGATAGCCGCCGTTCTTCGGTCTTCAGATCTTGCGCCGTTTTCGAGAGATCGCCATTCGTCTGCATCGCCTGTCCAGTCGCTGTCTGAAGAGTCGGCGCTAAAGGAATGTCTGCCAACTGCCCCTCCAGTGCCTGGGGTGATTCAAGACTCCGATTTAATAAGGCGGCCAGGGCCACATCGGCACTCCGCTGAGCTTGTGCGGTCGTTTCAAAATCTGCGGAAGATCGGGCCACTTCGACCTCGGCTTGCAGGACCTCCAACTGGGCAACTTCGCCCGCTTCAAAGCGCTGTTGTGCCATATCTCGGATGCGGGTGGAAAGATCCAGCGTTGTTTTTGCTTGTGCTGTCTGTTCCCGTGCCGCGAGTGAGCGATAGAACGCTTCCCTCGTACGCCGGCGGACTTGGCGCGAGAGGACATTGATATCAATCTCGGTGGATTTCTGCTCTTCGCGGGCAACGGCGATCCGCTTGCCGCGTTTGCCGCCGAGTTCAACAGGAATATCGAAAGATAGTCCTTCGTGAGGCGTGTCCCGCGCCGCAGTGAAGGCGATCACGGGGTTCGGCAATTGACGCGCTGTGGTTAGACCTCCGAGGGCGAGAGCCCGCTGTTGCCGAGCCGCCCTTAGTTCCAGATTTGCGGACTCGGCCGCGATCAGCGCGCTACGCAAGTCAAGGGCATGCTGCCCGAATGCCATGTGTGCCGTACACAGCCAAAGGCATGCAAGCGCTCTGCGAACAACCCGCACAAAATTGAGTTGGTACTCTCCCTCCCGGTCAATCAATAGACTCGTCATGCTTGAAAATTACCAAATTTTAAAGTTTGGCAGATAAATGATTAAGCCAAGCTTAAAAGACCGGCACGGCAGCCCCTGCATTCACTACTGCGGTACGAGATGTTATCTTTCCCTTTGATGCGGGTGTTGATAGTCGAAGACGAGAAGCGTCTGGCCCTCAATATTGGCCGGAGTCTGCGAGAGAGCGCCGGCTATGCCGTTGATTACGCCACCAACGGTTCTGAAGGAATCTACATGGCGCAGTCAAACCCATACGATCTCGTGATTCTCGATCTGATGCTTCCCGAACTCGATGGCCAAACCATACTGCGTCGTCTTCGCGAGACAGGGTCCACCTTTCCTGTCCTGGTACTCACGGCGCGTGATGACAAGGAAACCGTGATTCGGGTCCTCAACGCGGGTGCGGATGACTATGTGAGCAAACCTTTCGATCTTGGCGAACTCATAGCGCGAGTGAAGGCACTGATCCGTCGGGGGAAAGGGCAGAGCACCGCCACCATCCGTGTGGGCACGCTTGAAATCAATACCGTTGACCGCACTGTGCGGCGCGATGGTCGCAATGTACTTTTGACCGGAATGGAATACCGAGTGATTGAGTATCTGGCACACAGGCGTGGTGCTGTCGTCACGAAAGCCGAGCTACTTGAACATCTCTACGACTTCAATTGGGAGCGATTCAGCAACGTCATCGAGGTATACGTTTCAGGACTAAGGCGTAAGCTGGAGGTCCCTGGCAACGCCAGGATTATTCACACGATTCGTGGACACGGATACACGCTTCAGGGATGACATGCGATCATTTTCGATCAAGCGTCGAATTACGCTAGCGGTAGTCGCGGCCGAGCTCATTCTCGTCGCATCCCTATTGCTTCTTGCCAGCTACATCATACGTTCCAATGCGATCAAGTCCTTCGATGCCGCTCTTCATGGAAGAGGGATGAGCATCGCTGCATTGGTCCGCTACTCCGAGGGCCCGCATCCCGACCTATTTTTCGACAGCACCCTGTTGCCGCGCGTGACTGAGGGTATTCCAGATTTGTATTTCATCGAGACAGAGAACGGAAGACCACTTGCCACGTCGACACCTGCGCCTGGCTTTTCTTCATCCAATGGAAAGGGCAGTCGTGTTTGGGATTTTTCGTTGAATGGCGTTCCTTTTCGAGCACTGCAGCTCCACGGCGTGCCAGTTCTAGACTCCGAGGAAGAGGAACCGACCACTCCGATTATGTTGAATGTCACATACGCTGCCTCGACGGGCGACATGAATCGGGCGCTGGCTCGTGCACTCTTTGGAGTTCTCGTCGGGGGCATCTTGCTTCTGGTCATATCGGCATACGCCAGTATCCAGTCGATAGAAAGAGGTTTACGGCCACTATCGGAACTAACCTCGAGCGCAAATTCCATATCTGCTGCTGATTGGAACCTCAAGGTTAGCCCTTCGGCGGTAACCGTGGTGGAAATCGCGCCACTCGCACGGGCAATGTCCCAAATGGTCGAGACGCTTCATGCTGCTTTTCAGCAACAGCGAGACTTCACCAGCAACGCCGCACATGAGTTGAAAACCCCAGTCGCTATTTTGAAGTCGACGCTTCAGTCCCTGTTGCAGGAACCACGAACAAACAATGTGTACCGTGAAGGAATCACAGACGCGCTCTTCGATCTTGCCCGACTTGAAGACCTCTTGCATTCCATGCTTCGTCTGGCCCGTGCGGACCAGCAGGCTTCTGCAAATGAACTCCGCAATCTCGGCGCCATTGATGTCGTGGGAACATGCGAGGCCGCAATCGCCCGCCTGGCACCACTGGCACAAAGGCACGGTACAGTGATTTCTTTGTCAGCTCCAAGCGACATGCTTCCTGTAAGAGCCGAGCCCGAAGATCTGGAAATTGTGTGGGCTAACCTCATTGAAAACGCGATCCGGTACAGCCAAGCGAATTCCACAGTCAAAATCACGGCTGCTCGGCACAATGGGTTCGTCGTAGTGGCAGTCGAGGATGGGGGCATCGGCATTCCCGCAGCTGAACTTTCCAGAGTGTTCGAGCGTTTTCACCGCAGTGATCCCTCCAGGTCACGCCAAGGTGGAGGGTATGGACTCGGACTTGCCATTGCCAAGGCATTCGTAGAATCCTACGGCGGCTCCATCGCGGCGACACCAATTGCGCCGAGCGGAACCCGTATTGGCGTCGAGCTTCCTATCTCCAATTGACACCGGCTTCCGCTGCGACCGAACAGCTAAAAAAGAATCGGTAGTCCAGGAGAGGTCTGCCTGCTGCTTAAGGTTCGCTTAAGGTCTGGTCTGCTAGAAGATGTCTTAAATCTCAAGGGGCCATCGCTAATAGTGTTCGAAGGAAATCGTGCTTCTGGAGCGCCGTGGATATTCCTGCGGTTTTGGTTCTTGGCCTGACCACGCAGGACATTCTCGGCGAACTCATCCAGGCCCTTCCAGTTTTCGGGTTCTTTTGCGCGGTGCCGATCCTCTACAACTGCCTTAGGAATGAAAAGATGCTGATGGCGCAGTTGCCCATGGACAGGTATGGATCTCGTAGGCTCAGCCGACGACAACTGAGAGTGATTGAGCTAGTCGCGCGAGGGATGAAAAACAGAGAGGTCGCTCAGGAGTTGGGGATCGGTGAACATGTCGTGAGGAATTATCTGACCAACATTTATGACCGGATCGGAGTCAATAACCGAGTCGAACTCGCTCTCTGGTATGAGGCTCGCAAGAATGAGCGAAAAACCGAATAACTATATCTGTTACGGCGGAAGCATCAAGCGCGCTTCGTCATTCGCCTTGACCAAAGTACAGAATTGTTCCCGCCTTAAGGTTGGCTTCAGCTTCGTTCTGCTAACGTCTCGCCCTGCAACACCTACTGTTAACGCGAATCCTGTCCTCCCCCTTACACCGCCATTGATAGCATTCAATTGCCGTCAATGGCGGTCTCCCTCCAAGATTTAGTCAAGCGTAATCACGGCTCTGTCATGTTCGAGCCCGCAGCCAGCGGCGCAGCGCCACGCCAGCCCAAACTGCCTCGACGATCCCAAAAGGCCACGCTCCCTGCAAAAATCCATAAACGGAACCTAACCCACATGACAGGGCAAAGGCAATGATGAACCCAGGGCTGCGATTCTCCAGCGCGTAGCAAACCAACATGGCTGTGACCGAAAAAAATCCAAAAAGGTCGAGGGGCTTCATCGTTGAAAGCTTGAATACTACTTGAATCCCGATTCCCTTCCCCACTAGAGTGCGTTTTCTCCACGCTCGTCATTCCGTATGCGGATCGCATCATCGATGCGGGTCAGAAAGATCTTGCCGTCACCGATTTTGCCCGTGCGTGCTGTTTGGGTAATGGTTTGCACTACCTTACCCACCATGTTGTCCGCCAGGACCATTTCAATCTTCACTTTGGGAATTAGATCGATCGTGTACTCTCGCCCCCGATAGACCTCGGTGTGCCCTTTCTGGCGCCCATGGCCACGAACTTCGAGGATTGTCATTCCATCCACGCCGATCTCGTGCAAAGCATTCTTCACAGTCTCCAACTTCGCGGGCTGGATGATGGCTTCCACCTTTGTCATTCTCTGATCCTTTCGGGAACGGTGCCTTGCAAAGCAAAAAGCAGTTCGCTATGCCGGCACTTCCCAGTAGTATCCCTCTTCTCCATGTTGGGAGAGGTCCAGGCCTTGCGCTTCGTGTTCTTCGGAGACACGCAAGCCAATGGTTTTATCAATGACGAACAAAATGAGAATCGTTCCCACAATGGCCAGCACCCAGGCAACGACGACCCCTACGAACTGGTTTCCGAGTTGGCGAACATTGCCCTCGAGGACTCCGGACCCAAGCGAATTGATTGCCTTCGCGGCAAAAACACCCGTGAGCAACGCACCAATCGTGCCGCCAGCTCCATGCACGCCAAACGCGTCCAGTGAATCATCGTAGCCAAAACGCGCCTTTACCTTGACGACCATCAGGTAGCAGGCTGCTCCGGCGATCAGTCCGATGAGGAGTGCCGAGGTGGGCGATACGAATCCCGAAGCAGGAGTAATCGCCACCAACCCGGCGACGGCTCCTGAAATCGCCCCTAGTACGCTCGGTTTTCCTGTCCGCAGCCACTCGACGCCGCTCCATCCCACCACAGCGGCAGCTGCGCCAAAATGGGTAGCGACAAATGCGCTGGTGGCGAGACTCCCAGATCCCAGGGCGCTGCCCGCGTTGAATCCAAACCATCCCACCCACAAAAGAGATGCTCCAATCACGCTCAGCACCACGCTGTGCGGCGGCATGGGAGTCTGCGGATATCCGATGCGCTTCCCCATGTACAGCGCACACACCAATGCCGACACTCCAGAAGTAATGTGCACCACCGTGCCGCCGGCGAAATCCAGCGTCGGGAATCGCCCGCCGAGCGCCGCATTCAGCAGGCCGCTCTTGCCCCACACCATGTGAGCCATTGGACTGTAAACCAAAATGGACCACAGGAGCATAAACACTACCATCGCGCTGAACTTCATCCTTTCCGCGAATGCCCCAGTGATCAGTGCCGGAGTGATGATGGCGAACATCAACTGGTACACCATGAACGTTTGCTCAGGAATCGTCGTGGAGTAATCGGCATCCGGCTGACTGGTCACATTGTGCAGAAGGAAATTCTCAAATCCGCCGATCAGACTGTTGCCACTGGCAAAACACAGGCTGTAGCCCACAATCGCCCAAATGACCGTGACCAACGCCATCAGGATGAAGCTTTGCATCATGGTTCCCAGTACATTCTTCTTTCGCACCAGTCCTCCGTAGAAAAGAGCCAGCCCGGGACCAGTCATCATGAGCACCAACGCGGAACTCGTCAGCATCCAGGCATTATCTGCGGAACTTTTGGCGTCGGCTGCCTGCTGCTCCAGCTTGGTCAGACGGCTCTCCAGTGAAGCCCCTACTTGCTGCGAGACAGAAGATGCGGCGCCCGATTCCGTCTGCGCCAACAGTACCGGAGCGGGTAGCGCGATAAGGAGAATCACCAGCCAGAACATCAGTGGCTTTCCCATACACACCTCTGCTGAATTGGAAGAATCGAAACCATACAACAACTCATCGCGCGAGGGAAACGGAAAAGTCGTTGTGTGGGCGTGATTTTTTCCGGGTGCTACCCTACGCTGCTGAAGCTGATGGGCGGCGAAAGATGTTCACAATGTGCGCTTCGATCTAGGCGGGTCTTGGAAGCGAAAGGCGTCTCTAGCTGATCCCCCCGAAGCACATGTATTTGATCTCGACAAATTCCTCGATTCCGTATTTCGAACCTTCACGGCCGAGGCCAGACTCCTTCACTCCACCGAACGGCGCTACTTCGGTGGAAATCAACCCTGTGTTAATACCCACAATCCCATACTCCAGCGCCTCAGCCACTCTCCAAACACGCGCGATGTCCCGGCCGTAAAAATAGGCAGCGAGGCCGAACTCGGTATCGTTCGCCAATGAGATTGCTTCGGTTTCTGTTTTGAACCGGAAAAGCGGCGCCACCGGGCCAAAGGTCTCCTCACGTGCCACGGCCATCTGTGGAGTCACCTCCGCCAAGACAGTAGGTTCGTAGAAGCGTCCTCCCAGGGCGTGCTGCTTGCCACCTGCGAGTACCTTTGCACCCTTGGATTGCGCATCGCGGACGTGCTCCTCCACTTTCTCGAGGGCTGCATTATCGATGAGCGGACCTTGCGTCGCTCCCGGCTCCAGGCCCGGCGCCGGCTTAAGAGTCTTCACAGCTGCGACCAGCTTGGTCGCAAAAGCGTCGTATACCGAATCCTGCACGAGCAGTCGGTTGGTACATACACAAGTCTGGCCAGTATTGCGATATTTCGAGGCGATGGCCCCTTCCACGGCAGCGTGCAGATCCGCGTCGTCAAACACGATGAATGGCGCATTGCCGCCGAGTTCGAGCGATAACTTTTTCACTGTTCCCGCGCACTGGGCCATGAGAACTTTCCCAATTTCCGTCGATCCTGTGAAGGAGAGTTTGCGCACGATCGGATTCGAGGTGAGTTCTCCTCCGATATCCCGTGCGCCTCCAGTCACCACGTTAAATACACCTTTGGGAACGCCAGCCTGCTCTGCCAGTTCGGCCAAGGCCAGGGCTGAGAAGGGAGTTTGCGAGGCAGGTTTCGCGACCACGGTACAACCCGCCGCCAGCGCCGGCCCCACCTTTCGTGTGATCATTGCCAGCGGAAAATTCCACGGAGTGATGCAGGCCACCACGCCGACAGGCTGTTTGATAACCAGGATTCTCTTGTCAACCTGGTGTTGTGGGATTGTGTCACCGTAGATGCGCTTGGCCTCCTCGCCAAACCACTCCAGAAACGCTGCCGCATAGGCGACTTCACCACGCGATTCCGTGAGGGGCTTTCCCTGTTCCAGGGTCATTAGTCGCGCAAGGTCTTCCTGGTTAGCCATCATCAAATCGAACCACCGACGTAGAATTCCCGCCCGTTCTTTCGCCGTCTTTTTGCTCCACGGCAGAAACGCTCGATTCGCTGCTTCAATGGCCCGCTTGGTTTCCGCCGCACCCGCTTTCGGGACCTTCCCGATCACTTCGCCTGTGGCCGGATTGTCCACAGGAAGGGGTTGACCCGAATCGGCATGAATCCACTGACCGTCGACATAGCAGGCTTCGTGGAAGAGACTGGGATTCTTGAGTTCTATTGCTTGGGTGGTCGTTAAGGTAGGCATGCGGGACTCCACGGACAAATGAGATGTATTGATCGATCTTATCGGTTTCGCGACAGCGCTTGGGGAAGAAAGTGCGCAGAAATGGCGCCCTCTACATCTTTCGACAAATTCGTCAACCTTTCGGCAGTTTTTAAATTGCGCGGCACGTCGGCTACTGTCCCAGTCCATCACTGCTGTGATAATTCGGATAGGCAGGGCGTTTGTACTTCGGAAGCGGATGATCTTTCAGCAGCTGCAACGCGACCTCGACGGCCTTCTCTAGTTGTGGGTCGTGACCTTGACGAACAGCAGCAGGATCGTAGTCCACGTCGTAGTCCGGTGCGATGCCGTGGTTTTCAACTTCCCAATCGCCGTTCAGTCCGTACAGCGCCCAACGTGGAGCCGTGACACCCCCTCCATCCAGAAGCTCTGGATAGCCACCAATGCCGATGAGCCCCCCCCAGGTGTTCTTCCCGACCAAGGGTCCGATCCCCGCTTTGCGGAAATACCAGGGCAACGCATCCCCGCCAGAGCCGGCCATTTCGTTAATGATCATTACCTTCGGACCGTAAATCGATGCTGACGGGCTGGTCCAGTCGGCCCCCTCGCGGGTTGCGACGAGGCTCTTAAGAGGCCGATTCAGAAAATCGACGATCCAGTCCGCGAGCTGTCCGCCCTCGTTGTATCGTTCGTCGATGATGACGGCTTCCTTGCCGACCTGCGCGAAGTAATAGCGGTTGAAGCTGTTGTAGCCCGCTCCAGCCGTGTTCGGCACATAAACGTAGCCCACGCGGCCGCCCGTCATCTGGTCGACCTTGCGCCGATTGCTCTCGATCCAGTTGAACCGGCGGAGATTGCCTTCATCGTCCACCGGAACCACGGTGACATCTCGCGCATCCTTGCCGTCAGGGTTCGCGCCAACTTTCAGAAGCACCTGCTTGCCAGCTGTCTCTTCGAAGAAGCTAAAAATGTTGTCGCTGGCATGCAGCTCCCGACCGTTCACTGCAAGGATATAGTCGCCGGCTTTTACGTTGACTCCTGGCTGAGTGAGCGGAGCTTGCAAACCCGGATTCCAATTCTCGCCGTCGTACACCTTGGTGATGCGGTAGCGGCCGTTTTCCTGAGCGTAGTCGGCGCCGAGCAGACCACCTTTCACTTTCTTCGGTTCGGGGGTCTCTCCCCCGCCAACAAACATGTGGCCGACTGTTATCTCGCCCAGTGCTTCCTGGAAAAGGTACGTCAATTCACTGCGTGAGGCGATGCTCTCCAGGTAGGGCTCGTATTTCTTCGAGACTTTCTTCAAATCGAGGCCATGATGATTGGGGTCATAGAAAAAGTCGCGCTCGATGCGCCAGGTCTCGTTGTAGATCTGCTTCCACATGGCGCGCGGCTCGACATAGACTTGCATCGCGTCCAGCTTCAGCGGACCCTCTCCCGGCTTGGGCGGAGCGTTTCCGCTCGGCGGCTCGCCGGTGCCGGCCATTAACCACTGCTCCCCTTTGCGATAAAGAATCTTCTCGCCGTTGAACGAGACGGCGTAGTCGTTAATCTCGTCCAGAAATTTGTCGACTTTTCGTTTTTCGAGATCCCACTTGTGGAGTGTCCCTTTTAGATTTTCCTGATCTTCCTCGGTGATGACCATCGGCCCTTCAGCGATGAATAGAATCCCCGTTTTACCCGCAGCAAGGTTCACGTAATTCCTAGCGGGTATCGGCAGCGCCAGGATGCGCTGGGAGAGGCCGTCGAAGTCAATCTTCACCACGACGGGCTCTTCCTTCTTGTCCTTGTCTTTGTCTTTATCTTTCTCTTTGTCTTTTTCGGAGTCGGAAGATTTGTCCTTGTCCTTGTCCTTCTTGTCCTTCGAGTCTTTGGAAGAATCTTTCGCTTTGTCCTTGTCGTCTTTTTTCTCGTCCTTGCCCTTTTCTTCATCACTCTCGGGAGCGAGCGGCGAGGCTTGGTCTTTCGCGAGAACGATTACATAAATGCTGCGCGTGATCCGTCGGTTGTCGCTCGACATATCAAAGCCGACAGCGGCGGGTCCCAGATCGGTACTGGCTGCGAAGTACAAATACTTCCCATTCTTGTCGAAACACGGATACAGCGCATCACTCATACCGTCGGTTACCTGGAACGCCTTGCTTCGATCGAGCGAGTAGACGAACACGGCGTGGAAGTGGCTGGGTACTTGCTTGGTATAGACAATCCACTTGCTGTCGGGTGACCATCCTTGGCTGAAAGTTGGCGCCTCGTAGTTGTCGGTGTCCACCTTCACCGGAGTTCCCTTTTCCAGGTCGACATACCAGACGTTGAGACGTTTATCGGTGTAGGCGATTTTCTTGCTGTCGGGGGACCAGACCGGCGCGTAGAAGAAGGAAGGAGGATTCCCGAGATTGACCTTCCTAATGTCGCCCTGGCCGTTCTGGTTGCGGATCTCCAGGTTGTATTCTCCGGAAGCGTCGGAGAAGTAGGCCACCGACTTGCCATCGGGTGACCATGACGGATCGCGCTCAGCAACCGCGGCTGTCCGCGTGAGATTCCGAATATCGCCCTTGTCGGACGGCACAGTGAAGATCTCGCCCCAGGCCTCCATCACGGCGCGCGCTCCCGTGGGAGAAATTCCGAAGTTGTGAATACGCTTAGGCTCAACCTTTACGAAATGGGGCCGCACCTGCGGGAAGTCGCCTGTGACGCTGACGTTCACAGGCTTGGTCTCGTGACTGGCTAGATCGTAAAGCTTCAACGCCCCGAACTGCTCGATGACGATCGCGTCGGGGCCGGCTGACGCCGATTTGAAATCCAAACCATCGTTCTTGACAGCCTCGCTGACCTGCTTCGATTTGGTGTCGTAAGTAAACAGGCTGACGGCACCGTTGCGGTCGGAAAGGAAGTAGACCGTGTCGCCCATCCACATGGGATTGAAGTCGTTCGAGTTCTCGCGGGGAACTTTTTCGATGTGAGAGTCCTTCAGATCCGCGATCCAGATGGGAGTCGTCTGGCCACCACGATAGCGCTTCCACGCCTGCTGCCACTGACCGTGCGGCACGTAGGCTATCCGCGTGCCATCCGCTGAGATTGCGGCCCCAGCAACAATCGGGAGGAGATATTCACTCGGATAGCTTCCGTCGATGGCAACGGAAAACAGCTTGGCATTAAAGTGATACGAACTCGAGCGACTGGAGAGAAAAAGAACGTTCTTTCCGTCGGCCGTCCATCCGACGACCTCATCCTCTCCGGGGTGGTAAGTCAGGCGTTTGGGCACGCCTCCGGCTGTCGGCACTACGAATACGTCCGGGTTTCCGTCGTATTCACCAGTGAAGGCCACCCAATTCCCATCGGGCGAAAAAGCAGGGTTATCTTCAGACCCCATCCCCGAGGTCAGGTGACGGGCATCCCCGCCCTCACGGCTCACGATCCAGAGATTGCCAGCATAGTTGAAGACAATTTGAGTCTTGCTAACAGCCGGCTTCCTTAACAGAAGGGGGGGCTTGCTTTGGCAGAAAGAGGCGGAAACGACCAGAAGGAGGCAGACGAAGTACTTGCACATGCAGGAAGCTCCTGTGGAGTGACCGGGAATGTTATTGCGCCCGCAGGGCGAAGGTCAACAGGTCGAGAATGTGATCGTCATTGAGTTCGAGCCTCTGAAGCGATGCAGCGACGGGATACGCCGGTTACTTTCGTGATTTCTCCAAGAATTCACGCAATATTGATCTTCGGTTAAGGAATGCGGCTGCACACTATATGGTGCATCGAATTCTCCAAGCCGAGGCTTCTTATGCGCAAGGTGACGATTGTTTTCTTCGACGCCGGCGGAGGGCATCGCAATGCGGCCGAAGCTCTCAAGAACTGCCTGGAGTCGCAAGCTCAGCCCTGGAGCGTTCGCCTCCTCAATCTGCAGGAGCAACTGGACTCGATTGACGTAATTCGTCGTGTCACCGGGATCCGCATTCAGGATGGATACAACCTGATCCTTCGCAAAGGATGGACGCGACCCACGCCGCAATTGCTTGCCCTGTTGCGTGGGCTGGTGCGGCTGTACCATGCGCGCATAGTCGCGGCCCTGGAGAAATACTGGCGGCAAAATTCTGCGGACCTGGTGCTATCAGTCATTCCACTCTTCAATCGTGCGCTTGCAGAAAGCATTAACCGCGCGACCCCACAAACTGCGTTCGCCACTCTGCTTACCGACCTTGCGGACTGTCCACCGCATTTCTGGATCGAGCCCGAGTCGGAGTTTCTGATCTGCGGAACGGAGCGCGCCGAGCAACAAGCAAGGGAGATGGGACACTCCCCTTATCGAGTCTTCCGGACTTCGGGCATGATCCTGAAGGCGAAATTCTACGAACTGCCTGCCATCGACGTAGAAATGGAAAGATATCGCCTTGGACTCGTTCCTTCTTTGCCGACCGGAATCGTCATGTTTGGGGGCCACGGCGCACCGGTCATGCGAGAAATCGCGAAGCGGCTCGACGCTGGAAAGCAGCCGGTTCAGCTCATCATGATCTGCGGACACCATGACAACCTGCGTGCTGACTTGCAGCAGATGCAGACCAAGGCGCCCATGGTAGTCGAGGGATTTACGTCGAATGTGGCAAATTACATGTCGATGGCCGACTTCTTCATTGGAAAGCCCGGGCCAGGCAGCATCAGTGAAGCCCTGCAATTTCATTTACCCGTCATCGTGGAGCGTAACCAGAGAACCATGCCGCAGGAGCGCTACAACACTGACTGGGTTACCGAGAAGAGATTGGGGATTGTCCTGCGACGTTTTGCCGAGGTAGCGCAAGGGGTCGAGCAGTTGCTGCAGCCGGAAACCTTCGCAGAGCTTCGTTCCAATACTCGCGCCTATTCGAACCGTGCCTTGTTTGAGGTTCCGGCCATCCTGGACGAAGTGCTGGCACGGCATGTTCCCTACTCGGTGCCGGTGTCTCCAGCGTTCACGGATTCGGAGGCTATCGGCCGCGGGGCGGCTTGGGCGGGATCGACTTAGTAGGGCTAGGAGCCTTGAGCCGCGAGCGGTCGCGGCACTTCCGAGGCGTAGGTTTCTGCCAGCTCGGGCGTGAGAGCATTTGAACGCGCGATTTCTGCGTAGATTCTTCCGCTGGGGCGAACCGTTCGGTCCTGAGTTTTGGGATCCAACTGCACAAGGCCAAAACGCAGGTTCCATCCTTCCGTCCACTCGAAGTTATCGGTCAGAGTCCAGTGAAAATATCCGCGGATATCATGGCCTTCCCGGATCAGGCTGTGGAGTTCGCGAATGACATTCACGATTAGCCAGGGACGAATACGGTCGCTCGCATCAGGCACGCCATTCTCCAGGATATAAATCGGCCGATTGAGCGGACGCACGCGCTCGACTGCGGCGCGCACCGCTTTGGGATAGGCCTCGCCATAGGGGCGTTCCACTCCGGGATCGCCTTGCGGAACGTGTTTCGGCACGAAGATCCTGCCGAACATGTGAGCGAGATTCCGCAGGTCGAACGCCACGTGCAGGCGATTGTAGACGTTCAGTCCCACGAAGTCGCAGGCACCTTTAACCTTGCCGGCGTTGCCGTCGAGCAGGTTCAGCGGAAACTGAAGATGCCCGTCCTCGACCAGCCGCAGAAAAGTCTCATTGAAGGTTTCGTTGAGCAAATGAGCCACCCAGCGATCGAACACGGTGGCCACCGGTTGAAACACTACGTAGTGTTGCGCCCAGCCTACCTGCGCCTTGGGCTGGAGTTCGTGGATCGTGCGATAGGCGCGCAAATGACACTGCGCGAGCACGCTGGTGACGCGGATGGCGGTGCCGATCTGTCCCGTCTTGCCGGGCGGAAACTCTCCCAGAACATATCCTGAGGCAGCGTAGACGTTGGGCTCGTTGAACGTCACCCAGCAATCGCACAGATCGCCTAACGCATGGACCACGTGGCGAGCGAATCGCTCAAACAGCAAGGAGGCGTCGGGATACAGAAAGGCGCCTTTCTCCTCGAACCAGCGCGGATTGGTGAAGTGGTGCAGACAGACTATCGGGCGAATTCCGCGCTGCGCTAATGCCGAAAGCAGTTCGCGGTAGCGATCGAGTGCGGCGGGCTCCCAACGGCCTTCTTCCGGCTCAACGCGACTCCACTCCACCGACAGGCGCAGGGCATTAATGCCAAGTTCCCGAGCCAGATCGAAGTCGCGCTCGGCGTTGGCCCACCAGTCGCAGGCAACTCCGGAACGGTCTCCGGACCGGATCCGGCCCATCTTTTCCCATTCAGCCCATTGGCTGTTTTCGTTGCAGCCTTCGACCTGGTAAGACGCGGTGGAAACTCCCCACAGGAAGCCGTTCGGGAACTGGCGCTGCGAATTGATCAGGCCCGTCTTGGGCAATGGTGACGAGGGTTTCACTTGCACAAAAGATTCCATGGGCATTGTAAACGGAAGTGTTTCTCAGCAGACAAGCCAGGCGGGCAGGATGTTCAATCTCTGGTAACAGGGCTAACCCCGGTTAAGGCGGTTTGACTTTTGGCGTGGTCTGAACTGGTGACTAATCCAGAGCGAAGCCGCAGCCAACGCGACTTAGTTAGGACTGTCATTCTGAGCGGAGAGAGGCGCAGCCGAACGGAGTCGAAGGACCCCGCGTCGGCATACAGCGCCATCAGCCGATCGGAATTATTCACATCCACTGCCCAGTCGCAAATCGCGCTGGTCAAGGACAAGACCTACCTGCCGCTCCAGACTACTCGGGCACTGAAGTGTCCCCCGAAGCCTCGAGATCGTGTACACCACAACTCTGATGCTCCATTGTGAAAATGCCCTTCGACGTTCAACTCAGCCTAAGCAGGTCAGGGCTCCTTCGACTCGCTTCGGCGCGTAGCCGCGCCTCCATCTTCGCTCAGGATGACAGTTGCATTGCTTACGCCTCATGATTTCTTCGGCTCTTTGCCCGGAAGCCCAATGGGGTTCTCGTGCGTCTTTTCGCGGAACCCGGCCTTCATGCCCGCGGCCAGGCCGACACTCGACTCGCCAAACTTATCCCGCAAGCGGTCGGCCGCGGCCAAGGCTTGTTTCCATCGTTGCTGGCGGCTGTCTTCGAGCATATCCATCTGGCCTGCAGGCTGCTCAAAGGATGACGCCTGCACGCCCAGTAGCCGCACCTCGGCGCCTTGTTTCCAGTTCTTGCGAAACAGTGTCCGCACCTGTTCGAAGACCTCGGTATCGAGTTGCGTTGGCTCGGCTAAGGAGTGGGCGCGAGTAATCGTGGTGAAGTCTTTGTAACGCAGCTTCAACTGGATGGTCCGCGCGTACAATCCATGCTCACGCAAGCGCCGCGCCACCATCTCTGAAAGGCGCATGAGCATCGATTCGAGTTGGTCCTGCCTGGCTGTATCTTCGTTGAACGTGTGCTCGTGACTGATGGATTTGGGATCCGTGTGCTCCCCGACTTCAGTATCGAACCATCCGCCGGCATCTTCGCCCCGCGCTTTTCCTGCCAGCGCCAGCCCCAACTTGCCAAAGCGCTTTTCCAGAACATCTTCTTCGAGGCGCGCAAGGTCCCCAACCTTGTGGATTCCCATCTCGTGGAGGTTCTGCTCCATCACTTTGCCCACGCCCGGGATGTCTCGCACATCGAGCGGCGCGAGAAACTTGGCCTCCTGGCCGGGAATGACCCAGAGCACCCCATTGGGCTTCGCCTTGGCGGAAGAAACTTTTGCAATCAGACGGGATGCACCGATCCCGATAGAGCAGTTCAATTGCGTCTGCTCCTTCATCTTCCTGTGAAGCGTGTGCGCCGACCGCATCGGCGGACCATGCAAACGATCGGTACCTGTCATGTCAAGGTACGCTTCATCGATGGACGCCATTTCCACCAAGGGCGAAAAGGTGTTCAGCACCTCGAAAACTTTCGCGGAGCACTCGCGGTAACGATCCGGATGGCCATTGACGAAAATCGCCTGCGGACAGAGTTTGGCAGCGGTGCGTAGCGGCATTGCCGAGTGCACCCCGAACTTGCGCGCTTCGTAGGAAGCCGCCGAGACGACGCCGCGCTCATTTTTCTGACCGCCCACCACGACCGGATTGCCCTTCAGCGACGGGTCAAACAGTTCTTCCACCGACACGAAGAATGCGTCCATGTCCACGTGGAAGATGGTCTTCGCGAAGGAAGCTGGTGTTTCCATGAGAACGCACCGAGGCGCTCTCGCGATTTTATCAACCTCAGGTATCTGGAGTGATGCTCCCTTAGGGCTGTTGGGGAACGGCGAAGCCGCGGCCGTAGACTTCATCGAGAATCGCGTCGCCACCACGCCGCAGGAGGATTTCGCCGACTTCGCTCCCGAGTCCCTCGGGGTCGTCACCCTCGCGGGATTCACGCAGAATCTTGGAGCCATCGGGATTCGCGACGATCGCGTCAAGATGCAACCGCTCGTTACGGACCTCCGCAGCCGCGCCAATCGGGACCTGGCAGCCTCCGCCTAACTTGTTCAGCAGGGCACGTTCGCAAGTGGTGGCCGCGCGTGCATCGGCATCGTCGAGAAATAACAGATGCTGGCGGACCGCAGAGTCCCCCGCACGGATCTCAATTCCGAGCGCCCCTTGCCCCGCCGCAGGACACATGATCTCTTTCGGGATCAACTGCTGCATGAGATCGGTCTTGCCCAGGCGATTGAGACCAGCCGCCGCGAGGATAATGGCTTCGTACTCGCGTTCGGAGAGCTTTCGCAGGCGCGTGTCGACGTTGCCACGCAGAGGATGGATGTCAAGATCGGGCCGGAGGGCCTTCAACTGCGCCTGCCGGCGAAGGCTGCTGGTCCCCACCCGTGCTCCTTTTGGTAAATCGTCTATGCTCCTGTGGCGCACGGAGCAGAAGACATCCTGGGAATTCTCCCGCTTGGTGATGGCGGCGATTTCAAAGCCCGCCGAGAGCTCAGTGGGAAGATCTTTGAGGCTGTGTACTGCCAGATCCACCCGGCCTTCGGCCAAGGCTTCTTCAATCTCCTTCGTGAACATGCCCTTGGTGCCAACCTTGGCCAGCGCGACATCAAGAATCTTGTCCCCGGTCGTCTTGATGATTTCGAGTTCGACCTCGTGCCCCTGAGCGCGCAGCAAAGCGGAAATGTGGTTCGCTTGCCAGAGCGCCAATTGGGAGCCGCGCGAGCCAATGCGCAAACGAGCCATCAGTCTTGCTCTCCGTCATCCGGGGTCTTTACGAGTCTTTTTTCTTGCAGGTTGAACAAGCGGCGCACCAGGTCGATGACCGTGGTGGCTTCGGCTTCGCGGGCGGCCGACTTTAAGGTACTGATCGGCGTATGCATGATCTTGTTCACAATGCCACGGGTGAGGGCCTCCACGGCCATCTCCTGGTCCGGCGTCATTACTCCGAGCCGCCCGCGGACACGGTCGATTTCGGCCTGGCGTATGGTTTCCAAATGATCCTGCAGGGAGACGATGGTCGGAACAACGTCGAGCGTCTGTATCCGGGCATGGAAGCGCTCGACTTCCGCCGTCACGATGGCTTCGGCACGCTCGGCTTCTTTGCGGCGATCTGCGACGTGACTGGCAACGGCTTGCTGCAGGTCGTCGATGTCATAGACGAAGATGCCGTCCAGCTTGTTCATCGCGGGATCAACGTCGCGAGGCACGGCGATATCGATGAAAAACATGGGCCGGTTGCGGCGGCGGGCCAGAAACATCTCGCCATGCTCGCGGCGAAAAATGGCGTGCGGTGCACCGGTCGAGGTAATGACGATGTCGGCACGGTCGCAGGTATTGTGGAGATCCTCGAAGTGAATGGCCTGGCCTTTGAACTTGTAGGCCAAACTTACGGCGCGATCGTAGGTGCGATTAGCGACGAAGATCGACGCGCACCCATGGGCCATGAGATGGCGTGCGGCCAACTCGCTCATCTTGCCCGCGCCGACGAGATAAACGTGCTTGCCATGCAGGTTGCCGAAAATCTTCTTCGCGAGTTCGACAGCTACCGAAGCGATTGAAACCGAGGAAGAGCCCACGGCAGTTTCGGTGCGTACTCGCTTGGCGACGGCAAAAGCTCGGGTGACAAGCTGATCGAGCTGCGCACGGACCGCGCCTACCGCGCGGGCGGTGGCATAGGCCTCTTTCACCTGACCGAGAATTTGCGGCTCGCCAACGACCATGGAATCGAGGCTTGAAGCTACCCGGAACAGGTGGCGAACGGCCTCGCGTTCGTTGTACTCGTAAAGATGCTGGTCAAATTCATTCCGATCGAGGTGGAAGTAATTTTGAAGAAATCCGCGCAGATCGGCACCAACTCCGTTTTTCGTATTCGCCAGAATCTCGACCCGGTTGCACGTGGTAAGAATCATCCCCTCCTCAATGCCGGGATGCTCAGACAACTTCTTGCACGCCTCAGGCAAACGCGACTCGGGAATCGCGAGACGCTCGCGGACCTCAACCGGAGCCGTGTTGTGATTCACGCCGATGAGCTGAAATCTCATGACGAGGCGAACCGGTGAATCGTGCTGAAGTAGTTGGCGAACCAGGCCACGATAGCGGCGGCGAAAGCCACGCTCGCCAACACAGCTGCCTTGCGGCCTCGCCATCCGGCAATCCAGCGTGTGTATACCATCACCAGGTAGACTGCCCACATCAGCAGCGACAGGAAAATCTTTGGGTCCTGCAGATCGACATGCCCATAAGTGCTCTCGGCGACCACCGAGCCGGCTACCAGACCCAGCGTCATGAAGGGAAAGCCGAGCAGGAGTGACCGATAACCGATCTGGTCGATGTCTTCGAGCGCCGGGAGTCGAGACAAAATGCCGTCAGACCGCTTGCTCTTCAGCGAGTGCTGCTGAACCAGATAAAGCAGGCTCGCGCAGAAACTCAAAACCAGAGCGGCATATCCCGTGAAAATCAGACTGATGTGAGCGACCAGCCAACTGGTGCGCATCCCCGGGGACATCAGCAGGAACGGTTGCTGGCGCGTCGCAGCCATGAACGTCAGCAGAAAGACAATGGGAAAAACGATGATGCCGGGCGAGGTCGTTTTATAGATCAGATAAGTGATCATGAACACGGCCATGATCAGAAATGCCAGAAGCGACTCCGAGTTATGGACCATCGCCATAGACAGGTGCCCAGTCAACAGGACGCCTTCCGTCAGCGATACGAAGTGGAAGATCATCCCCAGGTACGAGGCATGCAGGGCGATGCGATTCAGCAGGTCACTGCTGCGCGAGATGGCAAACAGGGCGTAGAGCAAACCTACCCCGTAGAATCCCAATGCGATTCGAAGCCAAAAGATTGACATAACGAAGTTTAGCTACCGCCGGCGGAGGGTCCTGCCCCACTTCCCTGCTACGCCAAGCTGATTATAGTCTGCCTTGCCAAAGGTGCAGCCACAGTTGAAGAGATCACAGGTGCTTGTGAGGTGCGTCACAAGGTACTAAGACCCTTGGACGCAGCCGCTCACTCGACGCCGAGGGTTGAAAACGCTTCTTCCAGGGCGGGCGCATCGACCACCAGGTGACGCCCGTGGGCCAGCATGTCTTCGATCTCGTCGAAGGCTTTAAAAAGGCGCATTTTGACCGCGCCGTACTCTTCGGCTTCGCTCGGGGCGCGGCCGTGGGCTTGGGCCCACGATCGGAGGGCGCTTTCTTCGAGCAGAACACTAACGGCGAAGGTCGTCTTGCGGTCGGAGGTCACGTCGAAGATATATTCGGTGGCTGGGTTGTCGGACGAGCCATCGGCCGCGGTGCGTTTGCCGACGAAGTAGTACTGATACACGTAGCCCTGGCCGCCAGTGTACGTTTTCATTCGTCGGATGGTCATAGGGCAGCTGCTGGCTAGTGGCTCCTCGTTACTCGTAAATCCCTGCTGAGCAGAGTTCCATTTTACGGCTTGCTGCTGTTAGCAGGGGAGATTACGCGGCCATACTCACTGGCGCGAGCGATGCGGTCGAACATCCGATAGGCCGCCAGACTGATCTTGCTGATGGCCTCTTCGCCGTCGCGTTCGTTGCGGAGGTAGGCAGTCATCACGCACAGGGCGTAGGGGCGACGATCGACGAAAATTACTCCGCAATCGTTGCGAACACCCTCCAGGGAGCCCGGCTTATTGGCGATCCTTACGCCTTCGGGAAGATCGCGCGGAATCCAGCTGTCCTTGTGCGTGCTCAGTATGGTCAAGAAGTCTGCGGTCATTTCTTTGTTTAATACTTTTCCCTGATATACCAGAGCGAGCAGCGTCATCATCTCTCGCGGCGTTGAAATATTCTCACGTCCTTCACTGGCAGCCTTCAGATCCATCATCTTGCGGCGCAGGCGAGTGTGCTTGAGACCAAGCGAATCAAGCATCGTGTTTACATTTTCCAGACCGACCCGGTCGATCAGGACATTGGTCGCAGAGTTATCACTGACCGCGACCATCATCGTGGCTAGATCATGCAGAGTGATGCTGGTGACACCAGGCGTCAGCCCATTCATGATGTCGCTGTCCTGCACGAGATCGGACTTCTGCACGGTGTAGACGTCCGTGAGTTTCAGCTTGCCTTCCTGCGCCTGGCGATAGAGTTCGGCGAGGACTGCGATCTTGATAGTGCTGGCTTG
>Ga0075424_100001485_pt1 | contig 20655 bp, 16 predicted proteins | sample SoiMethybrSBSTD3_FD_75301 | JGI IMG/M metagenome (GOLD analysis project Ga0075424, IMG submission 75301) | Bulk soil microbial communities from a Populus tree surrounding site in Tennessee, USA - Soil MetaG P. TD hybrid SBSTD3 | ecosystem: Environmental > Terrestrial > Soil > Tree plantation... | reverse complement strand
GCCTCGGCGGTCTCCTCGACCGTCAATCCGCCGAAGTAGCGCAGCTCGACGATCCTGGCGAGATCGGCATCGGATGCGGCGAGACGGGTGAGCGCCTCGTCCAAGGCGAGAACATCGATGTCGTCGGCGCGCGGCGGCTGTGCACCGCCCGGAAAGCCGGCTTCGGGATGTGCCGCATTCACATCATCGAGCTCGACGCGTTGCGGGGCACCGCCGCGTTTGGCGGCGCGGCGGGTGCGTGCGCGCTGGACGAGAATCTGGCGCATCGAGAGCGCGGCGATCGCGAGAAAGTGCGTACGGCTGTTGAAGTGTCGCGCGCGTTCGGCGGCAAGACGGACGAACGCTTCGTTGACGAGCGCCGTCGCCTGCAGTGTCTGCCCCGGTCGTTCGTGGCTCACGTACCGCGCGGCGATGCGCCGCAGCTCGTCGTAGACGAGCGGCATGAGGTCGTAAATGGGGTCGGAGGTCATTTTTAGAGGACACCCCGCACGCGGGAACAGTGTCCTCCAAAAATGACCTCCGACCCCACTTTCACTTGCGCTCGATCTTGATCGTCTGAATCACCACGTCCTTCACCGGGCGATCGTTGGCGCCAACCTTCGTGCTGCCGATCTTGCGGACGACGTCCATCCCGCTTTCCACTTCGCCGAACACGGAGTGGCGATTGTTCAGATGCGGCGTCGGCGCGAGCGTGATGAAGAACTGTCCGCCGTTGGTGTTGGGTCCGCGGTTCGCCATCGACAGCATGCCTTCTTTGCTATGTCGCAGGCTGGGATGGAACTCGTCCCCGAACTCATAGCCAGGTCCGCCGGTGCCTTTGCCGAGTGGATCGCCGCCCTGAATCATGAAGCCGTCGATCACGCGATGGAAGATGATGCCGTCGTAGTAAGGCTGCTTGACCTTCTTCCCCGTGCGCGGGTCGGTCCACTCTTTCGTGCCTTCGGCGAGGCCGACGAAGTTGGCGACGGTATTGGGCGCCTCTGCATCGAAGAGACGGATGGTGAAATTCCCTTCGCTGGTGATGAACTCTGCGTAAACAGCCAAAGCCGGCTCCTCTGTAGTGTGCGTACGTAGTGTCCGGCTTCAGCCGGACCGTCTCAGCGAACCGACTGAGGATATCACCCCGCCGCGATACAATTTTCGAGTGAGCGGCGCCATCGAAACTCGCGAGGATCACCTCATCGCTGCGGTTGCCACCGGCAAGAGCGGCGATCCGTTTGCCGTGCTCGGTCGCCATCCGGTGATCATCGACGGCCGACCGGCCGTCATCCTCCGCACGATGCAGCCGGCAGCGGTGAGCGTGGAGCTGATCACACCCGAGCGGGTGACGCCGATGACGCGACGTCATCCCGATGGTCTGTTCGAGGCGCGCATCCCGCTCGAAGGCGCGCCCGCCGATCTCGCCTATCGCTTCCGCGTGCACGAGCGCGATCGCACCGACGAGGTCATCGATCCGTATCAGTTCGGTCAGGTGCTGTCGGACTTCGACCTGCACTTGTTCAGCGAGGGCACGCACAACCGCGCGTGGGAGAAGCTCGGATCGCATGTGATGTCGGTCGGCGCCATCGCCGGCGTGCACTTCGCGGTGTGGGCGCCCAACGCGCAGCGCGTCAGCGTGGTCGGCGACTTCAACGGCTGGGACGGACGCGTGCATCCGATGCGGAAGCTGGTGCCCTCGGGCGTGTGGGAGATCTTCGTTCCCGAACTGCGCGAAGGTGCCTGCTACAAGTTCGAGGTGCGCACCGACGCCGGTCATCTGCTCGAGAAGGCCGATCCCTACGCGCGCCGATTCGAGGTGCCGCCGCGATCGGCCTCGATCATCTGGCAGGACCACAACTACCAATGGGGCGATGACCCGTGGATGCACAATCGCCCGGCGTGGAACGGCTGGCACAATCGCCCGATGTCGTGTTACGAGGTGCATCTCGGATCGTGGCGGCGCATTCCGGAGGAGGACAATCGCTACCTCTCTTACCGAGAGCTGGCGGAGACGCTGGTTCCGTATGTGCGCGACCTGGGCTACACCCACATCGAGCTGATGCCGGTGATGGAGCATCCGTACTCAGGCTCGTGGGGCTATCAGGTGCTCGGGTTCTTCGCTCCGACGAGCCGATTCGGCACGCCAGACGATTTCCGCTACTTCGTCGATCGCTGTCATCAGCACGGGATTGGCGTGATCCTCGACTGGGTGCCCGGCCATTTTCCGAAGGATCGTCACGGCCTCGCCGAGTTCGACGGCACGTCTCTCTACGAGCACGCCGATCCGCGGAAGGGTGAGCACCGCGAGTGGGGGACGCTGGTCTTCAACTATGGTCGCAACGAGGTGCGGACGTTCCTCTCGAGCAGCGCGCTGTGCTGGCTCGAGGAGTTCCACGTCGACGGTCTTCGCGTCGACGCGGTGGCGTCGATGCTGTATCTCGACTACTCACGCGAGCATGGCGACTGGATTCCAAACCAGTACGGCGGACGCGAGAACCTCGAAGCGGTGTCGTTTCTCCAGCAGCTCAACACGCTCACGCATGGCCGGGTGGCGGGCACGATCACGGTCGCGGAAGAATCGACGGCGTGGCCGGCGGTCAGTCGTCCGACGTATGTCGGCGGCCTGGGGTTCACGTTCAAGTGGAACATGGGCTGGATGCACGACATGCTCGAATACATGCGGCAGGATCCGGTGCACCGCCGCTGGCACCACGGCCAGATCACGTTCTCGATGCTCTACGCGTTCACCGAGAATTTCGTGCTGCCGTTCTCACACGACGAGGTCGTCTACGGCAAGCGATCGATGCTCGACAAGATGCCCGGCGATCTGTGGCGGAAGCACGCCAACCTGCGGACGCTCTACGGCTACATGTTCGGTCATCCCGGCAAGAAGCTGATGTTCATGGGCGCCGAGATCGGGCAGTGGCGCGAGTGGAATGCCGACGAGAGCCTCGACTGGCATCTGCTCGAGCAGCCCGAGCACGCCGGTCTGCAGCGCTGGGTGCAGGATCTCAATCGCGTCTACCAACGCGATCGGGCGTTGTACGAAGTGGACTTCGAGTACACCGGATTCAGCTGGATCGACTGCAACGACAACGAGAACAGCGTGGTGTCGTTCATGCGCAAGGCGCGCGATCCACGCGATTTCACGGTGGTGGTGGCCAACTTCACGCCGGTGCCGCGTCCGACCTACCGCATCGGCGTGCCCGAGGCGGGCTGGTATCGCGAAGTCCTCAACAGCGACGCCGCGCTCTACGGCGGCAGCAACATGGGCAACGGCGGTGGCCTCCACACCGAGCCAATACCGTCTCATGGCTACGACCAGTCGCTGCCCCTCGTCCTGCCTCCGCTCTCGTTCGTGATGCTCAAGAAGTAATCGTCGACCTTCACTTGACACGCCAGTGGACCGTGTGCCATTGTCCACTAGTATGGCAAGTGAACGAGTCGAACTCCTCCAAGGCACGCTCGATCTGATCGTGCTGCGCGCGCTCGCCACGATGGGGCCCCAGCACGCCTACGGGCTGGCGGCGCGGCTCGAGCAGGTGGCGGAGCATCCGCTCATGCTCAATCAGGGCACGCTGTATCCGGCGCTGGTCCGCCTCGAGCAGAAGGGCTGGATCAAGGGTGCGTGGCAGCGCACCGAGACCAACCGCGAGGCGAAGTACTACGCCATCACCAAGTCCGGCACGCGCGCGCTCGAGAAGCAGGCGGAGCGGTGGCGTCGTCTTGCCGGGTTGGTCGACAAACTGTTGATTAACGAAACGTAGTTCGAGGTTCGAGGTTCGAGGTTCGAGGTTCGATGTTCGACGTTCGATCAACCGGGAACGTTGAACCGCGAACTTTGACGAACGACGAACCTCGAACCTCGAACCTCGAACGCGAGTGACGATGCGCCGGCTTCTACAACGACTGTTCAACGCGTTCCGCCCCGAGCAGGCGGAGGAGGATCTCGATCGCGAGATCGCCGCACACCTCGCGCTGCTCGAGGACGAATACCGCCGCCGTGGAATGAATGACGACGAGGCGCGCTTTGCGGCGCGGCGCGCCCTCGGCGGCAGCGCGCACGCGAAAGATCTGCATCGCGACACGCGCTCGTTCATCTGGCTCGACGATCTTCGCCGCGACCTCTCGCATGGCGCCCGTTCGCTGGCGCGCAATCCCGGATTCGCCGCGGTTGCCGTGATCACGCTGGCGCTCGGCACTGGCGCCAACACCGCCATCTTCAGCGTCATCAGCGCCGTGCTGCTCCGCCCGCTGCCCTACCAGGATGCCGATCGCCTCGTGCAGGTGTTCTCCCCGCCGTCGACGAATCCGATCGTGGCCATGCGCCGGCGCGAGCCGTCGTTGTTTCCGCAAACCTTCGATCGCCTGCGCCGCAACACCGGCAGCTTGTCGCACGTGGCTGGCTACATCCTGACGACGGCGACCTTGACGGGACAGGGCGACGCAGTACGTCTGATCGGTGTGAATGCGTCGGCGTCGCTGTTCCCGGCGCTCGGCGGCACGCCGCTCATCGGACGCACGTTCAGCGATGCTGAAGAGGCCGCCGGTTCCGATGCGGTGGTCGTCCTGAGCCACGCAGTGTGGCAGGACTACTTCAATAGTGATCGCAGCGTCGTCGGGAAAGTGATCGCGTTGGATGGGCGTGGACGAACCGTCGTGGGCGTCATGCGCGACGGCTTCGCGTTTCCCGATCGAACCACACAGTTCTGGACGCCGTACGTCATGCCCGCACCGAAGGCCGGCTCGTTCATCAGTCCGGCGGTCATCGCGCGACTGCGCGACGGGGTCTCGCGGGGCGCTGCTGAAACGGACGTGAACACCGTGCTGCAGGAGGGCCAGCCGTCGCGCGGCCGCTATGAGCTGTCGGGACTTCAGGACGAGATCGTCGCACCGGTCAAGCCGGCGCTGTTGATCCTCTCGGGGGCCGTTGGCCTGGTGCTGTTGATCGCGTGCGTGAACGTCGCGAATCTGTTGCTGGTGCGGACGGCGTCGCGCCAGCTCGAGATCGCGCTTCGCCGCGCCATCGGCGCCTCGCCAGGACGACTCGTTCGACAGCTGCTCACCGAGAGCGGGATGCTGGCACTTGTCGGTGCCGCGGCAGGTACAGGTCTGGCGTTCGGCGGCGTCGCGCTGCTGCGGGCGCTGGCGTCGACCCTTCCGCGTCGCGATCTCGGTGGAGGCGTGGCGGTGCCGCGGATCGAGGAGATCGCCATCGACGCGCGCGTGCTGCTGTTCGCGATCGCGCTCGCACTTGCGACCGGCGTGCTGTGCGGCCTCCTGCCGGCGCTTCGCCATTCGCGTCCCCGAGAAGCCGACGTGCTGCGTGAACGCGCGGCGAGTCCGCGTGTCGGGGGATGGCTTGTGGCCGCCGAGATTGCGATGGCGATGGTGCTGCTCGTGGGCGGCGGGCTGCTGATGCACAGTTTCTACAAGCTCGCCACGGCCGATCGCGGCTACGACGCGGCGCACGTGCTCACGTTTCAGGCGACGGGGCGACCGTCGCCCGGTCCGCAGGCCCGTGCCTTCGCCGAGACGCTGGTCGAACGCATTGCTGCGATTCCCGGAGTCACCGCCGCCGGCTACGCCAACAATCTGCCACTGGTACAGCAAGGCTTTGGCCGTGACGTGTACCCGCAGCCCGGAGTCGTGCGGCGTCCGCAGCCGGGAATGCACGCCGTCAGTCCCCGTTTCACGACTGCCATGGGCCTGCGGGTCGTCGAGGGGCGCGGCTTCAGTGAGGGCGAAGAGGGGCGGCACGAGGCGCTCGTCACCCGTGCGTTCGCGCAAAGTGGCTTCTTCGACGGACCAGCACTCGGGTCGCGCATCTACAGCGGCTTCTCCCGCAGCCACGGTATCGAGGAATGGACGGTCGTGGGGATTCTGGACGACCTGAATCAGTTCTCGCTGCAGCAACGCCCCAATCCCGAGATGTTTATCGTCGACTTTGTACCGCCGCCCCCCGGTCTCGGCGGGACGTACTTCGCGGTACGGACGTCGATTGATCCCTCGTCCATGTCGGCCAGCGTGCGCGGCATCGTCCGCCAGCTCGATCCGGCCGCGACGGTCGACAACGTGGCGACGATGGATCAGATCGTGTCCAACGCGATGGCGCAGCCGCGTCTCTATGCGGTGCTCCTGGGCGTGTTCGCCGCCGTCGCGGTCGCCCTTGCGGCGATCGGGATCTACGGCGTGCTTGGATTCACCGTCACGCATCGTACGCGAGAGATCGGAATCCGCGTAGCGCTTGGCGCTCGTCCCGGTCAGGTGATGACGTTGATTCTTCGCCAGACCGCCGTGCTCACGGTCGTTGGTGTGACGGCGGGCGTCATTGGCGCCGCGTCATTCAGCCGCTACCTCGAAGGACTGCTCTTCGGCCTGACGCCGCTCGATCCGCCGACGTTTGCGGCGGTGATCGCCGTGTTCGTGGCGATGGCAGCGCTCGCGTCGTATCTCCCGGCGCGACGTGCGACGCAGATCGAGCCGCAGGTGGCGCTGAGAGCGGAGTAGCGGTACTAGGGGCCAGCTTTAGCCGGCCCGAGTGAGATAACCATGAACAGACACATCGCCCTGTTTCTTGTCGCGATTGCCTCGGCCTCGGTGGTTGCTCTGCACGCGCAGCAGGCATCGGAGCGAACGCGGTTCGAGGTCGCATCGATCAAACAGAACGTCAGCAACGACGGGCGGGTGAGCGTAGGTGCACGCGGGTCGCGATACTCGGCGACCGGCGTGTCGCTTGCCCTGTTGATCCGCAACGCCTACAGGGTGCAGGACTTCCAGATAATCGGCGCGCCGTCGTGGGCCGAGAGCGATCGCTTCGACATCGCGGCGACGATGGCCGGGGAATCCAATCCCGCGCCCACCGGTCCCCTCGAGCTATCGCGGCAGGCCCTGATGATGCAGGCGCTGCTCGAAGAACGATTCCATCTCGTGGTTCACAAAGAGATGCGCGACATGCCTGTCTATGCGCTCGTCATGGCCCGCGCCGATCACGAGTTTGGTCCCTCGCTTCGGCGATCGACCGACGCGACGAACAGCAGCACCGTCGCCCCCGGTTTGATTCGTTTGCGCAGCCAGACGATGCCGCAGTTTGCTACCGCCTTGTCGATGCTCACCAACACCGGGTCATCGCTCGGGCGACTGATCGTCGATCGCACGGGCCTCGACGGCTACTACGACGTGGATCTGCGCTTCACGCCCGACCGCATTCCGAACTTCGGTCCCGGCGGACCGCCTCAAGGGCTGCCGCCGATCGATACCGAAGGGGCGTCGATCTATAGCGCGATGCGTGAGCAGCTTGGACTCAAGCTGGACGCGCAGCGCGCGCCAGTCGAGGTGCTGGTGATCGATCGCGTGGAGAAGCCGACGGCGGATTAGGTGGGCCGCCTAAAGGCGGCCCCTACGAGAGACCGAGTCAATGAAACGATTTCTTGAGCGGATACTGTCGCTCGCGATGTCGCGGCGCGACGATCGCGAGCTTGGTCGCGAGATGGACGCGCATCTCGCGCTGCTCGAAGACGAGTATCGCCGGCGCGGCATGACGGCGGACGATGCTGCACTGGCTGCCCGCCGCGCAATGGGCCCTGTGGCGCTGGCGAAAGACCAGCACCGCGACGCGCGATCGTTTCCGTGGATCGAGGACGCCCGTCAGGACCTGCGCGTCGCGATCAGGATGCTGCTCCGCACTCCTGGCTTCGCGGCCGTGGTGATCGTGACGATGGCGCTGAGTGTCGGAGCCACGACCACGCTGTTCAGCGTCGCATACGGAGTCCTGATGCGGCCGCTGCCTTGGCCGGATGCGGATCGTCTGATTCGTCTCGAGGAAACACGCGGCGGCCGCCTCTCGCGCGTACGCTGGACGATGTCGAATGCAGCGTATCTCGCATGGCGCGATCAGCCGTCGACGATCGAGGATGTCGGCGGTTGGGTGCGGAGCGTGCGCAGGACCATGGTCGTCGATCGCGATACCGATCGAGTGACGCTCAGCCCCGTGACGCCGAGCCTCTTCCGGCTGCTTCGTGCGCGGGCCGCGAGCGGCCGTTTGTTTCTCGACAGCGACACCGGGCCGGCGCGGGCGCTGATTCTCAGCCACGGCCTGTGGCAGCGGCGGTTCGGCGGCCGCAGCGACGTCCTCGGGACGCCAGTCCGGATCGACGGGCAGCAATACACGATTGTCGGTGTGATGCCGCGGGGATTCTCGTTTCCAGACCCGGAAGCGGAAGTGTGGTCGGCACTCGGCGTCCTGCCGGTGAACGGCGAGGGGAACACGATCAGGCTGATGATGTTCTCGGCGGTGGCGCGGTTGAAGCCGGGCGCGACCGTCGACCAAGCCGCCGCTGAAGCGACTGCGCGCGCTCGCACGGCACCCGATTTGAAAGAGACAGCCGTCGCATTGTTCGGCACGAACGGCGTCGCCGGCGTCACAGTGGCTCCGGCGCTGGAGGTAATGACCGCCGACGTCAGGCCAGCGCTGATGCTGCTGCTCGCCGCGGTCGGATTGCTGTTCGTTGCCTCGACGGCGAGCTTGATCGTGTTGCAGTTGTCGCGGGTGGCTCGTCGCCGCCGCGAGATCGCCGTGCGAACGGCAATCGGTGCTGGTGCCGGACGTCTCGTCCGGCAATGGCTGGTCGAGAGCGCGATGCTCGGCGGGTTGGGAGCCGCGGCCGGACTGCTTGCGGCGATGTTCCTGCATCGCGCGTTGCCTGCGGTGCTGCCCGCCGGGTTCCCCCGCGTCGAAGATGTGCAGCTCGATTGGCGCGTCGCCGGCTTTGCCTGTGTTGTCGCCTGTCTCGTCAGCCTCGCGTGTGGAATGGTCCCGGCCTTTCGCGGCCGCCGCGATCACGTCGTCGCCGCATTGAGCGAGGGCGCATCGACCACGCAATCAGTGACCACGACGACCGCCGCTCGCGTGCGAACGCTGCTGATGGCGGCGCAGATTGCGGTGGCGTGCATTCTGCTCATCGGCGCATCGCTCCTGCTGCGGAGTTTCGTGGCGCTGCTCGCCGCCGATCGCGGCTTCGATCCCCGCGGCGTGTTGACCATGCAGATCCCGCTGCCGGTGAAGTTCACGTTTGCCGAGCACCGCGACACGCTCGACGGCCTGCAACAGCGTCTGCGAACGCTGCCTGGCGTGACCGACGTCGCGCTCGGGAATGCGCTGCCCTTCACGACAGTGGGCGCTTACCGCGGCGTCAACCTTGCGCTGCCCCGCGATCCAGCACGGAAGGTCGAAGTGCAGCTGATGCAGCGCTCGGTCACGCCTGAGTACTTCCGCGCCATGGGGCTGCGTCTGTTGCAGGGACGCGCGCTGGCGCCCTCCGACACCGCAACTGCGCCCCCTGTCATGGTTGTCAATCGGACGTTTGCGGCGCGATATCTTGGCGATCATCCGATCGGTCAGCGGCTCGAGCTCATGAACAACAGCAAAGTGCCGTGGGAAGTCGTCGGTGTCGTCGATGACATGCGTCAAGGCGCCAACGGCAACACGCCCGCGTCCGCGTTCGGCGGCGTACTCGATCCGCCGCTCGGCGAGGCGTTCTTCCCGCTCACGCAGTGGCCGTATCCAATCCAGGATCTGATCGTCGTCATGCGAACCACGACCGAGCCCGCCGCGCTCGCAACCGGTGCCCGCGCGCTCGTGCGAGAGGCGGATCCGTCGCTGGTGATCGACTCGATGATGACGATGGAGGAGCGAGTGGCGGGGAGCCTGTCGGGCCCGCGCACCTATGCCGTGTTTCTGGTTGGCTTCGCGTTGTGTGCGCTGACGATTGCCGGAGTTGGTCTGTTCGGCGTGTTGTCGTATACCACCGCGCAACGCACGCGCGAGATCGGATTGCGCACCGCCCTCGGCGCGCGGCGAGGCGACGTGCTGACGCTGGTTGGACGGCAGGCGATGACGATCACGATTGGCGGCCTTGTCGCCGGTCTAGTCGTCTCGTTCTTCCTCTCGCGCACGTTGGCGGCGCTGCTTTACGGGGTCTCCGCCCGCGATGCGCTCAGCTTCGCGAGTGTGCCCGCGCTGTTGCTGATCGTGTCGGTGGTTGCCTGTGCCGTGCCAGCGTGGCGCGCGATAACCATCGACCCGATCGACGCGCTTCGGTCGGAGTGACCGGCACGCGGGGATTGCGTCACCCGAGCTTCGAGAGCAGAGTGCGCAGTCGCTGCATGGGCTCCGACTTTGGATCGACACCGGCGGCTTCCAGCGCGTCGAGGACCGCCTTCACGTGTCCGTACGGATTGATCTTCTGTTCTTTCGCTTGCTCGATCGTGTACAGCGTCACGTGTACTTCGTGCGTAAGCTTGGACGCACCGCTCAGTGACTGCAGTTCGGGCAGACGACGATTGTCTTGCGTGTCGAACAACACGTAGACCGGAGTGCCTTGCTCGTACTCAATCCGAAAGTGGCCGCCGTTCTTCGAGGTGTCGCCCTTGACCGGCGCTTTGCGCATGACCGTCACTTGGACGCCATCGAGGGCTTTGTAAGTCGTACCGTCGACATAGGTCGTGGTCCCCGCAACCACTGGATTGACCCCCGCACTTGGCGTCTGGTTCGGATGTCCCTGGACCGAATGTCCGAGGACCGTGCCAACGAACAGCGACGTCAGCAAGAGACTCTTCATTGGCGACTCCCTCGTGTCTGTCTGATGGGAACGACGACAGACATCAGTCAATTGATACGGCGCTGAACAGATCGTCTGGAAGATTCTGAGATGCCGACAACGTCCATGGGTAGATAAAGACCATGAGCGCCGCCCGTTCGTCCCGATTCAACTTCGTGTCAATCGCGATCGAACTTCGCAGCGTATCGAAGCCAAACGGGCGTGGCACTCGAAACGTTGCGGCGTCTACGTTCCACACAAAAACGTAGACTCCAAGGCTCGCGTTGCCGCCGTTCACGGCGCCCGTGTTCTTGAGACTCACCGAGCGCGGCAAAGTACTGATGACCGCCAGCGGCGCGTAATACCCGGCCCACTGTTCCGCCACCGTTTCGTTGCCTCTCTTCGACTGCACTTGGGAAAAGTACGTGTTTCCACCCGGCACCAGATTGTTGCGAGCCAAGAAATGGTCGCGCATGATCATGAGGGGGGAATCCAGCGAGTCGCCTTGGGAAATTTTCGGAACATCGATCCGTTGCCACTGAAGTCCAACCGGCGCGACGTACCACAGAACGAGCGCAAGACCGAAACACAGTCCGCCTACTACCGCCGTCCCCAGCACACGCCAGCGGTTCCATCGGCCGTTCCGCCAATAGGCGAGAGCGAAAATCGCACCGGCGAGCACCACCGCCAGCCCGACGATCGTCATGAGCTCGGTACGCGACATGACGAGCGCAACGTCTTTCAACCAGCCGTAGAGAAAGTACAGCGCCGCACCGACGACTGTCGCCACTTTTGCGACGAAGGAGTAAATCTTGTCGGCTTTGTCCGAGAACTCAGACCACTTGGTGAGGAAATCGGTTGAGGCGGGATCTGGCACCAGCCCACTCCGGATCACACGGGTCTCGTCGACACCGGTTCAAAAATAAGCGCGACGCGCGATTAGTCAGCCGGCTCGATCTTCAATACCATCCCGTCGGCCGCGTTGCCGCCGCTCGCGCCTTCGGTGGCGACGTAGATGTAGCCATCAGGGCTCTGTTGTACGTCGCGGACGCGCACCCGCAATCCGACCAGCAGCCCTTCACGCCGTTCGGCCTGTGAGGGCTGACCAAATGCGACGCGAATCAGCTGCTGTGTCGTCAGCGCGCCGACGAACAGGTTGTTCTTCCAGCGCGGAAACTTGTCGCCGGTGTAGAAGATGATGCTCGACGGGCTGATCGACGGCACCCAGAACATGCGCGCGTTGTCCATGCCCGGGCGTGCGAACGGCTGATCCGAAACCAGGTTTCCGGTGTAGTTGCGGCCCATCGACACGAGCGGCCATCCGTAGTTGTGGCCGGGCTTGAGGATGTTGACCTCGTCGCCGCCCATCGGTCCGATCTCGGCCTGCCAGACGTCGCCGGTCTCGGGATTCACCGCGAGGCCGTAGCCGTTGCGATGACCGTACGTGTAGATCTCCGGCTTCACGCCCGGCTTGCCCACGAACGGGTTGTCCTTCGGCACGGTGCCGTCGTCGCGCAGGCGCAGCGTCTTGCCGACGTGGTTGTCGAGGGCCTGCGACTTCATGCGCAGGGTGTTGTCATCCGATCCGTCGGGACGGAGCTGCTGCGCGTTGCAGCAGATGCGATCGCGGTCGCCGATCGTCACGTAGAGGTCTTTGTCCTTGCCGAAGAACACGCGGCCGGCGAGGTTGCCGCCGGTTTCCCACGCATCGGCGACGAAGATCTCCTGCACGTCGCCGAGCGTGTCGCCCTTGAGGAATCCGCGCGCGACGGCCAGCGTGGTGCCCTTCTCGCCCTTCTTCGGGTAGGACACGTACACGAGATGGTTCTGCGCAAAGTCCGGATGGACCGCGACGAAGTGCAGCGCGTCGTTGTTGTTGCCACCGCCCGGCGGTGGCGTGTCGCTAGGCTTGGTCGGCGAGGTCCACACCGGCTGCGGCGCGAGCACGCCGTTCTTGATGATGCGCAGCCTGCCGTTTTGTTCGGTGACGAGGATCGTGTTGGCGTCGGCGAACGCGATGCCCCACGGATGGAACAGGCCAGTGGCGATCGCGGTAACGCGAATCTTGCCGCCCTGCACGTCCATCACCTGCGGGCTCGACGCGACCGGCGATGGCGGTGGCGGCGCCCCACGCTGGGCGAAGCAGATGCCGCACGGGGCGAGAATGAGAACGGTGAGGGCCGACGCGATGAAATGGGACTTGAGCGTCATAGTGGGCGAATGCTAACACGGCGGGTCTAAAGACCCGCCCTACACAACGCGCTTACATTCTCCAGGCTGGGGACGCTGTCCAGAGCGCCTTCGCGCGTACAGGCGAGGGCGGCGGCGGCGTTTGCAAAGCGCAGGATCTGGTCGGGCGCATCGCCGCGAAGCATCGCCGCGATGAACGCGCCTCGGAACACATCGCCCGCGCCTGTGGAATCGACAACGGTGACGTCGAAGGCGGGTGCCTGATAGATGCGATCGCCGACCAGCATCATCGCGCCGCGCGCGCCCAGGGTGACGCAGATCATCTGATGTTCCGGCCGCTGCAACGCGCGCAGCGCGCGCTCGGGATCCGTCTCCCCGGTGAGCGCGGCAGGCATCGACTCGGCAAGGACCGGCACCGACACCGCCGCGAGCAGCTCGGTCGTCGCACCGTTCATCTGATCGAAGTCGCTCGTCACCGGAACACCTGCGTGGCGCGCGATGCGCGCAGCGGCGATCGTGGTTGCACAATCGGTATCGTCGACGTGCAACGCGCGAGCCGCGGCAATGATCTCGGCGGGGATCTCTCCGTCGCGCAAGTCGAGACCGGCGTCGCGCTCCCACAACACCGTGCGATCGCCGCTCTGTTCGTCGACGACGATCAGCGCTGACCGACCGCGTCCGCGTCGCTCGACGCTGAAGCTGGTGTCGACGCCGCGCTGCTCGAGCGCGCGTCGAAGCGCCATGCCGTCGGGATCGCTCCCGAAGGCGCCGACGTATGCCGCTCGCAAGCCGAGTGAGGCGCAGGTCGCGAGAGTGGTCGCCACTTGACCGCCATGCAGAGTGCGTCGGCCTGTGACCGGAATCTTCGCGTTGGGGGCGACCCGTCCGGCCACGCGCAATACGACATCGCACGAGTTTTCGCCGATGCCGACGACGTCGAAATGCACCGCGTGAGTGTAGCGTTGAAGCAGGACTCGCGGCTCATCGAGGCGTCGATCGACGTAGCCGGCCGCGGGCCAGCCTGCTACGCTACGGCGATGCGAACCTCGCTGGTCCTTACCGTCATCGGCCCAGACAGGCCGGGCATCGTCGAGCGACTCTCCGACCATGTGCTCGCTGCGGGTGCCAACTGGGAAGAGAGCAGGATGGCGAGACTGGGCGGGAAGTTTGCGGGACTTCTACGCGTCAGCGTGGACGCGGATCAGGCCGATCGGCTCGCCGCCGGTTTGCGAGCGCTTTCCGGTGGGGATCTGACGGTCGTTGTCGAGCGTAGTGGTGAGGTGGACAGCGGTCGGTTCCGCGCGTTTACGCTCGACATCATCGGCGGCGATCGGGTGGGTATCGTGCGTGACATCTCGCGCGTGCTCGCGCAACACGATGTCAACATCGAGGAGCTCGAGACCGAGGTCGTGGGTGCCCCGATGTCGGGCGAGATGCTTTTCCGTGCGCGTGCGCGAGTGCGGGTGCCAGACACGCGAAGTCTGGGTGAGATCCGCGACGTCCTCGAAGCGCTGGCCGACAACCTGATGGTCGATCTCGCGTTCGACGACGCGGAGGCAGTGGCTGCAGCGAAACAGCGCGAGTGATGATCGCCAGGCCCTTCGCTAGTTCGGCGTCGGGCGTTCGATGGAATCGATGACGACCACTTCAACCGGCGCGCGCTGCGAATCGAGCTTCAAACCCAGTTGCTCCCGCACTGCCGTGAAGATCGAGGGACCATTGGGATCGATGCGGCGATCGTCCCCGTCGGGGCCTGCCACCGGCGCCTGCTCCGGCGTCCACTCCACATCGAAGTTGTAGCCGCCCGCGAGCCCAGTCCGATTCACGACGACGCGCCCGACGAATGGGGCGAGGCTGTCGGCGAGCGAGTCGATCTGAAACCCGATCGCATACAGATTGCCTGGCCGCGTCTGTCCACTGCATGTGCGGCGGCCGTCTGGTCGCGGCGGCGGCAGCGGCTCAGGCGTCTCCTTGCGCGCGAGCGCGGCGTAGCGCGCCGCGCAATCGTAGGTTGCTGCCGTGAGGCGTGGACCCAGCCCGCGAGCGGCATCGGCCACCACGAGCGCATAGACCTCTCGTTCACGCGTCTCCTTGTGAGCCTTCAATTGAAAGCGGTCGCGCAGCAGCGTCCTGAGCATCTCGCTGATCTGCGCCGCCGGCAGCCGCTCGACGCCGGTCTTGGCGTCGATGTCGAAGCGCTCACTCTCGACCCAGGCCGGCCCGCCGATCACGTTGATCTGCGCGAGCGACTGCGACACTCCATACGCCATCGCCACGAGCTCGCGCACACTCGAGTTCAGCGCGGTGAAGCCGCCCGGGCCCGGGCCGATGGCGCGCCGGGAGTCGCCTGAGCGGTTGGGTTTCACGGACGCGACGTCGAACTGGAGCGGTGACGTTGTCGCTGGCGACTGGGCGTCGAGGATGAGTACACTCGCCACCGCGCAGGCGAGAGCGGTGCACGTGCCGGCGATCGTGTACATGTTATAGAAATAACATATGCGAGGATGGAAGGCCATGACGATCGTTGTTCGGCGCGTGATGACGACGGCGGCGTTGGTCTTCGGCGTCGCGGCCGCGCTCGGGGCGCAGGCCCGCACGCTGGACATCTACTGGATCGACGTCGAAGGCGGCGCGGCGACGCTGGTGGTGTCGCCGTCGGGCGAATCGCTGCTCTACGACGCCGGCTGGGAGGTGGACGGCCGCGACGGAAAGCGCATTGCGGAGGTCGTGAAACAGGCCGGCCTGAAGAAGATCGACTACTTCGTGATGAGTCACTACCACCCGGATCATGCCGGTGGCATTCCCGTGCTGGCGGCGCTCGTGCCGATCGGGCACTGCTTCGATCGCGGCGACTTCGTCGAGCCCGCCAATCAGAAATGGCGCGACATCTATCTGGCCGCGTGCTCGTCGAAGCGAACGATCGTGAAGGCCGGCGACAAGATTCCGTTGAAGGGGGTGCAGGTCGATGTCGTGGCATCGAGCGGCCAACTCCTCGCCAAGCCGATCAACGGCGGCGGCGCCAATCCGTTGTGCCCGTCGGCCGAGAACAAGCCCGCGGAGGGACCGGAGAATCAGTACATGGTCGGCTCGCTCTTCACCTACGGCCGATTCAGATTCCTCGACCTCGCCGATCTCGATTGGCAGAAGGAGATGGAGCTGGCGTGTCCGATCAATCGACTCGGCCAGGTGACGATCTACCAGGCCGGCCGTCATGGTGCGCTGGACGGCGCCGCGGCGCCGGGATTCCTCTACGCGATCAGGCCGCAGGTGGTGATCGTCAACAACGGTCCGCGCAAGGGGCTCGGCGGACCATCGGCCGGCTCACCGAAACCGCTCACGAAGCACTACGACCGGCTGGCGAAGGTGCCCGGCATCGAAGGGATCTGGCAGGGCCACCTGTCCCTGTTCGACAGCGACAAGGCCTCGAATACATCCGAGGAGATGATCGCCAACCTCGAAGACAGCGCCGACTGTAAGGGACATTGGATTCGTGCATCGGTGTCGCCGGATGGGAGCTTCACGGTCACCAACAGTCGGAACGGGTTTAGTAGGGCGTATAGGGCGCGTTAAACTACGGTTCGAGGTTCGAGGTTCGAAGTTCGAGGTTCGCGGCCACGAACAAGGAATTGGAACCCTCGAACCCTCGAACCGACGAACATCGAACCTCGAACATCGAACTCCGAACCGCATCTTGCTGCGAGGCCTTGTGAAATTACCAAGATGGACGTTCCCGGCAGCCGTCGCACTTGGGATGACCGCTGTCGTCGCTGGCGGCGCAGCGAAGCCGACGGCGCAGACACCCGTGACCTTCAGCGAACACGTCGCGCCGATCGTGTTTGCGAATTGCTCGTCTTGTCATCGACCTGGAGAAGCGGCGCCGTTCTCGCTGCTCAACTACCGCGACGCGCGACCGCTGGCGAAGGCGATCGCCAGTGCAACCGCATCGCGCGTGATGCCGCCGTGGAAAGCGGGGCCGAGCGACTTCGCGTTCGATAACGCGCGTCGACTCACCGACGATCAAATCGCCATGATTCAGCGATGGGTGGCCGACGGCGCGCCGGAAGGCGATCCCGCAAAGATGCCGGCGCTACCGCGCTTCACCGAAGGATGGCAGCTGGGGCAGCCCGATCTCGCGGTGTCGATGAGCGAGGCATTCGACGTGCCTGCGACCGGGCCCGACGTGTACCGCAATTTTGTCGTGCCGTTGGGTCTTGATCGCGACGTGTGGGTGCGTGCGATCGACTTCAGGCCATCCGCCCGCTCGGTCGTTCATCACAGCCTGTTCTTCCTCGATGCCACCGGTGCGGCTCGCGAGCAGGACGCCCGCGATGCCACACCCGGATTCCCAGGCGGCATGGGCGGCGGACGCGTCGTCGGGCAGGAGCGCGGCCTCGCGGCGATCCTTGGCAACGGCGATACGAACGCGCAAGCCGACGGCGTGGCGCGCGCGGCGGGACTCGGTGGATGGGCGCTTGGTGGGCGTGTGCTCGAACTGCCGACGGGTCTCGCGTTCTTCGTGCCGAAGGGATCCGATCTGGTCCTGTCGACGCACTTTCATCCATCCGGCAAAGCCGAGCACGAGAAGTCGAGCGTCGGTCTGTACTTCGCACCCGGACCGCCGACGCAGGCGTTCACGACGATTCAGCTGCCGCCGGTGTTCGGCGTGTTCGAAGGACTCGACATTCCGGCAGGGCAGGAGCGGTACACGATCACCGACTCGTTCGTGATTCCGGTGGACGTGCGCGCGTTCGCCGTCGGCGCGCACGCGCACTATCTCGCCAAGGAGTTCACGATGAAGGCGACGCTCCCCGACGGGACGGTGAAGACGCTGCTCGCGATCGGCGATTGGGACTTCTCGTGGCAGGAGCGCTATCGCTTCAAGGATTTCGTGTCGCTGCCGAAGGGCACACGCCTCGACGCGACCGTGAGCTACGACAACTCCGCTGCCAACAAACGCAACCCGAGCCGCCCGCCCGTGCGCGTGTACTGGGGTGAGGAATCGACCGACGAGATGGGCAGCATCGGCCTGCAAGTGGTGGCTGCCGAGAAAGGCAATCTGCCGCAGCTGCAACAGGCGATCGCCGCGCACATTCGCGAGCGCGCGTTCTCGGGACCGGGGTTGCGTCAGCTGCTTCAGCGCCGCGCGGGGCGAGGACGGCAGTAATTCAGAATGCAGGATTCAAAATTCAGACACTGTCTGCATTCTGCATTGTGAATTCTGCATTACACGTTTCGCGTCAGTTCGTACAGCGCAATTGCCACCGCAGTCGCGACATTGACCGAATCGACCCCCGCCGCCATCGGAATCCGCGCCTGATAGCTGCTGGCGGCGAGCGAATCCGTCGAGAGTCCTTCGCCTTCGTGCCCCACGACCACCACGGTTCGCTGTCCGCGGACGATGTCGGCGACGTCGGCAAGTGGCAGCGCCGTCGATGACGGCGTCATGGCGATCACCGTCCATCCTTCGGTGTGCAGGTCGGCCAGCACGCCTGGCCACGGTCGTGCGTCCGCAAACGGCATCGTCAGCGTCGCGGCCATCGATGTGCGGATCGCTTTGCGGTAGAGGGGATCGGTGCACGACGGTCCGACGAGAATGCCGTCGGCTCCGACTGCGGCGGCGTTACGGAAGATCGCGCCAACGTTGTCGGCGTTGCCCACGCGTTCCATCGCCACGAGGCGCCGCGTGTTGGTGGCCACATCGACGAGCGATCGCGGGGCCGGCCGTTGGCCGATGGCCAGGCATCCGCGGTGGATGTTGAACCCGGTGACCTCGTTCATCACCTGTTGCGGAACGACGTAGACGGGCAGCCCGTCGCGCGTCAGGAGCACATCGGCCAGCGACTCCATCGCAACTTCGGTGAGCATCACCGACTGCGTCGCCAGCATGCTGTCGGCGAGGAGCCGCCGCACGACCAGGCGGCCTTCGGCGACGAAGAGACCGTGGCGCGTCAGCAGTTCAGCGTCGGGGACGTTGCGGTAGGCAATTAGTCGCGGGTCCTGACCGCTATCAATACAGATTACCGGCACCGAGGGAATCCCCCTAAATGACTCGAACTAAACATGTGACCGATGCCCTGGATTTGGGTTCGGAGACACGGAATCAACGTTCGTACCGTCATGTTCCTGTGACGAGCGGCGGCGTATTTGGGACGAACGGGGGCCCCTCCCTTGACGCGACTCTCACCTCGGCTTGATAGTGCAGTGGATGGAACCGCCACGACGGATAGGCCTGATGCGCATTTTTGCCGTGGCGACCGCCTTCGGCGTCTTCTCGGGACTCCAAGCCTACAACTACGTCACGCTGTTCACCGACCGCAAGCAGCCGTTCCTCATCCTGCTGGCCCTCAACCTCACCTACTGGTACGCATGGGCCGTGCTCGTGCCCGGCATGTTCTGGATGGCGCGCCGCTATCGCTTCGGACGACAGACCTGGAAGCGCGCCGCGGCCGCTCACGTCCTGGCGGTGATCGTCTTCACCTTCGTGCACTCGGTGCTCGCCGTCTCGTCGCACGTGCTGATCATGAAGGTGGCGCTCGGGCGCGACGTGTCATGGTGGATGCACCTGTACGACCGGTTCTTCCTCAACTTCGACTGGGAGATGATGACCTACTGGGCGGTGGTCTTCCTCAGTCACGCGCTCGACTTTCACCGCGAGTCGCGCGAGCGCGAGCTCACTGAAGCGCAGTTGCGCACCCGTCTGGCCGAAGCGCAGCTCCAGGCGCTGCAGCGGCAGCTCCATCCGCACTTTCTCTTCAACACGCTCAATACGATCTCCGCGCTGATGCACCGCGATACGGAAGCGGCCGACGAGATGCTCGAGAAGCTGAGCGATCTGTTGCGTCTCACGCTGGATCGCGTGGGCACCCAGCACGTGCCGCTCAGCGACGAGCTCGACTTCCTCAAGAAGTATTTGGAAATCGAGAAGACGCGCTTCGGCGAGCGTCTGCAGGTGCACTTCGACGTCGCGCCGGACACGCTCGATGCGTTGGTACCGAACCTCGTGCTGCAGCCGCTGGTCGAGAACGCGCTGCGCCATGGGATTGGGCCCAAGATCGGCGGCGGCCGCGTCGACATCGTGGCCGGCCACGACGGCGACACGCTGCGCCTCGAGGTGCGCGACAACGGCGTCGGCATGGCGCCCGACACGCTCGACAAGTTCAACGGCGTCGGTCTGAGCAATACGCGCTCCCGGCTCCAGCACTTGTACGGCTCGAATCACCGCTTCGACGTGCGCGCGCCGTCGGGCGTCGGACTCGCGTTGACGATTGTGATTCCGTTCGCGTCCGAGAGCGATCTGCCCGATGCGTCCGATTCGTCCTCGCCGGGATCCGCGATGGAGAGCGTGGCATGAACAAGATACGAGCGTTGGTCGTCGACGACGAGCCGATCGCGCGCGAGCGGGTGCTGTCGCTGCTGCAGCAGGAAGATGACATGGAGATCGTCGCCGAGTGCGGCGACGGCGCGCAGGCGGTGGCGGCGATTCAGCACCACACGCCCGATCTCGTGTTCCTCGACGTGCAGATGCCCGGCGTCGACGGCTTCGGTGTCATCAACGCCATCGGCGCCGACCGGATGCCGACGGTGATCTTCGTCACCGCCTACGACGAGTACGCGCTGCGCGCCTTCGAGGTGCACGCGCTCGATTACCTGCTCAAGCCGTTTGGCCGCGAGCGCTTCCGCGAAACGCTCAAGCACGCGCGCGCGTCGCTCGAGCGCCGGCGCGCCGGCGATCTCGGACGACGCCTGCTCGCGCTCGTCAACGACATCAAGCCCGAGGCGCCCAAGCTCGATCGACTCGTCGTCAAGTCGGGCGGCCGCGTGTTCTTCCTCCGCACCGATGATCTCGATTGGATCGAGGCGGCCGGTAACTACGTGCGCCTACATCTCG
>Ga0075424_100001484_pt1 | contig 20660 bp, 12 predicted proteins | sample SoiMethybrSBSTD3_FD_75301 | JGI IMG/M metagenome (GOLD analysis project Ga0075424, IMG submission 75301) | Bulk soil microbial communities from a Populus tree surrounding site in Tennessee, USA - Soil MetaG P. TD hybrid SBSTD3 | ecosystem: Environmental > Terrestrial > Soil > Tree plantation... | reverse complement strand
CAGCGTCATACCTTCCAATAGTTCCATCACAATGAAATATTGCCGGTCCTGATGGCCGATCTCGTGGATCGTGCAGATATTCTGATGATTGAGTGCTGAGGCGGCGCGAGCCTCCCGCTGTTCCAGAAGTGCTAGACATTGAAATTCCCGATACTGACCCTTTGACGCCACAGTTCTTCAGCGAGTTTTCTGATGATCTTCCGCCGTGCCTCACCCACGGAGGCTTCATCGGGCGTCGTCCTAAGTTTGCTGGCAGATTTGAGGGCATCGAAATGTTCTTGGATCAGTCTGTTAATCTCCTGCCTCAAACCCTCGATGGTGGCAACGGCTTCCGCTGTGCTGCCGAAATTCATGGAACTCGGTTTTGCAACTGCCATTCCAGGCGGATGATCGCAGGATCTTACTGAAAGCATGGAGCGCCACTGTAGTTCGGTCAGATGGTAGAGGGCTTTGCCCCTGTCCCAATGGGCGAAAAGCCCCAACAGGCATTGATTCGCCTCGAACCTGGCAACAAACATTCATTAGAAAACTACATCTTTCTAACGCATTCGCATTCGCTCTAAACACCCAATGTTTTCGGAGTCATCCGCGTCGCGATTTTGGTGAGGTTTTTTAACAGCGCGAAATCCAGCCAGTTGCGGACGATTGACCGTCAGATCAGCTCACCGCATCGTCCATCCGCCGATTGGCAGCTTTGGGACACCGAGTGTGGAAAGTGCTTTGTGGGGCGCATGGGGGAACCGTCATGATTGGCAATCTGGTCAGATCATCCGGCCGCAATCGCAGATGGTTCATCCACATTTATCGCGGCCGTGAGCACCAATAAACGTCGTGCTTATCGCTAATCTCCGGTTTGCGACGATCCGCCAACATTGTCCTTCAACGGCTCGTGCCACCCGTCGATGGCTGTGCCATCAAACAAAATCGCCAGCGATAGAGATCAAGTCCGGTGCTTCCTTTAGAATCTTTGCAACCATGCGCGGCAGAAAACTGTGATTTTGCACGCTAAGGTGCAAATCGCTGGCGGACTCGCACGGCGTTGCTAAAGTGACCACCACGTCCGCAGCGTGATCGCGTACGAGAAATCGGGCTGTACCAGGTAAGCCGGTCGCGGAGAGTTTGTAAATTGGAAGCTCCGATGCTGCTGGCGTTCGATCGAGAGCGGATAGCGAGCTAAGCGGAGCTTATCCGTATTCTGGAACAAGACGCCGAACCCACAGCGCAGCAATCGCTTGACGCTCGATCGGTAAACTAGTCCAGAACTGGAACTGAACTCCCTTAACACAACCAGACCCCTGGTGGGTGGCGCCGTAAGCGGGGCGAGACTTCGTGTGAATCTATTCCAATTCGAACGAAGCCGTGCCAAAGCAGCTCAGTAAGAACTCGAATGAGCCGGCTTGGACTGCAATTGGTGGCCCCACCGAATCGCCGCGTAGGTTCACAGGCCTGGCGATGTGTGCCAGTGATCCGGAAGGAAGCTGCACGGTTACTTTGCCGGATTCTCCCGCGAATTCCCACAACCGCAGAAAGGTCACTCTACCTTTTGACTTATTCTTGAGCGCAGTGATCACTACGCCCGGACGCGAGACGCTAACCCCTGACTGCGTTGACGGAAGTGGTCCACGAGGTCCGGAGCCGGCCGAAGCCGCCAGTGGCACCATAGTCTCTAACGCGGGCACGGTGAGTTGGTCGCCAAACCAAACGCGTACTCGTGAACTCCAACTACCTGAATACCAATAACGGTAGTTCGTATTCCATTGGTTGTTATAAAGATTGAGGAAGACGACTGGCTTCTTGGGGACAAAATCCAGAGAAAACTTCCAGATTCCTGGCGTATCGAGGCTGACCAAGGGATGATCCCTCGGACAAAGTGAGAGGCTCGCTCCATCGCTGCCCGTGATTGTCAATCCGGCGCCAACCGCATACATGTGGCGATTCGAGCCGGGCACAATATCGCATGACGGGTCCATGATTCCGAGCGTACGCGCTACGCGGAACTGCGGCGAGTTTACTCTGAATGGTAGACAAAGCCAGTCGGCTTCTGGCCAGTTGTCCCTCGCTTTATCCTTGATCGTGAATTCGATATCTAGATAGGCCACGCCTGTATGAAGAGTCACACGTAAGGACGTTGCAGAGAGATGGCTGTTCAAGTCACTCGGCATCTCTAGAATGCCCGTCAGCGTTTCACCTCGTTGGACGAGACGCATGGACCCGTTCACGCCTGAAGCGCGACGGTAGCGCACGCCGGCAGGAAGACCAGGCTTGTACATTCCGGGATGAAGATGAGTACCCCATCTGCCTTGTTGATATGCTCGGCAGTAGTCCTCTGTTTGTAAACTTTCAAATCGTTCGTTGAGATATTGTCCCAAGCCATATTCTGCGGATCCGTCTACCCACTCACGACCTGTGCGCTTCTCGACAAGCGATGCAATCACGCCGCGTACTGGATCGAGTGACACGCTGATAAATTCGTTTTCTAGTTTGTTGCCGGATAGCGATTTCGACACTATAGCGGGCGGAGGAGGAAACGTTCGGTAGCCGTGTGCCGGAATATTATTAGCAAGGAATGTGGTGCCATCGATCTCGACTATCCCCGAACGTGACCAAGGCAGGGGATTGTATACGAGAACTCTAGATCCTTCGGCGTCAACTGCCCGCATGAGAGCGGAGAGCCCAGTATCAAACAATGATGAAGTGATGCTTGCTGCCTTTCGGATATAGTTCGTCTTATCTTCCCAGGAGGCTTCTAGTTTTTGATACTTGCCTGCAGGAAGCTCTTCAAAGGCCTTTCCGTAAACGTCAACGGACTGTCCAAGTCCCCAGGTATGCTCGCTGTACAACAAGCTTTGTTCAAACGCCTTCGCGACTTCCTCATCGTGTTCCTCAACGGGCACACCCCACTCGCGCAAGTGCGTGTGTAGGACCTCAACAGCTGGAATCAATGGACGCACATTCCGGGCGTATCGCATTCCTCCGGGATCCGACATGCATCCATGGATCCATGTGTCGGGTGTTTCGCCGCGAACAACAGCCAATTCCGGTTTCTCTGCCAAGATAGCGTCCGCGATATCCTCCATCGTTCCCATTCGGACTTTCACATCTGGAAACTTTTCTAATGCTTCGGCAAAGAGGGACCTGACGGCTTCCATTGTCGGTGGACCCGAATTGTCCGCAGTAACGATGATGGCGGGCCAGGTTTTATATGGCCAGTCAGTGGGAGGAAGCAGGTTATGTCCAATGTAGGGATCTCCCTCTCCTCCCCAGGGCCACAGTGCTGTACACGTTCCGTAAATCGTTGAATACATGGTTAACACACGAGAGCCGTCCGGACCCTCCCACCAAAAGAGTGGCGGAAGGTCGTGAACATACCCGGATGGCCAGTTGCAACCAATGTGCATGAATCTTATTCCGCCGTGAGCTAGCGAGGTAGCTAGCGCTCTCGATTGTGAAGGCACGTCTGTTGTTTTTGCGGCTCGCGGTATCGGCGTGCCATAGCGCTGACAAGCGCGATCAGCAAATGCATAACCTCGTGCGAATTCCTCTGGCCACATTAACTCGCTCTCAATGCTGAAGGGCAGGGCGTGAGCGACAACTCGACCGCTTTTTACAGCACGGTCCAGTCGTTGACGACGTTCGCCTGTTTGCCCGGGCCAGTCCTCAACAATCAAATCGAAAACCCAACCGGGGCATGTCCAAGTGAATTGTTCTTCCTGCGGCAGTTCCTTCGATCTATCAATCAGATCGAGCGCGCGATCAATCATCGCAGTACGGTAATAGGTCAATACATCCTCTACTCTGTCCGAATATCCGATGTCGAAATGTGTCTTGCACACCACAATGATTTCCTTGATCCGACTCGCTGCGGGTGGAGATGCGCCATCTGGCGAACTTGTAGCTTTCTGCCCCAAGGCCATAGCGGGAACTGCAGCAAGCAATCGCAATGCGGTTCGTCGGGTGAGAATCATGCTCCGTTCTCTTGAAGGAATGCTACCGGTTGGCAAACGAGTCTTTTTCTAGGATCGTAATTTCATGCTTCTGCGACCAGCTTTAATCCCCCGGGCTTCTGGATCGTTGCGCACCTCGCAGTGCCTGTCGAACTGCATTGTGGCTCGGTGTTCCGAGGTATATTTCGGCCAGTGTGGCAAGTCGTCATGATTAGGATTGCCGGTTCGGGCAAAACTCACCCAAGCAGCACTTATTTGTTTTGATAAGACGATTGCTTCCGTGCTGCCTCCACTGTAGTGATCACACAGCTCAGCATTGTCAAACGTAAAGGCAATTTCAGAGCCGTGAAATGGACCGGGACGTCCGTCCAATACTGGCGTGCGCCAAGCATATATGTAGGCGTACGAGGGAGCCCTGCCTAAAGCAGCCTTCCTGCTTGCCTGTTCAGACGCAGGACGGCGAACAGAAGCTGCTGCTATGGTGGCATATAAGTCAAACGGGGTTGCCTGCGGATAATCGCGTCCATAAGCATCGATGATTTCCTTGCTGCGCTCGCCGAATTCCTGACTCACCAGTCGCTGAAGCTCGCCCATCCGCATTGCTTGTGCCTCGGGCCGATCTAACCCATTTACGAATTCGTGAAGATTTGAGCCAGTGAGCAGCGGAATGTCCGCCGACATTTCGGGAGCACCCGGCTCAAATGGATGACGAGGAAGTATGCGGCCGTCCATCGTCGGGCCCCAATCGTCCTCACCGTATGCTTGGCGAAGCGAGGACCGGTGCGAGGGCATCTTCTTCATCGCTTCCGCGGCAGCGCCCGAAAGACGGTCAACTGGAAGTGCTTGCAGTTCGCTCACTCGTGACTTGGGTAGGCCCACTTCTGCGAGCACCAGCTCAGCCAATCGACCCGAGTAATCCTGAGATAGGCATTTCAAAAAAGGTCCGCTCTGAACAATTGCGCGATGAAATAGACCTTTCGCTGCCGGCATCGCCATAAGGGCAAGGACTTTTCCGCCGCCACCAGATTGGCCGAGAATCGTTACGCATTTTGGGTCGCCCCCGAACGTTGTAATGTTTTCGCGAACCCACACGAGCACAGCTACGATGTCTAGCAAGGCCGACGTTAGCGGAGCTGGCATATTCTTCGCCGCCTATCGCTTGCAGGTTCAGATAGCCATACACATTCAGCCGGTGATTATGAGTCACCACAACAGCGTCGTGATTTCGTGCGAGGTTTTCGCCATCATAAGAAAGAAGATCGTGACCGCTGCCATTGGAAAACCCGCCCCCGTGCATGTAGACCATGACGGGGCGTTTGTGGGAACCATTGATCTCGGGTGTCCAAAGATTAAGGCGCAGGCAGTCCTCACCGGGTATCGTGGCAGCTGCGCCACGATGGAGTACGAATGCATCTTCATCCGTATTCGCGAGATTCTTTCCATCGGTGTTGAAGTGAGCGGAATCCTGGTTGGGACAGACCCGACCATACTGCAACGCGTTGCGAATTCCGGTCCAAGGCTCGGGACTCGCAGGGGGCGTGAAGCGCCTTGTACCGGCTGTGGAAGCACCATAGGGCACGCCTTTGAAAATGTACACGCCGTTCCGCCGAAAGCCGCGGATTTTTCCAGTGGTCGTTTCCGCGACGGTCCCGCTAGAGGCAATCACCTTGCTATTTCCACAGCTGGTCGGGAAGGACTGTTTGGAAGAAGCTGCCACGACCCGTTGTGCTCTGATTTTTGGGAACAGGATGCCAGTACCTGCCCATCCCGCTCCCAGAGTTGCAGCCTTGCCAATGAACAAACGCCGTCCCTGAAAACAAGATTGTGGCTGACGTTCCGGTTGTCTTTCGACAGCTCCAGTGTTCTCGGATCGGTGATTCAAAAATGCTCTCTCAATCCGCTCAAAACCCTAAGTGAAGACCAAATTGCATTACCCTGGGAGGAAGGACATTGGAAGTGACTTGCCCGGCGCCAGCAACACCAATCAGAGAGTTGGGAGTACCGTAGTTTTGAATGTTGAAGGCATTGAAGAATTCCGCTCGGAAGGAAATCAGAAATCTCTCACTAACTGGGAAGCTCTTGAACAGGGAGAAATCCGCGTTATAAACCGACGCCGACCGTAGACCGTTTCGACCAAAGTTGCCATATGAGAACACCGGCACGGCAAAGGCATTCGGATCGAACCATTGATTAAGGGTGCGGTGCTCTGGCTTCGGCTTCCCTACGATATTTGGTCGGGCATAGTTCACCCAGGAGAGGCTGCTTCCGATGTTGGCCACGTCGCCTACAACGGCGAGGTTGTATGGCTGACCAGAACGCAGCTGTACTACGCCGTTTAGTTGCCAATTGCCGAGAATCCAGCTCGCTACACCGCCAGTGAGAAACCGTTTACCCCGACCGAAGGGTAGCTCCCAAAGACCGCTCATCGAAAGAAAATGCGGAATGTCATACGAGGAAACACTTCGGCTCCCATTCGGGTCGTAGTAATTCTGAAAGCCCGAGAAGGCACCCCCTCCCGCACCATTTTCTACGTCGAACCACCCGCTGCTGCCGACGTCAATGGATTTCGACCAGGTGTAGGACACCAAATACTGAAAGCTGTTAGCAAACCTGCGTTCCAGCCTGGCCTGCAGCGCGTTATAGTTTCCGCTTCCGCGTGATGTACCAAAGAAAGGAGTCACCTTATACCACGGGAACGGACGCCGCGCATTCACTTCATCTGGAGTTCCGGCTCCAGGGGTCTGAGCCGTGTTGAACAAGCCGGTGAGATCAAGACGGTCATTCTTACTGCCGACGTATCCTACTGATGCCACCAAGCTCGCGCCCATTTGTCGTTGGATTTCGACATTCCATTGTTGCGATCGTCCATCCTTATGGTGTGGATCCATGAACCAACTGGTTTGGCTCCACGGAGAGGGATCGGGTAATCGGGTACCCACCGTACTGAAGGTCTGCTCCACGGTGGTTAGCGGTTGCCCCAATTGATTGATAGGCGCATTGGTAAACCCCGAACCGGTCGCGGGCCAAAAATTTGAAAAGCCCTTCCAATCCTGTTCAATACCCGTTAGCGGATCATAAACAATACCGTAGCCTCCACGGATCACCATTTTCGGAGTCGCTTCCCATGCGATTCCCAATCGCGGGCCCCAATCGTCCCATTCTGGAGCCGGTCCCCAAGCGCGCCCGTAGGGTGAGAGCTGAATTTTGTCGCCGTCTGGAATGCTCGCCAATGTACCGTCTCCGGGGATGCATGGTGACACTCCAGTCTGGCTGCAAGGAGGCGGTAGCTGGTCCGCACCGATCCACCAGTGGCCATCTGAATTGGGACCCGCATTGAGGGTGCCCGCTGACGGGTCGAACGGGCGACGATGGTCGAACCGCAATCCGTAGGTGAGCGTCAAGTTATTGCGCAGCTTCCATTGATCTTGGAAATAGGACGCCCAAGTGGAAACACGGTTGTGTATGGAAAGTGTTGTCGTGTTATTTAGCTGTGCAGGCATCCCCAGCAATGCCGATGCGAGAGAGGAGCCTGTGGTACCGACTTGCTGTGGATTTCCGGTGGTAGCGTCAGCAAACCCATAGCCCCCGTATGGGGGGCTGTCGCTGTCGTTGCCCTGCTTGATGTACTGGAAGCCGAACTTGAACTGGTGCCTCCCCTTAATCCAACTCAGACCATTAGAGAAGCTTGTAACTGGACTCTCGATCGTATTTGCAGTTTGCACTCCAGGGCTCGCCGATAGTGCTCCACCACCAAAAGGCGCCGCGAGACTGATCACAGTTCCGCCGGGGCTGGCAAATCCCATCGCTTGCATCGGCGCGAGTCCGTGTGTGTCGAGCTGATTACGCGTAAACGGCCGCTGCGCGCGTCCGACGCGGGTTTCCAGCAACAACGAGGAGTTGAATACGTGCGTCCATCCCACACCGATATTGAGGGCAGGCACGGAGTTTTCAAAATATCCCGAAATGTCGAAAGGCCTGATGTCAATCACATTGAGTCGATCGTAGCGAAAGAACACGTTATCTTTGCTGCCGATCTGCTCGTCAATGCGGAAGTTATAGTGATTAGAATTATTTACGTTGGGCTGGGATGTGATCGCGTTGAAGACGCCGCCGCCCGAGAGATTGGGCCGAGCGTAGTAGGTCTGGATGAACTGCAGCATGGTCGGATTGATCCGGTTCACCGGAATCATATTTGCACACCCGGTAGCCACGGTACAGGCCGGGTTATAGTTGTTATCTGATGGATTTGGCGAGGACACAAACTGAGTGCGAGTAAACTGGCCTGGATTGCCTGGGTCAGGCTGCGTCGTGGCCGGGTCATAGATGGTATTTGTCAGCGCAGAGTTCGAAAAGTCTCCAGCAAGTTGTGCATCCGTGGGCACTGTGTATTTAATCTGAGACGACTGACTGAAGCGCCAGCCTTCGTACGCAAAACTGAAGAATGTGCGATTCCGCCCGTTATACAACTTGGGTAGCAACACCGGGCCGCTGAACATTGCTCCGAACTGGTTTTGCCGGAACGGAGCCGGTGGGGCCGGCGAACCGTCTGGATTGACATCCTTAAAGTGATCGCGCGCATCGAAGACGTTGTTGCGAACGAACTCCCAAGCGGCCCCATGAATTTGGTTGGTACCGTTTCGGGTTACCACATTAACCACCCCGCCCAGCACACTGCCATACTCCGCTTGGTCATGGTGCGACTGCACTTTAAACTCCTGCATCGCGTCGATGATGGGAGGAACGATAAACGCGCTGGTAGTCAGTTCCGTGTTAATTACTCCGTCCAGTAAATACAAATTCGTACGGTTCCACTGGCCCTGGATTGCTGGTTGAGCGACACTTGCAGTGGGTACACCAAGGTTGGCGAGATCGTTGACGCCGACGCCTTGACTCTGCGATGTGCTGATTGGGGTTGCTCCCGGTGTTAAGGTAAGAAGTTGGCTGAAGCTGCGGCCGTTTAATGGCAGTTCGTGGATAGCTTTCCGGTTTATTACAGTGCCCAGGTTCGATGTGGTGATTTCGACTGCTGCTGATCCGGATTCGGCGGTGACGGTAACGGATTCTGCCGTGGATCCAATCTGTAGTACGAAATTTCTTGAAAGATTCTCCTGCACAGATAGTGTTATGCCTGTGACCGAAACCGCGCGAAAGCCCTGCTTATTCACATTCATGATGTAATTGCCCGGATTCAGGGACGAAATTACGTAGATACCCTCCGGATTTGTCCTTACCGCTGTCACAATGTTGGTTTCCGTGTTCCTGATTTGCACTTGTGCATCCGGCACCACCGCATTTTGTTGATCGGTGACGCGCCCCGATACGGATGCCTTCTCGGTCTGAGCAAACGAAAGTTGCAGTCCGAAAGAAAGCGTCAGAAGCACGATCGCAAAATGTGAGCTCAAGAATACCCGTCGGCTGCCAGAAGATTTAGCTTTCACGCGCGAGTCCTCCCCATTTGCCAAGTATTCCGGTTGTTCGCGTGATTTGTCCCAATGGGCAAAAGTATTTTGCTTGGGAACAATCATGTTTAGTCGTATGGCAATGATGAGACGTACTGATCCGCTGGTTCTAAGTTCGACTAATGTTCGAACTTATGAACTCAGGGGTGGTTCGGTTGTCCGCGCAGGTAGGCGTACATCAAACTCGGACCATCAGGATGCGAAGGATTGCTGTCCGGTCGGCCGAAAGTAACAAATACAGAATCAATTTCCTTGAGGAGTTTGGGGTCGTCGCATTTAAAAACCCAACGGCGCTGTGCCTTGTCATCGGAATAGAAAATGCCTAGTCTCTGCGCTTGCCGATTCGGTCCTTCTTTTTTTGCCCACACCTGGTATTGATAGTTTGCCTTTTGGATCTTCGCTTCATTCAGATCATAGGCGTAGAAGATGAGGGATTTACCCTCAGTAAAAAAGATCCGCCCAAAGGCAGGACGAGGGTTGCCATGGCCGTCGGTGTCAACTACGTCTACGATGTGGAGATTACGCGCGCCCATCAGGTCTGTTACGTCGTGCCCAAGGCTAAGCAGTTGACGCTCCTGATCGAGTGCGACCGATTTGTCTTTCAGCGCATCTTCGAGGTCATTGATCTTGATCTGATTGGTAGTTAGCGTTGCTTCCGCATCCGCAGCACGCCGGTGCTGCAACGCGGCTTCCTGCCGTGCGTTGGTCGCCAGAGACTGGGCATCAGAGAGATCTCGCTGAATCTGCTTTAGTTGTAGCTCAAGGGCTTGGCCATCGAAGGCAAGCTGTGCCTGCTCCTTTGATGCCGATTTCACATTCTCCTGGCTTGCGACCAGCAGGTCACTTGTCTTGCGCAGTTCGCCGCGTAAGCGCCCTAGTTCGGCCTGGAGTTTCAGATTGGCGTCTTCCAGCTGGGCGATCCGTGGGTCAATCGCCGCAACTGGAGCGACTGCTCTGGGAAGCCTGAATTGTAATTCCGATTGCTTGAGCGCACTGCTGAACGAATCTTTCCAAAAAAAGTATCCGGTCGAAGCAATTGCAGCGAACAATAAGGCGGCCGCCATTGCCGCTTGCGGCATTTGCCACCAGGCAGTTGGTGAAAATCGGAGAGGAATCCGTTCGGGCGGCTTGACCGCCTTCCCCACCTCGCATGAAAAGGTAATTCCCTCACGTTCGGCGCGATCGAGAAAACGGCGCACGAAGAGATCCGAGTCGATGCATCCCTCCATTTCTTTTGGCGAAAGAGTCGGATTTTGCTTTGCCCTCGCAAATTGCTGACCAGCGACGTTCAAGCAGTCGAAGTAAGTCTGCCTGCATCGGGTGCATTCCGCCGCATGTTGCTCCAGTTGAGCGAGCTCCTCTCCTGTCGCTTGTCCTATACTCGCGGCGGCGCAGATTTCCTCGAAATAGTCGTGTGTCAACATATCTTGCCTTCCTCAGTGAGCAATGGCTGGCCGCGCTCCTTCCGTCCGCGAGTCACTCTCCAGGTACGAACGGAGACTCTGTAAGCCCCTGTAATAATGATGACGCACGTTCGAAAACTTCTCGTTTCGTCGCCGTGCAATTTCTTGAAAGTCCAGTCCCTGGAAAAAAAACATCTCGATTGTTTGTCTCTGCGCCTCTGGAAGAGACTCAAGCGCTTCGGCAGCAAGCCGACTGCTTTCCTGCAATTGAAGCCGCCCCGGGGACCAAAAACTCGCTGCCTCGTCAATCGCGCTTAGGTCAGCCTTGTTATACAAGCGCCGCACCAAAAGGTAGTTTCGGCGATTGGTACCACGACTGTATGCGTACTGCAAAAGCCACACTTTAAGAGTTCCTCGCGCAGGATCGAATTGTCCCGCATTACGATAAAACTCTAGGAAAACGGACTGCGTGAGGTCCTCAGCTTCCGCGGCGTCTCGCAAGATGCGCAAGGCAGTCACATGAACCAGGCGATGATACCGCTTAAAAATCACAGCGAATGCATCCGTATTGCCCGATTGAAGGTGCCGCATGAGGAGCTGGTCATCAAGTGCGCTGAGATCGGCATAGGATATGCGATCGTCGCAGGCGCTCGAACTGGCACGCATAAAACTCATAAGCCCGACTGGGGGCTGTGTATATCACACGCAAGTACTTAAGTTCACGCAGGAAATTTGTTTTTTTGGAGTGGGACAAAATCACCTCACAGGCTGTATACGAGAAATGGTGAGCGGAAGATGATATTTGTCGTAACAGAAACACGGATCCGGTTTATCGGACTGGCTGCCGTACTAGCTAGCTGGGGCTTGCTGGCGTTTGGGCAAACGGATCTCCGGACCATTAGAGATTTGGTATCCAAAGGCTCATTTGATAAAGCAGTGCCCATCTTGCGCCAAATGATCGCAGCCGAACCGAACCGTGCTGATACCCGAGTGTTGCTAGGTACAACGCTGGCATTAGAAGGGATTCGAGGAGAAGCGATCGAACAGATGGCCGAAGCCGTGCGACTGAAGCCAAGCTCCGCCCAGACACACAACGCATATGGAAGGGTGTTAAGCCGCTTCGTCGAACTGAAGGCAGCGCGCCAGGAATTTGAACAAGCTCTTGAGCTCGAGCCTGGCCTGGCGGAAGCTCACGTCAATTTATCGCTAATTCTGGCACAAGCGGGCGACTTGTCCGAAGCCGGGGTGCACCTTGATCACGCAATCGAATCGCAAGGCAACAGTCCGAACGCCGCTTACGCCCATTACCTGAAAGCCAAAATTTGGGCCGCTCAAGATCAAATAGATAAATCAATAAAGGAACTGCAAGAGGCGGTACGGTTGCGAGCTGATTACGAACAGGCCTGGTCCGATCTAGGGGGAATGCGGCGTCTTGCCTTGGATAACGCAGGAGCCGTAACAGCGTTACAAAGGGCTGTTGCACTTAAGCCGGAAGACGCACTGGCTCAATATCGCTTGGGTCAGCTGTGCTTGCAAAATGGAGATTCACCACGGGCGATCAACCATTTGAAAAAGGCTTTGGCTCAGACGCCGAACGACCGCGGAACTCTCTATAACCTAATGCTTGGCTTACGCAAGACCGGGCAGGTTGAAGAAGCAAAAGCCATTGAGAAGCGAATGGCTGCACTGCAACAGCAAACCGATCGTGCATCGGAAGTCGGACTCGCCGCATCTGGTCTGAACAGCGAGGGAATACAACTCGAAAAATCAGGGGACCTTCGCGGTGCCCTGGCCAAATACCGTGCTGCTCTTGATCTAGACCCCACCGGTTACGGCTTTCGATTAAACTTCGCGCTGGCACTATGCCGACTCGGCCGATGGCAAGATGGGGTGGTAGAACTGCGCGAAGTCTTGCGCGTTGATCCCGACAATGCAGACGCCGCAAAAGCGCTGTATGTAGCCGTTGACCAAACAAGAGCTCACTCTGCAGACGGGGCCAACTGAGATCGTTGCCATAACCGGTGTAGACCACCACTTGGACGATCTTCGGATCAACGGAGTGTAGTTCAATTAAGAACAGGTTGACCGGTCCCGCATTGTCCCATGCATTCGAGCTGATCCGCGCCACTACCGCTCCATCTGGAATCGGATGTGCAGACAGGATGAGGACCCGGCAGTATTACGCACGCTCTCCGCGAAAGAAGCAACCCTCGTTCTGAGTCCCCATACAATCCATGAGCTCACGCGGATATTCATCGGATCGAAACCAGACCCCAAATCTCGCGTCCTCGTAACTGGTTGTCTATTAAATAACCAACTCGCAGAGACGGCCGCGTCTCGTTCGCACCATTGCGAACGAAACTGCAAGCACTGGATCCGACGGGCCGATGTGTGGAGATCCGTCGCTTGAGCGCCGCCGTACCGGCGCTCGCAGTACCTTGTCCAGGTTACATCGTGAGAACAACGCGGAACCGCGCTTTACCACTCATCATGCGCGCGTAACCCTCTGCCGCTTTTTCAAGCGAGTATGTCTCAATCATCGGGCGTACGCCGCTCAGCTCGGCGAAACGCAGAGTGTCGTCTTCATCGGCCGTTGTCCCGGAAGCCCACCCTTGAATTGTTCTGCTTCCGGTAATGAGCTGTACCGGTGTGACCTGTAGGGGTTCAGGGTGAGCCTGCACCCAAGAAAATCTTTGGCGTTTGTCTCTCGACAAACACGACTTTCTAGTATTGAGTAATCTAAAGTACTAGCTTATATTTCTCATGTGCAATATATTCAACGACGACTGGCAGCTATCCTGCTGGACGCGGCTCGACACTTCCCTGCCGTTGTTGTGACTGGTCCTCGTCGTGCGGGCAAGACCACTCTTTTTCGCAAGCTTTTTCCTAAAGCTCAGTAAGTACTGCTCGAAGATCCTGATGTTCAGGCACGCGTGCGCAGTGATCCCCGCGCCTTCCTCGAGGCGCTCCGTCCTCCTGTCGTCCTCGACGAGATTCAGAACACTCCCGAATTACTTGCGTATGTTCGTACCGTCATCGACACGGGCCCGCGGCGGATGGGGCAATGGCTGTTCACGGGGTCCCAGGAGGCACCACTCAAGCGAGGTATCAGCGAATCCATGGCGGGACGAGCGGCCATCCTCCAACTTCTGCCTTTCAGTCTTTCGGAAACGAAGAAGGTGAATCTGCTGCACGGAGGTTTTCCAGAGGTGCTCGCTCGGCCGAAGGCTCGCAGCCTTGGTTTGCTTCCTACCTGCAAACCTATCTGGAGAGAGACGTTCGAGCGATCACGAACGTGCGAGACTTGGCGACGTTTCGTCGTTTTGTGGCACTTTTGGCGAGCCGTCACGGCCAGATTCTGAATAAGACCGACCTGGCTGCTCCGCTCAGCGTCACTGTGCCCACGATGGGCGATTGGTTGCACATTCTTGAAGTGACCGGCCAGATCATTCTCGTGCCTCCGTATTTCGAAGACCTCGGAAAGCGACTGATTAAGTCGCCGAAAGTCTACCTGGGTGACTCCGGCCTCGCCTGCTACCTGCTCGGTTTGACATCTGTGGCTGAGCTTGAGCGCTCGCCATTCCTTGGATCTCTGTTTGAAGGTTTCGTGGCAGCAGAAATAGTCAAGAGTCAAGCCGACCGTGGCATGCGCAAGGAACTCTACTATTTCCGCGATCAGCAGGGTTTGGAAGTAGACTTCCTGATCCCACGCCCTAACGCTAAGCTGTGGCTGGTAGAGGCGAAATCCGCGAAAACTGTCCGCCCGCCCATGGCATCGCCGTTGACTTCTCTCCAGCGAGCACTGCAAACCCGACCAGGAAGATTGATCGTGGTCCATCGAAAATCGCGACTACAAGTGACTACGGCAGCGATCGCTAAAGGGGTTGACGCACTTGACGTGGAGCAATTTGTTAGAGAACTCTTGGCGATTAAATGAGTCTGTGCGAGCCCTCATTCTTGAAGGACGTGTGCATTTTCCCGAAGCGAGTATCACTCGTTATTAAGACATGTCGCCTTATTCCTTAATAAGGCGATGGCTTATTAAAGGTATCCTGCACAACAGAGACCAGATTCAGTGCGAGTGCTATTCTGGCTCCCTGCAATCGATTCGGACAGGTCGAAAATGCGAGCCGAACGGAGTCTGGAAGCATGCTGTGGCGGATCATCGGACAATAGATGATCGGGCGATAAGAGTCGATTTCGAGCGGCCACCGCCTCCGGTCTCAGGAGCGACCGCCCATAGGAGACTGGAATCGCGAAATTCGATCCGCCGAATTCCCGTGGCACTGCAAAGTTAATGCCTATGACCTTGCCCTCGTTATTGAAAAGCGGACCGCCTGAGCCTCCGGAGGTGGTTTGGGCGTCGTAGACAATTTTGTCGGACACTACGGCGCCAATGTGGCCCTGTGTCGTAGTGGGTCGGATGAGATTTCGGCGTGCCAGTTCTTCCATGACCTGCTTCGGATCACCTTTGCTTGCAGTCGCGATGGACTGCAGCGTGTCTGTGCCAGCCCGCGCCAGAATGGCATCAAGGGCAGTCGGATAACCGAGTAACACGACTAGGCCTCCACTGACTGCCGACCGACGGCTATCGGCCAGCGCGATCTGTCTCGTCTTCAGCCCCGAAATGTTTCCCTTTACAACAGCAACGTCTGCCGCAGATGAAATCTTTTCGGTAATTGACGGGAATGCCCTTCGGAATGCCGGGAAAATATGCCGTCATCTCGGAGACGGTCTTGACTGGACCATGGTTCGGCCACCGGAACTGACAAACAATCCTTGACCTCGATTCGTGACCGCTTCAGCGGTTGGTTATGGCTCGTTGTAGAGACCGATGTCCGCAATAGAGGGAGAACCTGATCCGCGCTCAAGCCGCACGCGGATTTTGCGCACATTCACGGGCAGGATCGTCAAAATCGTGGTCGGAGTAGGATTCTGGCTTTCCGCCATAGCAGCCCAACTGGAGCCATTCCAGCGCTCGAAGCTGAAGCTCTTGAGGAGAGAGGCGGGGTTCTCTGGCTGGCTCTGTACGAGCGCAATGGCCGAGACACGGTGGTCGCTTTGGAGATCAACCTCAAGCCAGGGTGCAGTGTCGGAGTCGTCGGGCGACCATCCGGAGCGGAAGCTACCGTCGTTGGCTAAATCGGGTCCGACCGTGTCAGGACTGGAACTGGCGTGGATGGGTTTGCCCTTGGCGAGATTTGCTGTGGTGACGACGGGATGCGGTGTAAGGCGTGGTGCGGGGGGCTCGGGACTCCAGAGCCGCCCGATCTCGGAGAGGCGTTCGACTACGTTTGGCGCGAGCTTGCCTTCGCGTGTCGGCGGCGCGTTGAGGATAAGATTGCAATGGCGACGATTGAGAGGGACGAGCCACTCATTCACCACAGTCTCAGCGGCTTTCAGCCGACCATGGACATCCGCTTGTTTCCAGAACCACCCGTCCGTCAGCGTCACGCAGGAGAGTGCCGGAAGATCGCTACCCTGTGGCACGCGCTGACCTGCGTTCTGCTCGAAGACTTTGATATCCGAGTAGTAGAGACCACCGCTCGGATAGCTCGCAGCGTTGAGGTCACAGATGAGGCAATGCGGCTGCAGCACCTTTATGTGGTCGTAGATCGCGCGGAACGGGACCTCTTCATAGGTGATACGGCTCCACGGCGCGTCCCATCCGTCCGTGATGAAGATGTCGATCTCACCATACCTGGACAAGAGTTCGGTGAGCTGATCCTTGATGAGTTGGATCTTGTCCGGTGTGACATTGAAGTGCCGGATGTCATCGCGCAGGGAGAGGATTGAATAGTAGATTCCGATCCGTAGGCCCGCCTTACGGAAGGAATCGACGTAAGCGCGCACTACGTCAGTCTTTTGCGCTGTCTGAGCGACGCTGTTAGCATGCGTCTTTGTGGGCCAGATGCAGAAACCGTCGTGATGCCGCGTCGTGAGGCAACCCCAGGTCATCTTCGCGGACATCGCTGCGGTAGCCCATTGATCGGTATCGAGGGCGGTCGGGTGGAAAAGATCGGGCCGTGAACTCGGATCGCCCCACTCGCGGTCCTGAAAAGTAGCCATATTGAGGTGCAAGAACATGCCGAATCGTAGATCGACAAAACTCTGTTGGAGAGCGAGCAAGTTCTCCCTCCCGTGCATGAGACTACGCGAAGTATGGTCCGGTTGCGCCGCGGCATCGCTGCCGCGCGTCGCGGCAGCCGCTACGGCTGTCCGCCCTGCGAGTTGAAGAAACTCACGACGTGATTTCATACAAGTTGACCCCGCACTGCAGAGCGCGACGCACGTCTTCTCTGGCGATCGCAACCGTCTGTGCGACTATTCAGTGCGTAAATGCTAGTTCTAGGACTCAGTTTCCATTATCCGTCTTAGGTCTCTAGGACTCCATTGCAGGCAAGCGAAGGGTCATGTCTGGCATACGACAACGCCCGCCGCTAGGAACTAGCGACGGGCGAGAATTGTTGAACCATCGGAGGTCAGAAAATAAACCTCAAACCGAACTGAAGGACTCGAGGTGAGTTGCCATTCGCTCTCTGTGTCACCGTGCCAAAGTTCGCTGTATTACTGACGTCACCGTTGGGGGGACCGAAAATCACGGTGTTGAAGAGATTGAAAGCCTCAGCCCGGAACTCAAGTTTCCGCTGTTCAGCAAAGAGCGGGAAGTCTCGAAAAACCGAGAAGTCTATGTTCCAATAACGCTGCGCCTGAAAAGCATTGGGCCGAATATTGCCGAAGGTAAATTGAGGGGTTTGAAAGGCACTGGTGTTGAACCAGCAACCTTGGGTGTGCACGGCTTGCCCGCCGGGGCATGAACCCGAATTGGGATCGCCGACGAGGTTGGCCTGCTCGTAACCGGCCCAGCCTTGATTACCGGTATTCGCCGGATCGCCACTGGCGTCGATTACGCTGTAGCGCTGACCGGAGCGGACAGCTAGGATGCCGTTAACCTGCCAATTGCCAATGATGTAATCGACCACGTGGTTTCCAGAAGAGAAATGCTTGCCCTGACCGATCGGAACTTCGTAGTTTGCATTCACCGTTAGAAGGTGTGGCAAATCGTACCCTGCCGGGCTCAAGCTCGCTCTTGGGTTGTACGGATCTGCAACATTCTTGCCTTCAGCGCCAAACCATCCGTCATTCTCAGTAAGTGCTTTCGAATAGGTGTAGGCAACCTGATATGCCAAACCGCCGGAGAAGCGCTTATCCACCGACAGTTGAAAAGCATGGTAGTCCGCGAACCCGACACTGCGATCGTAGAAGGTCGCGATCATGTAGGGATAGAGCGATCTGGACTGTGGATTTGGCAAGCTGCTGGGCTGCAAAGCGGTGTTGTACATCCCGCCGACGTCGGCCCGGTGCGTCAATGCCCCCACGTAGCTGCCCGTGATCGTGGTGGTTGAGTTTAGTTGATGCTGAACGCCAAAGTTAAACTGGTACGCATAGGGATTCTTGATGTGTGGATCATAATGCCACAGCGTGCCGTTAGCATTGAAGGGAGTTGGAGCAGGAATGCCCGCGCCGACGCCTCCCGCCGAGAAGGGATCTGCGTAAGTCGCGATGGGTGGACCGCTAGGGGCCGTGGATCCGCCGGGGACATTCAGATTGCTAGCGATCAACTGGCCTATGCCAGGCCAACCGCCTTCGATGTTCTGCGACATCTGGCTCACCGCAGCCCAGTTGTCATAGACTATTCCGGCTCCTCCGCGCACCACTGTCCTGTCTGCCACTCGATAAGCAAACCCGAGGTGAGGACCGATGTTCGTATAAGTGTTGTGCGATATACGCCCTCGCGGATCCACGACAACGTGCGGTGGCAGAGCCCCCGGGGGCAGACAAGTTTGCGTGGCCGGATCGCACGCGACGGGGTTCCCTTGGGCATCGAGCATAATGCTGGGAATACATGGAGCATGACCGCGCACTGTGCACGGCGGTGGCGGGTATTGCAAAACGTAAGTGCCATTTGAGAAGTCGAAATCGCCTGTCTCAATCCCGCCCTGCTTGTCAATCGTGTCTATAGTGCCGTAGGCTGGAATCAGGGTTAGATCATAGCGGACACCGTAGTTCAACGTCAGCTTCGAAGTTGCTTTCCAGGAGTCTTGGAAGAAGGCGCTGAACAATCCACCAAGCCTGGTTTTCTCACTGACATCCCGCCTATTTGCTCGGTCGGGCACACCGATGAGGGCCGAGGCCACGCTGAAGCCGCCGTTGCCATTTCCGTCGCTCGTTTGACGGTTGTCAAAACTAACCGCGACGTTAGAGAGCGGGCTGGAGAACACGCTGGTGATGTAATTCGCACCGAATTCGTAGGTATGAGTACCTTTCACCTTGCTGAGGGTCGCGGACACCTGATTGTTATCCGTGGCCTGGGGCGTCAATACAATGCCCTCTCCTCCGTCCACATATCCGTTTCCAAGTTGATAATCGGGAAGCAGCCAGCCTGAGGTTCCAGAGAAATTGCTGGCGAACCCCGGAGCGAAACCAGCTGCTTGAACAATGCTGGTCGTCTCGGTTTTGAATTTGGTAACTGCGTTGTCAGAGACCGTGGTACGAGAAAACAGCATTTGCAACTGCAGGTTGGGACTAAAGGTGTGTACCCAGTTGCCTCCCCAATTCCGCCCGGGTATGGAATCGGTCGTCTGCAGGCCTGGCAAGCTCGTGGGCTTGAGGACGTCGCTGTTGATGAAGCTGTAGCGGAACGAGACATTGTCCTTCTGCCCGAAGGTATGGTCCAGCCTAACGTTAAACTCGTTCTGGTGTTGAGTGTTGGGGTCGGGGTTAGATGCGTTGCTGTTCAACTCAGTATTCAAAGGACCGGCTGCCGGCAGTACGCTCTGAAGGAAAGTAACGATTTGAGGTTGAATGTCCCCTGGATTTGCACCAACGGGAATTTGATTATTCAGGTATGGGGTTCGAGAAAATCCTGAACCTGAGGGTACAGTTGTAAACGGATTGTAGAGCTGCTTTGTGGGATCGTTGCAAAGTCCCGCGGTAAATCCCGCCGTGCAGTAAGAACTAAAATCGCCAGCATACATCGCTGCTGTGGGCACCAGGATGGGCGTCGCGATGGGCTTAGAGTAACGGAACCCTTGATAGGCAGCGTAGAAAAACGTGTTGTGTTTCACAGCCGGCAGCGCAACGGGACCGCCGATGGCGCCACCGAACTGATTCTGGCGGAAGTGAACCACCGGAGCAAATTGATCCTGTGAGTCAAAAGCGTCATTTCGGATGTACTCCCACGCTGACCCGTGGAACTGGTTCGTACCAGATTTCGTCACGACGTTCACAACCCCGCCAAGAACGGAGCCGAACTGGGAGGAATCGGTGTGGGAAACGACCTTGAACTCTTGAATTGCATCCACGATCGGCGGCACCGCGTAGGTGCTCAGAAATGCAGCGAAGTTATTCATTCCATCGGTCAGGAAATAGTTGCTACGGTTCGTGGCACCGTTGATCGCTGGGAACACGAATGCTGAATCCTCAGCGATTGGGGCGGCGAAACCGCCGGTCCGGCCCGACATGCTGTTTTGGCCGACGCTGATTGGCGCGACGCCTGGTGTCAACGAAAGCAACTGGGTGAAGTTGCGGCCATTCAGCGGAAGATTGTTCACCTGCTTGGTAGCGATAACCGTTCCCAATTCCGCCGAGGAAACTTGTAGCTGCTCGGCCGTGGCGTCAACAGTCACCAATTCAGAAGTTGAGCCAGCGGAAAGTGACACGTCGATGGTAGCTGTCTGGTTTACCGCGAGGATGAATTCAGAAACCTGCTTGGAAGTAAAACTCCCGGCAGAAACCTTCAATGTGTATCGGCCAGGAGAAACATTGCTGAACCGATAGTTCCCAGTATCGTT
>Ga0075424_100001483_pt1 | contig 20663 bp, 14 predicted proteins | sample SoiMethybrSBSTD3_FD_75301 | JGI IMG/M metagenome (GOLD analysis project Ga0075424, IMG submission 75301) | Bulk soil microbial communities from a Populus tree surrounding site in Tennessee, USA - Soil MetaG P. TD hybrid SBSTD3 | ecosystem: Environmental > Terrestrial > Soil > Tree plantation... | reverse complement strand
TATGATCTTGAAGAAAATTTCTCTTTCCTTCGCGCCGAAGGAGCGCGCCATTTCAACGAGAACGCCGTCGACCTGCTTCACCCCTGTCATCGTATTGATGATGATGACGAATACGGCAAAAAGGAAAACTACGGCAATACGCGACTCCACGCCCAGTCCGAACCAGAGGATCAATATCGGCACAAACGCCGTGGTCGGCGCGGACATCAGGGCATTTACGTAGAGATCGAGAAAGTGCTCGACGGCGCGAAAACGTCCCATCAACAGACCGAGAACAACACCGACGAAGACCGCCAGTAGAAAACCTATGGCAAGGGTGGTTAGACTCATGGTCAAATTGGCGAGCAGCTTGCCGTTGCCCAAAAGTTTCAACCAGGCTGCGGCGATCTGCGACAACGGCGGGATCAAGGTGGAATCCATCGCGCGCCCGGCGACTTCCCACAGAATCGCGAGCGAGAGGATCGACAGGACGTTACTGCCGAAACGGTTCTTCAACGGTGGTTCTCCATGGCGCGCTTGAGACTTTCCCAAATGTAATTGGTCAAGTCGACGAATTTAGCGTGGCGCCGGACTTCTTCGGACACGCGCGGTCGAGGGAGCGGCACGTCGAGAATCTCCGCTACTTTGCCGGGCCGCGGACTCATGACGACAACACGGTCGGACAGATACACGGCTTCATCCATGCTGTGCGTGACAAAGATCACAGTCTTGCGTTCGCGTTGCCACAGCTCCAGGAGCTCTTCCTGTAAAAGTTGACGCGTTTGCGCATCGACCGCGCCGAACGGTTCGTCCATCAGTAAGATCGCGGGATTGACCGCGAGCGCCCGCGCGAGCCCGGCGCGTTGCTGCATGCCGCCGGAGAGCTCGTGAGGGTAGTGGCTTTCGAAGTCGGCCAGACCCACGCGCTTCAAATAATCGCGTGCCGTTTTTGTTCGGTCTTCTCTGGACAGTTGGCGGAGTTCCAGGCTGAACTCGACATTAGCCAGCACGGTACGCCAGGGCAGCAAGGCGAACGATTGAAATACCACCGCACGATCGGGACCCGGCCCGGTCACCGCTGTACCATCAATCACGATCGTGCCGCTATCGTAGGGGATCAGGCCGTCAATCATTTTCAGCAAGGTTGTTTTGCCGCAACCGCTCGGACCAATGATGCTGACGAATTCGTTTTCGCGGATCGAAAGACTCACATCGGATAAGGCCTTGATCTCAGTCGTGTTCTCTTTGACGATCTTGTGAAAGCTCTTCGAGACCCCGTGGATTTTCACCAAATGCTTGGACTCGTTCAAGACGTTCAAAGCGTTCAAAACGTTTGAGGATTCGAGCGGCTTTCCGGCCTGTTGAACCGATTGAACTGGTTGAACGGTTTGAACCGGCATTTCATCTTCCAGTGATGGCCTCATCGTCCTTGCCCGGCTGGTACGGCCGCGTGTCGCGCGCGAGATCGATTTTGTTGAGCACCTCGTCGGGCGCCTGCGCTTCTTTCGGAAAGTGATACGGCGGCAGCGGCTTGGTGGCGTCGAAAATTAACTTTGTTTCCATCGGTCCTTTTTCGAGACGATTGAAGCCGTAAGCAGTGGGGTTCAAGTGGGAGCCGATGATGTTCGGGATAATCACCAGATCGCGATCGGCTTGAAAGCGCATCGCCAGCGCCCAGAGCACTTGCGTTTCATTGAAGACGTCGACGTCATCGTCCACCACGATCACATGTTTGATATTCGGGTCGGTGACGATGGCCGCCAGGGCCGCCTGTTTGGGATCTCCCTCAGCGCGCTTTTTGACCGAAATGTAACAATGAGAGCGAGCAGCGCCGGAAATCGGCATGTTGACACCGGTCGTGCTGGGCACAACTTCCTGAACGCGCTTCAAGAGACTCCCCAGGCGGGGCGCGGCGCCGATAATGTTGTGCTCGAAATGAGCGCTGTGGATGCACTGGTAAATCGGTTGTTTGCGCATCGTGATTGCGGTGACTTCGATGTAGGGTTGTTCGCCTTCCTTATAATAATAATGCGGCCATTCGCCGAATGGCCCTTCGTAGTGGCGCTTATGCGGAGGGACGATTCCTTCGATCACTATTTCGCAGCGTGCCGGCACCATGAGGCTCACGGTTTCCGCTTTGACCACTTCCAAAGGCTCGCCCAAAAACGCGCCGGCGATCTCCATCTCTGAACCGACACCCGCTTGCTTGCTGACCGCGGCCATATTCAACGCCGGATGATGGCCAATGGCGAGAGCGACTTCCATCGGCTCGTTGTGATCCTCGTATTCTGCGCGGATGTAGTTGCCGTGATTGGCGGGATTGATCATCAAACCGAGCTGACGCTTGCCTTGCTTCTGATGCCGATAAATTCCGACGTTGACCGCGTTGCCGCCGCGTTCTTTACAGATCAGTGCGGCGGCATTGATATAGGAGCCGGCATCGCCCTCGTTCAGGGTTAGGACGGGCAGCAGATCGAGATCGGCGTCGTCGCCTTTCAAAATAACCTCTTTGCAGGGCGCGTCTTTGGCGGGAATCTCTTTCACCGGCAAGGGGTGATGCTCGCGGAACGCCAGGTCTCTCACCATTTGCGGGACGGAGGGCGACCCTAGTGAGAGTGCCAGGCGCTCATAGGTTGCGCCAAGATTGATGACCAGTGGAATCTTGGACCCTTTGATGTTTTTGAAGAACACCAGCGGATATTCATTCTTACGCTCAAATTTTTCGACAATCGCGCTGGCCTCATAGCGCGGGTCGACTTCGCGATCGACAACAACGACGTCTTTCGGCCTTTTCTCCAGCAATTCATCGAGATAACTGCGCAGATCTTTCGCCATATTGCCTCCTTGCACGCCTTAAGCACCCTAGTCTGCTTCGCGCTTGGGTTCTAAATACACCCAGTCCGAACAATCTCGCAACCCGCACGGTGAACTTTGCTTGACACGCTGTATTCGTTCTTTTAACTCTGAAGCGGTCGTGATGCGAAAACTACCGGTCAGATGGGGCTTGAGCCTTGCCAATCGGGGTGCGCTCTTCGGGCTTACCGATATTGAGGAATTGATCGAAAGCGCGGTTTTTGCAGAGCAGTCGGGTGTATTCGAGTCCGTTTGGGTCGGCGATAGCCTTATTCACAAGCCGCGGCTGGAAGCGATTACCCTGCTTTCAGCGCTCGCCACGCGTACAGAGAAAGTTCGCCTGGGCACGATCTGCATGGCGTCGTTTCCGGTGCGTCATCCGGTGTTGCTCGCAGTTCAGTGGGCCTCCCTCGACCAGATTTCCAAAGGCCGGACGATCTTAGGCGTCTGCATCGGTGGCGGTCACGAAGGCGAGCTGCGCGCCTTCGGTGTGAAGCGCGACGAGCGAGTTGGACGCATGAAAGAAGGCATAGAGCTTTTGCGCGCCATCTGGGCCGACGGCGAGGTTCATCATAACGGTAAGTATTACGATCTCGACGGCTATAATATCGTGCCGAAGCCGGCGCAGAAGCCGCTGCCGATTTGGATCGCTGTGAGCCCCGAGCGAGAACAGGTGGGCGATCGAGTTGTCGATCAGGCGATGCGCCGAGTGGGAATGCTGGCGGATGGTTATATTACGATGGGCGTGAGTGCAACGGAGTTTGCCAAGCGTTGGTGTGTGATCGAGCAAGCGGCCGCTGAGGCCGGCAGGGATTTAGCCAATTTCGAATGCGCCATTCACGGCATGGTGAATATCGATGATGACAGGCGAACGGCGTATGCTCAGGCGAAAGATTACTTCAACCACTATTATGGACCGAGCTACCCGCCGGAGAGTCTAATCAAAGTTTGGCTCGCGCACGGGCCGCCAAAAGATTGCGCCCGCTTGATTCAGGAGTGGATCGATATGGGCGTCACCACACCCGTACTCCGCTTCACAGGCAAAAATCAGTTGTTGCAGTTGAAAAGGTTCATCGAAGAAGTGTTGCCGTTGTTGCGGTTGGACGGAAGATTGGAGTAATGGAGTAGGGGAGTGATGGAGTGCTGCGGCGAGTCCAGAAACCATTACTCCCAATACTCCGTCACTCCAATAATGCCGAGGACTTCCCATGTTTGAAGATCTCAGAGGATTTTTGACTCACCTGGAAAGCCAACGCCAGCTGTTGCGAGTCAAGGAACCGGTGGACGTCAAGTATGAGATCGCCGCCGGAATGCGTAAGACCTCCGATATCGAAGGACCGGCGCTGCTTTTCGAGAACATCAAAGGTTACCAGGGCTGGCGCGTACTGGGCGGATTGTTCGCGACGCGAAAACTGGTTGCGCTCGGACTCGGCGTGCCGCAAGAGCAGATGCTCGATCGCTATTTGACTTTGGAAGACCAGCGGATTGCGCCGGAGGTCGTCTCCAGCGCGCCGTGCAAGGAAATCAGATGGATCGCCGATCAAATCGATCTCGCCAAGCTGCCGATCGTGACGCATGCGAGCAAGGACTGCGGGCCGTACGTGACCATCGGCGTGCAGGTCGGCAAGGATCCCGATACCGGCATTCGAAATCTCTCGATCCATAGGATGCTTGTGCTTGGGAAAAACCGATTGTCTCTATGGGCGCCGGCGGATCACCACCTCGGCAGAATGATCTTAAAAGCGGAGGAAAGGAAAAAAGGCCTGGAAGTCGCCACGGCGGTGGGTGTCGAGCCGGCAATCGTCGTCGGCTCTCAGGCACGGGTGCCGTTTGGCATCGATGAATTTCACGTGGCCGGCGGTTTGCGCGGCGGCGCGGTGAAGCTCGTCAAGTGTGAAACCATCGACGTCGAAGTTCCCGCTTGCGCCGAGGTAGTAATCGAAGGAATTACCATCCCCGGTGAGCGGGTCGCCGACGGCCCATACGGCGAATATCCCGGATGTTACAGCGAAGCCAAACAGGCTCCGGTATTAAAAGTCACCGCGATCACGATGCGACAGAACCCGATTTGGCAAACCGCCCTGACCGGAATGCCGGTGACGGAGAATCATACGCTGATCGAATATGGCAATGCGGCGGTGGTTTACCGGGAAGTGAAAAAAGTCGTGCCGGAAGTGCGCGGCGTGAACATGACGCCGGGGGGAACCTTTCGCCATCACGTGGTGGTTTCGATCAAGAAGCGAGCGGAGAACGAAGGGCGCAACGTCATTCTGGCGCTGCTGTCTATGGGCATCGGCCTCAAACAGGTGATTGTCGTCGACGATGATATCGATCCGTTCGATCCCATGCAGGTCGATTGGGCGATGGCGACTCGTTTTCAAGCCGATAAGGATGCGATCATCATTCCGCGCATCGCCTGCTCGACGTTGGATCCATCTTGTCCGGAAGCCCGGGTCACGGCGGGATTAGGGATTGATGCGACGGCGCCGATGAAAGACCGCTGGAGATTCGAGAAGGTCGAGATTCCAGGCGTCGATAAGGTGAAATATCTTTGAAGCTTCAACCTCAGAATAGGGGCAATATTGGTCCTATAATTGTCATTCCCGCGGAAGCGGGAATCCAGTGGTCCCTCGAAGCCTGGATTCCGGCTCGCGCTAGCTCACGCCAGCTTGGCCGGAATGACGAATTCGTGACCCAGCCAAGGTCAACTCAAGCTAGCGAATGAGGAACTTCGAATACCTCGAACCGACCAGCGTTGCCGAGGCCTGCGCGTTGCTGAAGCAGAACGGCGGCGAAGCGAAAATTTTTGCCGGCGGCGCGCATCTCACGATTCTGATGAAGCAGGGGCTCTATCAGCCCAGAGCGCTCATCAACATCAAGAAAATTGCCGAGCTCAAGGGGATTCGTTGCGACGACGCGGGGTTGTCCATCGGCGCCCTGGTGACGCATCGCGAGCTCGAAACCTCGGCGCTGGTGCGCGACAAACTGCCAGTGCTTTGTGAGGCGGAGAGAGAAGTCGCCAACATACGCGTGCGCCATATGGGAACGGTGGGAGGGAATCTCGCATCCGGCGAGCCGCTCACCGATCTGTCGCAGATCTTCATCGCTCTCGACGGCAGGCTGAAAATCGCCGGCCCGAGCGGAGAGCGTATCATTCCCGTTGAAGAGATGTTCCTCGATTTTTACACGACCTGTTTGGCGGATGACGAGATCATCACCGAAGTCATGCTGCCGCTGCTACCACAAAAATCGGGAATTGAGTATCTGCGCTTCTCGAGCAGCTCGGTCGTGGACAAACCGGCGGCGGGTGTGGCGGTGCGAATGACAGTCGAGCCCGGCGACGAGATTATTCAGCTCGCGCGTGTCGTACTGGGTTGTGTCAGTGCGACTCCCGTGCGCGCTAGAAAAGCGGAACAGACTTTAACCGGAAAACGGCTGTCGCTGGAGTCGGCTGCCGAGGCGGGCAAGACAGCATCGCAGGAATGCGATCCCACGAGCGATCTGCGCGGATCGGCAGATTACAAACGTGCGATTGTTGGGACTTTGGTCAGGCGGGCAGCGTTGAAAGCGTACGAACGGGCCGTGGGAGAATTTTAGATTTTCGATTTTGGATTTTCGATTGTCGGAGAACTGGAGAATTTTAGATACTTCGACGTAGCTCAGTACAGGTTTTCGATACTTCGACGCAGCTCAGTGCAGGTTTTCGATTTTCGATTGAACTGACAACACGTGAAGAAGGCGATCTCACTTATCGTTAACGGCGTGGAGCGGAGTGCCGAAATCGAGCCGCGGCTTACGCTACTAGATCTCGTGCGCGAGCATTTTGGTCTGACGGGAGCAAAGCTCGGCTGTGATGTCCAAGTTTGCGGCGCTTGCACCCTATTGGTCAATGGAAAACCGATCAGCGCTTGTTCGATGTTGGCGGTCGACGCCGACGGCTGTGAAGTTTTGAGTATCGAAGGCTTGAGCAAACCCAACGAGCTTCATCCGGTGCAGGAAGCATTCGTCGAATTTGGCGCGCTGCAATGCGGCTATTGTACCTCCGGTTTTATTCTTACGGCCAAAGCACTGCTCGATGAGACACCCCATCCTTCGGAGCAACAAATACGAGATTACCTGGCGGGAAATTTTTGCCGTTGCGGCTGTTATCAGGAAATCGTTCAAGCCGTTAAGAACGTCAGCGGTGAGCCTGGATCGTGAAAAAGGTAAGCATTGGCGTAAGCGTTTAAAGTTTGGGTCATCGATGGAACCAGCAGACATTGGAAAAACATTTCGGCGGCTCGATTACGAAACCAAAGTAACCGGCCGCGCACAATATCTCGCCGACATGAGTCTACCCGGGATGTGTCATGGAAAGATACTGCGCAGCCCCTACGCGCACGCACGAATCAAAAGCATCGATAGTTCGCGAGCGTCGAAGATCCCCGGCGTGATGGCGGTGCTTACACGCGACGATATTCTCCATGATCAAGGGATTGAGCCGTACTACGGCCCGGTTTTTAAAGACCAAACCATCGTCGCAACAGAAAAAGTCAGGCACGTGGGTGATCCCGTGGCAGCCGTGGCGGCGCTTAACGTCGATGCGGCTGATGCGGCGCTGGCGTCGATCGAAGTTGAGTACGAGGAACTACCAGCGGTCCTCAATGTCCAGCAAGCGCTCAAGCCCAATGCGACGCTGGTTCATGAGGCCGTCAAGCTGCCGGAGTCCGGCTTTGCTGATCTTGCTGAACTGAAGCCGATCGAAGGAACCAACCTGTGCACCCATTTCAAGCTCAACCGCGGCAATATCGAAAAAGGTTTTGCCGAGGCGGATCGTATTTTCGAGGATACCTTCACCTTACCCGCTACCCAGCATAGCTTTCTCGAGACTCACGCTTGTATCGCTCAGATGGATGCCGGCGGACGGATCAGCGTTTGGGCGACGACGCAAAATCCTTTTGTGGTTCGAACGCAGCTTGCGAACATCTTCAAAGTACCGGTTTCAAAAGTCCGCGTGGTCGTGCCTTATCTGGGCGGTGGCTACGGTGGCAAAGTTTATCCCAAAGTCGAGCCGATCACGGTGGCGCTGGCACAAAAAGCAGGTCGACCGGTGCGGGTTGTGTTATCGCGCGAAGAAGTCTTCTACACCATCACCAAGCACGCGGCGGTGATTCGCATGAAGACCGGCGTCAAAAACGACGGCACATTGGTGGCGCGCGAATGCGAGATTCATCTCGATACCGGAGCGTACGCCGAGATCGGTCCACGGGTGGCAAAAAAATCCGGTTACACTGCGGCGGGACCGTACAAAATTTCCCATTTGAAAATCGATTCTTATTCCGTTTACACCAACAAACCCCCGGCAGGCGCATTTCGTGGCTTCGGCGTGTCACAATCGGCGTGGGCGGTGGAGTCGCAGATGGACATTATTGCCGCTGCTCTGCACATGGATCCGCTCGAAATCAGAAAAAAGAACGGTTACGACGAAGGCGATAAATTCGTGACCGAAGAAACTCTGCGCGCGGTCGGCCTGAAACAGTGTCTGAACCAGGCGGCGGAATCGATCGGATGGGAATCCAATCGGATCAGCGATGCAAAAATCAAAAACGATTCATCGACCGGAAGTCTCCGGCGCGGTAAGGGACTCGCTTGCATGATCAAAGCGACGATCACGCCCTCGATTTCCTGCGCTGTGGTGAAGCTTAACGAGGATGCCAGCCTGTCCTTATATACCGGTACGGTGGAGATGGGGCAGGGCTCGGAAACGGTATTGGCCCAAATCGCCGGGAAGGAGCTCGGAATTCCTCTCGAGAAGATTCAAGTGCTTGGTGTCGATACTGACGTGGTACCGTACGATCTAACGACATCTTCGAGTCGCTCGACTTTCCACATGGGCAAAGCTGTGCAACTGGCGTCGCGGGATGTTCTGCGACAGCTCGCGGCGATCGCTGCGCTGGAGTATAGCGTTCCGCAAGAAAAGATCACCTTCGCCGATGGCAAGCTCCGTCTCCCGGAAACTCAAGTAAATTATGCCGAGCTGATGTTCAAACGCTTCGGTATGCGCGGCGGCACTCTGGTCGGCGAAGGTCAAGTGAAAACTTCGACGAAGGACGAGTCCGGCGAGAAGAGCACGTCGGCGTTTTGGTTTCTCGCGGCCGGCGCGGCCGAAGTTGAAGTAGATGTCGATACGGGGAAGTTCAAGCTGCTGAAATACGCGACTGCGGTCGACGTCGGCAAGGCGCTCAACCCGCTCGGCTGCCGCCAGCAGCTTGCGGGTGCCGCGATCACCGGCATCGGTCAGGCGATGTTTGAAGAAATCTCCTATGACAATGGGCAGTTGATCAATCCGAATCTCGTCGACTACGTCTTGCCGTCCCTCGGTGACATGCCGCCGACGATCGATCCGATTTGCGTCGAGGTGCCGGATCCAAATGGTCCTTTCGGCGCCAAAGGCATTGGCGAGAGCGCACTCATTCCGGTGGCGCCGGCGATCGCAAATGCGATTTACGATGCCGTCGGCGTACGGATTAAAGATTTACCGATCAAAGCGGAAAAGGTTTACCTCGCCTTGCATGGTATCGAATAGAACATGAGAGCCATCGGCAATGGATTTTTCCTCAGCTTCGTTGTGATCACGGCCGCGGCTTGTAACTCGGAGGTGCTGGAACGACAAGGGGCGCAGATCCGTGAGCAAGAACAGGAGATCGCGCGCCAGCGCAAAGAACTGGAATCCCTCGCGGCGGGGCAACAGGTTCAGGACCAGAAGCAGCAAGATTGTAATCGCGCCTTTCGCGATTATTTTGACAAAGCGCAGCAATCGACAGATCGCGAGCGGACGATCGCGCTTTATCGCGATGGCTTGGCGATTTGTCCTGACGATGACGTCGCCCATTACGAATTGGGTCGGACACTCGTCGAAGCAGGCCGCCGCGCCGACGCTCAAAGAGAATATGAAGCCGCTCTCAAGATCAATCCGGATTTCGCTGATGCCCGCCGCCAACTCGAGGCGATTCGCTCTAACCCTTAACGATTACCTCCAGGCATTTCATTGAAGCATCAGATGAGACCGTTGCTCGCCTTGTCGTTCTCGATTGTTCTGTGGAGCTTACCCGCACAAGCGGTGGATGAGAAAAAGCTTGTCGATCTGACTTATTCATTCAACGAAACGACTCAACACTGGCCCACCGCGAAGCCTTTTCATCTTGAAAAAATCACCGAAGGCATGACGCCGGCGGGTTATTGGTATTCGTCCTATGAGTACAGCGGTTCCGAGCACGTCGGCACTCACATGGATGCCCCGTTTCATTTTGCCGAGGGAAAGTGGACGACCGATCAGGTGCCGCTTTTCCGCACCGTCGGACCGGGAGTCGTGATCGATGTGCGCCGCCAAACCGAAAAGAACCGCGATTATCTCTTACAAGTCGGAGACGTGACCCGTTGGGAAAAACTTCACGGCCGAATAGCGGCTGGGTCCATCGTGATGGCACACACCGGTTGGGGACAATACTGGGGTGATCGCAAACGTTACTTCGGCACCGACGAAGAGGGCAACGTCACTGACCTTCGCTTTCCGGGAGTTTCGCGGGAGCTGGCGGAATTTCTTGTAAAACAAAGAAGCGTCAAGGCGGTGGGGATCGACACGCCGAGTATTGATCATGGGCCCTCGCGAGATTTTTCTGCCCATCAAATCCTGGGCGCCGCGAACGTGCCAATCTTCGAAAATGTCGCCTCCATGGATCGCTTGCCCGTAAAAGGGGCAACGATTTTCGCGCTGCCGATGAAGATTGCCGGCGGCAGCGGCGCGCCGCTCAGAATCTTCGCTATTTTGCCATAACGCTAGAGCCCATGCTCGGCGCGGCTACCCGCCGGCTAATGTCTATCCCATTTTTGCTTTCGAATCACAAAAACAATATATTTTGCCGTCCTTTAAGGAGGAACCCTATGACCGAGGTAAACCTTAGCCGGAAACTGCGCTTCATCGCCTGTATTATTGGATGCTGGCTCGGTCTTGCGGCGACGGTTTCAGCGGCGGACATTCAGATGCAAGTGCAAGCAGCGCCGGGTCAACCCAGCGCGCTCTCGCCGACGGGTAAGCTATTGACGATCGAGGACGCCGTGCGTATCGGTTTGGAAAATCATCCCAGAATCAGGGCGGCAAGCGAGCGGGTGGGATCGCAACAGGCGGTGCTCGGGCAACAGATGTCGGCGTATTATCCAACGATTGTCATGAGCAATTCCTATCGGACAACTCAGAGCAGCACCAACGGCGGCAATGATCACGCCGCCGACGCTTTCTCGAGTCAAGCGGCTTTCAATATGACCTTGTATAACTTCGGCAAGCGTGAAGGCAATGTGCAAGCAGCCCGCGAAACGCTGGAAGCGACCAAGCAAGACTACCAAACCAACAACCAGGATATCATCCTGGCAATCAAACAGGCTTACTATGTTTATCTGGGTGCGCAGGCGCTCGTGAACGTGCGCAAGGAGACGGTGCGCAGCCGAGAACTTTTGGTCCAGCAAGCCCGAGGGTTCTACGAAGTCGGCACGCGGGCGAGAATCGATGTCGCACGAGCGGAATCCAACCTCTATACGGCGCAAGCCGACCTGATCGCCGCCGAAAATGCCGTCAAAGTGGCTTGGGTAACGCTGAGAAATGCCATGGGATCACCGCGATTACCGGAACAGCCGGTAGCTGAAGATTCCCCCGAGCTCCAATTCTCAATGAATTTGGCGGGGGCGAGGGATGTCGCATTCGATGCGCGCACGGAATTGAAGAGCTTCGATGCGCAGCGGCGCGCCTCCGATCAACTGATCGCGGTGGCGCGACGAGGCCACTTGCCGGACATCATTTTTGACGCCAGCTATGGGCGGCGGCATGTGAGCGACCAAACGGTAGGGGGACAAAACCTAAACACATTTCCCCTACAGCCCACATGGACTGTTCAATTGAGCCTGAATATTCCGATCTTCGATGGGTTCCGTACCACCAATCGGGTCGAGGAAACTTTGCATAACTACTATACCGTTAAAGCTCTGGAGGAGGACCGCCGGCAGCAGATTGCGCTGGAAGTCGAGCAGAGCTACCTTAGGGTAGTGGAAAGTCAGGAACGCATTAATGCCACAGAATCTGCGGCAAAAGCGGCCAAGGAAAACCTCGATTTAGCTCGCGGGCGATATGAGGTGGGCGTCGGATCGATTATCGAAGTGACCGACGCCGAGACTATTTACACCGACGCGCAAACCACCTATATACGGACGATTTACGACTACAAGATTGCCGATGCCCAGTTGGCTCGCTCGATGGGCGATACTCGAGTCGGCGTCTTGAAACCGGGATCGATCAAGTGAAGAGACGGGGGACCAAAAGGGTCGCAGTATGAAACGTTCGTTCTGGGTGATCGGCCTTCTCGTTGTCGTGGGCGGGTTCGCTGGGTTTCAGCAATACTCTTCGTGGTCGCTTAACAGCCCGCAAGCGGATTCGCAGACGAAGTCGGACAACCCCGCCACCGAAAAGCCGGGCGCCCAAAACCGCGGCGGCGGTCGGGCGCGGGGCGGCGGCGAAGTTGTGCCGGTCACAGTTGCCACTGCGGTTCAAAAGAACGTCCCGGTGCAAATTCGCGCGGTCGGCAACGTCGAGCCGTATTCGACGGTTTCGATCAAAAGTCAGGTTACGGGTGTTATCACCCAAGCGCATTTCAGGGAAGGGCAGGATGTCAAGAAGGGCCAGTTGCTATTCACCATCGATCCCCGTCCACTCGAAGCGGCTTTGAAACAGGCTGAGGCCAATTTGGCACGCGACGTGGCGCAGCTTAATAACTGGCGCGAACAGGTCAAGCGATACCGCGAATTGGTTGACAAGCAGTACGTGTCAAAAGAGCAGTACGACCAAATCAAGACGAATGCAGATGCCGCGGAGGCGGTGGTTGCTGCGGACCAGGCGGCGGTAGAGAATGCCAAAGTTCAGCTCAGTTACTGTTATATCTATTCGCCAGTCAACGGCCGAGTCGGAAGCCTGCTGGTCAATGAAGGCAACCTGGTCCGAGTGAACGACGGAGCGCCGCTGCTCGTCATCAACCAATTGGTGCCTATCAATGTCAGTTTTTCTGTTCCCGAACAGTATCTGGCCGATATCAAACGGCGAATGGCGGCGGGCAAGCTTGGCGTCGATGCCACTTTTCCCTCTGATGAAGGTCTTCCGGAGCTCGGCGTTCTTGCCTTTGTCGATAACGCCGTTGACCGCACGACGGGCACGATTAAACTCAAAGCCGAGTTTAAAAACGCAGATTTCCGACTCTGGCCGGGTCAGTATACCAATGTCGCGTTGACTCTCTCGACGCAGGAAGGGGCCGTAGTGGTTCCTTCGGATGCGATTCAGATCGGCCCCGATGGGCAACAAGTGTTTGTTGTGAAAGAGGACAAACGGGTCGAACTCCGCCCTGTCGCCGTGGGGCAGAGTCAGGAAGGCGAATCGATCATTACCAAGGGTTTGGCAGCGGGCGAGGTGGTGGTACGTGAAGGACAGTTTTTACTTGGACCCAATTCGCGGGTCGAGATTAAGACCGCGAGTGTCGATTCGTCTAACGGCGCCGGCCAGGATGAAGTCCCAAAAGGGCGTGGGGAACGCGGTAAGACCAAAAACAAGGCTGATGCGCGAGGTGCTTCGTGAACATCTCCGGACTCTTCATTCGCCGCCCCGTGACAACCACACTCGTGATGGTCGGGATCCTGATCTTCGGTATTCTCGGTTATAAATCCCTTGCGGTCAGCGACTTGCCGACCGTCGATTTTCCGACGATCACCGTCAGCGCCAATTTGGCAGGCGCCAGCGCAGAGACGATGGCCTCTTCGGTGGCCACTCCGTTGGAAAAGAACTTTTCCACGATTGCCGGCCTCGATTCGATGAGTTCCACGAGCACACTTGGCCGCACGCAAATTACCCTACAATTTACGTTGAACCGCAATATTGATGCGGCCGCCCAGGACGTGCAGTCAATGATCGCGCGCTCGGCGCGCGATTTGCCGCCGAGCATGACAACGCCGCCTTCCTACCGCAAGGTCAACCCCGCCAACAATTCGATTCTGCTGCTGGCGTTGACGTCGGACACGCTTCCTTTATCGACGGTTGATGAGTTTGCCCAGACGATCCTGGCGCAGCGTATTTCGATGGTGAGCGGAGTCGCTCAGGTCGATGTTTTCGGTTCGCAGAAGTATGCGGTCCGGGTGCAGCTCGACCCGAATCAGATGGGCGTCAGACAGATCGGTCTTGATGATGTCGTCGCAGCTATCCAGCGGAGCAATGTTGATCTGCCGGTCGGGACGCTAAACGCGCCGACGCGCGCCTACACTTTCGTTTCCAACGGCCAGCTGACGAACGCGGCTGCATTTCAGTCGATGGTCGTGACCTACCGCAACGGCGCGCCGGTGAGGATCAGGGATATCGGCAGGGCGATCGACTCGGTCGAAAACAATCAGGTGGCGAGCTGGTTTAAAGACAAGAAGGCGGTCATTCTCGGCGTGCAGCGGCAACCCGGCGCGAATGTCGTCGGAGTTGTTGACGCGATCAAAGACATTCTTCCGGGTTTGCGCGCGCAGATCCCGCAATCGGTGAAACTGGATGTATTTTTCGATCGTACCGAGTCGATTCGCGATTCTGTGCACGACGTCCAGCTGACTCTGATCGGTACGATCGTACTCGTCGTCCTGGTTATCTTTCTATTCCTACGCAATGTGTCCGCGACGATTATTCCGAGCTTGGCTCTCCCGATGTCGATCGTCGGCACGTTCGCCGTGATGTACTTGCTGGATTATAGCCTCGACAACCTATCGCTAATGGCTTTGACTCTCGCCGTTGGTTTTGTCGTTGACGACGCAATCGTTGTGCTGGAGAACATCGTCCGACATATGGAAGAGGGCGAGAAACCCTACGAGGCTGCCGTAAAAGGGGCCCAGGAAATTGGTTTCACGATCGTTTCCATGACGATCTCTCTGGTCGCCGCTTTTATCCCGATCCTGTTCATGACCGGTATGCTCGGACGGCTGCTGCGCGAGTTTGCGGTGACGATCTGTGTGGCGATTTTAGTATCGGGGTTTATCTCCTTGACTCTCACGCCGATGCTATGCAGCCGTTATTTGCGTCCCCCCGCGGACCAGAAACACGGACGGTTGTACCGGTTCCTGGGCCGTTGTCTCGATCTCATGAACAGGGGTTATGAGGTTACTCTCGCATGGGTGATGCGCCATCACGTCACGACGATGCTGGCATCGCTGATCGTTCTGGCGGCGACAGTGCACATGTTCGGACTCGTCCCGAAGGGATTTATCCCAAGCGAAGATACCGGCCAGATTCTGATCAATACCGAGGGCGCGCAAGGAGTTTCGTTCGAGCAAATGTCGCGCAATCAGCAACAGCTCGCCGATATCGTGCTAAAAGATCCCAATGTAGAATCATTTTTCTCAAGCGTCGGAGTCGGCGGGTCGGGATTGTCGGGCAATACGGGCCGAATATTCATGAAGCTTAAAGCGCGATCCGAGAGGCCGCTCGTGTGTTCTACTTATTTTGGACTAAAATCATGCCGCTCGCTCAGCGCGGACGAGGTGATCCGCGAAATGCGCCCCAAATTGGCACGTGTGCCGGGAATCCGAGTCTCGTTGCAGAATCCGCCCGTAATCCGGGTTGGCGGGCGCCTTAGCCGTAGCCTTTATCAATTTACTTTACAGAGCCCCGATGCGCCGGAGCTTTATCGAAATGCGGCGTTATTCGAAGACCGCCTGCGCGGGCTGCCGGATTTCCGGGACGTCAGCAGCGATCTCCAGTTGAAAAATCCGCAATTGCAAGTGGTGATGGATCGCGACCGTGCTTCGGCTCTGGGCATAACAGCTCAAGGCATTTCCCAGCGTCAACTTGAGGAAGCGTTCTGGAATTCCTACGCCACCCGTCAGGTCTCGACCATCAACACGCCGAACAATCAGTATCAAGTCATCGTGGAACTTGATCCGAAATATCAGAACGACCCCTCGGCGTTGTCAATGCTCTATATCCGATCGACTGCCACACAGAATTCAACCGCCCAGCCGATGATTCCGCTCGGTGCGCTCGCGACGCTGAATTATACCGTCGGGCCGCTCTCCGTGAACCATTCCGGTCAGCTGCCGTCCGCAACGATCTCGTTCAATTTGCGCGAGGGCGTTGCCCTCGGCGACGCAGTCGAGCAGATCAATCGGTTGGCGCGCGAGACGTTGCCGGCAACGGTCAGCACCAGTTTCCAAGGCACCGCTCAGGAATTTCAATCGTCGATCAAGAGCTTGTGGGTTTTGTTGGCGCTGGCGGTTTTTGTCGTTTATCTGGTGTTAGGGATTCTCTATGAGAGTTTCATTCATCCCTTGACGATTCTTTCGGGGCTCCCCTCTGCTGGCCTGGGAGCGCTGATCGCCTTGTATCTTTTCAATATGGATCTCAGCATCTACGCGTTTGTGGGTTTGATCATGCTGATTGGCATCGTCAAGAAAAACGCCATTATGATGATCGACTTCGCGCTCGAGGGACAGCGGAATGAGGGTAAGCCTCCCGCCCAAGCGATATATGAGGGTGCCCTGGTGCGCTTCCGGCCAATCATGATGACGACCATGGCGGCGATTTTTGGCGCCTTGCCGATCGCCATTGGGTGGGGCGCGGGCGCCGAAGCGCGCCAACCGCTCGGCATCGCGGTAGTGGGAGGTTTGGTCATCTCGCAGGTTCTGACGCTTTACATTACACCAGTCGTCTACCTCTACCTCGAAAAGTGTCAGGAGTACTTCGTTGCGCTTCCGGCCAAGCTACGCGGTTCCAGAGGCAGCAAGCGACGAGAAAGAGTTCCGGCGACGCCGCCGATCGGGATCGAGTCCGCTTCGGAGAAACTGCGTTAAACCGGTTGGGAACCTCGCATCACCAAGACTCGGGCTACCGCGCCTACAGGCGGTAGCCCGATTTTTTTCTTAGCTCTCAAATGAGTCGAACGGTGGTAGCGTGATCGCGTTTACAAAGCGCGCTTATGCGGGGCGATAGCAACGGTTTTGGCTGGTGCAGCCTGCAACGCTGGTTGCGCGCTGGTGGCCCGCACCTGAGCTTCCGGGGCGCACCTTCGTAACCCAACCCGGTCATGCAAGCACCAGCCGAGAACAACCAGTAGGACTGACCGGCGAGCTTTCAGCCCTGAGTCCGTCGATGTCAAGTCCACTGTCGCGGGAACGTTAAGCGCAGACGCTTCAACACCGGCGAGGGCGTCAAAGCGATGTTGATCGAGTTAATTTAATTCAGAGTATCCGTACGGGATGCCATCAAGGTCCGCGCAGGCATAACGGCGTTTCTTACCGCTACTCATGCGGAGGAAAAGCGTTCTCCGGAAAAATTGTGCACGTTAGCGTGCTGTGGAGGCGCCGGAAGAAGCCGAGATTGAAATCCAAGTTACGTCTAACGGCGCCATTGCCGCCCGGAATGGTTGTCGAGGCCACCATAAACCAAAGATCTGAGGTGAAGAAAGCTTTAGATAAGCCGGCGGCGCGACTACCACCGGAAAGGATTCAGCACTTTGCTGGCGCTCTCGACGTCCTGCCGGAGCTGATCAAAGACCCCCTTGGATTCGTCATCCGTGGTCGGCGATGGCCGCTTGGTCGTAGCCTCCCTGGCGTTTGAATTGGCCTCTGTTCGGACCGGTCCTTTGACAAGCACGCGCGAGGATACCTCGGGTGTATCACTTGCCGTCTCCGGTTGCTTGGTTTCCGGTGTTGCAGCAGGTTTCTCCGTAGTCTCGACAGCCCCAGGACTCAAAAAAAGCGGGCCCTTTTCAATGGAGAGCTTGGGTTCCAGCTCGAGTTTGGTATCGGCGCGCGGTTTCTCGATCGTTGCTGTCTTGACCTCTTCCGCTGTCGGCGGTTTCTCAAATTCTCCCGGCTGCAAACCCTTGGCTGCGAGCTTCTGATCGATGCCGCTCAGAATGCCGCTGCTTTGCACATCCTTTGGCGGTTCCGGGGGTGGTGCTGTTTTAGCGATTACGGCTTGGGCTGCAGCAGGGTTTCTGAATGCCTCCGCCGGCTCGGGCGCAGGCGGCAGGTCTGTGCCATCTTTTCCGCTCCGCCTCAGGTTAGAATCCACCGAACTCAGCAGCGCAGATGTATCGGTTGGTTTCGGTGGCGGCTGGGCTAAATCATCGGTGTTTGGCAGGTCGGGCGCTGGCGGTTTCAGACTGGCTTCACGAGTTGCCGGGTCGATGCCTTTTTGATTCAACGAGTCGTCAATCTGCCCTACCACATTATTGGCATTCTCCTTCTTTGGCGCTTCTTTTTGCGACTGCCCACGCTTGGCAAGCGTCTCCGTGAGGGTCTCGGTTGATTTTTCTTCCGTCTTCGTGCTGCTGCTGGAGGAAAATGGATTGAGCTTATCGGTCACGCGCCAGAACAGACTTTTTTCTGCGCCCGGCTCCTCGTGCACGACATCCGTTTTCGCTACGAGGTTTGCGTCCTTCAGCTTGGCGAGCGCTGGATCTTCCTTGACCTCCGGCACGGACGCAGGCGTCGAACGACGGTCGCGCATCAGCAGCAGTGCTAAAGGATCCCGTTTTTCCTTGTCAAGGGAAGCCAGTTGCGTTTTGGCATCCGCCGCGAATTTGGTCTCCGGATAGTGCTCGATCAGCGCTTCGTATGCGAGGCCTGCGCGGATCACGTTTTTCTCGTTTCGATAGCTCTCACCGAGGTAATAAAGACTCTTGACCGCCGTGGGCGTGTCTTTGTACTTGCGCACGATCTCTTCAAAGCGATCACGCGCGGCGGGATATTTCTCCTGCTTGAAATAAAAGAAAGCGACGTTGAATTCGTGTTCAGCCAAGTACTCAAGGCACTTTGCAAGTTTCTGCTTCGCCTCGGCCGCCTGGGGCGATTTTGGATAGCTGCTAATAACGTTTTCGAAATAGCCCTTGGCGATCTCGGTATTTTTCTGATCGCGGTCGGTGCTGGTGAATTGATCGAAGTGAGCTTGTCCCAATCGCAGCAAGACAAACGGAATGTGTTCATTCGTCGGATGCATCGACTGATATTCTTTGAAAGCATTGATGGCTTCCGGGTACTGCTGGTTCAGATAGTAGGCGTCGGCAATCTTCAATTCGACCTGAGTAATTTCCGGGCTGAAAGGAAAATCGGTTCTAAGCTTGGAAAAGTTGTCGATGGCGCGACTGTATCGCTTCTCATTGAAGTTGCGCATGCCTTCATCAAACAGAGCCTCGGCTGTGGCATCGGCCTTGGTTCCACCCCAGGAAGGCATCGAAATCGACGAGCAGCCGGCGGACGAAATGGCAATGCAAAAAAGACAGAGCAAGCACTTCATTTTCATAGGCAAATGTACCCTCTTAATTTGTCGATAATATACGGCGACCCTGCGATCAGTCAAGTTTTCCACAGCGGAAAAAGCGATTTCAGCTCGATAATGAGTCCTCAGATATCATCCACCAGTGCGTCTAATGCGAGACGTAAGCGGCCTTGCTTCCGGGTGTCACTGTGCAAACAGTTCCACAAACAACTTCCCGCCTATCCGAGATTCTATCCACGAAACTGATCCTCGGACTTTACTGCTGCAATTCAGTTTTCGGCAACACCCGCAGATTGAACTGCGTCTGATTGGAACGAAACACGAATGGCCACACAGGAGGAAACGCGACGTATGCTGTGGTTTCGAGAGCAGAGTAAATGGGATCACCGGGCGGCCCTTTGTCGTCATGAATTGTGACCACGTACTCGCCGGGTGAAATATCCGGAATAGTGAACTGAAGGAACTTGTCTTCGATCCAAACCAATTCTTCGCCGGGCACGTCCCGGCGATCCTGGCGCGCGGCGATCAGTTTGAGCTCTGGCCAGTCTAAAACTCTGTCGCTAATTTCGACCCGCGGCCAGCCCACCAAGTACTCCATTGAAACAGTGACGGTCGTTGCCGGAGGGCCTTCGAGCGGTGTCACTGTAATAATTCGCGGCGCGCACGACAGATTCACCACAGCCAGAAGCAACCAAAAACGAGATATTCTGCGACCGGATTGCACGGCGGCCATGACAAGGATCGATTTTGCGAGCCGTTCGTCGAACAGCAAGGGACCTATAGAAGACTTTATTTGCTGTCACTTAGACTACTTTGCGCCCTAGTCGGTTCATTTTCTTTGGTCCAAATCGTTCCAAAACCGGTCAAATTCACCGCATTTCTAGGACTCAAGTCGTATAAATGTGACAGGTGCCTGGGGTAAAGCCAGAAAAATCATACTACCCGCGTATTGCTGGCAAGCAGAATATTCAAGTAAAACCTTCGGGAAAGCTTGGTGCGCATAGGCGCGCCGAGAAATTTTCACCATTCGCATTCATAGAAGTTTAAAATAGCAGAGAGCTAAGAGAACAAGGAGGCAAAATGAAGAAGAGGTTCGTAAAACTAGCATTGCTGTCGGCGGTGCTATTTGCTGCGGCCCCGGCATTTGCTCAAAGCGTCGATGACAAAATCAAGTCGCTCGAGCAAGAGCTGTCGCAGCTGAAAGAGCAGCAGGTCGAGCTCAAGAAGGAAGCTACCGCAGCAGCGGCGGCGCTACCGACTTTTGAGTATCGGCCCGGCAATGGCTTGGAAGTCGAGGCAGCCGATAAGTCGTGGGGCGTGCGTTTCACCATCGAGACGCATTTCCGCTATGAGTTCGAGTCCGGGCGCGATCAGCAGGGCCGGTCGACGGCGGAAATCATGGGCCGGCGCTTCCGACCTGGCATTCTATATTGCATCAACAACTGTCTGTGGGAAATCGAGGCGACCCTCGACATGGACGGTTTTGGAACCGGCAATGCCAAGAACTCAACGAACTCGG
>Ga0075424_100001481_pt1 | contig 20694 bp, 25 predicted proteins | sample SoiMethybrSBSTD3_FD_75301 | JGI IMG/M metagenome (GOLD analysis project Ga0075424, IMG submission 75301) | Bulk soil microbial communities from a Populus tree surrounding site in Tennessee, USA - Soil MetaG P. TD hybrid SBSTD3 | ecosystem: Environmental > Terrestrial > Soil > Tree plantation... | reverse complement strand
ATTGTCGCTGCGGTGCTACCCTTCTTCATTGCCGGTCTCCTTTTTATCTGTGCTTCGAGCACGTCGATAACTTGGGAGCGTACAGCATCCCGCCGGAGACCGGTCTTCTCATCTCATCTGGTTACATCAACAATCAGGGCAATCTCCAAAGCCCACCGCAAAATTCAGTCTGGTGAAGTGGCAAAGGTAGGAAATCGGTGCTTACGCGGGTTGCGGCCGCTTGGGGTTAATCTTTTCGCGGCGAATGATCTTTGCCTTTGCTTCTTTTCCGTCAGGCCATCGAACGATTAAGCCGTCACCAACGACTCGCGCCGGAACACCCACCCCTCTCTCAAGGACGGAAAACGTATCGTCTCGTTTCAAGGGCGGGTCGTACACGGCGGTGTAAAGCGTACCATCCAGCATCAGTGAAACCTCGACGATGACTGGGGGAGGAGGAGTGCGCGGAAAATTACCCTCCCCGCCAACAACGCTGGTAATGTGGATAGGCGCGGCAAGGGGCGGATCAACATCGAAGAGTATCGCGCAAGCGAAATCCTGCGGGACCTCGCCCATGCATTTATGTTTGGATCCTGGGATAAGCCCGTCGTCATCCAAGTGGACTTCGATCTGGTATTTCTGCTGGGCAAATGCCAGCCCGAGCAAGAAGAGTGCGAATGCTGTGTGCTTCAGCATATGGCCTCGGCGACATGGTCCTACTCGTTAAGATGCAAGTCAAGCGGCAACCGCGCAGCCTTCCACTCATCCGGCCCAATCAGTAGATCCCGTGGAAGTAGTTGTAATATCGCCTCACTCACTAATCCGGATTTTGGCGAACAAACGGCGCATCGCGTTCGGAAAAGCTTGGAAGAGGAGGAACGGTGTAGCGAAATCAGCGAAACCTCTTATTGCCATCCAGCGGGTGCAAATCCCGCCTGATCAAAGTCGAGCAGACAGGTCAGTAGTGAGTCTTGCCATTCACCGGACGACTGGTGGGTCTCAAACAGCCAAAATTGGGGGGATAGAAAATGTCTACCCGACCCGATGGTCGTGATCGAGGAAGTAGTCTTTGCGCACTGCACGCATATCGGTGCAGATGCCCTCGCCCAATTTGCATTCGAACTGCTTCAGCGCGACTCTTTTCCATTTCGTGGCGGCTTGGACAACTTGAGCATCGAGTGGATGCTTGTCGCGATCGTTGGAGATGTGAAACTCGATCGGCGTGCGCGAGCCGGCACGGTCGAGCATGTTGTTGACGCCGCTTTCCACATCCACTATGACAGGCACTTCAACCATCATCAGGTTCAGCTCGGGGCAAAGGTTGTCCTCGATGTAGCGCTTGAGGTGGAAAATCGCCTGCCGGGTTTCTCCAGGCGTGAGCAGCGAGTGGTAATCGGTCGGTAAGACCTTTTCAAGTTCCAGATAGTCTCCAATTCCGGGACCGGCCAGGTCAGCTTTCTTGTCGAGTACGACAGTGCTCATGAATGTTTCTCCTTTGGACAGACGAAGTCCTTACAGGCCACGACACTTATTGCAGTCCTGGGTGCAAAAGGGGTCAGTGCGTTGCATCACAGAGAATGGTGAGGACAGGTAGCGCCGGCGTCCCGCCGGCAGTTCGGAGGGCATCCTGCCCTCGAAAGCATTTGCCTATCTTACGCCGGGCGGAGGTCAAATCCCCCTCACAAACGACAAGCGAAACCGTCTATGCTTAAGACCCGTCATCGGGGTGTCTTCATGGTCTGGCTTCGCCAACTGCTGCTTGCATTCATCCTCTTCCATCCAGCCCCGTTCATTCAGGCCCCGGCTACCCAGCAGCCCAGTGAGACCCGGAAGACGAGCACGCCATACACCGGTGATTTGTCCATCTTCGAATCACCCGGCCGAGCCGAGCGCCTGCAGATCGACAGGGTCATGGACATTTTGGGAATCGGGCCGGGCAAGAATGTTGCTGACGTCGGAGCGGGGTCGGGTTGGTTCACTGTGCGGGCTGCCCGACGTGTGGCTGACAGCGGACACGTGTATGCGGTAGACATCAATCCAGAAGCCATTCGCTACATCGAAGATCGATCTCGGAAAGAACACCTGCAAAACGTGAAGACTGTCCTTGGACATGAGGATGATCCACTGCTGCCCTCCAATCAGATAGATGTGGTGCTGCTACTAAAGACCTATCACGAAGTGGGGAAGCCAATTGTTCTGATGCGCAATATGCGGAGTTCGCTGCGTGCGGGAGCCAAGATCGGGATCATCGATCGCAACGGGAATGGAGAGAATCATGGCGTGGCTCGTGACGTCGTCATTAAAGAAGCGGCCAGCGCGGGGTACGAATTGGTGAGCAGTTACGACTTTGTGAAGGACGACATGGACTATTTCCTGGTGTTTCAGACGAAGCCCTGATCCTGTGGGATGGAGATCAACATCCGGGTTGCGTAGGCAAGCGCCAGCGGCCTTACGCGTGGCACATGGCGTGGTAAATTTGAAAACAAAGTATGCACGATGTGATCCATTGGGCCCTTGATGTCGTCACGCAGCGCGGAGCTTCGTTTGCAGATGCGCGCGTCGTAGACGAGCGTAGCCGTGGACTTGCTACCAAGAACGGCAAACTCGGCCATGCCTCCGACGCAGAATCCCGAGGAATTGGCATCCGCGTGATCGCCGATGGGTCCTGGGGGTTCGCGGCATCGGATGACTTGAGCCGAGCCGCGGTCGAGTCCACTGCTGCACGGGCATTCGCGATCGCCAAGGCTTCGGCACAGGTGAAGCAGGAAGCCATTCGACTCGCTACCGAGAAGCCCGTCACAGCGGAATGGGCCACTCCCTGCCAGATCGATCCCTTCAGAATCTCAATCGAACAAAATTTGGACTTGCTGCTGAAAATCGATTCCGAACTGCGCTCCGTGTCAGGTGTCACTCTCGCCGAAGCCAGCATGAACTTTCATCGCGAAGAACAGTGGTACGCCTCGTCGGAGGGCGCCCGGATCCACCAGACGAAGTACTCCACGGGTGCGGGCTACGCAGCCTATGCCTTTGCCGGCACCGAGATTATGAAGCGCTCGTATCCGAATTCCTTTGGCGGACAGTGGCAAAACAAAGGGTACGAACTGATCCACGAACTAAAGCTGCTCGAGAACGCGCGGCGGGTAGCCGAAGATGCAGTCGCTTTGCACAAAGCCGAGCAGTGTCCTGAAGGTAAGTTCGACATCATTCTTGACAGCTCGCAGCTCGGCCTGCAGATTCACGAATCGGTCGGACATCCGATCGAGTTGGATCGAGTTCTCGGAATGGAAGCCAACTTCGCAGGCACATCCTTTCTTACGCTCGATAAATTGCGTACGCTGCGGTACGGAAGTGATCTGGTCAACGTCGTGGCCGACGCTCGTCAGGAACACGGTCCGGGATTGGGAACGTTCGGGTTCGATGACGAAGGCGTGCCGGCGCAGTGCACTCCGATCATCACAAACGGCCTTTTCACCGGCTACTTGAGTTCTCGCGAGACGGCGCACACCATTGGTCTCGATCGATCGGGAGGTACGCTGCGGGCCGAAGGCTGGAATCGCCTGCCCATGATTCGCATGACCAACATCAGCATTCTTCCCGGGGAGAAGCCTCTTACGCTGGAACAGCTCATTTCGGACACAGATCACGGCATCTATTTCGAGACCAATAGGTCTTGGTCGATTGATGACAAGCGCTACAACTTCCAGTTCGGTTGCGAGATCGGCTGGGAGATCAAGAACGGTAAGCGCACACGGATGCTGAAGAATCCTTCTTACTCCGGCATCACGACGGAATTCTGGAATTCGATGGACTCGATCTGCTCGCGCGACCAATGGACGTTATGGGGAACTCCGAATTGTGGCAAGGGGCAGCCCCAGCAAGTAATGGGCACAGGGCATGGGGCAGCGCCAGCGAGGTTTCGAGCGATTCAAGTCGGGAGTGCGTATAAGGGGTCGTGACGGTCGTCACCGATTCGCCACGCAATTGGTGTTTAGCATTCAGCAATCAGCACTCAACATTCAGCCGAGGAAGGATGGTCGCTTGAATGAAAAGCTTTAGGAACCTTGTGGTTTGGCAAAAGGCACATCTGCTCACCTTGGCGGCATATGACATTACTCGATCGTTTCCGAAACTGGAAATGTTCGGATTGACAAGCCAAATTCGTCGTAGTGTCCGCATCGATCGGTGCCAACATCGCGGAGGGCTACCGAAAGCGCGGAAACGCCGAGTTCCGGCGATTCTTGAGGATCACGACGGGCTCTGCAAGCGAGCTGGAGTATCACTTTTTGCTTGCCTATGATCTCAGACTATTGAACGAATCTAACTGCGAGAAGTTGAATGCTGGCATCGTTGAAATCAAACGTATATTCGCATCATGAGTGCGCAAGATCGCCTCGCTGGCTGAATACTGACTGCTGAGTGCTGAATGCTAAGTAAAGATACTGCCTCCACCATCTTCGACCGCATCAAGAAACTCTCGACTTCCGACGAGATCGAAGCTTACTTCCATGGCGGACGCTCTGCACTTACACGTTTTGCCAACAACGTCATCCATCAGAACGTCGCTGAGGAAAACTATGGGGTCTCCGTGCGTGCCGTGTTCGGTGGACGAACGGCGCGCGCCTCGACGAACAAACTCGATGACGAAAGCCTGCGCAATGTCGTGCGCGCGGCGGAGGACTTCGCGAAGGTACAGCATCCGGATCTAGATCTGTTACCCATGCCAGCCAATGGCGGAAAGAGCAACCGTTCGATTCCGAGTCGCCACTTCCCGCCGACGGCAGCCATCACTCCGGAGGTTCGCGCTGACGGCGTCGGAAGAATTGTTCGTGTCGCCATTCAACAAAAACTGACAACGGCCGGAATCTTCTCGAGTTCCGAATCGGTCGAAGGCCTCTTCAATTCACATGGCTTGAGTACCTGGCACACGCAAACGTCCGCGGAAATTTCCATCACGATGCTGGCTAAGGACTCATCGGGATGGCAGAAAGCAAACTCGCCTGATGTGGGCAATCTCAATCCTGAAGCGCTTGCAGTGCTTGCCGCCCGCAAGGCCTTGGAATCGGCCGTGCCGCGGGAGATTCCGGCAGGGAAGTACACAGTCATTCTCGAACCTGCAGCCGTTCTCGATATCGTTGGCTTCATGTTCTGGGACTTCGGCGGCCAGGCGATTCTGGATGAGCGGTCATTTCTGAACAACCGCATCGGCACCCGCGTGTTTGGCGAGAACGTCAACATTTACGACGATGTGGCTCACCCTCTCCAATCCGGTGCCCCGTATGACGGAGAAGGAATGTGTCGTCAACGCGTGCCCTTAGTCGAGAACGGGGTTGTGAAGCGCGTGGTCTACGCGCGTGGTACGGCCGAGAAAATGAAAAAGTCCGACTATGGGCCAAAGGTTGGTCCCATCGAACCAACCGGTCACGGCTTCCTTCTGCCCAACGAGATAGGTGAGATGCCGATGAACATCGTTTTCGGCCAATCCCTAAACCCGCAGACCGTCGAGCAAATGATTGAGTCGACCGAACGCGGTGTGCTGGTGACAAGACTGTGGTACATCCGTGAAGTCGATCCCTACGAGAAAATTCTCACAGGGATGACGCGCGACGGTACCTTCCTCATCGAAAACGGAAAAGTCCAGGGCGGCGTCCGAAACTTCCGGTTCAATGAGAGCCTGATCCACATGCTCTCGAACGTCGACGCCATGGGTAAGCTCGTCCGCGCCAGCGGCGAGGAGTCGTTCGACATGGTGGTTCCCGCGATGAGGGTTCGGGATTTCAACTTCACGGAAGTGACGAAGTTTTAGAAGCAGCCGTCAGCATTCAGCAGTCAGCATTCAACACTAAGCCAATCCGACTCATCATCTGCGGTCGTAATCTCCCTAAGCAGACAGGTATCGGTGGAACGCCCCGATTCCTCGAGGGAAAAAAATCAGGCGGTTGACGGATGAATGCGGACTGCTGAGTGCCGACGACTAACTTGAAGCCCGCAAGACGCCCGAAATTCTACATAATTCCTTTCCATCCAATAGCTTACACACAGGAAGTTCCATGACTTCGGTAACTTTCGTCGCTTACTCCGCAGGTGTAAGCTGCGTTCGAAATGTCCATCTCTGGTCGCGTGGCGTAAGTAGCCGTGCCGACCCGGAAAGAAGGGCCGTTAGCCCCGTGTCAGCGGATACCAGCAAGGACGTGAAGACTGCGAATAAGCCGGCTCGCAAGCACTACACGGACGTGCAGAGCGCGGCGCGTTTTCCGGTGAAACTTCCCATCGCCGTGAAATCGGGAGCGGAAGTCTGTTCAGCCGAGACCCAGAACATCTCCGCGAACGGAGTCTTGTTCGAGGTGGATTCCGACATGCCTGTGGGCTCGCCGGTGGACTTTACGATCTCGCTGCCTGCTGACGTTGTCGGCGCGCAAGAAGACGTTCGGGTGGATTGCCGGGGACGCGTGGTGCGCAGTTTTGAGGACGGTGGCCGCCGCGGTGTGGGCGTGGTCATCGATGAGTATCGATTCGAGCGCAGGTAGGGCGCCGCAAGGGAACCGATGGCAAGCATTCCGGTGAGCGTGGACAACCTGGAGATTCCGCACGAGGGAGACAGCAACGGTCATTTCATTCGTGTGATCGTGGCTGACACCCAAGCGATCTTTCGCGCGGGCCTGCGCAAGATTTTCGCCCTGGAAGACGACATCCGTGTGATCGGACAGGCGGAAACCCTGGCCCAGACGCTGGCCGCCACCAAGAAATTTACTGCCGACATTCTCATTTTTGAAGCCACCCTCACAACCAGCCCAGTCGAGGCCGTCGCCGACCTGCTCCGCCAATCGCCGCAGATGAAGCTGGTGGTGGTCACCAACGAACCAAACGAAGAACTGACGCTGGAACTTTTCCGGCGTGGCGTGCATGGCATCGTTTCCCGCGAAATCGAACCGGAAACGCTCGTGGAGTGTCTGCGCAAAGTAGCGCAAGGCGAACCCTGGCTCGACCGTCAGGGCGTGACTTGGGTTCTGAGTGCTTATCGCACGCAAGGTGGTCGTCCGGCAGGTAGCCGCCCCAAGGTGCAGTTGACCCCAAAGGAATCGTTGATCGTATCCTGCGTCACGCAGGGCATGAAGAACAAAGAAATCGCCTTGCGTGTGGGTACGACTGAGCAAGTCGTGAAGAACTACCTGCGTAAGGTGTACGACAAGTTGGGCGTAGCCGATCGTCTGGAGTTGGCGCTTTACTGCCTGAATCATCGCGTCGGCGACGGCGACAAGAAGGCTGAGAACCCCACCGAGCCTGTAAACGGGAAGGCGAATGGAGCCGCCGCCGGCGCTACGGACGGAGTTTCTCTGCCGCTGCCCGCTCCGGACAAGCTTTCCTGAGATTTCTTCCGTCCCTTCCTGCCAGAATATCGAAGCCTTTGCGACGGATTCCGTCGCGAGGAAATTCCCGACTACCTTCTTCATCGTGACCGGATCGAGTTGCGGTTCTGTCTTATCGACAATAAAATCGAGAGAGGCTGTCGGCTGATGAGGACAGTCTTCGTGACTCGATAACCAAGCCTCTTTTCAAAATTGGCTCCGGGTGAAGCAGAGGCGAGATGACCGGGTCGCACCCGAATACCCGCTTCTTATTGCAGCAACCTCGCCGGAGAGATGGCCGAGTGGCTGAAGGCGCACGCTTGGAAAGCGTGTTTACTCGAAAGGGTAACGTGGGTTCGAATCCCACTCTCTCCGCCATATTTTTACCCGCATAAACACTGACGATTACCAAAGATTCGTTGACGGCGTGTTAGATCACGGGTTAGTCTCGGTCATGAGCATAACCCCAAGATCGGTCGTCACAGTCTTCGTAAGGCATCGGAAAAGTTGTAGCCATCGGAGCCGAGGGGAGTTTTACCGGGGTTGCCAATGCTCCAAGTTCCTCCGGTACTCCCGGGGCGGAAAGCAGCATCGGCAAGCCGCCGGAACTCGGACGTGGACCGTTGCGGAGGATAAGGCCGCCGAACTCCAAGGCCAGCTAGACCGGGGCGATGCCCCACGCCCAATTATCATCAAAGGCCCGCAGCCGACCATTGCGGAGTGCATTGACACGTTCATCAGTGCCAAAGAAAGCGAGGGCATCTCGCCCCGGCGAATAAAGAAGCTCCGCCATCAACTGACGCGGTTTGACCAGTTTATGTCGGCTCGGTCGAAACTCTTTCCATCTCTGATAACTGCAACTGACGTAGTCGAATTCCGGACAAGCTGGGACAAGGTGTGGGGTACAACGACTCGCCAGAAGGCCCAGCAGAACATTCGTAGCTTTCTCCGTACATGCTGTCGTGAAAACCTGAGCGACTTGCTTGCTGCCCTCAAGACTATTCGGTTGTCGAAAGATGACAGGGAGCGGCTGGAGCCGAAGCCATTTACGGAGACGGAAATCAAAGCTCTCTTCACTCAGATTCCGAAGACGTTTCCACCCGAGAAGATTGTCCTCGCAACGCTGCTCGTCAAGTTCATGATTGCCACTGGGGTTGCGATTCGGGATACAGTGCAACTCGAACGGAAGAACATGCGAGACGGCTGGCTCAGAATCAACCGGCAAAAGACTGGAAGACCTGTTCGACAGCATCTTGACCCCGGCCTGTGTCGAGAACTGCTTGATGGGGAGGGGAGATATATTTTCTGGGATGGAAAGTATCAGGTGACTTCTGCGGTCACAACATGGCAGGACGATCTTCGCCTGTTGATGCAGAACGCTGGCTTGTGGATCGAGGGTAATGTCTCGCATCGGTTCCGAGACACGGCGGTCGATTTTTGGCTCGGCCAAGGTTGCAGCCTGACGGAAATCGCCGCAATGCTGGGCGACACCGTCGCCGTATGCGAACGGCATTATGCGAATCTTGCTTCGGCTCGAATGGAGGAGCGGTTGGCTAAGATGCCGAAGCGTTCGTGGGTGCAGCAAGGGGTCGAAGGATGAGCGACCTGCTGACAATATCAGAAGTGGCAGAGATTCTTGGCGTTGGTGAAGACACCGTGACTCGGCGATTCGCCAAGGTCAAAGGCGTAATCGACCTCGGCAGCCCTGAAACGCCCAAGCGTCGGCGGTATCGTGTCCTGCGAATTCCGAAGGCCGTTGTCGAGAAATTCTTGCTGGCAAGGGGCGGGTCTGTTGACATCAAGACTCCGACGAGAGACTCGAAACGCAAGCCTCCGACACCCCATGTCTCACCGAATTGGGAAGATGATGTAGTCCGACAACTTGCAGCGATGAGGACCCAGCGTGGAGCTGAAGCTCAAAAGACGATGGACAAGATTGTGGAGCGGGCACGGCTCCTCACATTTGTCCCTCAGTCGCAATGGTCTGATGTCGTGTGGCTTGACGAGGAAGAGTGACAGCAGAAAAGCCGTATCAATCACTCTCTGACCGAATCGCAACCATCCCTCATGCATTGACTGATTTATCACAACCGGGTTATGGGGCAGCTAACTTCTCCGTGTCAAGGAAACTTATGATGGCTGCTGATTTTCTTCGAGAGCCGAGCAGCAGCCATTTCTTTCGACAGTTCCAAAGCGTAAACCAGAAACCTTCCATGGAAGACGTGGAGGTAAACATGCTTTCCATCCAATTGGGCAACACCGTATTCAAAAACTGATGGGTTTGCCGGCGGGGGTGCGGGGTGCATGTGAGAAATGGACCTTATTTGAGTTCATCCTCCACAGTAGCGGAGGTTCCATGAAGAGTTAATGAAGAAGGTGCAATTCTTGGTGGTCTCGTTTGTCGCCGATACACGCCTTGCAGAGGGAAGAACTCAAAGTAGTCATTTTCGTCGAACCAGCCGCACTTGAAGGCTTTCAGCGGCAGGCTGGTCCTGCGGGCGATGGCGAGTGCGTAGATCGTGAGTTGCACATGCGCGTGTGTTTCTTTGCGGGCCTCCGGTTTGTAGTCAAGGATGTGAATGTGTCCGTTGCGGATCTGCAGAAGTCGATGTGACCGGTGATAACGTCGCTGTCGAAGTCAAGGTCAAACCCGCGCATGCGGTAATAGTCCACGTCCGCGCGCGTGAGAAATACCGGTATCTCCACCGCTACTGTCACGGAATCGTTGATGAGCATGAACCGTTGCAGGGTCTCGTGACGCTTCTTGTTATTGGGTGAAGTTGGCAACGCAAGACGCGCGAGGCGTGTCGCATAGTTTTCCTTCCTCGCCACTGGTGGGCTGATCTTCGCGGGGAATTTGGATGAGCGATGTCCGGTCTCTTGAAAAAGCTGGTGCGGGAAGTGGGCTTTGATACTCGCAAGATAGTCCTCTAGGCAAGTGAAATCGATCCTGGAATCTGTGACTGGGTGCGTATCCGGCTGCGTGAGGAGCGCGAGCTTCGAGCAGTGGATCTGAAAGCGGTAGACCTGCTGGTGATGAAATGTATGGGAGCGTATGACGGTATCGGGGCTAAAGAGTTTTCTGCCTGCACTGCGCAGGCGGGCGTAGGTGGCGAGCGGTCTGTATTCGGTGAACCAGGAGCTGATGGTACGGACCGGAATGTCGCGGTGGAAGCGTTGGCGCAGGAGCCGCTGCGTTTCCGTGAGCGAGTAGCCGAGGTTGAACGTTGAAACGCTCTCGAGAATGAGCTTAAGCGGATACGTCTTGTTCTTGCCTGGCTCACCAGTGAAGCGGTGCAGGCATTCGGCGCATTGAAAGATCTGCAGTGTTTGCAGACGGTTTCTTCGCTTGCCCTTTCTGGTGGTGTGCTGGCAGCCGCACTCGGGACAGGCGGGGTTCTGTTGTGTGATGGAGGTTGACATACCAGGGAGGAATGAAGAAACGGGAAGTGATCGGCGAGGGTGGTTGATGCGGTAGAGAGCTGACCATTGCTGTTTTCAGTCAACAAGACGCGAGGAATTGTGTCAAACGTGGGTCTCGGGTTTTGCGCCGGGTGTATCGCGGGTTTTTCGTGAGACCCGGGACGCGGATTTTGCGTGGTTTGATGAGGGAAAGGCGCGCGGGAGCACGCCTTTTGGCGGTGGCTTACTCGGAAAGGACCTTTGCCTCGACGATGTAGTCCACGTTGTATCCGTAAGTTGCGACTTTATGATTCCTGAGCCCATGTGTTGAATCCTTTCTTTCCGCGCATCCAACTCGGCCTGAGTCAAGGGTGAGAGTTCAAGCGCTGACGAATTCTTTTGAAACTCCGACCGTAACATGAATTCCAAGGATGCTTTGGCGTTCTCCAGCGATGGTTCCGCTGTGCCAAGCACCAGCATGACCTGTGGCTTATGCGGCGTACAGCAATCACTCTCGTCCTCTGGTCTTGGCTGGGCTCGAATGAAAAACCCTGGTCTCGCTTGAAGATCTTCAGGGGTTCGCGGTTGAAATAGCCGCGCTGGGGTACCAGTTCTATATCGACGGACTCGTTGTTTGAATTTACACCTTGCGGATCGCCAAAAAGCGGCGATACGGCCACCCCAGTCGCGTCCCCGAAATCTTTAGGTATACGACCGACCTGAGACATGGGAGAGGCTAAGACAAGGATGAAAGCCCGTAACGGCTGGGAAGAAAGCAAGGTGCCTCCATTGAGTCGTAGCGTAGCGTCTAAGGTGGTCGGATTCACACCGACTTCAGAGACAATCTCTCCGGCCAGCGATGTAGCTATTTGTCGATGCGGTTGACCGCATTTTCTAAAAGCGGAAGGTCCTTTCGCGGAGCAACGGCGCCCCCCATGACATCGAATGGCCGAATCGATGCCTGCACCTCGATTTTCTGTACCAATTTTTGTCCTGTTGGTAGCAAAATCAAAATTTCCAGTTTTTGTCCGGTTTTTGTCCTTGACAAAGCATTGTTTCGATAGCAAAGTGCCTGCCGTTCCAGTTGTGGTTTCCGCGGATCAACCAGTTGCCAATCTGGCTGATCCCAGGAACAGGTTCCTCCGTTTCGTTCATTCCCGGCCGATTCCGAGCGGCCAAGGAGGACAAGAATGAATTTCTCCCGACGCAATTTCATGCGAGCTTCGGCCGGCAGTGCAACCGCCGGGTTCGTACTCGACTCAATACTGACAAAACCTATATTCGCCGAGGAAGGCGAAGAGGATCGCGAGGAATGCCAGGTCCAACCAGAACCGATTCCACACACCATTGCGACCCCCTTCGGCACGACCATCCACTTTTTCTTTCCCGGCCCCGTCGAAGGTGTAGATCCTGTCACGGGGCATGACCCCTCCCTAATTACCAACTTCCGCGGTGCTATTGGCGAGGTCGATTTGGCCTTCACCGGCACCGGCACCGACTTGAGCACCGGCGACAGCGCGCCCTACGGGTTTGACGCTGACGTTCGGTTTATGAGGGGCAAATTCGTCGCTGCCGATGGCAGGACTCACCGAGGCGCTTTCGCCTTCATATGAATCGACAGCCAGCCGGCCGCGAGCCCGTTGGGCTTGCATTCATATGATCCCGGAATTTCCCCGACCTTAGTATTGTGGGTAAGTCGGATCCCAGAAGGCGGCGCGAGAGCCCACCTGGATGAGGGCACAGCCGCGCTGCATGTGAGAAACGTCTGTTCGGTCCTCGACACCTTCACGGTCGAGAACAGCCTCACTCCCACTCGTCCGCTTGGTAATCCTGTAAGCGCTCTGATCGAGTCCTTGGATATTGAGTGGAGCGGTGTCACGCGAAGCGTCCTCGGCTTTAGCGATCCGGTGAATCAGTTTGCTGGCGACTTCTTCGAGACATCGGCCAGTATCCGGCTCGCTGTGCGAACCCTTGCCAGTACAGGACACGGGTTCAGGTTTGTCTCTTCGGCGACAACGACAGTTAACTTCGCCCAATTTGGGCGCGAGCGAAACGGCTCGTTTTTCTAGCTTCAGGCGAGCCACACTTTCAATTCCTTTTTGCGGTCCTCCGTTTGCGCCGGCGGAGGACCGCCTGAATGTCAATCCCACGAATTACCAGGAGTGTCTACGTGAGGCCGAGCCAAACCCGCGTCGCCTTATTAGTCGGAATCTTGAGCTCAGCGGTCTCGAGCTATGCTGCTGATCCCAACGTGGTCGTTCAGTGGAACCAGGCGGTGTTACAGGGAGTGCGTGATAGCACCCTCGGACCGCCGATGGTGGCGCGTGCGCTAGCGATCGTGCACACCTGCATCTACGATGCCTGGGCCGCGTACGATAGGCGAGCCGTGGGAACGCAATTTGGCGGCAGGCTACGCAGACCCAGGAACGAACGCACTCGTGCCATAAGAACAAAGCCATCAGCTTCGCCGCTTACCGGGCGGCGGTTGACCTGCTTCCCGGAGACAAGACGACGGTCTTCGATGCGCTGATGGCTCATCTTGGGTATGACATCAATGACACATCCATGGACACGACAACACCAAGCGGGTCGGCCCGGAGGCATCATGTCGCAGTCAATTAAGGGATTTGGACATTACGTGCTGTACGTCCTGCTGTCATCCAGCGAATGAATTTGGTTCTTGCACAACTGGCACACTGGCGACTTCTCGTACAGGTCTTTTCTAAACTCAAAATCGAAGAAGCGCGGCTCCAGCAGCGTGCCCGTTATTCATTGAGGAAGCGCTTGAGATTCCCGCTGTACTGCGGCAGCCGGTTGGCAAACGCGAAGAAGCGAAGAATCACTTCACGCTCTTTGAACCGTCCTTTCAGGCTCATCTCCTCCTTTGGATTTCCGCCAGGACGAATCCTTTTCCAGTTCTGCGAGCAGATCATTAAACGGTCCCCTATAGACGCAGTTCCGAAGCTCCTGTTCGTTGAGCGTCATCGAGCCACGATTCAGCCGCTCGAAAACCTCATATCGTAGCTCCGTATTAACACCGGCATCGATGACGATACTGCGGATGGGTGTGTCAAGTATCTTCTCTTGCTGTTGTTTTGTAAGATCCTTAAAGAATTTGTGGTTAAGGCTTGCCATGCGTTGAAGTTTGCGCAGTGGAAACTTGTTGGATACGAAATTTACTAATGTCGTAAGCCGCTGCTGGCCATCAATCATCTCCAGACGACCCTGATTGACTTTTCCAAAATATATAGGCGGAATTGGAATTTCAAGGAGTAGCGACTCGATCAAACGAGAAGGTAGTTCAGGCCGCAAGTTCCAGACATATTCTCTCTGAAACTTCGGCTGAAGATCGAGCTGGCCACGGTCCAGCTTGTCTCTCAGCGCAGAGATGGTCCAGTCGGAGCTCTGACTGGTAACGGGACGATCATCAGGTTTCAGGGTCGACGACTCTTCCTCAGGTTCCGGCTCGAGTTGATCCTCTGACACGGCTTCAGTCGCGCCGTTCCAGCCTTCGCCGTTGCCTGACGCCAAGGTCGTTGGAGGGCCATCAACCTGTGCCGATTCCGATGCCTGTTCAGGCGGCTGCCATGCGTCACGCGCTGCATCATTCTGCGCCTTCCAATCCCCAGCACATCACTATGAGCATCGCCTTCTGGACGGCCATCTTTATCACGAATGTTCTGCTCTTTGCCGTTCCCGACCAGTTGCTCCACCTGCGGATACTGACCGGGGTATCTGCTGCGTTCCTTACCTACATGGTGGTGGGGATAGAGGTCCACCTGCGCATACACGACGGAAGGTGGGTGCCCGATGCCTGGAGGGCACATCATTTGTCACGCCATGGTAGGCCCCTAAAGAACTTCAACACTTTTCTGCCCGTATTCGACTGGCTTCTGAGGTCCAAAAACAGGAGTTTTCGCGCAGGAAACATACTTCCAAGACCGGCCTCCTCCACGACTCTTTCACGCGAAGCTAAAAAGACCGCGGGTTAGCGGTGTGGCTCGCCGAAATGTCATCCGCCGAGAATGGCTGGATTCTTTCTGGCCCAAGCGTGAACTTTGAGCCTGCATTTTTCCTGTGGATAGAGCGCGCGTACCCTTAACCCTGCCACGGGGCGCCCATGCGTGCCCACACATCGACAGGGCACATACCTATATATTAAGGATGGACGGAAACGTCTTCGGACTAGGCCGCCCGATCGTAACGGTGGTGCAACCCGCCCAGTCGATCATAGGAAAGCACCCGACCAGAGGTTACGCAGCGAGTTCGGCACCCCGGCGTTCCCTTGCCCAGTCCAGGGTGCATGCGGTCCTCGTGATGGTAGGCGACGTACTCGGCAAGCAGCCGCTTCAGGTGCCGCTCGTTGAGAGCAATCACATGGTCGAGCAGTTCGCGGCGGCAGCTCCCCACCCACCGCTCGGCGACACCATTCTGCCAGGGACTTTCGAACGAGGTCCGTACGGCGTTTATTTTCAGGGATCGAATGGCGGCCGGGACCTCCGTCCGGTATTTTGCATCCCGGTCATGGATGAGAAATCTGGGAGCCGCCCCAAACGGAAACGCCTTCCGCAACTGCTGAATGATCCAAGCGCTGGTCGGATGCTTCGTGAAGCTGAAATGCAGGATACACCGGCGATCATGGCTGATGACAAAGAAGCAGTAGAGGACACCGAAGGTGATCGTGGGCACGGTAAAGAAGTCCATGGCCGCAATCCCTTCCCGGTGATTCGCAAGAAAGGCGCGCCAGCGCTGGGCTGGCTGGGGATCTCTCGGCGCCCGCTTCATCCAGCGGGAGATGGTTCTCTCGGAGACGTCAACGCCCAGCAGGAGAAGCTCGCCGTGAATGCGAGGCGCGCCCCAGGTTGGGTTCTCCGCCACCATACGGAAGATCAGCTCTCGAACGTCCGTCGACAGTTTTTTTCTACCGACACGTTTTCTCGCCTTTGAGATCCAACTCCAATACAGTCGAAACCCAGCACGATGCCAGGGAACCACAGTTTCAGGAGTCACCACGAGGAGGGACTTCTTCCATTCCGACCAGAACCGGCACGCGAGCATCCAGAAGAGCTTGTCAAAAGGCAAGAGTGTTGGCCTGGCTTGCCTGCGCTTAAGTACCGCGAGTTGCTGACGAAGCGCCAAGTTCTCCAGCAGTAGTTTGCGGCGTGAACGAAAGCAACGGGCCATCAGTCCTAAACATAGCCGCGAAAAGTTGAACATGGACCATAGTCATAGCAAATCTTGCGATTGAGGAAATTGCGCAAGCTGTTGATTTCCGGCACGGACAGAGTTTTGGCGAGGCACAACGACTCAGCCTTCTTGCGGTGCGCGATCCAGCGGCTTCGGTCCTAATGTGCAGGGTCCAGCGCCGTACTGAATCTACTGGAGTGACACCTGGATCAGTCGAAAAATACAGTGGGAAGGGGACGTTATGAACAAGCTTCTAAAATCGCTTCTTCAAGCGGGTTTGTATTTTCTGGAACAGCCGGATCGGGCTACAGAAGCCGTGCGCGAACGCGCCAAGGAGGAGATCGACGAAGTCGCTGAAAAGTTTCGGGAAGAGGACCATACTCTGCGTTACGTCTTGACCTTTGCTGCGGGTGTCGGTGTCGGTCTGGGAGTAGGGATGCTTACAGCACCGGCCAGCGGAGAGGACAGCCGAAGCCCTCTTGCCGGCAAGGTCCGAGAGGTCGGCGGTCGGGTCAAGAAGCAGGTCTCCGGCGAGAGCGGACTGTCGGGGACCTGATGCCTGGCTGGTCAACGATAACAGGACTCCTAAGGACGGAGTGTTGTCATGAAACGCATTCCTAGTACGACAACGGACTCAAACTGCCAGAACCGATTGTGGAATACGCGATTCGCCCCTGCGCCTACGAACTGTACCTTCAGCGAGGGCAACTTGAGGGTCATGACTCGGACGATTCGCTACAGGCTTGAGGGGAGGCTGCCCTCATTAGCACCCCCTTATAACGCGAGTTGCTTAGGAGTAGCACTCCGCTGCTTTCTAGGCTCTCAGAGAGAAGGTGGGTCATGAAGTGGTTAGAGCGGAAACCGTACTGGATGTGGGTTCTTGTTTTGGCGGTTGGTTCGTCCCTGACCGTCAGTGTCAGCGCCCAGCAAAGTGACGTGCTCGGAGAAATTCAGTTGGAAGGAAAGACAGATGTCGAGAAGACGTCCGGCGTTTGGGTTGACGGGCAGTACGTTGGCTATCTGAAAGAACTCAAGGGATCGAAAAAGATCTTGCTTCTGCCGGGTGAGCACACGATCTCGGTACGCCAGAACAGCTACCAAGATTTCAATCAAAAGGTAACTGTCCAGCCAGGTGAAACACAGATCGTTCGCGTAAGTATGGAGAAGGCCGCCACTGGCGCGATGCCTCCAGACGCCGAGCTCGCTACTATCAAACTCAACGTGAACCCTTCCAGGGCCGCAGTATTTCTGGATGGTCGTTTCGTGGGCCATGCGGGAGAGCTGGGGGGCACTGGAAAGGCCCTGCAGGTGGTTCCGGGGACACATCGAATCCGGATCGCACTTCCTGGTTATACGACCTTCCAGACAGACATCAATCCTTTGCCCAAGCAGAAGGTCGAAGTGAAGACTGATCTCGTCAAGAGCGCAGTTCCGGAGACAGAACCATAATTTAAAACGTGATGACTACAATGACGCGGCGCGACCCTCCTTGTTGACGAGACATTGAGACTCTCAGCCTCGACCACGCCCAATTCAAGACATACGAGACCGGGACAGGAAGGCTGAAAGGCCAGCATCCGATGTAGGCATCGACCAAATCCCCAAGCCATCTGGCGTTGCCCCGCCAGCGAGCGGGGCCACACGGATTTCGACCATTGGCGGCCGTGGTTCGCCCGCTAAGTCAGGGCGGCATACGCCGCAGAAATTGGAATCGCAACTTTCTCGTCTTCTAACGACAACTTAGGAATCACTGGAGCTCGCAATCCAATTGAGGTCACACTAGACCGTCGTCGAAGTTACACTTGAAGTTAGCCTTATAGAGCTTCTCCGTGTGTTGTGCCTGTACCACGCTCGCCCGCACACGGGATTGGCAAAGTATTCCCACCACAATTCTTCATGCTCCGACGGACGGACTCGGCTTTCCTGTCGCGGTCCTCCAACGCTTTGATTATTTCGGACAACAGGGCCATCAACCTTTTCGGATCCTGTTCGGTCGCTGCCGCGCGGTAGAGGTCCTGCCAGTTCTTGTCCCGATCCTGATCCATGTGTGCCTCCTCAAAAATGTGAGGTGGTGCAACATTCTTTCGCTCGCATATCACTGCCAGTAGCTGCAAGGCGGGCTCCACTTCGATTGACACCCACTCTTAGAGCAGCTTAGCGAGGACCGGGAGCTCTTTGCATACCTCAGGATTTGAAAATTTTGCCGGGCTGCCCTCCTTTGCTGCCTACAGTAATGTCTGTACAGTTTTCTTGGCCACATGCCGGCGATCTTGCGCGAAGTAGGAACGCTGCGGGTGAACGGAAAAAATACCTTCAGAAGAGCAAGAGTGGAGGACAACACCGATTGTTGGACGCGTGGCGTGCGTTTAGCTGGCCCGCATCCAAGATTCTCAGTGGCCGCAGTAGTCGGAAATCGCATCGAAAACAGCGTGAGGCCGGCAGGGATCAAACACGCGCTGGCTCGGACGTATGCAGATCTGCTCGAAAACCACACCATGCAGATGGCGGCGGCCCTCGCCTACTACTTTGTCCTGTCTTTCTTCCCAGCTCTCATCTTCTTGTCGGCTGTAGTCGCCTATTTGCCTGTGCCGGACTTGTTCAATCAAGCGCTGAGCGTTATGGCAAGATTCCTGCCGGCCGATAGCATGGGACTCGTCCGAAGAGTCTTGTCTGACGTGATCACGCCCAACCGGGGAACGTTCCTTTCCTTCGGCATCCTGGGCACGCTCTGGGCAGCGTCGGGCGGCTTTGCCGCAACGATCGAGGCCTTGAATATTGCCTACGAGGTCAAAGACGATCGGCCGTTCTGGAAAACGCGGCCCTTGGCAGTGGGCTTAGCCCTCCTGACGGGAGCCCTGATGCTAGTAGCGCTAGCCGTGATGATTGTGGGGCCCAGGTTCGGAGCATGGCTCGCTGCTCGAGTCCACCTCTCCTACTTATTTGTTTTGCTTTGGCCATACATTCACTGGTCCATTGCGATCGCATTCACCATCCTCGCGGTGGAGGCCTTGTACTTCCTTGCTCCGAATGTTAAGCAGCGTTTCTTGGCGACCTTGCCGGGTGCAGTCCTTTCCGTGGGCTGCTGGATCGCGCTCTCCTATCTGCTCGGCCTCTACTTTCGCCATTTCGCGAACTTTAACAAGACTTACGGAACCCTCGGCGCAGCCGTTGCCCTTATGACATGGCTTTATTGGACTGGCTTCGCCATGCTGGTGGGAGCAGAACTCAACGCGGAACTAGCGAAGATCAGCAGTGAGGGCAAAATCGAAGAGAAGCATGAACCTCCTTCGATTACCAGAATTGACCTTGCCGCCTGACGGATACGTTGGGATGGGACATCGGAAATTAGCCACCTTGAATTTTGCTGGCATTTTGCCGAAGACCATTCGAGAAAAGCAGCTGCATCGGGACGTTGCGCAGAATCCCGCGCACGGGCGAGCTCGATCGTGGCCAGCCTGCAGACCGGTACTCATTTGGCCCCTCCGAGTCTAGGCGACTGACCGAAAGCGAAACTTGAGGGCGGCGCTGGTAACGCAATTAGACTCGGCAAGGGTCAGGCAAGGCATCCCTGCACTGACCGAACCACCCAACAATTTGCTTAGACTTAGCAGCGCCTGACTGCCGCACCCAGCGCAATGACCATTCCGGGCTTTCTCTTGAAACCGGCGAAGTATCTCTAGCCGCCCACAGTTTCTGCTCTTCGCCCCGCGTCGGCAATTGCACCAGGTTCTAGCATACCTGGCACAAGGGTGCTGCAGCACTCTCTGCGAGACACCGACTGGTTGCCCAGGCGCCAGGGGGGACGCCCTTGCAGCACGAGTCCGCGAGAAGAGCCGGCAATCAAGAGGTCGCCTCCGGATTCTTTGCTGTCAATACCTCTTGTGATACTTCCCGTCCACTGCAAAGCCTCCGTTTTCATCTCGAGTCACGCTCGCCGACCAACGCTTATTGAATTTGTATTCTCCTTGTATGATCTCGCGCTGCGTCGAGGTGACGTCGGTGGCGAATGTGAACAAAAACTTATTCGTAACCCGTTTCTGCATCGCAATCCGCGCACCTGGATTGGAGTTGTTGCCGCCCAATGTCGGATCGATGGACAAGCTCGAGAGACCGGCCAGCTTTTGGACACCGCCGCTCACCTGACTTGCAGCCCCCTGCGCCAGAAGTGAACTCGCCCCAAAGTTCGAGGGAGACGCTGCGGCCTGTTGCGTGGTTTGGCCCCGGGCAATGAGGTTAATAATGTCAGCCGTAGGCAACGGCGGGTCAGATACGTAGCCGGTCTGCATCTTGTCAAGCGGCCCCAAGAAGGTGAGGCTTAAGTTGTATTGACTTATGGTGGTGGTCAGCAGCACGTTGAGTACCGGTTCGGTGCGATGTGGATTCGAGAATTCGATGACGCCGCGCTCAATTTGATAGCGCTTGTTCATCAGGAATATGTCGCCAGCGGTAAACTCCGTTCTCCCGACGATCACGGGGTCGGCTGCAGTTCCAACCAAGCGCAGGTTCGCCATTCCTTGCAGGCTTACCGCGCTGCTGGCGAGATTCAAGTCACGGGCGGTTTGGACGGCGATATCCAGCTTGATCTTATCGGCCATGCCCTGACTGGGGGACGATTCCGGACCAGATTGGACTTGTCCGGCTAAAGTTGCCAGGTCGAAATTCTGGGTGAAGCTTAGGCTGTCGATGAGTACCCGGCCGTTGAGCGTAACAGCCGCGCTCGTCCCAACGAAATTGAGGTCGCCGCCAAGAACCGTTCGTATCGCATCCTGGTAGCGTATGCGAA
>Ga0075424_100001475_pt1 | contig 20712 bp, 19 predicted proteins | sample SoiMethybrSBSTD3_FD_75301 | JGI IMG/M metagenome (GOLD analysis project Ga0075424, IMG submission 75301) | Bulk soil microbial communities from a Populus tree surrounding site in Tennessee, USA - Soil MetaG P. TD hybrid SBSTD3 | ecosystem: Environmental > Terrestrial > Soil > Tree plantation... | reverse complement strand
TCCAAGGAACGATCCTTCTCAATATACTTACGATATTCTGCAGGGGTGGTGGCTCCAATGCACTGAACCTCGCCCCGGCTCAGAGCAGGTTTGAGAATATTCGCGGCATCTAGCGAGCCTTCAGCCGAACCCGCGCCCACCAGGGTGTGCAACTCGTCAATGAAGACAATCGCGTTAGGGTTGTCGATCAGCTCCTTCATGATGGTCTTCAGTCGCTCTTCGAACTGCCCGCGATACTTGGTTCCAGCCACAATTAACGACAAATCCAGCGCTAGAATGCGCTTGTCAGCCAGGTAGCTGGGAACTTCTCCTTCGACGATCTTTTGAGCAAGACCTTCAACAATGGCTGTTTTACCAACACCCGGCTCGCCGATCAGGACTGGATTGTTCTTGGTCCGCCGGCACAGAATCTGTGTTAAGCGTTCGACCTCCGCTTCACGTCCCACCAACGGATCCAGGGCGTTTTCAGATGCAAGTTGGGTCAAGTCCCGGCTGAACTCGGCCAGCAGAGGCGTTTCTTTGGAACGAGCGCTGGATGGTTTATCAGACTGGGCCTTACTCAATTCCTCACGAATAACATTGAGCCGGAGTCCGCGGTCATGCAGGATCTCCGCAGCCACACATTTGTCTTCGCGCAAGATACCAAGCAGGAGATGCTCCGTTCCGATATGCCGGTGACGCAACCGTTCAGATTCCTCAGCAGCGAAGGCCAAAATACGCTTGCATTCTGCGCTGAGCGGAAGATCAATTGAAGTGGACACTTTCTCCCGGATCAACGTTCTTCCCTCGATTTCCTTACGGATGGACTCAATCGATGAGTGGGATCGTAGAAATCGGTTGGTCAGACTCTTGTCTTCCCGCATCAGTCCCAGCAGAAGGTGCTCTGTCTCAATCGAGGGACTGCCAAACTGGCTGGCTTCGTAGCGCGCGAAGAAGATGACCCGGCGTGCCTTCTCAGTGTATCGCTCAAACATAATTTTTAGAGGTTTCTTCCAAAGTGCCGTTCTCTAATCTGAATACCCTGTTGCACCTGCAAGCGATTTTAACATTATGGGTTGCCAATATGGAAGTAAGATTTTTCTCTTGTTGGACTTCCTGAAAGATCCTGAATACCATTTCTCCAGTCTGATAGTCAAGGCTGCCTGTGGGCTCGTCAGCCAGAACCAGTTGAGGGTGATTCACAAGTGCCCTGGCCATTGCGACACGCTGCTGCTCACCTCCGGACAACTCTCCGGGGCGGTGATTCAGCCGGTGCCCTAGTCCCACCAGTTCGAGCAACTGCGCACCCACTTTTTCGTCGAACCCATCTCCTCGGATGCGTCTGGGCATCATCACATTTTCCAGTGCGGTGAATTCCGGCAACAAGTTGTGAAACTGGAAGATAAAGCCGATGGAACTCCGGCGAAACCTCGCCAATTCCTCTTCGGCAAGATCAAAGATGTTCTGGCTTCCAAAATGAACGGTACCGCCAGAGGGGCGGTCGAGTGCGCCCAGGATATGAAGTAACGTGCTCTTTCCGGAACCGGATTGTCCCACAATGGCAACAATTTCTCCAGCATGGATATTGAGATTGACTCCTTGCAGAATTTGCAGCAGGCCACCTACGGTGGAGTAAGATTTGAGGATGCCCACGGCGCGAATGATGGGCTCTGATGTTGTTGGGTTGGCGCTCACTTAAGTCAAACTCCTGATGGGCCAGAGTCAGGCGCTGCGCAATGCGCTGACGGCCTAAACCCCAGCCGAGGAAGCAAGAACTCTACGGCGAACGGGCCCACTCTGAGTCACAGCAGGAGAATTTCGGTTCTCCTTCATCCTACTCATATCTCAGGGCCTCCACAGGATCCAGTCTTGCGGCACTCTTCGAGGGATAAAGGGTCGCCAGAAAACTGATGAGGACCGCTGCTGTTGAAACCAGCAGACCATCAATCAGGCTGGCTCTGAAGGGAACGTACGAGATGGAGTAAACATCAGGCTCCAAGCGAACCAGCTGATATCTGTCGCAAATCCAGCAGATGCCGTAACCGAAAAAGTTCCCCAGTACCGCTCCCAGCACACCAATAATGACACCCTGATAAATAAAGATCTTGCGGATGTTTCTCTGCGTAGCTCCCATGGATATCAAGACTGCGATGTCACGACTCTTTTCAATGACCATCATGATGAGTGTTGTAATGATGTTCAATGACGCCACAAAGACGATCAAACCGATCGTAATCACCATGACGAGCTTTTCGAGTTTCAATGCCTCGAAAATGGGCCGGTTCTGTTCCTGCCAATCCAGGGTTGTGTACTGGCTTCCCACAACCTTCTTGATTCGGTCTGAAACGGCCTTGACCTGATAGATATCTTTTACCCGGCATTCGATGACAGAGACGAGCTGGCCTGAACCAAATGTCCGTTGCGCTGACGACAGGGAAGTGAAACCCCACACGGAATCATAATCGTACAAACCCGACGCAAAAACGGCAACCACCTTGAAAGTCTTGCGCCGCGGTACATAGCCGAAGGGCGAAAGTGCCCCCTGATCGGTGATCACGGTTACGAAGTCGCCGACATACGTTCCCAGTCTCTTGGCCAATTCATCACCGACGGCGATCCTGTCGCGGACCGGATCGCCGGGGGTGGCGGCGAGATCCCGAATGTTACCTTGCTTAACGGAGAAAAAATCTGCGGACGAGAAGTCTGTGGAATCCGTGTCGACACCTTTCAAGGTGACGGGCCACTGCCGGGCACTGCTGACAAGAACGAACTGATAGATGGCGGGTAAGGCACTGCGAACACCATCGACCTTCTTGATCTTCGTCACCAACTCTGGATAATTCGCGATTCCGTCCAGGACCTGAACAGGCAATACATTGATGTGGGCGGTGCCGCGCAGAAGCTTGCTCTGCAAGTCCTCTCGGAATCCGGCGCTAATCGCCAGGGCAACAATGAGAGCTGTGACTCCGGCCGCAACGCCCAGAATCGAGATGATCGTGATAACCGAAATGACAGCCTGCTTCCGTTTGGCCTTAAGATATCGCAGTGCGACGAACAGCTCAAACTTCATGAGGCTTCTCTATTGTTCGGATCGCATATGAGGGAAGAGGATGACATCACGTATCGAACGTGAGTTCGTGAAAAGCATCGTCAAGCGGTCAATGCCGATACCTTCTCCGGCAGTGGGGGGCATGCCGTATCGCAGGGCACGGACGTAGTCGGAATCCATTGGGTGAGCCTCGTCATCTCCTTTCTCCCTCTCGGCCAGCTGGGCTTCAAAACGCCTCTGCTGCTCTTCAGGGTCATTCAGCTCGCTGTAAGCATTGGCAATTTCCATGCCACCCACATAAAGCTCAAACCGTTCGACGAGCGAAGGATCCTCGGCTTTGGTCTTACTTAAGGGCGACAATTCGATGGGATAGTCATAGATCAGGGTCGGCTCCACCAGGTGTTCTTCGACGACGCTTTCAAACAGTTCTCCCAGGAGCTCCCCCTGAGAGATCTGCTGTCTCAAAGACAAGAGATTCAAGGAGTGCTCCGCAGCATAGAAGTTCCAGCGCCGGCAGAGATCCGCCAGTCGAGCAGGATCGTCGAGGTCGGCACGTTCGGGCTTCGGAGGGTTGTCGCTTGGCCAGTACTGCAGGACCGCCTCCTTCAGCGAGAAACGGCGCCATTTCTCCAGTGAGATGGTTCGCCCGTCAAACTCGATCTCCATTCTTCCCAGGACACGCTCGGCCAAACGCTTGATGAGTACCTCGGTCAGGTCCATCAAATCGCGATAGTCACTGTAAGACTGGTAGAATTCGAGCATCGTAAATTCCGGGTTGTGGCGGGTGGAAATCCCCTCATTGCGAAAGTTGCGGTTAATCTCGTAGACCCTTTCGAGCTGGCCTACGATGAGTCTTTTGAGGTAAAGCTCGGGAGCAATTCTGAGATAGAGGTCCATATCCAAGGCATTATGATGCGTTACGAAAGGCCGAGCCGTGGCGCCGCCTGCCATGGGTTGCATCATGGGAGTTTCGACCTCAATATATCCGCGCTCATCAAAGAAACTCCGTAATTCCCGAATGATCCGGCTGCGGACGACGAAGACGTCGCGCACTCCCTTGTTGACAATGAGGTCGAGATAGCGCTGCCGGTAGCGGATTTCCACATCGGCCAATCCATGCCACTTCTCAGGCAGAGGCAGGAGTGACTTGGCTAGAAACTCGAATTTTTCGGCATGCACGGTTAGTTCGTTGGTCTTGGTGCGAAACAGGAATCCTTCCACACCGACAAAATCGCCAATGTCCAGGAGATTGTAAAGCTCGAAGCCCTTCTCTCCGACAGCATCCAGGCGGGTATAGACCTGCAGGCGTTGATCACCGTCGGAAATATGTGAGAACCCGGCTTTGCCGTGGCCGCGCAAGGATACAAGCCTTCCGCAGATTCGGACCGGAGCTTTTTGACTTTCCAGCTGCTCGCGAGACCAGCTTTGATACTGGCTCAAAATCTGTCCCAAGGTGTGAGTAAAGGAGTAACGATGCGGGTAGATGGGAATTCCCAATTCTCGGATTTTAGCTAGCTTTGATTGACGCTGACCCAGCAGGTCCTGGTCGTGCGGCGGTTCGGTCAAACGTTATTCTCCCCTTGTGTCGACTTCTCCTCGGCTTCCTTGCGAATGCTGTCCAGAATTCCGTTTATGAAGTGGATGGATTCGGAAGTGCTGAATTTGCGGGCGATCTCTAAAGCTTCGTTAATGACAACCGCCTGGGGCGTCTGCGGTTCAAACAACAATTCGAAGGTTGCCAGCCTTAAGATATTCCGGTCGACGGTGGCCATGCGTGAAACGCGCCAGTGCTCTGCGTGTCGGGCCAGCAAGATATCGATTTTCTCGATCTGCTTGGCGGCTCCGCCTGCAAGGTGATCCGCAAAGTCCCGGATTTCCTGATCGACATCGTGGTTCAACGTCCAAAAGGTACCTCGAACATTTTCAAATTCTTCCTTGCAGAGATCCCACTGGAACAACATCTGCACCGCAAATTCGCGGCCTTTCCTTCTTCCACCCATGGCTGGTTGTCCTAAAGCTGCTTCACTAGATTAGCCATCTCAACGGCTGACATCGCCGCGTCAAACCCCTTGTTGCCGGACTTGAGACCGGCACGATCGATGGCTTGTTCCACAGTGTCGGCAGTAAGAACACCAAAGGCCACCGGAATTCCCGCCTCCAAAGAAACTGCGGCTATCCCCTTGGTGACCTCGCTGCAGATGTACTCGAAGTGAGGAGTTCCCCCTCGAATTAATGTTCCCAGACAGATGAGAGCGTCATATTGTTTCGTCCGAGCGAGCTTTTGAGCCGCCAAAGGGATTTCGAACGATCCTGGCACCTTCACGACAACAATGTTCGCATCAGATGCTCCGGTCCTCTCCAAGGCATCCAGGGCGCCGGACAAAAGACGACTGGTTACAAAATCATTAAAACGGCTCGCTATAATGCCAAACTTCAGTCCTGTTGAGCTCAGACTTCCTTGTATGACGCTAGGCACCAGTATTGTTCCTCTCTGAACAGCGTTGGAAGGTCTCTCCACACCGCCATCGGCGATTCTCAGCTAACTCTTCTCTAAACTAATCCGCAACCCAAAAGGCCGACACTCAACCAGTTAGGGATCATATCAGGTTTTGAGGGGGAGTCTAGCAGAATCTTCCCCGCGCAAACAGAGTGCATGAGCCTGCTGACGAGCAATGCAGCCGAAAGAGCGGATCAAATTGGATATTGCCTTGAGTTGCATCAGCACGATAAGATCGAAATTCGTGACAAGCTGATTTTTCAAACCAAGTCGATGTTCAAGCAGCAACTCGAGTGGAAGCTAAAGCGCCTGACGCGTCAGATAAGGCTGTACACTGACTCCTTCACGAACCTGTGGCGTGGAACTCAGGTCACCACACGCATGTGTCCTTCCTGCCGTGCTTTGGTGAGCGTGGGCGAGAAGACCTGTTCCTTTTGCGGTGTTCGCCTCAGCCGCCGGCCGAGCGGGGTTGGTAAGCTACTTCAGAACGTCTTGCCGCACTATGCGCCTGTTTCCTATTCCTTATTGACAGTGAATTTCATTTTTTTTCTGATGATTTTTTACGTAGACCGCAGTCAAACACAGCAAGACCTGGGGCGATTCTTAATGGGAGGTAGTTCAGCCGCACTGATGGCCTGGGGAGCCGACGTCGCCTGGTTGGTGTGGCACGGCCAATGGTGGCGCCTTTTCTCAGCCATTTTCATTCATTCCGGCATCGTCCACCTCGCATTCAACTCGTATGCACTCATTTTTATCGGTCCTCTTCTGGAAGAGTATCTCGGCAGAGAGCGTTTCCTCGTTCTCTACCTGGCAACCGGAGTCTTTGGATTTGTGCTGAGTAATTGGTATTACCCGCCAGTGTTAACGACTGTCGGAGCCTCTGGTGCAATCTTCGGATTGATCGGAGTGGCAGTTACCCTGTCCAAAAGGTGGTCTGCGTGGGGAAGTATTCTGCATCAGCAGTTGGTTCATTGGGCCATCTATGGATTGATTTACGGACTCCTATTAGGAGCTAACAATGCGGCGCATGTAGGGGGCTTCATCTCAGGAATCGGATTGGCCTTCACCTTGGGGAATCCTAATCGGAGCAACGAATCGGGGTGGCAGCAAAGATGGTGGGCCTTCCTCTTCTGGCTGTTCTTGGGTCTCACTCTATTGTCTCTTGTCCTGGCGATTCACTTTCGATTTCGAAGTATCACTTGAAGCCCAGCATGATCCCCAGGTAAATTTCCGCGGCTTGCACCACTTGATCAATATTGACAAACTCGACAGCGGTGTGAGCTTGGTCAATATTGCCAGGGCCGATCACCAAGCTCGGGATCCCAATCCGAGAAAGTTTGCTCGCATTCGTGGCGTAAGGAACGCCCTGCAGTCGGGACCTCCCAATGACCTCCCGGCAGACTGCCTCGGTGACCTCAACAATGGTTGCACTAGGTGATGTTTCCAGACAAGAATCTTCCAAGAAAGGTGTTTCGATCACCGCTCTAAACTCCGAATCCTGCCGGGTCATCTCGTCTACAACTTGCTGAAAGTCAGCCAGGATATTCGCGGGGTCTTCCCCAGGGAGGGTCCGTCGGTCGATTTGAATTTCGCAATATTCGGGAACCAGGTTCACCTGAATCCCACCGTTGACCATGCCGATGTTCAACGTGGGCGTTCCCAGGAGTGGGTGTGACGTGGTCGCGTAGCGGGGAAGGATTCTGGTTTCGATCGCCTGGATCAGTTTCATCATTTTTGAGATGGCATTGATTCCCAACTGTGGCTTGGCGCTGTGGGCAGAGCGCCCATGCGTTGTGATTTTCCAGCGAAGGCACCCTTTATGGCTAATGATTGTGTCCAGTTGGGTGGGCTCAGCGATCACTGCGCCATTGGCACGAATTCCCTGAGCTACCAAGTGCTGAATCCCTTGAAATGAATACTCCTCGTCGATTGTTGTGGTCAACCAGACGTCGGTTGGCGGTGCAGTTTCATTCTGAGAAACCTGTTTCAACGCCATCATCATTCCAGCCATGCCTGCCTTGGTATCACAGGAACCTCGTCCGAACATTCGACTATCCCGAATTTCCGGAGCAAAAGGATCGATCGTCATCCCATCGACTGACACCGTATCCAAGTGGGCATCAAAAATGAGACAGCGTTTGCTGTCGCGACCGGCGATCTTTCCAACCACATTAAATCGCCCTGGAAGAACTTCTTGTTTTTCAAAAGGGATTTTGTGCCTCCGGTAGTAGTCGGCAACATATTCTCCGATCTTGCCCTCTCCAGGTGCGTTTGTGCCGTAGGCCGGGTTGATACTATTGATGGAGATCAAATCTGCCAACAGGCTCAGGAGTTCCTTGCGATCCACGTTCGTTCGAGAGGCACCCACGGAATTCCCAGACCTTTCGCTCGTTTGCGTCGGAGTGAGGACTCAGGAATTATGTCATTCCAGAGGTTGAAATGGCAATGAGCTGACTGTCACCATTGTCAAACTCGAGAAGACTTTCCTCCTCCACTGAATGAATGAGCGGAGTATCAGAGAGGAGGATTGCACATCTATCTATCCAAATCCAAGATTGGAATGTATTATGTTTGCCGTTTCGCTGGAGGTGGCAGGAATGCTAGCTCTTCTGAAGTGTGACGAACTTTTTCGAAAACATGGCATGATCTCTTACGACCTGCAATTTGAGGAATGAGTCGCCCGAGGTAGGGCGGTTGAGCGGAGCATATTGGAGAATGGGGTGGGAAGCATTGTGTGATGCCTTCAAATCATAAATCAAAGAGCCAGAGAACACTCTGGACTCGATAGGAGGAGTGATGATTGTCGTACGAAATTGCTTTGTTGCAAAGCCTGGCCATGCGAGCAAACTTGCCGCCCAGCTCAAGGAGGCGGCAGCCGCTGCTACGATACCCAAACACCGCGTGCTAACTGATCTCACCGGGGATTTCAATCGGGTCATACTGGAATATGAAGCCGAAAATGTCACCGAATTTGAGGCCCGCATGAAGCAATATATGACAGACGAAGTGTTCCGGGAGAAGATGAAGGGCTACACGGATCTGTGGATCACCGGTAGCCGGGAGATTCTGCAGATCGCCTGAGCGAGCCATTTTGCAGAGGAGTCTTTCATGCCGCGTTTGCGAGCCATGTTCGATGAAAATGAGTCCCCCAAGGGGGACTTCGGGGGTGGCGGTCCGTGGGTGCCCGCCCGAAGGCCAAAGTCATCCCTCCCCTCCTAGTATTCAAAGGATCCCATCGTCTCTTCATTTAATTCCGCGTGCTAGCTCCCGGTCATAGGGATCGACTCTTTTGATGACGGACGCGAATTTCAATCTTGACAAAGCCGTCCCTTTCTCTCTAAGATCTCATCCATTTTTCGGGGCCCATGCAAAGCCGCATGGGTGAGTCCTTGGGCCCATGCAGTGTTGCGTGGTTCGGTGATACTTTCCTGTTTTCTCTCCCAACCCCAAAATCCAAAAGACCAGCTCAAGAAAAGGAGTGAATCATGACCCCCAAAGAACTCATGAAGTTCGTCAAGGACAAAGGCATCAAGATAATCGATTTCCGATTTGTGGATTTGCCTGGATTGTGGCAGCACTTTTCGATGACCTCGGGAGAATTGGAAGAAGACATGTTTGAGGAGGGAGTAGGTTTTGACGGCTCCAGCATCCGCGGCTTCCAGAAGATCCAGGAAAGCGACATGCTGTTGATCCCTGACGCCTCGACGGCCTTTGTCGATCCCTTCACCACGATTCCCACTCTAGATATCATCTGTAACGTGAAGGACCCCGTCACTCTTCAGCCGTATTCTCGTGATCCCCGCTATATTTCGCAGAAGGCCGAAAAATACCTCAAATCAACCGGCATCGGAGACACCGCCTACTTTGGACCGGAACCGGAGTTTTTTGTTTTCGACGATATTCGATTCGACCAATCGCAGAACTGCGGTTATTACTACCTGGATTCGGGTGAGGGGTTCTGGAATTCAGGCCGAGATGAAAAGCCCAACCTTGGTTACAAAACGCGCTACAAGGAAGGGTATTTCCCGGTTCAACCGATGGATACTCTGCAGGATATCCGTAGCGAAATGGTGCTAGCCTTAGAGGAGATCGGGGTCAGAATAGAAGTGCATCATCACGAAGTCAGCACGGCTGGCCAGTGCGAAATTGACATGCGCTTTGACAGCCTGACGAGCATGGGTGACAAGCTCCTCAAGTACAAGTATGTGGTCAAGAATGTGGCCCGCAAGCACGGCAAGACAGCCACTCTCATGCCGAAGCCGATTTTCCAGGACAATGGCTCGGGAATGCACGTTCATCAGAGCATCTGGAAGGGCGGAAAGAACGTCTTCTACGAAGCGGGAGGCTATGCGGACTTGAGCAAGGCAGCCATTTATTACATTGGCGGCGTCATTAAGCACGCGGCATCCTTGCTCGCATTTTGCGCACCGACGACAAATTCCTATCGCCGCTTGGTCCCAGGCTACGAAGCTCCCATCAATCTCATTTACTCGCAGCGCAATCGCAGCGCCTGCGTAAGAATTCCTGCTTACTCGCGTAGCGAGAAGGCCAAGCGTCTTGAGGTTCGTTTCCCCGATCCGTCCTGCAATGGCTATCTGGCTTTCACGGCTCTGTTAATGGCCGGTCTGGACGGAATCCAAAATAAGATTGTCCCACCCGACCCAATCGACAAGGATTTGTATGACCTGGAGCCGGAGGAGAAGGCGAATGTGAAATCGACGCCGGGTAGCTTGGAAGAAGTCCTAAACTCTCTCGAGGCCGATCATGACTTCCTGCTCAAAGGAGATGTCTTCACCAAGGATGTCATCGAAACCTGGCTCGACTACAAGCGTTCCAAGGAAGTGGATGCCATTCGTCTTCGTCCTCATCCCTATGAGTTCGCGCTCTACTTTGACATTTAGTCACATAACTGCTCGGGCTTGAGAAACAGAAGAGTTGGAGGCCGAACGGATGGATCGCGTTCGGCTTTTTCTTTTCCGCGCCGCTAGCTCTGCACACCTCGGATCTGTTGCGCTGGTCTCTTGATCCCCAGGTACTCTTCTTCATAAAAGTGAACCAGTGCAATGAATAGGGCCAAAATGAGCGGACCGACTACGAGGCCAATAAATCCAAAAAGCTTGAGGCCCCCGAGGACACCCAACAAAACCGTCACGGGATGAATATTGGAACGTCCGCTGATTAATCGTGGCTTCACGAAGTTATCCACGTTCATGACGAGGACGGCTCCCCAAACCAGCAACCCAATGCCACGGAGAGTGGCTCCCGAAAGAATGAGATAGACCCCGGCCGGAGCCCAGATCAACGCCGTTCCCACCAAAGGCAGGAACGAGAAAATAATCATCACGAATCCCCAGAGAAAGGGGTTCGGGGCTCCGAAGATCAGGAGACCGATACCGCCTAGAGTTCCCTGAATCAGGCCCGTCATTACCTGGCCGTAGACCACAGCCCAGGTGACGCTCTTGATCTCTTCGATAAGCTTCTCCTTGAGGCTCGGCGCTAGTGGGATCAATGCACGGAGCCGTTCATATGGTTCCTGGCCCCCTCGAAACAGATAGAAAAGAACAAAGAACATGATAAATAGCCCTAGCGTCACTCCCGAAACTGATCCCAGAACATTTGGCGCCGTTCGCACCAGAAAATTCCTCAAAGCTTCAATCAATTGATCTCTGTACCCTTGCAAACTGGTTTCCGGCCCAGTCCAGCGGTGGAGAAAGCTTTCGACCTTTTCCAGGTAGGTGTCACGCTGCGGAGAATTCGTTACGAATGACACTGTAGAGCGGAGCTCTCGTACCAATTGAGCGCTGATGAAAATCGTCGGTAGGATGATCACAACCAGAATCAAAGCAATCAGGATGAGTGCGCTGACACTGCGATTGCTGATTCTCTTCTGGAGCCAGCCATGAAGCGGATGGAGGATATAAGCGAGAAGCAAGGAAAAAAATAGATAGTTAAGATATGGGTAAAGCAGGAAGACCGCTCCCAAGAACGCGGCACAGATGCAGATTACGAAGAAATATTTTTCCTTGGCCACGGAATTTCTCAGGTGAGGTCAGAAGAATCAGGCTGAAGGGGAGCATTCTGGCAGAGACTGGAGGGAAAGGGAATGGCTTTTTGTCGTGGGAGTGCTGATGGAGGGTGAGACCTCGACACGGCCGCCTTGACTTAGTTCTCCAGCTTCTCTGTCGGCTCAGCAGGAATCTCTCAATCCCGTTTCAGCTTATCGCGATAATGCTCCCGAAACTTCGTCATCTTGGGCGCAATCACAAGGCGGCAATAAGGGGCTTCACCGTTCAGCTTGAAGTACTCCTGATGGTAGTCTTCGGCCTTGTAAAAAGCCTTGAAAGGAGTGACCTCGGTCACGATGGGATCCTTCCAAAGTTTGGCGGCTTGCGTTTCCTTGATGACTTGCTCCGCTACGGCCTTCTGCTCCTGACCGCGGTAGAAGACTGCCGACCGATACTGTGTGCCTACATCCGGGCCCTGACGGTTTAGGGTAGTCGGGTCGTGAACTGTAAAGAAAACTCCCAGTATATCTCTCAGCGAAATGACCTTAGGATCGAAGGTAACTTGCACGACCTCCGCGTGCCCCGTAGTTCCGGAACACACTTGACGATAGGATGGGTTCACGGTGGAGCCTCCCGAGTAACCGGACTCAACTCGTTCTACCCCTTTGAGCTCATTAAAGACAGCTTCGATGCACCAGAAGCAGCCACCGCCCAAGGTGATGACCTCTTTGCCCGGCGAGCTGCTAACCGTTTGATTGTTTGCTTGGCTCATATTGATTGAATCCTTTGCAGTGACGAGCAGGAAGCCGCCCAGCAAGATTCCTGTCAAAAGTTTTCGCGCAGTCATAATAACAAAAGGCTCCTCTGCGGAGTTTGCTAAGCCTGAACTCTCTGGCGCAACAGGCGACATTTAGAGTACGTTCATTTGAAGTTTAGTGCAAGTTTCTCACCCTCGAACAAGTTCTTAGCGGAACTCAAATCTGCCAAACATGCTGGCGACAATTGTCTTTAGATGCCTATTTCGCTATGTTATGATTTTTTCCGCTATGGGTGCGAGACTCATTGACGGCGCTGGCATTGGGCGCAGGATCCGCGATGAGGTTCGCGCCGAAGTTACCGGACTGAAAAATGTGGGAATTTCTCCTGGGTTAGCCGCCGTCTTGGTTGGAGACAATCCTGCCTCACAAGTTTATGTCAGGAGCAAGATCAAAGCTTGTTATAGCTTGGGAATACACAGCGAACACGTTCATCTTCCGGCGGACACGACTACTCAAGAATTGCTGACAAGAATCGAACAGCTGAACCAAAAGGAAGAGATTGATGGCATTCTGGTTCAGCTGCCGCTCCCTGAGCAGATCGACGAGAGAACCGCGCTGGATGCCGTGAACCCGCTCAAGGATGTCGATGGCCTCCATCCCGTGAACGCAGGTCGCTTAGCGTTGGGCAGGGAGTCGTTGCAACCGTGCACTCCTTCAGGGGTCATTGAGATCCTGCGCCGGGAAAACATCGCGTTAAGGGGAAGCCACGCCGTTGTGGTTGGGCGGAGCAATCTAGTGGGAAAGCCTTTATCCTTATTGCTCTTGCGGGAGCATGCTACGGTCACGATTTGCCACTCCCGTACACGCGGTCTGTCCGATGTTTGTCGGCAAGCTGACATCCTGGTTGCTGCCATAGGCAGGCCGGCTATGGTGACGGCTGATTTCGTCAAGCCTGGAGCAGTCGTCATTGATGTAGGAATCAACAAGATCGAAGGGGAGGTCCTGTTGAAGTTCCTGCAAGCCGATCCCACGCTCCGTCTACAGCATGAGAAGAACAGAGCAGAAGGTAAGAACTACGTGCTGGCTGGAGATGTCAATCTCTTCAGCGTCTCTGACGTTGCCTCGGCGGTCACACCCGTGCCAGGGGGGGTCGGTCCCCTGACGATCGCGATGTTAATGAAAAACACGGTCCAGGCAGCCCGCCTGAGGAGAGCTTGAGATGTATTGCTCCACAACATGCTCCGGATAGGTCTCACCGGCGGAATTGCCAGCGGCAAATCTACGGTTTGTGGCCTCCTTCAGAAGCAAGGGTGCTTCATCATTGACGCTGACAAGGTGGCTCACGAGCTAATACTCAAAGGCCAACCCTGCTACGATCCGGTCATCGAGGCGTTCGGCGTCAAGATCTTGGATACGGCCGGTGAAATTGACCGGCGAAAGCTTGGAAGCATTGTCTTCGAGGGGCAGGCCCAGCTGGAGGCGCTCAACAAGATCATCCATCCGCGTGTTATTCGACAGATCCTTGCCCAATTGGATATGATGGAAACGGAACGTCCGCTGGGCACGGTCGTGGTAGATGCCTCACTTATGATCGAATCGGGTTTCTACAAGAGTTTCAAACGCCTGGTTGTAGTGACTTGCACTCCAGCCCGCCAGATGCAGCGACTGATTTCCAGGGACGAACTCTCGGAAGAGCAGGCCAGGCAACGAATCTCTCTTCAAATGCCGTTGGAACAGAAGCTGCGCTTCGCAGACTACGTCATTGATAATTCGGGCTCTCTGGAAGAGACAGAAGCGCAAGTGGACGCGCTGGTTAAGGAATGGAGCATGACCCCATGGACCGCGTGAGCGTGATTTCAGCCTTCATAGCAGGGGTTGCATCTTTCATTTCTCCTTGCGTTCTACCGCTCGTTCCCGGATACATTTCCTTTATTTCGGGGGTCTCGCTGGATCGGCTGCGGCAGGAGCAAACTGAGTCCACCCGGCGGAGTGTGATTTTCGCTTCACTCATCTTCATCGCAGGTTTTTCAACGATCTTTATTCTGCTGGGTGCCTCCGCAACCTATGCGGGCCAATTTCTTCAGCAGAACAAGATACTCTTTAACCGTATTGCCGGGATTCTGATCATCGTTTTTGGGCTCCATGTGGCGGGCCTTTTCCAAATCAAGTTTTTGAATTATGAGAAACGCTTTGACATGAACCGCAAACCGGTCGGGATGCTCAGTGCTTTCTTAGTGGGTCTAGCTTTTGCAGCAGGATGGACACCGTGTATTGGCCCTATTCTAGCCACCATTCTGATTGTCGCCAGTAACCAGGAGTCCAGCCTGCAAGGTATCTTGCTGCTCACCAGCTATTCGCTGGGCCTGGCCATCCCATTTTTCTTGACTGCTATTGCGCTGAATTCCTTTTTTGGTCTCTTTTCCTGGATCAAGCGCCACTATCGCGCCATTGAGTATGCGAGTGGCGGGCTGCTGGTCGTACTTGGAATTATGGTGATGACAAACCTGTTTTCAGGGCTGGCAAAGTATTTCGATTACGGATCCTGAGTAGGAATCCGACCCGTTGAGCGCCGTGCATAGGAGCTCAATCAACTGAGTGAGGTGTTATGAACTCAAGAAATTTTAGAATTGCCACTTACGGAGCTGCGCTGGCCCTTGCGGTCGGCTTGGCAGGCTATTCGCTACGCTCCCATTCGCCCTCCCGCGGGTTCATTCAGCCTGCACCACAGTTTTCGCTGGCTAACCTGGAAGGTAAGCAGGTTGGCTTGAAAGATTTTACGAACAAAGTCATTGTCGTGGACTTTTGGGCGACCTGGTGTGGGCCTTGTCGAGAAGAGATCCCACATCTGAACAAGCTGTATGAGGACTACAGAGGGAAAGGATTCGAAATCGTGGGAATCTCCATGGACACGGATGATCCTGACAGTATTAAGAAATTTGCTCGAGACCTCAGGATGGAGTACACCGTCGTAATCGGTAACGATAGTGTGGCCCAGGATTTCGGTGGTGTGATGGGACTTCCCACTAAATTCATCATTGATCGGAAGGGAAACATAGTCAAGAAGTTCACAGGCTACAATCCTTCGATTATCCAGGAGATCGAGGAAACTATCAGGCAGCTGGCAGGGTAAGTCACAACCTCCTGAAAGTATTGCGGAGCATTCTTCCTTCTCTCGACGTTGGGGCGCTGGGAAAGTCCTCGCCTGTTTTTAGACGGACAAGGCGACCGAAGTGAGGGCAAGGCAGCAGGTGCGTTCCTTCCCTCCTTCGGGAGCTAGGGTTGAGGGGCGTGCCAGGGCCTTCTAGGCACTATGTTTCATTTCACCCGTGGCGTGATTTGTAGCACGAATAGGATTTGCCATGAAACTCTCCCTTAGATTCCGGACATTTTTGCTGATTCTCTTTCTGGTTAGTCTCGCGAGTTGGACAGTCAGCCGCCTGCTTCTCAGGCCGCCAACCGGAAGGCCTTACTTCACGGAAGGTCCCACAGCGGCTGCAGCCGACAAGCCCTACATTCCGGCCAACGACGACGAAGCCAACAACATCGAAATCTACAAGCGTGTCAGCCCGGCCGTTGTCAATATCACTTCAACAACCGTCGACTTTGATTTCTTCTTCAATGCGATGCCCAAGCAGGGTTCAGGATCGGGGGCAATTATCGATGTGGAAGGACACATTTTGACAAACTACCACGTGATTGAGGGAGCTCGGGCCCTCGAAGTTACCTTAGCAGACAAGCACAAGTTGAAGGCTAAACCGATCGGCATCGACCCATACAATGATCTGGCAGTGATAAAAATTGACCCACCTGGAAAGCGAGCCCTAGCGTTTGTGCAAATGGGCAGCTCCTCTAATCTCCAGGTCGGCCAGAAGGTACTGGCGATTGGCAATCCCTTCGGACAACTGGAGGGAACCTTGACGACGGGGGTCATTAGCTCATTGCGCCGATCAATTAGAGCGGAAAACGGCAAAGTGATTGACGACGTCATTCAAACAGACGCAGCGATCAATCCTGGGAACTCGGGTGGCCCGCTGCTGAACTCTCACGGCGAGCTGATTGGCATCAACTCACAAATCCTTTCGACAAGTGGTGGAAACATCGGAATTGGCTTTGCCGTTCCCGTCAACACCGCCAAAAGAATCATTCCGGACCTCATTTCTGAAGGTCGGGTAAAACGACCTTATGTGCGACTCTATGGCTACGAGATTACGGCGGATCTGGCTGAAGCGCTGGATCTGCCGGTGGACCACGGTTTTTTGATTGCGCGCGTTCAACCAGACGATTCTTTTGGTCAGGCCGGGATCCGCGGAGGGAGGCAGGCCTACCTGGTAGGGAATTCCATGATGATTCTAGGTGGTGACATTCTCGCGGAGGTCGACGGACAACCGATCGACTCGAAACCTCAGCTTGATCGTATCATCGACAACAAGAAACCGGGCGAAGTCGTCACCGTCAAAATTTATCGTCAGAATAGACCGATGACTCTGAGGGTCGCACTCATTGAGAGACCTTCGAACGGGTCTATTTTGTAGACGCATTCGAATGCTGGCTTTGGGCCCGACTGCAGAGGTTTTGTAGACATTCGATGCAAGTTCACAAAACTCGTCCGTTACTCGTCCCCGTAGGCTTAGCGCTGGCTGTCGTCGCCGGATCTCTTCTTTTGTATCGCTTTGCCAACTTTCGCGAAGAACGGGTTGTGCGACAATTTCTGGACGAGCTGAAGGTTGGGAACTATCGGCAGGCCTACCAGGCGTGGGGGCCGACTTCGTCCTATTCCTACGACGACTTCAGGTCAGATTGGGGAGAACGGGGCTACTATGGAAAGGTCACATCTTACAAGATCCTGGATTCGCAAACACGAGGCTCGGGGGTAATTGTCTATGTGGAGTTTGACCACCTGAAGAAACCGCTCGCCTTCTGGGTGGATCGGAAAACGCGAAGCCTGGGATTCGCTCCCGCTCCAGATGATGCCCGTTGAGAACGTTACCGAACTCCGATCGGTTGTTGAAGTTCGCCCTTACGGCGAGCCTTAGGAGTGTTGAGGAGTTCACCTGATCGCGGTATCACCTTCCAGAAGCGGGGTAGGTAGTCGTCCCACTTTTCCAGAATTTCCTGGGCGCGGAGACTACCAGTCAGTGCTTGATGCCGGAGGATCAGAGATTGCAGGACCTTTAGATCCTCGAGATGGGTGAGCCGCTCCAAGAAAATTAGCTCCGCATTGTAGAGCCTTTCGAAATCGGAATCCTCGTCGAGCACAAAGGCGACGCCACCGGTCATGCCGGCGCCAAAGTTGCGTCCCGTCCTGCCGAGAATGACTACCGTGCCGCCAGTCATGTACTCGCATGCGTGATCTCCAGCTCCTTCCGCGACCGCTTGGCCACCACTGTTTCTGACGCAAAAACGCTCACCGGCCTGTCCGGCAGCGAAGAGAGTCCCGCCGGTGGCGCCATACATCACGGTGTTACCGATGATCGTGTTGTTGTGAGAAGCAAATCGGACATTCTGGGGAAGGCGCACGACAATTTCGCCCCCTGCCATGCTCTTGCCCACATAATCGTTCGCTTCACCAGTCAGTATCAAGCGGAGCCCTTGAATACAGAAGGCGCCGAAACTTTGACCTGCGCTACCCTTGAAGTGGCATTCAATCGTGCCTTCAGGCAGACCTTCATCTCCGTACCGAAAGGCAATCTCACCTGCCAACTTTGCGCCAACCGCTCGGTTCGTGTTTCTCACTTTGTAGTGAAGGACAATCTCTCCCTTGCCAGCAATTGCGTCGATGGCGTCCTGCAAAATCGTATCGTCTAAAGGAGCCTCCGGCCGGTCATTTCGAGGTTTGGTATGCTTCAAAGGCTTGGTGCCGGTAGGATCTGGCTGGGCTAAGACTTTGCTAAGATTGACGCTCACGACCTTAGGCGAGGCTTCAAGCAGTTTCTGTTGAAGCAAATCGCTCCGACCAATAATCTCATCCAGACGTCGAAAGCCCAAGCCAGCCAGGATTTCCCGGACTTCTTGAGCGACGTAAGTAAAAAAGTTCACCACATGCTCTGGAGTGCCCGGGAACTTGGCTCGAAGATCTTCCCGCTGAGTGGCCACGCCGACGGGACATGTATTCAAATGACATTGCCGGGCCATCACGCAGCCCGCAGCTACAACGGCCGCAGAGCCAAATCCAAATTCCTCGGCTCCTAGCATGGCGGCGACAACCACGTCTCGACCTATTTTGAGTCCCCCGTCGGCTTGTAGCATGACACGTCCCCGCAAATCGTTCATCACGAGGACTTGCTGAGTCTCGGCTAGCCCCAACTCCCAGGGTATGCCGGCATGCTTAATAGAGCCGAGAGGGGAGGCGCCTGTTCCTCCGTCGTGACCGCTGATCAGAACTATGTCTGCATAAGCCTTCACCACCCCCGCGGCGATTGTTCCCACTCCAGCTTCCGCCACCAACTTGACACTGACCTTGGCTCGAGGATTGATCTGCTTGAGATCATAGATGAGTTGAGACAGGTCTTCGATGCTGTAGATGTCGTGGTGGGGCGGAGGTGAGATGAGCGTGACACCCGGAACAGAATGCCGAATGGCGGCAATTTCCACGGAAACTTTGTGGCCCGGCAGCTGGCCTCCTTCGCCGGGTTTTGAGCCTTGAGCCATCTTGATCTGTAACTCCTTGGCCGAAATCAGATACTCGGGAGTCACTCCAAAGCGGGCCGAGGCTACCTGTTTGGTGGCGCTATTGGCCCAATCTCCACTCGGCAAGCGATGGTAGCGGGCTTTGCTTTCGCCACCCTCACCACTGTTGCTTCGTGCCCCAATGCGGTTCATGGCGATGGCCAGGGTTTCGTGAGCTTCCCGGCTCAACGCTCCCAGGGACATTCCCGCGGTCGTGAAGCGCGGGAAAATAGATTCGACCGGCTCGACTTCCTCCACTGCAACCGGAACGCCTGGCTTGAACTCCAGCAGATCGCGCAGCGTTGTTGGCGGACGATTCTCAACCATTTCAGCGTACTTCCGCCAAGCGCCTTCGTAGTCGCCACTTTTGACTGCTTTGTGCAGCGGCTTGAATACGTCAGGGCTAAAACCATGGTATTCGCCACTACGACGGTATCGAAAGTAGCCTGCGTCCTCCAACTCGAGCTTGACTTCCGGTCCGAAGGCGTTGCGGTGGAATCCCAAAATATCTTGAGCAATTTCCTCCATGCCGATCCCGCCGATACGAGAGACTGTGCCCGGGAAGTAGGCGTCAACCATAGCCTCCTTCATACCCACAGCCTCAAAAATCTGAGAACCGCTATAACTGCTCAAGGTCGAGATACCCATCTTCGACATGATTTTCAGAATGCCGTTTTCAATTGCTTTCTTGTAATTGGCGACCGCCAGGTCAGCCGTCACTGGTCCCAGTTCTTTCCGAGTTGCCAACCTGGCCAACGTTTCGAAAGCAATATAGGGACAGATGGCGCTGGCGCCGTAGCCGAGCAAACAGGCAAAGTGGTGTTCCTCACGTGCATCGCCGCATTCCACAATCAGGCTGGCCTTCATCCGCTTGCCTTCACGGATGAGATAATGATGGACAGCGGAGACTGCCAGAAGAGTTGGGAAGGGAGCGCGTGTGACACTCACTCCACGATCACTGATAATCAATATGGACTTGCCTTGATCAACTTCGGAGGAGGCTGCTTCGCACAGCTCATGAAGCGTCCGTTCGATTCCTTTAAAGTCGAGGTCTGCATCAAAAAGCGCAGAAAGAGTCACCGTAGCGAAGCCCGATTCCTGCTGCTGCCGCAGCCACTGTAACTCCTCAGCACGAAGGATCGGACTTGTAAACTTAATCAACCGGGCATGCTCTTCCGTCTCCTCAAAGAGGCTGCGCCGGCAACCCACAGCCGTATTTAGTGACATCACCAGTCTTTCGCGTAATGGATCGATGGGAGGATTGGTCACCTGAGCGAAAAGCTGCTTGAAATAGCTATAGAGTAAGCGAGATCGAGACGAAAGAACGGCCAACGGCGTATCATCACCCATGGAGCCCACGGGTTCCTTGCCTTCCTGGGCCATCGGGGCCAGGATCTTTTCAAGATCTTCGGCCGTATATCCAAAGGCTTTTTGCTGCCGGATCAATTCTTCACCGCTAAAACTTGCGTCCTCTGTTTCGATGTCGGATAAGCTATGAGGGGCTGGGCAACGAATGATCTGCTTTTGAACCCATTCGGAGTACGGCCTTCGAGATGAGGTCTTGGCCTTGATCTCATCGTTCTTGAAAATCGAACCCAGAGTTGTATCGACGGCAATCATCTTCCCGGGGCCGAGCCGTCCCTTCTCGACCACCTTGCCATCGTCCAAATCAACAACTCCGACCTCTGAAGCCATCAGGATGATGCCGTCTTCCGTGATCTTGTAGCGCGCTGGGCGCAATCCGTTGCGATCCAGGGC
>Ga0075424_100001473_pt1 | contig 20733 bp, 13 predicted proteins | sample SoiMethybrSBSTD3_FD_75301 | JGI IMG/M metagenome (GOLD analysis project Ga0075424, IMG submission 75301) | Bulk soil microbial communities from a Populus tree surrounding site in Tennessee, USA - Soil MetaG P. TD hybrid SBSTD3 | ecosystem: Environmental > Terrestrial > Soil > Tree plantation... | reverse complement strand
GGCCTTCACGTAGCCTTCGACGGCCGCCGCAAGCTCCTTCACCGTATCGCGGAAGTCGAACGGCAGAACTTCCGCGCTGGCGAACGTGACAACGGCCTCGAGGTAGAGCGCGATGTCCTTGGCCAGCACACCCTTGTCGGCGATCTCCATCGTGTCGTCCTCGGTGTGCCAGGCGATGTTGCCGCCACAGCCGCCGACGTGATGCCAGCCGCGTTTCTGAACCTCGGCCGCCGGCATCATGGACGATGCCATCAACGCGCCCGAAATGCCGATGTTGTAGAACGTGTAGTCGCTTGACCGGTTTGGCCGTTTCGCCTTTGGCGTCTGGCCCGTGACGCGCTCCACCAATGCCGCCACGGTTGCAACCGTCTCCGGCATCATGGTCATGGCGGAATACTCCGTTGCCAACCGGCACCCTGGGCTGTCGCAGTTCATGTGCAAGACGCACTGCTTGGTGAAATCCGCGGCGTGTGCATCGAGATACCAGGCACTGCCACCATAGCGTCCCGTCGAGTGCGCCGGCCACCAGGCAAGCCGAACCGAGCGCCGCAAGTTGCGACGCATCTGCCAGAGCACGCGCGCGACCTCGAGCATGCAGGCGTTGCCCGTGCCGTTATCGCCCACGCCGACCTGCCAGCTGTCATAGTGCCCGTGCAGAAAAACAAAACGGTCCGGCTCCGTCGCGCCATCGATGTGGACCACCGGCAGCTTTTGTGGGAACCACCCCTGCTCGAGCTCGGTGCGAATCGTCGCCGCCGCGCCGCTCTTTGCGGCGGCGAGGATGACTGCACCATCGCCGCGATTGACCCCGGCCGACGGGATCTTCGGCAGCCGCGACATGTCGTCAACGCCGGGCGTGCCCCAGATCGTCGAGGCGGTCGACCAGTGGATGCGCTCGCCAGGGTTGACGGCGATGATGCCCAGGGCGCCCATCTCCTCGATCTCGGACGTGAGCATCGGCAGCGAGATGCCCTCGGTGACGACGATCTTGCCGCGATAGCGGTCCGGATCGAGCCGCTGGTGGCGGGCAAACTCGCGCCTGGTCGGCGCCATGTATTCCATGGGCGCGGTCAAGCCCCTGGAAACGATGGCCGAGAAGGCCGGAGGCTTGGCGTTGAAGCGCGTGCCGGCGACCTCCACGCTCGCCGGTCCAGGCAGGCTCAAGAACAGTGTCGGTTCGTGGATCGTGACCGGGACGCCGGCCGACCTCAGCCGCTCGGCGATGATCTCGGCGCCGCGGTTGGCATCAGCCGGTTGCTCGCGGGGCTGGACGGAAAACCGCTCGACGAGGTCCCAGGCAAAGCCGACATCGATGCGGTCGTGAAAGCTCTTGTGCAACATGGGTGCAGCCTCCCGAGGTGCGAGCGGTCAACGATCCTGGCAGTGAACCACAGTTGGCACCGCGCTCCAATACGAGGCTGGCATGCATCGTCACACCGTGACCTGGCGGCCAAGGCGAGCTAGGGTCGTCGACTGAAACGCTGTCGCGGCACCGCGACGAGGAGACAACGGGCATGCAGAAGAAGCTCGTCACCGACCCGATCATCGACGCCATTTCCGTCGACGCCGCTTGGACGCTGGTCGAAATGTTCTCGACAATGCCGCGCTGGCAGCCAAAGGACGTGAACAAGAGCGCCGACGTCATCGTCAGGAAGCTAAGGGACGAGGGCGTGCCGGTGACCGTGCATAAACCGGCGGTGTATCTCAGCATTCCCTTCGGGGCGGAGGTGCGGGCTTCCGGCCGGGTGATGAAGGCCAAGCCGCCCGCCTACAGCCGGGATTGCCGCAACGGCATCGAAGGCGAGCTCGTCTACGTGCCGGCATCCTACTCGAGATCGGTCGGTACGTTGTTCGCCACGACTGAGGATGCGACGCTGTCCACACCCGAGCGTCTTCGGGGCAAGCTCGTCATCTCCGAGGGTTTTGCGTTTCCGGCGAAGATACTGGAGTTCGAGCAGAAGGGTGCCATCGGGGCGATCGCCGTCAATCCCGGGGCAGACGTGCACTGGGGAATCTGTTCGTCGATCTGGGGAACGCCCGATCTCGACGATCTGCCTCGAAAGCCGGGAATCCCGGTCGCGGCCGTCAACAACCCCGACGGCCGCCAGCTGATCGCGCTGGCGAAGACTGGAGCGCGCGCCACCGTCGTGACGACCATGGAGGAGGGCTGGTACCCGCAAAAAGTGCCGATCGTGGAGATCAGGGGCCAGCAGGAGCCCGAGAAATTCGTGCTCGTGCATGGCCACTACGACAGCTGGGACGTCGGCGTCGGGGACAATGCGACGGGCGACGCCACTCTGCTCGAGCTGGCGCGTGTGCTCTGGAAACATCGCAAGTCGCTCAGGCGCTCAGTTCGGATCGCCTGGTGGCCCGGCCACTCCACCGGACGCTACGCCGGCTCGACATGGTATGCCGACGCATTCGCCATAGATCTCGACGAGAATTGCGTCGCGCAAGTCAACTGCGACAGTCCGGGCTGCCGCTGGGCGACAGTCTTCAAGGACGTGTCATGGATGCCGGAGACCGAGGCTTACGTGAAAGCCGCAATCAAAGCCGTCACCGGGCTCGACAGCCACGGCGAGAGACCACATCGGGCCGGCGACTATGCCTTCAACAATATCGGCATATCGAGCTTCTTCATGCTGTCCTCGACGATGCCGGACGCGCTCAGGGCCGAGAAGGGCTACTATACCGTCGGCGGCTGTGGCGGCAACATCGCCTGGCACACCGAGCACGATCTCATGGGCATCGCGGACAAGGATCTGCTCTTGCGCGACATCAAAGTGTACGCGCAGGCGGTGCTCGGCGTCGCCAATGCGGAGATCCTGCCGTTCGACTGGACGGCGGCGACAAGAGAGTTCGCCCAGACGGTCGAGAGCTACCAGAAGGCCGCCGGCAGCGCGTTCGATCTCGGGCCGGCGAAGCAAGCAATCCGCGATCTCGACCGGGCGCTGCGCAACTTCCGCCGTGCCGTCCTGGGGGGCTCGGTCGCCGCAGAGCGGGCCAATTCGGTCATCATGGGGCTCGCGCGCATCCTGGTGCCGATCAACTTCGCCCGAGAGCCCCGTTTCAGGCATGACCCGGCCGTGCCGGTCCCGCCGCTGCCCGCGCTGAGCGCGGCGAATGAAATCCGGACCATGGCCAAGGACCGGAGAGGTTTCGCCGAGACACAATTGACGCGCGGCCAGAACCAAGTCGTGGCCGCCATGCGATCCGCCATCAAGCTGATCGCAAGCGCAACATAGGCCGGGGCGCCAGGGGGATAGAGTGGGCAAACCTCAATTCGACACGGCTGAAATGCTGGCCGAGATCCGCGGCTGGGTCGAGATCGAGAGCCCGACCACGGTTCCCGAGGCCGTCAACCGCATGGTCGATCATGTCGAGCGCGCCTACCAGAACACCGGCGCCAGGCTCGAGCGCATACCCGGCTGCAATGGGTTCGGCGATCATCTGATCGCACGCTCGAGCTGGGGAACGGCCAACCGCGGAATTCTCGTGCTGTCGCACCTCGACACTGTGCATCCCATCGGCTTCATCGAACGCCTGCCCTTCAAGGTCGAGGGCGACATCGCGTATGGCCCCGGCATCTACGACATGAAGGGCGGCGCATTCCTCGCCTTTCACGCTTTTCGCGAGATGGCGCGGCTGGGCACGGGCGGAGCCCTGCCCGTCACGCAGCTGTTCGTGTCCGAAGAGGAGGTCGGCAGCCCCACCTCGCGCGAGATCATCGAGCGCGAGGCGCGCAACGCCAAGTACGTGCTGGTGACGGAGCCGGCACGGGAAGGCGGCAGGATCGTCACCGCGCGCAAGGGCACCGCGCGCTTCGAGGTGCGCGTCAAGGGCCAGGCCGCGCACTCCGGCTCGCGCCACCAGGACGGCCGCAGCGCGCTACGCGAGCTGGCGCGCCAGATACTCGTGATCGAAGGCTTCACCGACTATGCGCGGGGTGTCACGACCAATGTCGGCGTCGTCACCGGCGGCACGCGCGCCAACGTCGTGCCGGAGGAAGCCTTCGCCGAGGTCGATATGCGCGTTACCTCGCCCGCTCAGGCCGAGGAGATGGTGGCGCGCATGCTGAGTTTGACTGCGCACGAGGAAGGGGTTGCCGTCACGGTGACAGGCGGTATGAACCGGCCCCCCTATGAGAAGGACGGGCGCATCGCCGAGCTCTTCGATCATGCGCGGGCCCTCGCGTCTGAGATCGGCTATCCGCTCGAGGATCTGAAGACCGGGGGCGGCTCCGACGGCAATTTCACTGCGGCCATCGCACCGACCCTCGATGGCCTGGGCGTCGATGGCAAAGGCGGGCACACGCCCTACGAGCAGATCAACATTTCATCCATCGCGCCACGCTCCGAGCTCTTCTATCGGCTGTTCGAGACTTTGAAATAGGCTTTTGCGGCCGCGATAGGCGCCGGCCGGCGATTGCGACAAGGCTGGAGATCGGCGAGACTATGGAGCGCCTCTTCCTGTGGGGCGCCATCGGGCGGCAGACTCCGGCTGGGAACACCCTCGAAGTCTGTGAGCATTGGTCTCGGCTGTGGGCCGAACAATCGGGAGAATGGAAGATGAACGCGTCCGTCAAGTGGTGCGCACCACGAACCCCCGGCATCCGTAGGCCGACGGCTGGCGTCATCAAGGGCCTGGCCTTCGTCATGGCACTGACAACGCTCGGCACCATCGCCGAGGCGCAAGGCGACCGGGTGCGCAAGCTGGTGCTCATATCGGGGGCGCAGGCAGCCGATCCGCAGGAGTTCCAGGCCGCGCAGCTCATCGCGCAGGAGTGGCGCAAGCTGGGCCTGGAGGTGGAAGTGCGCGGCCTGCCGCGGCCGCAGGTCTCCGATATCGTCTGGTACAATCGCGACAAATGGGATGTCACCATGTGGCGCATGGTCGGCCGCCCCGAGCGCTCCGACCCCGACGAGCTCGTCTACAATCTGTTCCACTCCACGACCCGCGAGAAGGGGTTCAACTTCGTCGGCTACGTCAATCCCCAATATGACCAGATTGCGGAAGCACAGCGTTCGGAGATCGATCAGGCCAGGCGCAAGGCGCTCGTGCATTCGGCCCAGGACATAATCATGGCCGATGTGCCCTACCTGTTCCTCGTCTACCCAAAGAACGTCGTGGCCTTCAATTCCAGCGTCTGGAAGAAGGATTCGATCGTGGATCAATCCGGCATCGGCGTCAGGAATTTCTGGACCTTTATCGGCGCCACGCCGGCCGGGGGTCAGAAGGACATGGTGCTGAACGCCGCCGAAGCCATGAATGCGATCAATCCGCTCTATATTTCGGGAGCCATCGACAGCTGGGTGACCGATCTCGTTTGGGACCGCCTCATGCGGGTCGGCCCCGATGGGCTGCCGAAACCCTGGGCCGCTGAGAGCGTGACCCACCTCGACGGCATGACCGTCGAGGCAAGGTTGCGCGCGGGCATGATGTGGCACGACGGCAAGCCGCTCACCACCGACGATGTGATTTTCTCGTTCGAGGCACCTTCCGGCGACAAATCGCCGATGTACAAGCCGTTCGTTGCCAACATTGCCGGCATGCAGAAAGTCGATGATCACACCATCCGCTTCAAGCTGAAGACACCCAACGCCTCCTTCTTCACATCGACACTGGCCAAGATCAATCTCATTCCTAAGCACGTCTGGGAGCCAATTCTTGCCGGGCCGCAGCTGCAAGGCAAGACGGCCGAGAGCTATCAGGAGCAGCCGCCGATCGGCTCAGGCCCCTTCAAGGTGGTGCGCTTCAAGCTGCAGGAGGAGATCCTGCTCGAGCGCAATGCTGCTCACTGGTCGGCCCCGAAGATGGATCGCTGGATCCTGCGCATCGTCACCAACACGGAAGCGGCGGTCGGCATGCTGAAGCGCGGCGAAGTGAACTTCCTGTCCGACTACCGTGGTGATCCGAAGATTCTCGAGGACATGGCCAAGACCGACAAGGCGATCGAGATCGCAGCCACGGTCGACATGGGCTTCCGCTTCGTCGCCCCGAACCTGCGGCGTCCTCCGTTTGACGACGTCAACTTCCGCAAGGCCCTAATGCTGGCGATCAACCGCAACCTGATGGCGCAGGCTGCCTGGAACGGGTTTGCCGTGCCCGCCAATAGCCACGTCTCCGCGGCGCTGCCCTTCTGGCACAAGGGCGAGCAGTTCAAGCCCAGTATCGAAGAGGCCAAGAAAATCCTCGACAAGGCCGGCTACAAGCTGGTTGGCGGCAAGCTGCACTATCCCGATGGCAAGCGGGAGACACTGACCTCGCTGAACTGAGCCAGCAATGGCCGAGAACGAGGTGTGCTCTTTCGCGGAGCGTGCATAGCATGCGGTTGGTCCTCACCCGGTTCGCACAGATGCTGTTCGTGCTCTGGGTAGTTGCCACGCTGCTCTTCTTCATGTTCCGCCTGATGCCCGGCGATCCGACCGTCGCCTACATCGACAGCACATTCACCGAGGAGCAAATCCAGCAACTGAGGAGAACATTCGGGCTCGACCGCCCGCTCTACGAACAGTATGTGATCTACCTGCGGAACCTGGTCATTGGCGAGTTCGGGGACAGCTTTCACCACCGCAGGCCGGTATTGGAGGTGCTGGTCGGCGTGCTCCCGAACACCATCATCCTGACGCTCTCAGGTCTGCTCGTCGCCTACGCCTTCGGCACGCTGGTCGGCGCGTGGCTTGCCTGGAAACGCGGCACCTGGGCGGAGGCCGTCACCATCCCGACCGTGCTCATGCTGCGGGCGGCGCCGGAGTTCTGGCTCGGCATGGTGCTTCTCTCGGCGTTCGGTTTCCAGCTCGGCTGGTTCCCGTCGGGCGGCGCCAACAGCCCGGGAGCGATCTTTCCGAGCGAATGGTCACGGATTGCGTCCAGCGATTTCCTCTGGCATCTCGTGTTGCCGTCGGCGACGCTGGCGCTCTACCTGCAAGGGCTGCCGCTGCTGCTGATGCGCTCCAACATGCTCGACGTCATGGGCGAGGACTTCATCACCATGGCGCGCATGAAGGGGCTGTCGAGCTGGTCGATCATCATGCGGCACGGGGCACGCAACGCCTTGCTGCCCGTGGCAACGGCCTTCGCGCTCGGGTTCGGCGCCTCGATCGGCGGCAACGTCGTGGTCGAGACCGTCTTCAGCTGGCCGGGCCTGGGCAAGCTTCTGGTCAACTCGGTTGCCGCCAGCGACTATCCCGTGGCGCAGGGGGCCTTCGTCCTGATCACCGTCGTGCTCGTGACCATGAACTTCGTCGCCGATCTCCTCTATTCGGTGCTCGACCCGAGAGTCTCGCATGGCCGACGCAACTGATGTCCCCCTTGCAGCGACGCACGCGCGCTCCCGGCTCGATGGGGCGATCCGGCTGCTGGCGGCACCACTGCACGAACCCTTCGCAGCTGTCGGCACGCTGATCTATGCCGCGTTTGTGCTGATCGCCCTCCTAGCCGACGTGATTGCGCCGCATGATCCACTGGAAATCCTGTTCAGGCCGGACGGCACCCTGGCACGCAGCGAGCCTGCCGGCTGGGAGCATCCTCTCGGCACGACGAACCTCGGGCGCGACATCTTCTCCCAGCTCATCGTCGGGACCCGCGCCGCGCTGGTGGTCGGCCTGACGGCGGCGGTCGTCGTCGCCCTGGTCGGCACGGTGGTGGGCCTGGTGTCCGGCTACTTCGGCGGCTGGATCGATGCCGTGCTGATGCGCCTCACGGACGTGGCTCTCGGCATTCCGTTCCTCCCCTTCGTCATCCTTATCGCAGGCCTGCTCGGGCCGCGGACGAGCAACGTGATTCTCGGCATCGCGCTGCTGCTTTGGCCCAATACCGCTCGCGTGATCCGCAGCCAGGTGCTGACCGTGCGCGAGCGTGCGTTCGTTGAGGCGGCACGCGTGACCGGCGCCTCCAACGGGCGCATCATGTTCGTACACGTGGCGCCGAACATTCTGCCGCTCTCGTTCTTGTACGGCTCGATTGCAGTGGGCTGGGCGATCCTGACCGAGGCGTCCATCGCCTTCCTCGGCTTCGGTCCTTCGGACCGCGTCTCGTGGGGCTATATGCTGCAGGACGCCTATGCGAGCCAAGCCCTCTCGCGCGGTGACTACAACTGGTTCGTGCCGCCGGGCGTGTGCATAGTGCTGGTCGTCGTCGCCGGCTTCTTCATCAGCCGAGGTTATGAGGAAATTCTCTTCCCCAAGCTCAAGGATTAACGCGTGGCGATCCTGGCGCTCGAGGATCTGCATGTCGAGTACGATGCCGGTGCCAATAGAGTGCGCGCCGTCGATCGTGGCACTTTTCTCGTGCCCCGCGGCAAGATGGTTGGGCTCGTTGGCGAATCGGGATGCGGCAAGACCACGCTGGTGCGCGCCGTCACCGGCGTCATGGCTCGCAACGCCCGCATCACGCATGGCCATATCAGGTTCGAGGGACGCGACCTCGTTGCGGTCGGCCCGGCCGAACGCCGCGCGGTGCTCTGGCGCGAGATCGCCTTCATCCCCCAGAGCGCCATGAATGCTCTCGATCCGGTCTATCGCGTGTCGAGCCAGATGCGCGAGGTGCTGGTGGAGCGAGGAGGCTACAGACCAGCCGATACAGCACCGAGGATCGACGAGCTGTTCCGTATGGTCGGGCTCGACCCCCGACGCCAGCGCGATTTCCCACACCAGTTCTCCGGCGGCATGCGCCAGCGTGTCGGTATTGCCCTGGCGCTCGCACTGCAGCCGAAACTGCTGATCGCGGACGAGCCCGTCACCGCCCTCGATGTCATCGTGCAGCGGCAGGTGCTGGACACACTCGTCGACCTGCAGAGGCGCTTCGCCCTGTCCTTCATACTGGTGACGCACGACATTAGCGTGGTTGCCTATGTCTGTGATCGCATCGTCGTCATGTATGCGGGCCAGGTTGTCGAGGCGGGTAGCGCTGCAGAGGTGCTCGAGCGGCCGTTCCACCCCTATACGATGGGCCTTACCAATGCGTTTCCCGATCTCGCCCGCCCCAGCGATCAGCTGATGCCGATCCCCGGATCACCGCCCGATCTGAGCCAGGCGCAGACCGGATGCCGGTTCGCACCGCGCTGCCCGTTTGCCATCGCGCGCTGCCGTAACGAGGACCCGCCGCTGATCGATGTTGCCGACGACCATCTGGCGTCCTGCTGGCGCGCGAGCGATGCGCAGGAGCTCAGGTCCGATGCAAGGGAGGCCAGGACGTGGTCGCCTTCATCAGTGTGAACGGCTTGGTCAAGCACTTTGCGGTGCGCCGATCGCTCGGCGAGATGCTGACGGGCAAGCGACCAGTCGTGCATGCGGTGGATGGCGTCAACTTCACGCTCGACGAGAATGAAAGCGTCGGACTCCTTGGCGAGTCGGGGTGCGGCAAGACGACGACCGGCCGCCTGCTTCTCAAGCTCGAGACACCGACGGCCGGCACCATCTCCATCGGGGGCCAGGATCTGGCCACCCTTTCGGGCGACGGCCTTAGGGCTTTCCGCCGCACCGCGCAGCTCGTCTTTCAGAATCCATTCGATGCATTGAATCCGCGCTTCACCATCGCGCGTGTCCTGAGGGAGCCGCTCATCAATGCCGGCGTCCCAAGAGCCGAGCATCCCGACCGCATAGCCCTTGTGCTCGATCGCGTACGCATGCGCGGTATTGGCGATCTACTTGAAAAATTTCCGCACCAACTCTCGGGTGGCCAGCTTCAACGTATCGTACTGGCTCGCGCGCTCATCCTCGGACCGCGCTTCATTGTCGCCGATGAGCCGGTGTCGATGCTCGATGTCAGCGTGCGCGCCGGTATCCTGAACCTCATGCGCGAGATCCAGGCAGCTCTCGGACTCACGGCCATCTACATCTCCCACGACCTGACCTTGGTGCGCTACGTTGCGCGGCGGACCATGGTCATGTACCTTGCAACGCTCGTCGAGGATGGCCCGACTGACCGCGTCGTCCGGGCACCTCAGCATCCCTACACGAAGGCGTTGGTGGCGGCCGTGCCGATTCCGAGAGTGAACCAGGCGCGCGGGCCGTTGCCAATTAAGGGTAATGTTCCTGATGCCCACAATCCGCCACCGGGCTGTCGTTTTCACGACCGCTGTCCGATTGCCGTACAACGCTGCCGATCCGAGATTCCGCTCCTACGCGAGCTCGCTCCTGGCCATCGTGCTGCCTGCCATCTGGTCTGACTGAAGTGACCTCACGTCGCGGCGAAGCAGCCAGCGCGGTCCAATCTCCTCAAATGCTCGATCGGCGGGTCCGGTGTTATTGCGACGACCTACGGCCAGGCCATCCTAGGGCCCGGTAGGAAATTGGACTGTCACGCCAGAGACTTTTGCAACCAATATGCGCCCGCGTGCCCATCCTGATGGCCGGACGATGAGGAAGCCTATTCCGGGGCACGGACGGGCAAGGGCGGATGCCGGCGCATCGACAAGGCAATGACTTGTAGGCTATGTCCGTTGCCCCCTGATGCTAACGTTGGATGCAGCGGCCGCAGGATTCTCCCGACACACGTCATCAAACAGCAGTGAGCGAGGACCCCAGGGGGCAAGGCGCCGTCCGACGCCCCTCGGATCGTCAAATCGCACGTGGGTCGGCAATTTTCGCGTCAGTGGAGAGGTGCGCTCTCAGCGCATAAAGCAACCAGGCCCCTGCGTAGGCGTGATCAGGTGTGGATCGTCAGATGGTCACCCGCTAGAGGGTTGATCCAGACGAAAAATTCGATTTCGCGTAAGGCAAGAATGGCGGGGAGCTCGGCATTGCCCGATCCACTCGGGCTGTTTTGGACCGCGCACCTGGGACGGTCAGGCGGGTTGTCTTTGCGCTGCGGGTGAGCAGCATCGAAGCACCGTTTGTCCGTTACCCGGGCGAAGCCGCTGTCGACCGAGCAGGGAACAGGGGAATAATGCCGAGGTAGGCATGGCATCTACGCCCCGGAGCACTTCTCTTGTACGCCCCTATAGCGGACACTGCGGTGCCCAAGGCGTCCGGGGTGTGCCGTCTTAGAGCTTCTCGAGATCGAGAACGCAGAAGCGGACCTGCCTTTTGACCGGCAGTGATCGCATGCGCAGTTCCCTGATCTTAGGTTCTCAGCTTCACCAACAGCTCGGATTCGCGCTCAGGGGTGAGGCCGGCGCGGAGCTTGGTCTGGCGCTCGGAAGACAGGGTGCGGAACCAGGCCAGGGCGTCGGCGGCGGTGAGCGGGCGGGGGCGACAGGTGAGGCCCTCAACGATGGCGCGGCTCTGTGAACGTCATACATGAACCCTATGGTGGCAAAATAAAAATCTCAACTGGGAGACAGGGACTGCCCGCGCGACTGTAGCGCCTCCATCTCCGTCCCGGCCATCTCGAACCAGAACCGCATACCCATCTCTCGGAACAAATTCATCGCCTTCGTGAAATCCTCCTTGGCCGCCCGCCGATCGCCTGCTCGCCTTTTGAGTTTGCCAAGGCTGAAATGGCAGTGAGCGACGAGGGGGCGCATGCCGAGTTCTGAGGCCAAGGCCGCCGAGGTGGCGTAATGGGTTTCGGCCGCCGCCACGTCCGGGCAGTCGCTATGTGACGCCGTCTCGCCGAGGAGGCGGTGGGCCCAAGCCTCATGGCCGCGCTCGCCGCGCTCGCGGGCGAGCGCCAGGGCACGCGTGCTGCAGTCCCTCGCTTCCTCCACCCGACCCACAAGCAGGCATGCTTCGCCGAACTGCACCTTGCTCATGGATAGAAGATATCCGATCCCAGCGGTCCCATAGCCGGCCAACGCTTGCTGCAGCCTGGAGACGCCTTCCTCGACGCGTCCTGATTCCACGTAGACGTGCCCCAGACCGGCCAAGGCGATCGGAGTCAAGTACGCGATTTTCCACTCGCGGGAGAGAGCGGCCGCACGTTCGAGCAGTCTAATCGCCCGAGTGAATTCTCCGCGTAGGCCTTCGAGGCGTCCAAGGTTCAAGCAAGACCAGATGAGGCTGAAAGGGTGATCGAGCTCTTCAGCCAGCCGGACGGCCTCCTGGCCATGTTCGCCTCCCTCCCCGAACATTCCTAGTTCGGCGAGAGTGCGGGCCAGGAAGGCGCGCGACACTACCGCCGGATACGCAACGAGGTCAAAACGTTGGTAAGATAGATCGCCGGGAAGCGCGTCGATTAATGTGCGGCAAAAACGTTCAGTTCCGCGATAATCGCCCGAGAGTGTACCCAGCCAGACGTGGTAGTAGAGGCCGGCAGCCTGGAGCGGAACATCGCCGAGCGACACGCCGATGGCCTCGACCTCCTGGGCGAACGCGCGTATGTCGCCCGCGCGACAGTCCGTGTTCAAGTGAAGGCCGGCCATGTAGCCCGATACCGTCGCGATTCGGCGCCGATCACTTATCTTCCAGGCGAGGGCTCTAGCCTCCCGGAGATAGCCTTCGATCCTTGCCCATTCCGCCAACGGGAGAAGGGCGTTTCGAAGACCGAAACGAAGATCGATTGCCTGCTCCAACGTCTTTTGAGTCTCAGGCAGGTGGGTCAACGCTCTCAGCGCTTCCTCGAAGCGCGTTACAGCTTCTCGGTGGGCCGAGCGGGCGAGGGCCTTGGCACCAGCCTGCTGGAGGTAGGTTGCCGCCTTTATCCATTCCTCGCCCAGAAACGCATGACGGGCCAGGCGGTCGGCATGCTCGCTCAACCGGTCCGGATAGGTCCGCTCTATGGTCTCCACGATTCGCACGTGGAGGGCGCGCCGTCGGTCCTGGACCAGACTGCCAAAGGCTACTTCGTGGGTCAGCGCGTGCTTGAAAGTGTACTCGATCTCCGGAAAGAACCCGGCCTCGTATAGGAACTCGGCAGCCTGGAGGCGGGGGAGGTCAGCGCGCACCTCCTGCTCCGGCGCGTCGGCAATGGCCAGGAGCAGCGCCATGGGCACAACCTTGCCGATGACGGCGGCGGCCTGAAGAAGCCGCTTGGCCTCCGGCGCCAGACGGTCGATACGCGCGGCCAGAATGGCCTGCACAGTGGCGGGCATCTTCAGCTGCTCGAGGGGCCGGGCGAGCCGATAGGCGCCGCGCTCGCCGGCAAGGGCCCCCGTCTCCACCAGAGACCGCACGCTCTCCTCGAGGAAGAGGGGATTTGCTTCCGTCCGCTCGATCAAGAGCCGCTTAAGCGGGGAGGCTGCCGCGTCGGTGCCGAGGAGTGTATCGAGCAGCTCGTCGGCACTGTCGGGTGGCAGCTGATCGACTCTGAGCTGGCGGTAGTAGGTCTTATTACCCCAAGCGTGCCTGTAGTCGGGACGGTAGGTGACAAGGAGCAAGAGGCGCGCAGTTGGCAGACCCTCAACAAGGCTGTCGAGCAAGCTCTGGGTCTCCCCATCGATCCAGTGGAGGTCTTCAAAGATCAGGAGGAGAGGTTGCACGCGCGCTTCGCGCAACAACAACCGCCTCACGGCATCAAGCGTGCGGCGCCGCCGCTGCGCCGGATCGAGGGCATTCCACGAAGCGTCGTCAAAGGGGACGTCGAGCAAGGCCAACATCGGCAAACGGCCTCGCCTCAGGGATTCATCTAGCGTTAGCAGCTTCCCAGTCACCTTCTCCCGGATCTCGCGGATCTCGTCCCGGTCCTGGATCTTGAAGTAATCCTTGAGGAGATCAATCACCGGCAGGTAGCTCGTCGCCTTGCCATACGGGACCGTGGCGCTCTCGAGGACCAGCCAACCCTGCAGACGCTGGGAATGGGCAAACTCGTGGACGAGCCGCGACTTGCCCACGCCTGGCTCCCCGACCACGGCGACCACGTGGCCACGGCCCAGGCTCGTTTGGTCGAAGGCGTCTCGGAGTTGCTCCAGCTCGGCTTTCCTGCCGACAAATCGCGTAAGCCCGCGCCGGGCCGCGGCCTCGAGGCGGGTGCGGGCAGCGCCCGCCCCCACTAGCTCGAACACTTCGACTGGCTCGGCAAGCCCCTTGATCGGCACCGCACCAAGCGAGGTAACGTCGACGAAGCCTTCCGCCAGGCGCAGCGTGTCGGCGGTGAGCTGTGTACTTCCTGGCGCCGCCAATTGCTCCATGCGGGCCGCCATGTGCGTGGCCCGGCCTACCGCCGAGTAGTCCATTCGCAGATCGCTTCCGATGGAGCGCACCACCACGTCGCCGGAATTGATCCCAACTCGAATTTGCACAAATAGGCCTTCGCTCCGCCGAAGTTCATCTGCGTAGCGTTTCACCGCCTCCTGCATGCGGAGGGCGGCGTAAGATGCTCGTATCGCGTGGTCCTCGTGGGCGAGGGGGGCGCCGAAGAGGGCCATAATGCCGTCACCTCGCACCTCGCTCACCGTGCCTTCGAAGTGATGGACTGCCTCCATCATCCGCTCAACCACGGCGTCGAGGATCTTGCGTGCGTCCTCTGGATCACGGTCGGCGAGCACCTCCATAGAGCCCTTGAGGTCTGCGAAAAGAATTGTGACCTGCTTGCGCTCACCCTCGAGCGCAGTCTTCGATGTCAGGATCTTTTCGGCCAAATGCCTAGGCGTGTAGGTCTCGGGAGAGATGAAACGGGGGTGCGGCACTTCGGCGCTCGCGGGACGGGCGCATTCGGGGCAAAATTTGGCCGTCGGCGAGAGTTGGGTCCCACAACTCGCGCAGGCGCGCGCGAGCGGCGCGGCGCACTCCTCGCAGAATTTCGCACCGACGCGGTTGTCATGCCCGCACTTCGAACACTGCATCGGTGGCCCTCGGGCCAGCTGGGACTACGAATGGTTGTAGCGTAGCGGCACGGACCACCAGCAGCAAGGACAGCCCGAATGACTACCGAAAAAGGGCCTCAGTCGGTGTGTGGCGACCAAGGCCAAGATCTGTACGTCAATTGCTAGTGGGGTAAACTAGCGAGCGGGACCGTAGCATTGGCGTCGACCTCACGGGCCAGCGCTCCAAGCGATTTCGCCACGGCGCACAACTCGTCAGCCGTCTCGGGCAGTGACATCCGGATGACGTGCGAACCATCGTGTCTCCCTCTTCCCACGAGGGGGAGAGGGCGAGGTGCCTCCTAGGGCCCAGTCGCCAGATCAGCGGTCCACCCTCGATCACGGAGTCGGGCCCAAGCTGACGACCCTAGAACGCGAGCGGCTTAAATTCTGGATGGCGCATCTGCCTGAGGTCATCGCCGGTCATTGCAGCAAGCTGGCCAGCAAGCGGGGTTTTGCTGGATCCGTCGGGCACCTGGTCGACGTGCTGGAATTCGCCAGCAGCGAGTTGGATCGCGTTGCGCTCCATATTGTCATGGAGGGCGCCGCTCGGCGGCTTCGAGTGTCGCGATCATTGGGGGCAATCTTACCACGTCCACGGATCGGTGAATCCGCCGCCCGGCACGAGCTTGCGCAAAATTCGCTCGGCCTCGCGCTCGATCTGATCGGCCGATAGCGAGAGCCAGCATCGAGCGCAGAGCGTCGATACGCTCGCCGCTGTCGAAGCCGTCGTGGGCGTCGCGAACAGGCGCCAATTTCCTCATCGGCGAACGCATCGCGGCAACCGATGCACACCTTGGTGGCGATGCCGGCAGCGCGTGCGGACAACGGCACCCGTTCGAAAGCTGCATGATCGTCGGCGCCGACCAGATATGTGATCAGGTGGCCGCGCACTTCATGCTTGAAGGCGGCAGTACTAGCTCGGTCAGATGTTGAGAGTTGAATAGCGATGTTTCCCTTCCACAACTGCCGTCTAATCTTCCTTGCTAAGTCTTAGATGCCCTTCGGTTCAGACCTGAGCTTTTGGCATAGGACGCCCTACCGCATGGCCCGTGCAGGTTCACGCGGTGGGTCCTATGCCGGGACAGATGCCCTTTCGGACGAGCCGTCGCCATCGGCACCCGACGTACTGGCCACAGCCGCCGGGATCGCTGGCTATGTCTTCGCGGTGGCCCGCGACGGTCAGGGCGTCCAGCGTCTAGGACGTGCCCCCGAGGTTTGACCGCGCCCCCGTACCTCGACTCGCACCATGCAGTCCGGCGTCTAGGTTCTGCCCTTACCGCCACTGCATGCCAGGCGGGTATCAGTCGAGCAGCCGCTGCTGCTCATTTCAGTGTGTCTAGGGTGGGTGGCGGTGGCAGTGCCCACTGATGGGTTGGCCAATCCGCGAAATATCCTTTATCGGCCAATGTTGCGGTTTAGGCGGGTTGGCCAGCGTAAGTGCTTGATTTTGCGCTGAGGTGCGCTTTCTGCCGGGATCGCCATTGATCCTAAAGAGAATCCCGCCTCAAAAAGGCGCCAATCTATACTGCCGATTTGCCTCGGGTCAGCACCGGGTAAGCAACTGGGTGCATGCCGGGCCCCGGCGCTAAACTTTCGCCAAGTCAGTGCTCTCCTTTATCCCCCCGACGGGGTCGATCTCCGCGGCTTGCCGCTATCCGAGCGCAAGCGCGGTCTGCATCGGCACTGCCTCAATTCGAAGGGCCGTCCCTACGGCGGCAAGTGGAATGTCGGCAATCATAAACATGCAGCGGCCGCCCGTGATCCTGCAGCGCCTGCTTCTTGGTCTGCGCCTTGGCGCCGGTTGCGATGGGAGCGGCAGTCTGGAGGGCACTAAATGCGGCCAAGACGCGAGGCGTGTCTGTACAAAGGCCGCAAGCCTAGCATAAAGCCTGACGAGGTCCGCCGGCTGCGCAAGGAGGGCCTCGGCGCAACGTAGATTGCCAGGAAGCTGGGGGTAGGCCGCGCGAGTGTCTATCGGGTCTTGATGCGATAGGCCTATGACCACGACCGCCCGGCGCAGTCGATGGCCTTGTTCCGCCGACGCAATCGTCAAGCTGATCCTGCTCGCCGATATGGGGGTCGAGACCTGGCACGAAGCGTCAAGGCCGAGCCCACGTTCTATCCAAGCCCTCACCGCTAGTCCGACCCCGTTTTAGTCAGATACGGCAACCGGTTAGCTTATTCGCGCGGCTCTTCTAACATTCTGTACACCAAAATTCCGGTTGCTGAATGGCCGAGCCTACGCTTAGCGTATGGGACCGCTGAGAGAAGTTGCACCCCGCTTACTTGTCTTGGCGCTGGCGGGCTCCCATCCCTCTCGGGAGCCCGTTAACATCTCACGACCGGACACTTCGCGCATCGCGCGGCCGATCAGGGCGCATGCGACCTACGGAAAACATAAAAGCCGTGCTGCCTGAGGTGTCGCGAGATTTCCTCGAAATCATCGTGACCCTGAATTTTTTCCGCTGCCACAAAACTCCATTGCGTGTACGGCGATCCGCGCGGGATGTTTCGGCCAGTCACGTCGGTTGAATAGGCAAACGTATCGCGATTGTTTTCATCTCGGAAAAGATAGACGAGCATGCCCACGCACCCCCGAAGTACCCCGGTGTGTCGGGCTGTCCCGCATCGCCCCCCGCCCTCGTTTACCATTTTCGTAAGAGTACGTACATTCGCAACACCGTCATTAGTCCTTTGAACTCCCCGTACTGCCCGCGCAGCTTTGCGGCTCACGGCTTCGGGAGAGGAGGCGCCGTGATCATCCCTGTGGGTCAGTTTCGCCACCGGCAAAATGTCTGTTGCCGGAGCAGACCGGATAGATGCCCCGAGTTGCGGCACGACGGATCGCTGGTGCAAGTTAATTGGGATGGTTGAGGCAGTCGGCCTCATCATCTCACCCGTGCGCATCACCATCGTGACCTTGTCCGATCAATCCTCGGCCCTCTGGTTCGCCAGATCGAAGGATGAGGTGGCACACCGCGATTTTGCTTCATAGCGGGTGCGCGCTTGCGGGGTGGGTTGTCCAGGGTCCCTAGCCGAGAACCGGCCCAACTAAGCGCGGCGGCCGTTATGCGGGGGCCATGCCGGCTACGCGCGCTCCTTCATTGCCCGATACACGCTTGACCATCCGATCCCGACTTGCGGGCGACTTCAGTCGGGTTCACCCCAGCCGCCAGCAGCTTCTCGACCTCCCCGGCCTTTGCCATGGCAGTCCGCGCCCGGCCCTTGCATTTCCCTTCGGCCTTCGCCTTCGCGATCCCCTCGCGCTGCCTCTCCAGCATCGCCGCTCGTTCGTGTTCTGCGACATCTCCCTGCGGGTTTGTCCTGATGTTGGATCACTCAAGACCGGTAGATCCTGACCACTGAGGGTTTGCTCGTTTAATCCTGTGTTCAGTCCGATGACTGAAAGCGCATTGATCAATTCGGCACCTGACGGACCGCTCTCTGCCATCTACAGAGCATTGGTCGGTTTTGCGAACAGCGTTGATGGGTTGCGAACGCCGGCCGATGTGCTCGACGAACTTAACGTCGTTTGTTCAACGGACATGCCGCTGAACGTGCTGGGAGCGGCACGGTTCTCGGCCAAGGCTGCGGGCGTCGAGAGCATTCAGCTCGGGAAGTCCGGCTTCCTACACAAAAGCGTCCCATCTGGTTGGTGGGAGGAATACACGGTGCTCGCAAGGAAGCATTTCACACCAATGATTTTCTTAGCGAGGTCTAGTCTTGCATCTTTTACCTGGACTGAAACCACCCGGCGGTTCGAGCCGATAGGGACCGACCGATGGTCCACCGAGCTGGGCCTTAAATACGGAATGCGAGATGGGCTGACCTACGGTGTTGGTGGGATGTGGGTGGTCGCCTTTTGGTCCCGCAGGGAGCTGTCGAACATTCTTCCTGCACCCGCACGAATACCCATTTGTGCCGCCGCGAGCGTGGCTGCGCTACGGCTTGAGCAACTCGCAGGACCAGATGTCGATAGAATTGGAACGTCGCCGCGCCTGACCCCTCGCGAGCTTGCCGTCTTGCGCATGGTATCGATGGGGCACCAGTCCTCTGACATTGCTCAAGCACTGGGCCTCGGCGAAGAGACGGTCCGCAGCCATTTAAAAAAGGCGCAGGCGAAGCTCGGAGTTCACAATCGAACTCATGCTGCGTGTGATGCTATGCGTCACGATTTGATACCCTAGAACTGAAGGCCCCGGGCGAACCTTTATCGCGCCGCCGACGACATGAGGCGGTTGGAACTGCTTACGCGGTGAGGGTCGGAAGGGCACCTCGGGCGACTGCAACAAACCATCCGCCATATGCACTAGATGGCGACTTGGCTCTTCCACTGTCACAGTGCAATTACACACTAGCGTCCAAGGCATTCAGTAAAGCCTCGACATTGGCCACCAGCTCAGCCTCCCCAGCGGGCTTGGCCAGCGTCGGAACTGCGGCCCATTCCCGTAATAAATCATGGGTGTCATACCCAGTCAGGAACATGAACGGCACTTGTCTTGAATTGAGTGCGGTACAAACCGCGCCACTATCAGCGCCGCCGAGCGTCACGTCGAGAATGGCCGCAGAGATGTCGCCGTGTGTCGCGGTCTCTAATGCGGTGCGCAGATCGTGCGCGGTCACCACGTCGGCTCCGGCGTCAGTCAAGGCGTCACTTACGCCTGTGGCGACGAACGGCTCGTCATCAACGACAAGGATGGAGTAACCGCCAAGCGATCCCACCGAAGTGCCCAATCGTCTGCAGCATTAGGATTGTAGCAGCTAGAGCATTGAGTTGGAATGGAGGCAAGGCAACATCCGATTTACGCCGTCACCGAGCTTCGGCTCAGGAGATACCACGCAAATAGCACCACCCATACGAGGTCGATAAGAATTGCGACCCCTACCTGGCTCCCTAGGTAACGCGATCCGTGCGACAGAACGAGCGCGACAAAGGCAACCTTACTGAAACCCGCGACGGTCAACGCGAAGGTCCGCACTGCGGGATTGAATGCTCCGTAGATGAGCATCGCGCCAACCAGCGTGATCAATATACCCCAATTGCGAACAACAATGTCAGCGACCGGCCCATCTAACGTTTCCCCGAAGGTGGCCCGGAGCGCATCCTGGGGCGCAATCGCGGCATACACCATGGTGCAGGTGAGAACACCCGAGACGAGCATGATCCATTTGATGTGATTGGCGACAATATTCATGCTCGCCCCCCTCATGTTACTTTCTAAAGGCGGAACGGGGCCGCGAACACAGCGCTTGGTGATGCCGCTGCGTTGTCCCTTACTGACCAAGGGGCGGCGGCCAACCAACTTCTACTCGGTCAACCACACGATAGCGATTGACATTACCCCAAATGTCACGAGGATCGCCAGCATAACGATGGGTGGCACGAGTTGTTCACTCTCGGGATCGTCTTCCATTTCACAGATGCAAGATATTTGGTTGTCAGGCGCATATTTGTCAGGGGGCGGACGACCAAGCTAGAACGAATTCTCGGCTCAGCAACGACTAATTTGGTAGCCGCACTACGCGATTGCGGCCTTACTCGATTGTACGGACCTCGCCTATTAGTTCAGAGAGACAGCGATCCAGGTGTGCAACCAGCGTCTCTCCATTCCGCGACTCGGCAAGTCGCTTCGTTTCGCGGCTTTGACGGAGCGCTTACCATATCTCCTCGACCGACGCCCAATTCTCCATCCAAAGCTCCCAGTGATCGCGCCTAAGCCACCGCCTAATGGTGCTCTTTGTGGTGCCGAGAGCGGTGGCTCCGGTTGTTTGAACAGAATTTCCGCGTCGTTAAGTGGACTCCCGCCGAGGGTTAGGCAAGCGCTGGTCAGCTTAAGCTGACCAGCGCTGTGCGTTCATGCTGCCACGCAGAGGGGCAGCGAGTCGTAGTAGGCTTGATCGGGCGTGCGCCGGTCAAGCGCTGAGTGAGGTCTACGGCCGTTATAGAATTCCAGGTATCGGCCGATCGACGAGCGTGCCTCTGCGACGCTGTCGTATGCCCTGATGTACACCTCCTCGTACTTCACCGTGCGCCAGAAGCGCTCGATGAA